>SXGT01873254.1_pt1 | contig 14456 bp, 12 predicted proteins | sample 3176221 | NCBI WGS metagenome assembly SXGT01 (sample SAMN11356862, study PRJNA531348) | freshwater metagenome | isolation source: freshwater sample F1-120 | place: China: Fuxian Lake, Yuxi | collected 2017-12-25
GAGCACCGCCACGGAGATGGTCAGGTTCTGCCGCAGGTGGTCGACGAATCCATCGAGCCCGGGAATCGGGGCCACCAGCAGGCGCTCCAGGTGAATCGCGCTGTTCAGGCGATCAAAGTTGTCCAGCGAGCGCTGCACGTCCAGCGCGATGCGTTCGAACAGCGCCGCGCGGCGCTGTTCGTCGGCGGCAAGAAGCTGCCGCGCGCTGATTTCGACGTGGCGCGTGACCAGCAGTTCGCCCTTCGCGGTAAAGGTCAGTAGGCCTTCCGTTTCATCGAAGATCAGCGTCGCCAGACCCATGTTGCCATTCTCGAACAGGGCGGCAAGGTTGCGTTGCGAGAGTTCCGGCAGGTCGATCGCCGCCAGCGCCAGCCCAGCCGCCTGAAAGGCCTGTACCAGCGGCGCGACCGACTGCTCCGGCGCGATCGCCGCGAATGCCTGGGCGGCGCGGCCGTCGGACCGGATCGGCAGCAGGTCGACGGCGGCGTTATCGACGGCGAACTCGACCTGATCCTTGAGCTTCCAGCGCAGCATCTCGCGCGCTTCGTCGGGCGGCGCGTCGGGGGCTTCGGTCTGGATCAACTGGTACTTGCCATGCGCGAGCAGGGCGGTACAGCGATAACGGTCGAGGTGCATGGGTTTCTTCAACGCGGTCAGGGTGGCGGCCTCGTCGGCAGACTTCTCGATCGAATCGGCGAGCAACAACACGGGCTTGGCATCCCTTTCCCGACGGATGTGCGCGAGATCGACGCGTTTCTCGCCGAACACCACGGACAACCAGCCTTGTTCGATTTTCGGTTTGAAAAGCTTGAACACCGGACGTATCACCACCCATTTTTTTGCCGACTATACTGGCCGGCACCCACGCTCCAAGCCCGGATTTCGCGGGGGAAGTGGTCGCAATTGGGTGCTTCGGTGGTAACCGGCAACCGGTGGCGCATCTCCGGCCGCTTTAGGGCGCTCTCGCTTCCGGGTCCGGAGTCGGCAAGTCGCGCCGGTCAATGCGCTCAATAGCGTTCGCGCAAGTAGATGTAGGGGGCCTTGGATGCGCCGAACTTGACTCGGGCATTGGGATCCTGTGCCCAGGCTGCGGTGCCGTTGCAGTTCGCCACCGCCGCCCAGGATCCCCGCAACCAGGACATGTTGGCAGCAGTTCCGCCGTGGCTGGAAAGGCAGGATTGATCGCTTCCGCTGGAACCCAGATTGATCGCCACATCGACCGTACCGGTAGCGACTGGGCTGGGTTTGGCCAAGGTCAGCGTGCCTTTGCCGTCGATCAGGGGGGCGACCGCTGACGCACTGGTGTTGGCCGCAATCCCGCCCGACAGGCCGAAGGCGTTGGCGGCGAGACTAGTGCAGTTATCTGCAGCGTTTAACGTCCATGCCGTGCCGTTGAAATACTCTGCTCTTATGGGCACGCGCAGCGGAAGAAGTTCCGAGCCGTAGGCATTCAGCAGACGCAGGCGGCCAAAGCGGATTTTGCTGCTGCCGACCAGCCCGCGGTCGCTGGTATCGGCCGGCACGCTCGTATCGAGGTCGTAACTGCTCAATTTCACCCCGTCCGCGTCGACCGGGTCAATCCCCAGCCTGAAGGATTCAAACGGACCACCATCTTCGGGTGCTGCCGCACGGGTGAGCATCATGTCTGCCGTAACCGATACGTCGCCGCTTGCCCAGGTTCCACTGGAAGTGCCGAGCGTCAGATTGCCGGTGAGCGCGGTCGCCGTCAGCGGCGGCGTTGTATCCGCCAGATCAATGGCGCCAAAACCAAGATTGGCGATGATGGCGGCGTTGAACCTGGCAAAGCCGGCGGTAGGGTCGTAATTCTTGGTGATTGCCGGCGTTCCGGCGCCGTTTCTGGCGGTCAGCGAAAACGTGACGCGGAACTGTTCCCCGGCATAGGCAAAGGTCGAGGCCGGCGCGCAGGACGCCGCGCGACGATTGGTCAAGGTTCCCGTCGTCAGCAGAAAGTCCTTGGGATAGAAGCGCCCGAAGTAGCCGCTGTTGGCGGTAATGCCGAATTTGCAGCCATATTTGCCGCTGGCAAGCGTGTTGGAAAAATCGTCCGTGCAGTCACTGGCAACGTCGACGGCGGTAAATGTATCGTCGTAGACGCCGCGTGCGGATGTGGCGTCGGACGTCGGATCGTAGCCACGAAAGCGGAAATTGCCCACCTCGCTGTAAGTGAACACGCTCGTCCCGGTCGAGGTTCCGGTAGCCGTCAGCGCGGCCGGGAAAGTCCCGCTCACAGTTCCCGCTTGTATTGCATTGGCATGCGCCTGGACCGCGCTGTTGTCGATCTTGGGCGTTCCCGTGTAGCCGACGATGCCTGTTGCGGCGATCACGGTGAAGGTGCCGGAACCGGCAATTGCACTCGGCGTCCCGCTGGTTGCGACGTTGTTCATATTCAGGGGCGCACCGCCGACGACACTGGTGAAACTGGTGGGCCGGATGGCGAAACTGTCGGTTGAGCACGTCGTAACCGTGGGCGAGACCGTCGGATAACTGATCCTCACCCGCACATCCGGACTGGCGCCGGCTACCGCGGCGAAGTTCACCGTCGAGCGCCCGCCGGCAATCGTGGTCGTTGTGGGCCCCAGCAGCACCGTGTTTGATGTCGGGCAGTTGTCGACGACACCATAGCCAGCGCCGGGGGTGCCGGTGTTGGAAAGCAGTTCGACATTGACGTTATCGCTAAACGTCGCCACCTGCGTTCCGCCACTGATGGCAACGACATCGAGCCCGAAGGGGCCGACACCTGCGAGCTTGGTGAATATCTTGCCGGTGGTCGCGTTGGCCACGGTGGAGGTTTCAAAGGCGTTGAAGCTGCCCACGGTGACCTTGGTGATCGTGATCCTCGGTGTGACGCTGTAGGCGGCAATCGTCGCGCCGTTCCTGAGAATCCGGAAATCGAGCGTATCGGTGCTGGCCAAGTCCGCGGAGACAAGCGTCAGGCTGAAGAGATACTCGGTGTAATTGGACGCCGTGATCTGGTGGTTGTCCGCCAGGCCGTCTTCTGCAATCACGCCGGCGACAAAGCTGCCGGTGCCGGCGCCCAGGCGGTTGGTGGTCGCACCACCGTCGCTGAGGCTCGCGCTGTTGAAGCCCCGGACGTTGGCGGAAGCGCCCGTGACATTGGTGTAGGCCCCTCCGTTCTTGGAGTATTGCAACTGGTAATCGTCGGTCGCCGCGCCAGACGCCGCATTGGTCTCCTGGACGCGCAGGCGCAATTGGTGGTTGCGGTTTCCGCTGGCGAGATTGCGGCTGATGTTGGTGTCCTGGGCGGCGATCGCCGTGGAGCCGGCCTCCGTGCCGTCATCGTAGAAACGGAAGGCCGCCTGGCTAAAGGCGGACTCGTCGCGAATCCGGATCAAGACGCCCGGTCCCCTGACGTTGGTCGTGGTGCCGCCGGCGGTCGCGCTCATCACCGGCGCAGCCGAACCGACGCCGGAGGTCGCCGTCGAGCGCACGACAAATCCGCCCAAGTCGTTACCCGTGGTCGTGTCGGGCTCGGAAACCTCAGTCACCGCGCCAAAGGTGACTCCCGTCTGGGCGAAAGCTTCGGCAGAAAACTGGGTGGGCGTTTGGACGTCGGTAGGGATCACCATGGCGCCCAGGATGTGGTCGCCCACGGTGACGCCGGGGTTGGCCGACATGGTGATCGAGACGCTGCCTGCGGTGATGTCGGGGCCAGTGGTGCCGGCGACCGACCAGGTCTGCGTGGTGCTGGAAAAACGGTTCATTTGCGCCCAGGAAACGTTGTTGGTGGTGAGCGCGAAACACCGTTCAGTCGCTTCGTTTCCCCTCGCCACCCGGAAGAACGAGAACACATTGGTGTTGCCCGTGTCCGCACCAAGTGTGGCGCCGTAGCCGCCCGCCCCCGTCAGTGAGCCACCGGAAACCGCGGTCCAGCCGGAGGGCGTGGTAACCGAGCCGCTATTGGCAGCGGAGGGCTTCATGCCGATCAGGGTGACCAGAAGATCGCCTGCTGCGACAGAAGCCGGGTGCGCAGGACACACCGAGGCAAGGTTGGCGACGTAATTGAGCGCGCCTGGCGGCTGATAGGTGATCGCGCCGGTGGCTCTCACGCGGATGAAGATTCCCGGGCCCCTGACGTTGGTCGTCGTGCCACCGGCGGTGGCCGTCATGACGGGCGCGGCGGTCCCCGTGCCGGCGGTTACCGACGAGCGGACCACGAAGCCGCCGATGTCGTTGCCCGTACCCGAGTCGGGCTCGGAAATTTCCGTCACCGCGCCAAAGGCGACGCCTGTCTGGGTGAAAGCTTCGGCAGAAAACTGGGTGGGCGTTTGGACGTCGGTCGGGATGACCATGGCGCCCAGGATGAAGTCGCCCGCAGCGACGGCAGGGTTGGCCGCCATGGTAATGGAAACAGCGGCGTCCCCCGTGGCGTCCGAACCAGTGGTGCCGGCGACCGACCAGTTCTGCGTAGCGTTGGTGAGGCGGTACATCTGCGCCCACGCGCTGTTGTTGTTGGTGAGCCGCACAAGGACCGACCCCGTCTCGTTGCCTTCGGCAAGCTTGTAGTACGCAAATACGTTGGTATTGCCCGTGTCCGCACCGAGCGTGACGCCGTAGCCGCCCGCGCCGACCAGTGAAGTAATCAGCGTCCAGCCCTCGGGAGCGGCCACCGAGCCGCTATTGGCGGCGGATGGCTTCATGCCGATGATCAGAATCAGCAAATCCCCCGCTGCGACGGAAGCCGGATAAGGGGGAGCGATGCTGGTGGCGTTGCTGTACCCTACCGCGCCTGTAGTTTGATAGGTGATCGCCGCCCGCGCTTCGCCCACTGACATTGCGTAAATCAACAACCCCACACCGAGCGTGAGGACGGATTTGAGCGCTCTCTTCAGGGTCGTGAGAATCAAGGGTGCCTCACGATCGCCACGCAGGTCCGGTGTAGCTGGGTTCATGTGCCAAAGTACGAAGAGGGGTCAGGCTCGGATTTCATGCGGCTGATGAGTCCAAGAGTTAAGAGTCGGTGCCGGCGGGACGGCGAGCGAGCGGGGACAGGAGGTCTTGAATCCTTTTCCCCGCGCGTTTTGCCAAGACTGGATTCTGCGCCCAGATCTGCACGAAGAAATCCCGCATCTGCTCCGACTGCGCCAGACGGCTCAGCATCAGACTCTCCGCAATCGCTACCGCGGTTCGCACCTCGCCATCAGACATTGGGATCCTCTCCGCGCCGCACCTTCTCCAGCGCTGCGATATCGAGCAAATCCTTGGGCCGGTTGGCGACTCGCTTCATGGTCAGTAGATCCTCGATCGATGCGATGGGTATGCGCCGCCCGAACAGTTCGCCCATAACGGCGTCACCAATCAGCTTTTCAAAGGAGACCTCGGGGCGGACAATGACGTCGATCACGCTGCCTCCTGCTTTCGTCTCCCGCAGCGAAAACGCCAGCATGCCTTTCTCGCGATGCCATTGGTCGATCTTGGCTGCATTGGCGAGAGACTCGATCGGCACCGGAATCGCGGGAACCAGACCATAGTCCTTCGCCACGCCGATGAAACGCGCCAGGTTGTCGTCGTTCATGGCCAACACCAGGTCGATGTCGAACGTCGCTCGCAGAAACCCGTGCAGTTGCACCGCGAGGCCGCCAACGAGGACGTATTGAATCCGCGCGTCAGACAGGGATTGGAGCAGCTCAGCAGTCTTCATGGCTGGTCTGGCCTTGCTTGCACTGGAAGGTCAAATGCATCAGAACGATACCTCAAGCCGGCGCTCTATGTAGAAATTGCCTGGGGTGGCATTCGGACAGGTCACCGTGCTGCACGCCGTCGATACGATCCGGTAGACAATTGGCTCACAGGAAACCGCAGCGGTGCCTGTCCCGGCACCAGGGCCCGTTGCAGTAAATATGGTATTGACATTGCTGTTTGCTGCCCCGATCAAGGTGAAGTCGGTATCTCCGGCGGTCCTGATGATATACGTGGTGCCAATGACAAAAGCTCCCGCTGCGACGACGCTGCACGTTACGGATGCCGTGCATGCGACTGAAACCGTGAAGCCCGACAAGCTTGAGGCCGCCGGACTGAAGCTTGTCGCACTGGAGCAGGATCCGTCCCTTCGCTGCCGGTAAAGCCCCCACTCGATTCCCGCGCGCGCCGCCTGGTAGGCCCTGACCCCTTGCAGATCGAGCGCCGAACCGATCTGCTGGCTGCTGGAAATGCTGACCATGAAGGCCCCCAGCGCCGCCAGCACGACCAGGATGAATATCGCCGAGACGAGCGCAAATCCCCGCATGCGTCGGGCAATCGGCTTCATGGCGCATTGTCCACGCGAATCTGCTGGAACAGGCTGACCGACTCGCCGCCCGCGCTAAGATCGAGCTTAACGACAAGCAGCCCGTTGCGACCCGACGCGGCATAGTTGAGGGTGGGGCAAAGAGCGGTGGTGGTGGCATCGCCGGCCAGCACGGCGCCGGTCCCCGACGGCGGGCAGCTTTGCGCCGTGGTCAAGTCGTAGTTCGAATAACGTCTGAGCTGGCCGCCCGCGCATTCGTAGCTGACGGCCTTGGTGCCGCCGGGAATCACCTGGAAGCGCGCCTCGGGTGAAGGCAGCGGCGGCGATGCAGCGGCAAACGGGTTCGCCGTCAGCGTGACGGTATTGCCGACCGGCGCCGACGCGACCTTGGCGACATTGCAGCCGCCGAGGCGGCAAGCCTCGGTAAGGGTAGCGGAATCGTAGTTGTAGGCGTTCGCCGGGTTGTAGCCTTCGCCGAGGTTGTAGACCGCGATGTAGTCGCCGGCGGCAATCTCCGGATTGCTCGGCATGGTGCCCAGCACGTCGAAGGTGAGCACGGAAGTGCTGGTAAAACTGAGAATGGCGCCGGTCGACCCGTCGCCGACATCGCGGTAACGCCCGCCGGCGCTGGTCATGATGAACTCGACGCATTCGCCGCTACCGCTGACCCGCAGACTGTTGGGCAGGGCCATGCGAACCTCGCGGCTCATGCGCCGCAGGGCGACATCGGCGACGTCGGTCAGTTCGGCGCGGCGCACCGCATCGGCGTAACCCTCGACCGGCTTCGTAATGAAGACGGCAACAATGGCCGCCAGAATCCCGGTGATGACCATCACCACAATGGCCTCGATCAGCGTGAAACCGGACTGGCGGATGTGCGGTCGGCAACTCATGGCAACTGATTTGGCGAGTGCCGGGTACGATAGCCTTCGAGCGTCAGATCATCGACGCCGGCGTGGCTGACGGTGACGGAGATCAGTAGTGACGCCGAGCTCGCAGTCCCGTCGCCAACTCCGTTGAGTGCCTGAGACGTAACCGCGATGGTCGCGCTATACCCCGCGGGCGCGCTGCCGGCCGCGCCCAGGCTGGCAATCGGGCTGGCGAGCGCCAGGCCGGCATAGTCGTTGACATTGTCGAAGGGCGTCGCGGCGCCGTCACGGGTTTCCACGACCGCGGCAATGGTCTCGGGGCCGGATGCCTCGGCGTAGCTCGCGGTGCAGCCCGCGGCGCTGCCGGCCGTCGCGGCGAGTGTGTCGTCAGGGTCGCACCAGGTAAAGGGCTGTAATTGAACTTCCTCGAGCAGCGCCTCGGCAATCGCCAGCATCTGCTTGCGGATCATCGGGTCGGGGCTGCCCCGGACGGCGACGTTGAACACGGACAGCACACCCACGAGTGCGGTGCTGACGATGATGATAAACACGATCAGCTCGATCAGCGACAGACCACGCTGGCGCATTTGCCGATCAGTGGACATAGCCGGTTTCCGCTTCGACGGTGATGTTGCCGGAACCGGAGACTGTCAGCGTCGCCGCCGCCGAGGGCTTGCCCAGCGGATCAAAGGTCAATGTGACATTCGGCGGCGTCAGCGTAACGCCCGAGGGCGGATTGAAGGTGTTGGTGTTGCTTCCCGGCAGATTCAAGGCGGCATAACTTCCGGGCGTGCCGACGTCACCCTCCGGAGTGGCCTGCTCGACGGTCACGGTTGTTACGCTTGAAGCAATCTGGACGCGAACATTTCGCCGTTGCGCCACCGCCGACTTTCTGGCGTATTCGAGCGTAGCCCTCACCCGATCGCGGTAGCCGAGCTGGTCGAAGCCGTCGAACACGTTGAGCCGCGGGAGGACAACCACGGAAAGTATGCCGATGACCACCATCACGACAACCAGTTCGAGCACAGTGAAGCCGGCCTGCACTGGGCGGGAGAAGCGGCCGCGACCCGAACTGACGCGGACGCCGACCGATGCCGTCCGCGAATGGCTGTCGCCGGGGCGTGAAACCCCGCTTCGACGGACTAAAGGAAACACGGTGTCGCTCATGATCGATGGGCCAGCAGCAGCCCGGCAGGGGCAATCGTGTTGAATCGGATAATTATCTCGCGTTTATCACTGCGTCCCGTCCGGCGCCTGCGAATTGCGTCACGGCGAAACGAAGAAACCCGGTACGGACTACCGTAGCGCATCGGAACTCTCCGCTACGATTATCAGCAAGGGCTCGAGTTCCGGAAACCGGGCAGCGCCGGCGCGCAACTGGTCCCGCGTGGCTACGCGTCCCTTCGGGTAGGCGCGCAGCACCTCGCCGACCAGGTCGCGCGCCTCGGCCTCCGCGCTCGCCAACGCCAGTTGCATGGCGCAATCCGTCACCAGCGAGCGGGCCGTCGAGAAGCGCATTCCGCGTTTGCACAGCCTGGCTCGGTACTCGGCCTGCAGGCGACCTGGCTCGACGAGGGTGGCAAATCCCACCGTAGCCCAGGGCGAGAGCAAGGACTCTTCGCGCAGTTGCAGCAAGCGTTCCAGGGATATCTGCCAGGCCCGTTCGCGATCGGGATCCGCCGCCAGCGGCCGGTAACCGATGGCTTCGATGGTCGAATAGTCCGAGCGCAGCTTGCCGAGAATCACCGCCCCGCCCAATCCGATCAACAGCAAGTACACGGCAATACGGCGCCCGAACAGGCTCATGGCCGGGGCTCGATCGGTCGCTCCCAGCAGGAGCGCGGCCGGCCCGAGGAAATAGGCGTACCACAACGGGTATTCGGTCATCGAATGCATCGCGCCAAGGCCAAGCACACCGGCACACCAGGCATGTTCCAGCCGCCACGGCTGGCGCAAGAAACCCTTGCCCCACCATGCCAGCAGTCCGATTGCCGCCAGCGTGGCAGGTGCGCCGAACTCGGCGAGCAGTTGCAGTACCAGATTGTGCGCGTGCTCGGCAACGACGAGATGGTCGCCTTCCACCTGACGGGCGGCAGCCAGGAAGCTTGCCCAAGCGTAGTTTCCCGCGCCCTGGCCCAGCCAGGGGTGCTCGGCAAATGCCAGCCACGCGGTGCGCATCATGTCGACGCGATCGCTGGCGCCCGAAACCTCTTCATACAGCCGTGCGCCGGGCATCGTGGCGGCCCCCGCATTGCTGCCCTCCGCGCCGATCAGGGAGAGCAACTCCGGCAGCCTGGACGACGCCAGGCCACCGCCGAAGCTCAGCGCGACCACGACCGGAATCAGCAACCAGGCGTCGACCAGCAGCCTGTTGCCTTGCTCCGGCGAGGCCGAGCGATGCCACCAGGCCAGCACGGCGGGCAGGACAAGGGCATAGAGGAATACGCTGCGGGAACCGCCCAGCACACTGCCAAAGCCCAGCGCCAGAACCAACAGCCAAAGCAGCGGGCGCGACAGGTAGCTGCGCCCGCACAGGTAAAAGGCCGAAACGATGCCGAGCCAGGCATGGTGCGTGTGGTGGTTGACCTGGCCGAGGTTGCCATACACCCCGCCTCCACCATGGTTGAACACCCACGCCGTACGATCGGCCAGTCCCAGCCATTGCAGCATCGCGGCAGCAGCACCGACCAGCGCGCCGAGGACCAGGGCAGTGGCGAGCACGTCAGACAGACGGCCGAGGCCCTCGGATGCCGCCAATTGTCGGCCCAGAATCATCAGCAAAGCGGCCCAGACCAGGTAGCTGGCATGAAACAGCCCGAGCTGCGCGAAGCTGATCCGGCCGAGCGCAAACTGGAGCAACAGCGCCAGCGCCAACAACGCCGGGAGCAGGAGAATCCGCGGGAGAAGCAGTCGCTGGCGCAGGCCGAGAAGTCCGGCCAGCGCCGCGGCAAGACCCAGTGCGCCTGCCCACCACTCGGGCCAGAAGCTCGGAATGGGCGCGGTATGCAGGGGCAAAAGAAATGGCCCGCTCACCATCGCGGCGAGCAGGCCAAGACAAACCCTTGTCATCAGGCACCGCTGCGTATCGTTCCCAATCCCAAGGCGCCGCGAGAACACCCGACTACCGCCGCACACTCCGCGCAATTGACCAACGAAGCGCGCAATTTACTGACACCATATTCAACTGGTGTCATCACCAGAATCGGTGTCTGTTTAATACGTAACGCTACAGGGCACAGTAGCGCTTGCAGCTGTAAAGGTCGCAAGAACAGCCGCCTGGTTGGTGATGGTTCCCGTCACTGTAACCGCTGACATTGCCTCGGCCGTAGTAGTAATCAGGGAAACAGCACTGCTCGATTTGTTCTGCGCCCAGTTCATGGCGCAGGCACTATTGATCGCCGCTGCCAGCCCCTTGCCCGCGGCCCTGTCGGCATCGCCGCTCATGTCCACAAACTTCGGCAACGCCGTCGCCGCCAGAATTCCCAGAATCACGATCACGACGATCAATTCGATCAGCGTAAAACCCTTCTGTTTCATGATTCGTCTCCTATCTACATATAGCTTCCGTGCTTCTATCATAGCCTCAACAGCCGGATGTCGCCACCGTGACGACGGGCGCGACAATCGCGGTCCCGCTCAGGCTGGCCTCCTGGTAGCTGATCCGGCAGTTCGGTTCGGTACCGCCGATGACGTCGAAAGTGCGCGTATTGCCGCCTCCACCGGGTGTCAGGCCATCGGCCGACGGCGTGATGCCTGCGGCGGCATCGATGCCCGTGGCCGATGCCGCCGGATAGCGATTGACGATGTCGACCATGGTGCCGTCCATATTGACCTTGGGCGGCTTGGAGTTGCAGTTGGTCACGGTGGCGCTCGAGGTCGTGCCCGCCACGTCAAGTTCGCAGCGCGAACGCGCCAGCGCGGAAGCCGAGCGTATCGAACCGAAGATGGCATTGGCCTTGGCGACGCGGGCGTCGCGCTGGGCGTCGATCAGGCGCGGCAGGGCGACGGCGGCGAGGATGCCGATGATGGTGATCACGATCACCAGCTCGACCAAGGTAAAACCGCGCGCCGGTGGACGCATGCGGCTCGCTTCTTTGATCATGGCGGACTTTCTTTCACGGTAGCCTCCAAAATAGCAGCCGGCCAGCATGGCATTCGGCCGATCAGCGGCAATACGGGGCATCAATTCAGGCCCACCAGGCTGGCGCCGACCACCTTGCCAGCGGCGTCGGTGCGCGCCACGTAGCGCCAGCGCAGCGCATCAGCACCGCCGAAAGCCCGCGGCAGGCGCGGCAGATAGGCGAGTTCGCGGCGCTGGGGATCGTAGGCCCACTGGCCGGCGGCCGCGGGCTCGGGCGCGGCGACGAAGCCGCGCGGATGCTTGCCGAGCATGTCCACCGGGCTGGCCGCGACCACCTCGGCCAGACGCTCCTCTTCGCCGCGCATGATGCGCTCGCCGATGGCGAGCTGGATGCCGACGCGCATGTTGCGTATCGTCAGGTCCACCTCGATGCGCTCGGCATCCTCTTCGATCACGGTCAGGCGCTGCAGCAGCAACGCCGCGAGTACGCCGAAGATCGCCACGGTGAGGGCGAACTCGAGCTTGCTGGCGCCCTGCTGGCGAATCATTTCCTGACCGCGACCTTGCCCAGGTCCCACAGCGGGAGGAAGATGCCCAAGGCCAGGATCAGGACCATGATGCCCAGCGAAACCACCAGGATGGGTTCGATCTGCTGGGCCAGCGTCTTCAGTTCGTACTCGACCTCGCCCTGATAGAGGTCGGCGACTTCCTTCATCATGTCGTCGAGCGCGCCCGATTCTTCGCCGACGGCGATCATCTGCAGCACCACTGGCGTAAATACACCCGCCGTGATCGAGGTGCGCAGGATGCTTTCACCGCGCTCGACGCCGTCGCGCATCTTTTCCACCTTGTCCGCGATATAGGCGTTGTCCACGGTTTCGGCGACATTGGTCAGGGCCTGAATGATGGGCACGCCACTGCGCGAGGCCAGGGCGAAGCTCGCCGCAAAGCGCGCCAGCGTAGCCTTGCGCACGATCTTGCCGGCAATCGGGATCTTAAGTTTGATGCGGTCCCAGTCGTAGCGCCCCTTGCGGGTGCCGATCCAGGACTTGAAGGCAAAGAATCCGCCGATGGCGCCGAGCAGCAGGGCCGGCCACCAGTTGAGCATGAAGTCGGAGAAGCCGATCAGGATTTGCGTCATGAAGGGCAGGTCGGCGCCAAAACCCTTGAACACCTTGGCGAAGGCCGGGATGACGAAAATGTTGACGATGACGATGGCGATCAGCATCGCGGCGACGACGAAGGAGGGGTAACGCAGGGCCGACTTCACCTGGTCGCGCATGAAGCGTTCGAAGGCCAGGTGATCGAAGAGGCGGATGAAGACTTCTTCGAGGCGACCGGTCATTTCGCCGACGCGCACCATGGACAGGTAAAAGGGCGTGAACACGCGGGGATGGCGGGCCAGCGACAGCGAGAGCTCGCGCCCCGAATCCAGGCTTTCACGCACGTCCTGCAACACGGCCTTCATCGCCGGGTTGGTGCTGGATTCCTGCAATCCGGCCAGGGCACGCATGATGGGTACTCCGGAGCGCAGCAGGGTATGGATCTGGCGCGAGAACAGCAGCACGTCCATGTGCTGCACCTGGGGCTTGAAGAGCTGGATCCCGGCGCCCGGCCCGGCTTCCGCGCTGTCGGCTGCCTTGTCGGTCGGATTGATCTCGATCGGGGTCACGCCGCGACCGAAAAGCAGGTCGGCGACGGCACCGGCGCTGGCGCCGTCGAGGACGCCCTGCTCGAGGTCCCCGGTGCGATTGCGGCCGCGATAGGCGAAGTTCGGCATGCCTACTCGTCGAGCTGGGTGCTGATGCGCATGGCTTCCTCGATGGTCGTGCGCCCGCTCACGACGAGGCGCACGGCATCGCGGCGCAGGGTGTTGCCGGCCATCTGTTCGCGGCCGACCTGCATGAACTCGTTCGGGTCGCCGCGGTTCACCGCCTCAACCAGAGCATTGCTCATGTCGAGCAGTTCGTATACCGCCTGGCGTCCCTGGTAACCGGTATTGGCACAGTGCGTGCAGCCCTGCCCGCGCTTGAAGGCGGTACCATCGACGCCGTCGCCAAGCTCGGCCTTGAGCCAGAGGCGCTCGTGCGGCAGCGGCGCATGGTCGATGGCGCAGTTCTCGCAGAGGACACGGACCAGGCGCTGCGCCAGCACCATCTGGATCGACATCGCCACCATGTAGCGCGGCACCCCCATGTCGAGCAGGCGGATCGGCGTCGACAAGGCGTCGTTGGTATGCAGCGTGGACAGCACGAGGTGGCCGGTCATCGCCGCGCGCATGCCGATTTCGGCCGTATCCTGGTCGCGCATTTCGCCCACCAGGATGATGTCCGGATCCTGGCGCAGGGCGCTGCGCAGCACGCGGCTGAATGAGAGATCGATTTTTTCATGCACCTGGACCTGGTTCAGGCCGGGCAGGCGGTACTCGACCGGGTCCTCGACGGTGATGATCTTCTTTTCCGGCGTGTTCAGCTCGTTGAGCGCGGCGTAGAGCGTCGTGGTCTTTCCCGAACCGGTGGGCCCGGTCACGAGTACGATTCCCGAAGGCCGGGTAATGGCGTGGCGAAAACGCTCCAGCATCTGCGCCGGCATCTGCAGTCGGTCCAGCTGCAGCAGCCCGGTGTTCTGCGCCAGCAAGCGCATCACCACCGACTCGCCGTGCTGCGTCGGCATCGAGGAAATCCGGATGTCGATGGCGGTGTTGCGCAGCTTGATGTTGAAGCGTCCGTCCTGCGGCAGGCGCTTTTCGGAAATATCGAGACCGGACATCAGTTTCAGGCGCAGCACCAGGGCCGTGGAGATCTTGGCGTCGGCCTCGGTCTGCAGGTGCAGCACGCCGTCGATGCGGAAACGGATCGCCAGGGATTTTTCCTGCGGCTCGATGTGGATGTCCGACGCGCGCAGCTTCAGCGCCTCCTCGAAAACGCTATTGAGCAGCTTGACGACCGGGGCATCCTCGGCGCCCGCGGTGAGGCCGAGGATGTTGCCGAAATCGGCGGCGATGTCGCCCATGTCGGCCGTGAGTTCCTTGGAAAGGGCGCTGATTTCGGCGGCGCGGCTGTACACGCGGTCGATGGTCGAGAGCAACTGGCTTTCGGTGACCACGGCAAGGTCAATTTCGCGCTTGAGGATGCGCGAGAGATCGTCGAAGGCGGCGAGGTCGGTGGGATCGGCCATGCCCACCACCAGCATGCCGGCGCGTTCGCTCAAGACCAGGGCGCGATTGCGCCGCGCCTGCGAC
>SXGT01604835.1_pt1 | contig 14453 bp, 12 predicted proteins | sample 3176221 | NCBI WGS metagenome assembly SXGT01 (sample SAMN11356862, study PRJNA531348) | freshwater metagenome | isolation source: freshwater sample F1-120 | place: China: Fuxian Lake, Yuxi | collected 2017-12-25
CAAGCTCAACGGCGTCGATCCCGAGGCTTGGTTGGCGGATACGATCGCCCGCATCGCGGATCATCCCGCCCGCCGCGTCGCCGATCTGCTCCCCTGGAACTACCGCGCGGCCTGAGCCGACACCCTCACCGGACGCTTACGTTTCCTTACGGGTGTCGGGGGAACTTGGCAGGATGCGGAGCCGTCAGCGGGGGAACCTCACCAATGGTCAGAACGGGCGGGATCGTGCCTTTGCGGACGCAGGCGACTAGGAAGCGAAAGGCATCCTTGATCCGACGAGTATCGAGATAGGGGCGGCCTGCGGCTTCCCAGAGCGCATAGACCTCAGCAGCCATACGGCGGGCTATGCCTTGGGCATCCTCTGGCAGGTCATAGAGTGGAGGCGTTACTGCCCGGTCTGATAGCTGGGGCCATCCGGCCTCATGCTCAGCGGCCTTGCTTGTCAGCAGAATAGATAGGGTTGCAGCCTCATCAGGTATCAAGGCGGAAGCTAGGGCTGGGTTAGGCCAATCCTTCATCAGCCATATACTGATAGCGCCCCATTCCACATGAGCCTTGGTGCCATCGGCATAGGGGCCTGCCCGTTGCAGCAGGTCATCAAGGGTACGGGGTTCAACGTGCCACTTGGGCCGGTTATCGGCTGGGAATGACCGGGGAGGCTTAGGTGCCTCTCCCGTTCCCCAGTCATGCTGATCGGACATTACGCCGCTAGGGCAGTCGTGAAGTATCCGCGCTGCTTGCCCTGCATGTACAGAGTAAACGCCTCCCGTGGCTTACCCGGTGCCAGCGCCATGATGACGGCAGGGATGGCATGAGGCTTCACCGTAACGAGATAGTCAAAGGCATCATTGTCAAGGGCAGAGAAGCCATTGCATTCATGCTCTTTGGGGATGCTGGCGTTAGCCGTAATATCCCATGTATCCCGCACATACTTGATGAGGAAGCCAGTAGTATTCAGGTTATCGCCGGGCTTCACCTCAACACGAATATCAGAGAAGCGGCTAAGCCGTTGACTGCGAGCCTCTACCTGTTCGTCAGCGAGGGCAGTAGCAAAGCGATCCTTGGCATTCTTCAATGCCTTGTCGATCTCATTAGCCTTATCGATAGCGGGCTTACCAAGGATATCGATGTAATTGTTGACCTTAAGCAATTCGGCGCTGAGAGTTTCAATCTCAATGGCGATAGCAGCAAGGGTATCTTTGTTGGTCATAGAGGTTTCCTGTTTGATTAGATTATGAGCAGGGAGCGAAAGCGCCAATCTTGAGCTTTTCTTGGCGATAGGTATTCGGGTTGCCTGTGTCGGCATCCAGAGCAGCCATCATCTTATTGACCCGATTAGGACGGGGACCGGGACGGCCACGGCGGAGGAAGTCGGGCAACTCTATGCCAAGGGCCTCCAAGGCAAAGCGAACGCCAATGGTCACACGGCGATCAGTAGATGCAAGATAGACGGCAACCCGATCATTATTGATGCGGTTCATATCAACAGTGGTAATGGTCATGGTTGATCCTTTGATTGATTGTGTACTGTCCTGACAAAAGACACAGATGCCCCGCTTACGGACAAGCAAGGCCAAACGAATATATTAGAGCTATGGAAAGGGGTGGCCTGCCAGCTACCAACGAGGGCAATGCAATAGCTGACAGGCCATAGCAGCGGCATTCATCACGGGCGCAACTCGACGGATTTGGATTTACTACCGGGAATGATGAACGCGGATGCTATAGGGAGAGGATGGCAGTCACTCCTCAGATAGGCTCAGGCTGACGTAAAGCGATCACCAGAACAGGAAACAGGTAACAACTAATCTGAGCCTATCGGAAGAATGAGATTGCGTATGGCATTCACGGTATCAAGCCGTGGAGTGCCAATGATCTATACTAGCATAGTATGATCGTTAGATTTGATAGTGATTGGCTGTATCCGGCGTCCCCCCGGGCCAGATAGATATCCGTATCGGTCAAATACGTTCTGGCACTATGGGAGAGCAAGACTAGCCGCATGATCGTTGAGTTTGATTAGCGTGGCTCGTATTGCCGGCGTCCGATACCCATGCGCCATCCATATAGAATGGCACACCCCGTCGCTTTGAAGCTAGGCCATAAGGCCGTCAGGTATCTACCGTTATCGCACGGTCAAGCGTTCCTAGGGCTACCTAGCTTAGGCGGTATAAATGGTTCTGCATCAAGACGGTACTGAATTAGGATCGCCCGGATTTGGACGTTACGGCTAAGCCATCACAGACAATCTGCGGCTTCCATGCCTAACGGTCCCAAAATGTCCCGCGTACATGGGCGACGATTTGGCCGCCCTCTCACAGCCCTGTACAGCGCCGCCACCGCATCCCGGCAAGGTCGATACCCTGAGCCTCCCATATCGACTCCGGTGGCCGTCTCTGGCCGATCTAGCGGGCCTCTAATCGAGCAAGGGCCTTGTGCAGGCTGGCGGGATGCCACTTGCCCCCGGCTGGCGAAGGGATCGCACGGCTATTCAGGGCCTCGACCATCTTGCGAACCGATAGGCCCTCAGCCTTCAATGCCAGTAGATCAGCAGCGATAGGCTCTAGCCGGTCCATCGCCTCAGCTTGATTGCGGGCAGCTAGTACCTTGCCATGCTTGCCTAGCTCAGTTCCCCGATCCTTAGCAGCGGCTAGAGCGGCCTTGGTCCGTTGGCTGATTACCTCAGCCTCCTTCTCTGCCAGTGCGGCGAATAGGTGTAGCTGGAAACGATCAGCGTTCGGCATATCGGCGACGGCGAACTCTACGCCTGTCTCCATCAGCCCGGATATGAAATGGACATTGCGGGCAAGCCTATCGAGCTTGGCGATAATCAGGCCAGCTTTCTCGCGCTTCGCTGTAGCGAGGGCAGCGACAAGCTCAGGGCGCTTGGACAGGGCATTGGCTCCCTTGCCCGTCTCAACCTCGATATGCTCCCCGATCAGGTCAACGCCATAGGCAGCGACATACCGTGCCACCGCCTCCCGCTGGGCCTCTAGCCCTAGGCCGCTCTTGCCCTGCTTATCCGTGCTAACGCGGAGGTAGGCGACAGCCTTGGTCATCTTGCGGAGGTTCATAGCAGCTAGTCCTGTTCACGGGTCAACGAACGTATACCCATGAACAGTTAGGAGGGCAAGCCGTTCCCGGTGCTGTCGTCATCGATCTAGCTGGGGTGGAGCTTGGCTGTAGTGACACGCTAGGCAGGGATGGAGAACCACGCGCGATAATGCAGGTCGGGCAGGCGTGTCATATTTGCCAGCGGGCCGGGTGGGGATACGGGGGAGATAGCGCGCTCAGAATTGTCTGATTGCCCTCTCGCATATCTCTAGCAATTTCAGGCCGTAGCCGCCTTGCGACCCGCCAACCGTATGCTAGCCTCTCTGTAACAGGGCGGGAGCAGATCGTGGCAGGCAAGAAATCGCTAGTTCATCCGGTATTATTCTCGAAGCACTTCAAGATTGACCCCAAGAAGCTAGATGCAGCCAATCTCCTAGACACCATACTCAATAGCGATACCAAGCTATTTATAGACCCACTGCTAATCTACAAGAGTCAGAACCCCCTAATTAAGCGTGATGGTCGTAAGGCAATTGAGCAGTCCTTCAACAATGTTATTGGCTTAGTGGATATATCTAAGGCGGAAGGGGACGCCGCGTGGAAGGGAGCTTTTAAAGCTCTCAATCTTGATGAAAGAGCGGAGACAAGTCTTGGACACGGCGGAGCGGGTACGAGTGGAAGAACCCCTCCCGCCAAAGTTCGGAACGGAATACTTAGAACAGCAAAGCAGATCATAACGCTTGGGGAGAAGAACCCCGACATGATCCCATTGATGGGGCTATTCGAGGAAGGCGTTGGTCCCGACATTCTAAGTGATATGACGACCAACTTCATTCTTCCGATTCTTTGCGAGATAACAGAACAGTTCTGTAGTGCCAACGGCGTGCCTAGCCGCGCTTTTGGTCCAAGGTATAGCAACCGCAATTTACCAGAAAATCCATACCGTCCTGACGAACCCGTTGTCTTGGTGCCTCGCGATCTATTGCGTGACCTTCCGCTTGCCGCTGACTGGTCCGACGTATCACGAGTGGTGCTGGAGGTTCAGGAGGTCCGTGACGCCGTGAACCAGATGTTTGGCAATTTTGCCAAGGCAAATGTCACGGACAAGAAAAGGGCTATCAGAGAGATCAGCCTTAAATCAGTTCGCATCCTTAGACTCATTATCTCGGCTGTTGCCGGTGCTTCGGAGAGCTATGACGAGAAGGCCGATCTTGATGGCTTCTACCAGTTCCGTAAAATCCTCTACCAAGACCCGCAGGTTTTCGCAGGCATGGTCAAGCCGCCCGCCACGATGGACGCTGCGACCTTGCGATCAACGGTCCTTAGCATAATCGATCAGTTCAAGAAGCTAGTCGAGCATAACAATATGTGGGAGTTGCTATGGAACGGCGACTCTCCCCGGCATGAGCGCGCAAGTCAGCTTCTGTTTTTTGCTGTTGCCAACGTTATGTGCGCGGTGAACAATGTAGATATCTCCCCAGAAACCAATTCGGGCGGCGGGCCTGTCGATTTCAAGTTCTCTACTGGCTTCCACGGACGCTTAGTGGTTGAAATGAAGCTGTCTAAGGGAACGGTAGAGAGCGGGTATAAGAACCAGCTTAAGATTTACAAAGACGCTGCTGCCACCTCGGCGGGTATCTTTGTTGTCATGGACATAGGCGGGATGGGTATGAAGCTACGCAAAATCCAACGGATGCGCGATGTTGCCATCGCTGCCGGTGAGCAGGCTGACGATATCATCGTGATCGACGCCAAGCGGAAGGCATCAGCGAGCAAGCGCAAAGGCCCATGACGGTTCGAGTCCCTGTTGCGGACTCACATCGGCCTGCCCCTTGCCACGGACATAGGCAAACTGTTACAGAAGGCATTGCCAACAGTGACAGCAGCATGAATAATTATCGTTGTTTCTCAGTGGCTTAGGAGTGTGTCGGTAAAATCCTCTTCTGGGCACCACTCCCGGTCGCGACTGCGCACCGTGGCCGCACGTTGTCCGTGAGCCGCATCAACTCCGCCAATCCATGCGCCGGCCAACGGCGATGGCCGGTGCGCGTGAGCGTCAAACCACCGTGCGGGCGGGCGGGAGCATCGGCAGGGTTGGTCCGTCATGGTCGGGGCCTACCTGGTGGACTTGGACTCCGGCGCGCTGAAGTTTGTCGCGGTGCTTGTTCTTGGCAAAGCTGGCGGCGGCTTGGGCCATCCGATCGCTTGCGATCGACCCGGCATGGTGTTCCGGCGAATAGTTGCACACGACGATGCCCGGGTGCACGATGACCGTCGAGGCTTCCGCCTCGGCCAATGTGTTCCAAATGTCCAGGCACTCGGGCGCGGGACTCTCGGCCGCGCGGAACAGCCGGTGAAGGTCGCGAAAGATCGCGGCCGCGCTGCGATAGGCTTGCCGAACCTCCGCGATGCAGTCAGCTTCGCTCATCCAGCGGACGTATCTGTCGACCTGCGCCAGCACCTTCGGAGCGGAAGCGCCGCTGGCCCGCAGCTCCGCGTTGTGGGCGCATTTGGCTTCCCAGAAGGCGATGGCGGGCGCACCAGGCGGCGCAATCTGCCCTACGACGAGGTCCATCCGCGGCGCGGCGCGGTCGCCGCCTTCAAGGTCGCTGGCGGGCAGGCCCATCTCGAGGTCGACGGCCCCTGCATTGGCGGCGATCAGTTGGTCGACGAAGCGCTTTTCCGCGCCCGCGCAGCTTTCGGCGGCGGCTATCCAGCCGGGGACAAGCGCGGCGATCTCCGGGTTCGCGAGCGCGTCAGCCGCGAAGGAGACATATTGTCGTCCGGGCGTCGTCCCCTTGTCGCTCTTGGCCGTTGACCGGCGACCAGAAACATAGGTTTGGTGCACTTCGACGACGGGGCCAGTGCGCCGCATGACAAGCTTCGCAACCGATTGGCCCTTCGCATATAGGTTCAGGTAGCCGTCGCGGATGCCGACCCGGAGCATGCGCGACGCTGTGCTGCACTCGCCCGGGAGAGCCCATTGGTCGAACAACGCGCGCACGGCGTTGCCGGGGTGGGCGGCTGCATCCCATTCAGCCAGCCTGCTCACGTCGAACGAACGGTCGAACTTCGGCATCAAGCCTCCTGAAGAGCAGGCTCACGTTGCCGACATGATACCTGCACTTGCAAGAGGGAGATCTGGCGCACCCGCATCCGGCGGCGCCTCGCCATAAGCCGTAAGGCGAGCGCGGCCGGGTGGTCGCGCGCGCCTTGTCCGCGTCCCGTGACGGTCAGAGGATGAAGTCGCCCGCGTCCAGGCCCGTCAGCCCCAGGAGCCTGAAGGCCATGTCCGCCGAGCCGTTGCCGTCGACGTCGACCGACACCTGCACGGCCCCGGCGACCACGTCGTAGCGGAGCTGGCCCGCTGCGCCGCTGAACGCGGCGGCCCCGATGAAGGCGAAGGCCTGGTCGCCCGCGGTCCGCGCATTGGCGTCGATCGTCGACAGGTCGATCCGGTCCGATCCCAGTTCGAAATCGGCGATTCCGTCGGTAGTCGTCCGATAGCTGTCGGACAGCAGGTCGAAGTCGAACACGTCGGCTCCCGCGCCGCCGCGCAGCAGGTCGGCCCCGGCTCCACCGAGCAGCGTGTCCGCGCCCGCCGATCCGGTGATCGTGTCGGCGCCGAGGCCGCCCTCCACCCGCGCGATGCCGACCAGGGTGACGCCGGCTAGGTCGATCGTGTCGGCGCCGGACGTGCCGACGATCTTCGCATTGGCGAAACCGCCGCCGGAGTACGCTTCGACCGCCGTATAGTCTCCCCAGGCGAGGGAGACGTTGGCCGAACTGGCGCGGACGGTGTCATAGCCCGCGCCGCCGTCGATGCGGTCTTTGCCGGTTTTCGCCGCGACCAGGAAGGTGTCGTCGCCGTCGCCGCCCGCCAGCGTGTCGTCGCCGGTGCCGCCGATGATCGTGTCGTCGCCCGCAGAGCCAGTGATCGTGTCGTCGCCCGAGCCGCCGTCGATCGCCGCCACGCCGGTCAGCGTGACGCCGGTGAGGTCGATCGTGTCTCCGCCCAAGGTGCCCGCGATGCGGAAATTGTCATGGGCGAGCGCGGGATTGTTGAACGCGACGTTGGACACCGCCTGGACGTTGGCGATGTTGCTCCAGGTGAGCACCGCGTCGGCGGCGCCCGCGCGGACCGTGTTCACGCCCGCGCCGCCGTCGATCGAGTCGAGACCAGACTTGGACGCCAGCACGAAGGTGTCGTCGCCGCCTTCGCCGAACAGCGCGTCGTCGCCTGCGCCGCCGATGATGACGTCGTCGGCCTGCGAGCCCCTGATCGTGTCGTGGCCCGACGCGCCGTCGAGCGACACGATGTTGAGCAGCTCGACGCCGGAGAAGTCGAGCGTGTCTCCCCCCGCGCTGCCGACGATCTTCACGCCCGAATGGCCGTTGGCCGAGATCGTCTCCACCCCGGTCACCGACTTCAGGCCGATGATCGTGTTGTTGGCGAGCGCGTGGACGCGGTCGTTGGTCCCCGCGCCGCCGTCGACGGTGTCGAAGCCGTCCTTCGTGCCGCTGAACGTGACGATGTCGTCGCCCGCGCCGGTGCTGATCACGTCGTCGCCCAAATTGCCGTGCAGCACGTCGTCGCCGCCGAGCGTCGTGATCGTGTCGTTCCCGCGCAGGCCGTCGATCACCCAATCGTCGTCCGAACCGGCGCGGAAGGCGTCTGCGCCCGTAGTCAGCGCCCGGGTCTGCGTCTCCTTGACGTCGGCGACCTGGACGGTGAACGTCTCGTGGTAGGTCGCGCCCGCCGCGTCGGTCGTCCGCACCGTCAGGTCGTGCGGCGCGGCCGTCTTGAAGTCCAGAAGCGAGCCCTCGAGCACGGTGATCCGGCCGGTGACGGCGTCCACCGCGAAGCGTCCGCCGGCATTGTCGAGGAGGCTGTAGCTCAGCGTGTCGCCGGCATCGACGTCCGCCCCGCTGACCGTGCCGACCAGCGTGCCCCCGGCCGCATTCTCCGCCACCGTGCCGCCGCTCAGCGACAGGTCATGAGGCGCGTCATTGACGGGGGCGAGGGTGAAGGTCCGGGTGGCGGGGGTCGCGCCGCCGGCACCGTCGACGACGGTGTAGGTGAGGGTGACGGGGCCGTTGTAGTCCGCGGTCGGCGTGATCCTGTAGCCGCCCTCCTTGTTGATGGTCACGATGCCGTGGTCCGCGGCGAGGCCCGCCACCGACAGCGCGTCGCCGTCGACGTCGGAGAAGCCGGCGAGCAGGTCGGCGACGCTGACCGTGTAAGCGACGTCCTCGGTCCCGTCGGCGAGCACGCCGGTTGCCGCGCCGGTCGGGGCGTCGTTGGCGGGGGTCACTTTGAGCGTGATCGTGTTCGCGTCGGGGTCGAGGTTCGCGGTTGGGCTCGCGTCCTGGACCTGGAAGGTGAAGGCGGCATAGGCCGCGCCGTTCGTATCGGCGTCGGGGGCGAAGCGGAGCTTGCCCGCGGCGATGTCGTCGATCGCGACCAGCTGACCGGCCGTGACGACCGCGCCGTCGAGCGACAGCGCGCCCGCGGCGGGCAGCGTGGTCACGACCACCCCGGCGAAGGCGTCGCCGTCCACGTCGGTGAAGCCGAAGTCGGCGGCGGAGAAGATGTGAACGGTGTCCTCGGCCAGCGTCACGAGCTTGTCGGACCCCGCGGGCGCCTGGTTGGTGGCCGGGAGATCAAAGGTGATCGTGTTGGGCGTGGCGTCGGTGTCGGCGCCGTCCGGGCCGTCGTCCTTCACCTGGAAGGTGAAGCTGGCGTAGTCGGACCCTTGCGCGCTCGCGGCGGGGGTGAAGACCAGATCTCCCCGGGCGATATGGTCCGCGTGGACGAATGTGCCTGCGCTGAGCGCGGTGCCGTCGAGCGACAGCGAGCCTTGCTGCGGCACGGTCGTGATCACGACGCCCGCGAACGCGTCGCCATCGGCGTCGGCGAAGCCGAAGTCGGCGAGCGCGAGAGTTAGGCCGTCGGCGGTCGCCGTCAGCCTGGCGTCAGCGCCCAAAGGCGCTTGATGCGGCGCTGCGAACGCGAAGATCTGCGCCTTGACGCTTGCAGAACTCGCATTGCCCCCTGGCCGCTGAGGTCTGTCCAGCTCACCACGAAGCCGCCCTGGCTCAACCCCGTGACAGTCGGCTGGCCTTGGTTGTTCAGCGTCGCGGTGTTGACCAGGACCTCAGCGCCGATCCTCTCGCCCGCGGCGCTGAACAGCTGCGCCTTAATGCCCGATCCGCTCGCGTCGCCGCCTTGGCCGCTGCTGTCCTGCCAGCTCACCACGAATCCGCCGTCGCTGAGCCCCGTGATCGTCGGCCGCTGCTGCATCCCTGCGGTGACGGTGTTGACCAGGAACTCGCCTCCGATCCTGCCGCCTGCGGCGCTGAAGACCTGCGCCTTGATCGAAGCGTCGGGGTCGCCGCCCTGACCGCTGCCGTCCGCCCAGCTCACCACGAACCCGCCGTCGCTCAATCCCGCGATCGTCGGCTGGTACTGCGTGCTCTGCGTCGAGGTGGCGACCACGAACTCGTCGCCCACCCTGACGCCCGTCGCGCTGTAGACCTGCGCCTTGACCCCGACCGAGCCCGCTTCCACCCCTCCGCCGCTCTGGTCCGCCCAGCTTACGACAAAGCCGCCGTTGCTCAGCGCGGTGACGGTCGGTTCGTTCTGGCTGCCCAAAGTCGCGGTGTTGACCAGGAACTCGTCCCCGACGCGAAGCAATTCAGTCATCCTGTTTCCCCATCATGTTGCGCACGCACCGTTCCACCGCGGCCGACGACAGGTCGAACCGCGTATCGGCCCCTCGCGACCGACGCACTGACGATGGATGCTCCGTTCCTCCCGGCGGCGGCGACCGCAGCCTCCCCTGCGCGTCGACCGCTCGCCGGGCCCCGACCCGTCGATAAATGCGACAGGATTCGCTGTCATGTCGGGGGCTACCCGAAATGGCGCACCGCGCGCGTTCTGCGTACCAGCCATGGTTGACGGCGACGGTCGCGTTGCGCACACGTCGCGGCGGGTTCGAGCGGAGGGCGAGGTGCGTCTGATTGTCGAGGATGCCACGCGCCTGATGGCGACCGGCTGCTGAACGAGCTGCAGAACGAGTGCGGCGCCGACGTCACGCGGGCTTTTCCGGACAATCCCGAGCACGGCGTCGTCTTCGCGGTGCTGCTGCGCGAAGCGTTCAAGCGTGCGCCGACCGACGCCGAAGACCGCAAGCCCCCCAGCATCAACGGGCTGGCGACATCGCTGGGGCGGCCGTTCGAAACCATCCGGCGCTACGCCCATGCGCTGGAGGCGCGCGGGCTCGTTCGGCTGACGCCCGGCGGCATCGTCCTCACCGCCGACGCCTTCACCGATCCGGCGATCGCCGCGCTGACGCGGTCGCTGGTCGCGCGGTTCCGCTTCTTTCTGGCGGAACTGGCGCGCGCGGGCCTTCTGCTCGACGACGGCGGCCGAGGTGAGGAGCCGAGTCCGGGCGAATGCCTGATTGCGGCGCTGGACCTGTACCTTTGCGCGCTGGAGTTCAACGGCCCGGAGATGCGCAGCTGGATCGAACTGTTGATCATCGGCGCGGTGCTGGTCATCAATATCCGACCGATCGCGCGCAACCTGACCCTCAGCCCTCATTTCGGCGCGATCGACCGCGTGCCGCCGCTGGAGGTCCGCAGACCCGCAAGCGCGCTGGCGGTCGCCGAGCAAACCGGGCTGCCCGCGTCGACGGTCCGGCGGCACCTGAAGCGCGCGACCGAGGCCGGGCTGCTGATCCGCGACGACACGGGCTATGTCCTGTCGACCGAATTCCTGTCGGCGGACGACGTGAGAAGCAACGCCGCGCGCATCATGCGCTACCTTCGCCGCGTCATGGCGGACCTGGGGTCCGGCGCGTACCGGACGGGCGAAGCGGCGTTCGACGCCGCGCTGACCGGCGCGTGAGGCGGGGGCGGCTTTCGCCATGCTCCGATCGCGCCCGGCATCGGGCCGCTCGACCCGTCGCCTACTTGGCCGCTTCGGGCACCACCCGTCTCGGCGAGGCCGCGAGCCGCCGCATGAGGTCGGTCTCCGCCTGACGATAGGGCGTGCCGTCGGCGCGCAGCACGTCATGGAACCAGACGGCGGGCTCCTCCCCCACATAGGGCCGCTTCCAGCTGTCCCAGGGCAGGCGGGTCTGCGACTTGCCGTCGACGAACCCCCAGGCGTAGACCCCGACATCCTCGCGCTTGGCGATCGGCAGCACGCCGTCGAAGGTCGAGCCCGCGCCGCGGCCCATGAATTCGGTCGCGAGGATCGGGCGGCCGTAGGCGCGAAGCTGCGTGATTCGCTCCGCGAACTTTTCCGGCCAGCCGTATTCGTGAAAGGTCATGATGTCCGATTCGGCGAGCTGGGTGCGCTCGATCGCGCTGTGCTTGCCCTTGGGGCTCCAGTCCTCGCCCCAGGCGATGCCGCTCGTCACCGGCTGCGACGGTTCGGCGGCGCGCGCCCATTCGAAGGTCGAGGGCAGGAGCGCGGCGACCAGCGCCTCCTTGTTCTTGGGCTGGCCGGGATAGGTCGCCGCCGGGCTGTCGGGTTCGTTCCAGACGTCCCATGCCAGAATCCGGTCATCGGTGGCGAACCGGCCGATCACCCCGCGGATGTAGCGCTCCAGCCGCGCGCGCTCGCCCGGATCCGCCAGCGCGCGCGTGCCCGGCGACTGGACCCAGCCCGAATTGTGGACGCCCGGGATCGGCAGATGCTGGCGCCCGAGTTTGGGATGGGGATTCCAGCAGCTGTCGAAGAGGACCAGCATCGGCCGGATGCCGTGGCGCCGGGCGATCCCGAGAAACTGATCGAGGCGGCGGCTGAACCCGTCCGCGTCCTGTTCCCACAGCAGATCGTGAAGAAAGACGCGCATGGTGTTCATTCCCAGCGCGCGGGCCCAGCCGAGCTCGCGGTCGATCGCGGCAGGATCGAACGTCTCGGCCTGCCACATCTCGAGCTGGTTGATCGCGTTCGCGGGCACGTAGTTCGCGCCCATCAGCCACGGCTGGCGCGCGTACCAGGCGTTCGCCTGCGCCGCGGTCCAGCGCTGGCGGGCGTCGGCGGGCGCGCCTGCGAGCAGCAGCGTCGCCGCCAGGGCCGCGGCGAGCTTCGCGGCGACGGTGCGGCGTTGACCTGCAGGACCGCTCCGATGCACAACCGGGCCCATCTCCTTCACCGAACCGTTCTCTCCTGGCATGTCCGTTCCTCCTGTGGCCCTAGTCGCTCTCGTGATCGCCCGCGCGACGACGCTCGCCTATCCCGAGCTGCTGCCCGAGCTGGCGGAAGCGCTGCAGGCGCGCGACATGCGCTTCGTGCTCCACCTGATCGAACACGAGCATGATGCGGACGAGGCGATGGCGGCGATCGAGCGGCTCCATGTGGCGGGGGTGATCGCCGCCGCCCGCCCGTCCGAACGCGAAATCGCGCGCATCGCCGAACGGGGCGTGCCGTTGCTGCTGTACAATTGCCATGCGCAGGGCCCGACGGTCGATTCGGTCAGTTGCGATCATGCGGCGTGCGGCCATGCGCTCGCGTCGCTGCTGCTGGAGGCGGGCCACCGGCGTTTCGGACTCATCGCGTCGCCCGACGATTCGCTGGTCGGCGTCGAGCGCGCGGGCGGCGCGATCCAGACGCTGAAGCGCAGCCGCGCGCTGACTATCGAGGTCGAGCGCGGCGATTACAGCTACGCCAGCGGCGCGGCGGCGCTGGACGCGCTGTTCGCCCGGATGAAGCCCAAGCCGTCGGCGATCATCGCGGTCAACGACGCGATGGCGATCGGCGCGCTGGACCGCGCGCGCGACCTGCAGATCCGGATTCCGCGCGACCTGTCGGTGGTGGGGATCGACGGCACCATGACCGCCAGGCTGCCGTCGTACGAGCTGACGACGATGCGCCAGCCGCTGAAGCTGCTCGCCGCGACCGCGGTCGAGCTGCTGCTCGACCGGGTCCGCCACCCCGGCGGCCCGCCGGAGATCCGGCTCTACGGCGCCGAGCTGATCAAGGGGCGCACGGCGCGGCTGGAGCGGCCGGTGCGCAAGTTGTCGGCTCCGGCGGCGCGCGCCGCCTGAGGTCATCCGAGCACCGGGCGCTGCCGCCCGCGCGCCTCCGCGAACAGGTCGCGCCCGAGCTGGTGAAAGAGTTCGGGAATGTCGATGAAGATCCAATTTTCCGACAGGCGATCGCCGTCGCGCCGCCACCAGTCCATGACGCGCATGGTGATCGCCCTGTTCGACGGCGCGAGCCCGAGGAAGTCGCCCCCGGTATGCGTCGCGCGGATGCTCGGCCAGCCGGTCGAACAGGTGAACGGCCCGTCGCCGAACCGCGCGACGTGGTTGCCGCCCTTGAAGTCGGGCCAGGCCTCGTTGAACGGCCCTTCGTGATAGCGATAGAAATTGTCGACACCGCGCGTCGTGCCGATCCCGCCGGGGCCGTACCACATCATGTCGGGCGTCCAGAAATCGTGAAAGCGCATGGTTTCGTGGTTGACCCCGTCGAACGCCCACATGCCCTCGAAGATCATCGCCTCGACCAGCTTGAGGCTTTTCTCGCCTTCGGCGGGGTCGCCGTCGCCTAGCTGGAGCCCGTCCTGCTCGATCGGCGGCGGGCACAGCCCCTCGACGCCAAGCGCCAGGCGCAGCGGGTTGATGCCGAGTTGGCGGAACACGTCGATCCAGTCGAGGATGGCGTAAGCGTCGACGATGCGGCCGTCCTCGATGCGGTAGAACTCGCCGAAACGGACGTAGAGCCATTGGTCGGTGGGCTTGAGGCCGAACCATTCGGCCGCGAAGGTGCCGTAATAATAGCCGGTGGCGGAGATCCAGTCGGCGTCCTTCCAGCGGCCCGCCATCAGGATATCGTCGCGGCGCTCCAGGTCGGGCATCGCGCGCTTCATCGGCGCGAGATAGCGTTCGGCCAGCTCGTCGATCCCGTGCATCTGGTTGACCGGGTGGCTGGCGATATAGGCCGCATCGGGCGCGAAAATCGCCCTCGCCGCATCGCCGATCGCCGCGGGCTCGGCGCGCGCCAGCCGGCGAAGCCCGGCCATGATCCGGCGCTTGGTGTCGCCCGGCGGATGATCGCGCATCGGTTTTCTCCCCTTGGCTACGGCTATGCAGGTGGAGAATAGCCAAGTTTCGGAGAAGAACAAGATGCCGGTCTCCTGCGCCCGTTCGCGCATCTCAGGGAGTGGCGGTTGTAAAACTTTCTTGCGTTCCGAGAGTCGGCGGCGCTTGCGTGCCGATCCGATCTGTGTTCTTTTCTCCAAATCACGGAAAAACACATGGCGGGACACAGGCGATGGGTGATGGCGAGGCGGCGGTGATCGGACGACGGCCGGAGCGTGCCGAGCCGGCGGGCGAGCGTGCGGCCGCGCCGCGCCCGGCGCCGCGCGGCGAGGCGGTCCGGC
>SXGT01221817.1_pt1 | contig 14452 bp, 15 predicted proteins | sample 3176221 | NCBI WGS metagenome assembly SXGT01 (sample SAMN11356862, study PRJNA531348) | freshwater metagenome | isolation source: freshwater sample F1-120 | place: China: Fuxian Lake, Yuxi | collected 2017-12-25
GAGAGTTGGGTCCGTCGTTGGTGGCCCATTCTCTGGATCGCCCGATCTTGTCTCTTGGTCTGGTTGGTGATTCCGCTCGCCTGGATTGCTGGCCTCATCGCGCCTGCACTCGCAGGTTGGATTCTGCTCGGGTGGAAAAGGCAGGGCCCTCCATGCAAACATAGGTGCCGCCGTCGTGTGCAGTAGCCCCTACTTCTTTGGCGGACTGAAGCAGCAATTGCCGAAGCTGGGCGCAAACGGGGTCGCCGAAGGAAACGTGCGCAACAATGCCGTTTTCGAAGAAGGTCGAGGCGCGTTTCCAGGTGCGGTCAATGAACTGATCGACCAACACCACATGCCCCGGGACAATCTCCTCTTTTAAGGAACCGACCGCCGACACCGAAATGATCCATCCGACCCCGAGGGCCTTCATCCCATAAATGTTGGCTCGGTACGGGACTTCCGAAGGGTTGAACCGGTGCCCCCTGCCATGTCGGGGAAGAAACACCAACTCCACGCTTTCGCCCCCCGCCAGCGGAAGCCGCCCGATCACATAGCGATCCGATGGGCTCCCAAACGGGGTTTCCACCGCTTGCTCGCGCACATCTTCCAGGCCGTCCATTTCGTACAGGCCCGATCCCCCAACGATGCCGATCCGTGTAGCCATCGCCGCCCCCAACCTCGACCATCCTAACGGTGCGAACCCGGTGCCACAGGCCTATCGCCACTCAGCGACCCATCCGCGCTCTTCAACCTGCTGTTTCGTCTTGCCGAGTTGTCCACATGCGGCAGAGATGTCGATCCCCCGGGTGGTGCGCACGGTGCAATTGATTCCGCGGGTCACAAAATAGTGCTGAAACGCTTTGACGACTTCGTCGCTGGGACGCTTGAGATCCCGATCCGGGTTTTCGTTGTACGGGATCAGGTTGATTTTCGCGGGAACGCCGCGAAGAAGTGCTTCCAACCGAACGGCGTCTTCCATCGAGTCGTTGAAACCCGCAAACATTACGTACTCAAAAGTGATCCGTTTGGTGCCTGGCAATGGGAAGTCCCGGCAGGCTTGAATCAACTCTGCCAGCGAATAACGGCGGGTGATCGGCATGATCTGGCGTCGCTGCTCTTCGGTAGTCGCATTCAGCGAAACGGCGAGATTGACTGGCAATCGGGCCGCCAACTCGGCCATTTTGGGGACCAGGCCCACCGTGGATACGGTCACTCGACGGTGGGAAAAGTTGAGGGCGTGGTCGTTAAGGCAGGTATGGAGCGCCGTAACGAGGTTGTCGAGATTGTGGAGCGGCTCTCCCATCCCCATCAACACCAGATTGGTGAGTCGCGGTGCTTTCTCCCCTTTCGCCGCATAAAAAGCATCGAGGTCTTGCTGGACCTGCATTGGTTGGTTGGCGATCTCCGATGGCTTCAAATGCCGTTTTAAACCGATATCTCCGGTGAGGCAGAACGAACAAGACATCGCGCAGCCGACCTGCGACGACATGCACAACGTCAACCGCCCATCATCGGGGATCAACACCGATTCAATCGTGTATCCGTCTTCGCACTTCCACAGGTATTTGACGCTGCCGTCGCCTGATCTCAGGATCAGTTCCGGCTGAAGCGCGGGGATATAGGCGACCTTTTCAAGCTTGAGCAAGCACGAGCGGGCCACTTCGGGCATCTCGGAGAAGGTGGCGGCGCGGTGTTGCCAGAGCGCTTTGTAGACATTCCGCGCCCGAATCGCGTTTTCCCCGAGCTCGGCCTCAAAAAACGCCAGCATGCCGGGCAGATCGAACGAACGGATGTCGATCCGCCCCTGCGCGTCGCGCATCAAAGCGGCGGCGGATCCCCGTGACTGTAGTGCCGATTCGACGGTCGCCATCGCTTCCCCATTGCGCCCGCCCGACTCCCGCGGGAGAATCGGGCTCGGAGGCTCGCGTGCGGCGAACCCACCTGGATGCGGTCCTTAGATCCGTTCCCTATATCGCGTCTTTGGGCATCGCGGTCGTGAAATCGAGCGCGGACGAGGTCGTGCTGCGGCTGCCGGATACGCACTTTGTGTCTGGCCAAAAGGGAAATGTCCATTCGAGCGCGCTGTTCGTGCTCGGCGAATTGGCGGCGACCCTGCTGCTCAAGGGCCATCCGGGCCTGGCACCCTACGAGGTACTGCTGAAGGGGACGACGATCGACTATCGGCGAACCCCCAAAGGTTCAGCCACGGCGACCGCCAAGTTTGATGAGCTCGCGCTTTCCAACGCGACCACGCCGATGAGCGGCGACAAGACCAGTCACAAACAATCGGTGGCCATCACCGACGAACAGGGCCAGGTACTTGCGGCGGTGGAAACCTCATTTACGGTGCGTTTGAAGGCGAAGCATTAGTCAAGAAGTTGACCATCGATCGACCACTCCGGAGGCTCCTCGCCAGCGGTGACATCCACCACCGGGGGGCTGCGAAGCCGCTGTGCAAGCGCCGTATACCGGGTGTCCGACTCGTCGCGTTCGGCGGATCGTGCCCAGGCGCGGGGATTTCCGACCACACAGAGGAACTTTCGCGCGCGGGTGACCGCTGTATAAAACAGGTTTCGCCGTAACATCAGTCCATGACTGGAATGCAGCGCGAACACGACCGCGGGGTATTCGCTGCCTTGCGCCTTATGAACCGTGATCGCGTAGGCGAGGTCCAACAGGCTCAGGTCCTCCCACCCCCAAGGGACGATCCTCCCGTCAAAATCAACGTTCAATCCTTCTTTGGTGGCAGCGCTCACTCGACCAACATCGCCGTTGTACACCTCGACATCGTAGCGGTTTTTTACGCAGATCACGCGATCGCCCACCCGAAACTCGCGTTCCCCACGGGTGACTGCCTCTCCATTGGGGTTTAAACGCGCTTGCAATGCCCGGTTGAGGCCCTCTGCGCCGAGAACGCCCCGCCGGGTTGGCGTCAACACTTGCACATCTTCGTGCGGAATAAACCCCTTGGCGGGCAGGCGATCGGCGACGATGGACACCAACGAGTCGAGAGCGCGCTCGGGATCGTCGCGAGCCACGAGAAAAAAGTCTTTGTACCCGGAAACTTCGCCGGAATCAGGAACTTGGCCCTGGTGGATGAGCGCCGCTCCATGCACGATTCCGGACTCCTCCCCCTGCCGAAAGATTCGCGTCAACCGGGCGACCGGCACCGCCTCGCTGCGGATAAGATCCCGAAGCACCTGCCCGGGACCCACCGAGGGCAACTGGTCGGCATCCCCCACCAGCACGAGCGAAAACCGCCGATCGCGTGGAATCGCACTCACCACGCCCGACATCAACGGCAGGTCGATCATGGAGGCCTCGTCGATCACCAGGGAGTCCGTCTCCAACGGGCGGCCAGGCCCCCTCTGAAAGCGTCCATTCCCTGGGGTGTATTCCAATAGTCGATGAAGCGTCATCGCCGGTTGGCCGGTGGCCTCCTCCAGCCGCTTGGCGGCGCGTCCGGTGGGCGAGGCCAGCTGAAAGGTACGCCCAACCTCGGTCCAGGCGCGGAGGAGCACCTTGACGAGGGTGGTCTTTCCGGTACCGGGGCCGCCGGTGATCACCACCACACCGCCCGCGAGAGCCCGAAGGACCGCTTCTTTTTGCAGAGGGTCGAGTTCTACATTTTCATAGAGGGCGGCTTTGTCGACCGCGGTTTCTGCGATCTCCGCCGGATCGGATTGCAACGTCTGCAATCCGGCGGCTACCTCGCACTCTGCGGCATAGAGGCCGATCCGCCAGATGCGGTCTTCCGGCCGAGGTACTGGTTGTGCCGCCCAATCCTCGGATTCGACCAAGGATTCCACCACAGCTCGGCCGGCGCTGACCAGGCCCTCGATGGCATCATCGAGCGGTCCCGAAGGAATCTCCAACGCTTCTAGCGCCTTTGCGAGTTCACTTCGGGGTAAAAAGCAGTGCCCCTCCGACTCTTGCTGATCGAGGACGTACAACACTCCGGCGCGCACCCTCCCCGGATGATCGGCGGGGATCCCTTGGGCTCGCGCGAGGGCGTCGGCGGTTTTGAACCCCACCCCGCGGATCTCCTCGGCCAAGCGGTAGGGTTCCTTTTCCACTACCTGGCCCGCTTGATCTCCGTATTTGCGACGGATTTTCTCGATCAACCGCGGGGGCAGGCCAAGCCCGCGCAAGGTGATCGTCAGCGCCCTCCCCCGCTCATCGGCGGCCCATTTGGCGGCGATGTCGGCAGCTTTTTTCTTGAGGCCAGTCACTTCCGTTAGTCGCCACGGCGTGTTTGCAAGCACTTGCGGCGTCGACATTCCAAAATGGTCGACCACCCGTTGGGCGATCCGCGGGCCGATGCCCGGCACTCCTTCCAAATACAGAGCGATGCCTTCCAAAGTGCGCGGTGACCCTTGGATATACCCTTCCGATCGGAACTGCCGGCCGTGCGCGGCGTGCTCCTCCCACTTGCCTTCAAGCCCGATGAATTGTCCGGGATCCATCTCGGCAAGGGTCGCAAGGGCCCCGACGACGGTGGCCTCGCCGAACGGCGTCCACACCTTGAGCACCGCATACCCGGTGTCGGCTGAGGCCCAGACCACCCTTACCAGCTGACCTTCAAGCCAGTCATTGGTCGCCATGAGGACCTCAAATCGTCAAGCGCTTGACTAGAGCGCGGATCGAAGGCTTCGGCCGATGCTCTATCTTGCGTAGACTTCGAACTGTTCGGGGTGGAAGTGCCCCAACGCGCGAATGATAATCCGCTTGTTGATCGTGCGCTCCACCGCTTCCACGTCCGAAAACGAGGCGCCGTACAGCATGTCGGCGATTCCGGGTGTCGTATTGACGTAAATCGTCTTTGCACTGCCGTTGCGGCCGGCTTCGCGCTGGACCTCGCGCAGGATGTCGAACCCCAGCGTCGCCCGCGAACGTACCACACTCGTACCGGAACAGGTGGGGCAGGTCTCGGTAAGATAGCGATCGAGGCCCTCTTGCACGCGCTTTCGCGTCATTTCGACCAGGCCAAGCTCGCTGATCCGGAGCACATTGGTGCGCGCACGATCTGCTTTCAACGCCTCATCCAACGCGCGGTACACCTTGTCGCGGTTGGATTCCTTCTCCATATCGATCAAGTCGATGATGATGATACCGCCCATGTTCCGCAATCGAAGCTGGATAACCACCTCTTGGACCGCTTCCATATTGGTCTGAACGGTGGTTTCTTCGAGCGACGAACTGCCGACGAACTTGCCAGAGTTGACGTCGATCGCCATCAACGCTTCGGTCTGGTCGATGACCAAGTAGCCGCCGGACTTCAACCAGACCTTCCGGCCCAACGACCGGGAAATTTGGCTTTCTACGCCGTAGGTGTCGAAGATCGGCTCGGAACCGCGGTAGAGGTGTACTCGATCGCGGAGACGAGGCATGAAATCCGCCATAAAGCTGCGGACCTCATCGAAAATCTTCTTGTCGTCGACCACCAAGCGATCGATGCTCTCGTCAAAGACATCGCGCACATGGCGCAGGATCAAGCCGTATTCTGCATGAAGCGGGGCGGGGGCACGGCGCGCTTTGCACAGCTCCTGAACCTTGACCCAGGACTTCAACAAGAAGTCCATGTCCGCTTTCAGGTTTTCAAGGGGCTGATTTTCGCACACCGTGCGAACGATGAAACCTGCGCCTTTGGGGCGGTACTGCTCCACAAAGTCGCGCAGTCGGCGGCGTTCCTTATCCTTTTCGATGCGGCGCGAGATGCCTACATGCTCGACCGTGGGCATGTACACGATGTAGCGGCCGGGAAGCGCAATGTGGGTGGTGAGCCGAGCGCCTTTGGTGCCGATCGGATCTTTCGCGATTTGAACGACGATTTCCTGGCCTTCTTTCAAAAGGTCCTGAATCGAAGGCATGCCGGCTCGCGGCACCGCTCGCGGATGATCTTCGGCTCCATCCTCGCCTTTGTCGTCCGGCTCTGGGTCCTTGTGGTGCATGTCGAGCAGGTCGGGGTAGATGTCGCCGACGTACAAGAACGCTGCGCGCTCAAGGCCAATGTCAACAAACGCGGCCTGCATACCGGGAAGTACGCGTACCACCTTGCCGAGGTAGATGTTGCCCACAAAGCCACGGTTGTCGCCGCGGTCGACGTGAAGCTCGGTCAATTGACCATTTTCGATGACCGCTACGCGGGTTTCACGTCCGGTCGTATTGCAGATGATTTCTGATGGCACAGGAAGCTCCGGTTCCCCCACCTGCGCTCGCCGGGGGCACCGTGGGCGCCACCGCCTGTAGGCGGCGCCGGGATCGACGTGTATTTCATGTCGTTCAACCAGGCTCCGCGCACGGAGGGTGAAAAGGGTTGAAAGGGATTGGATTTCTGCCGGGCTGGGCGAAAATCCAGTTAAAACGGTAATTGATCGTTTTGGGGTGCGAGATCGGGTCTCGCCTCATCTTCGTTGTCACACGCGCAACCCCGGTTCGTCAATGGGGAGTCAGCGCCGTCGCAGCAATGCGAACTTCAAATAGCGTCCTTCGGGGTGCGCGAGGGCCGTGGGATGATCGGGGGGCTCCGCCGATATCCAGTGCCACGACCAATCGCCGGATGCTGAAAGTCCTTCTGCAACGATTTGTCGCCACGGGTCCAAACCGAGCCGCGCGGTGCAGCTCGAGGTCGCCAAGAGGCCGTCCCGAGCGACCATAGGGCCTACCTGAGCATGTAAACGCCGATACGCCCGACGCGCGGCCGCTTCTGCATTTTTGTCGTGCGCCAACGAGGGAGGATCGACAATCATTAATTCAAAGGGCGTTTTTCCGCCACGCCACTCGAAGACGTCCGCGACTTCAAACCCATGGTCATCGGGGTTGATACCGTTGATTTGGAAGTTTTCTTTGGCGTCGGCGATCGCTTCTGGCGCCAGATCGACGGTGACCACACGAGATGCGCCGCCTAGAACTGCGGAGACGGAAAAGCCACCATTGTACGCGAACAGATTAGCGACGGTGCGCCCGTTGGCCCATTGACGCACCATGGCGCGGTGTTCGCGTTGATCGAGGAAAAGCCCTGTTTTTTGTCCGATGTATGGGCGTACCAGCATTTTCATACCGTGTTCTGAAACCACCACTTTCTCTGCGGGTTCTGGGCCAAACAGGGTTTCTCCGCCATCGCGGCCGTCGACGCGAGCAACCCCCAGGCGGCGAAAGACCGTTTCCGCCCAACCGGCGGTGTTCAGGGCGCGAACGATCGTGTCGAGCCATGGAGTCCAGGCCGACGAATACAGGCGAACGACCGCGAGCTTGGCGTAGCGGTCGATCACCAATCCGGAGAGGCCGTCCCCCTCCCCCGCGACCACCCGGTAGGCGTCCGTGTCTCCGAAAATGATCCGATGTCGAAAGCGATCGCAGCGAAGAAGGTGCGCTTCCAACCAGTTTGCGAAGGGCTCTTTGGGAGCGGGTCCCTTCCCAAGAACGCGCACGGCGATGGGGCCGTCGTCCGCCAAACCCCAGCCAACGAGCCGATCGTTGTCATCGGTGAGTTCCACCAGGGCGCCCGGTGGTGCTTTGTAGGGGCGATCTCGGAATACCCAAGGATGTCCACGGGTTACCGCCGCTGCCGTGTCATTGGGAATGCGCAACCGCGCCATGTGTGCTCCGATATCGGGGTGAATGCTGCCGTTTGGGGCAGGGTCGCGGATTTTTGACACGAGATTCGATTTGATTTGAATAACCGATTCTCGAAAACGTATGGCTGACGACGGCGAACTGCGCCGAGAGGAGAGGTTTCCGATGCGCCCTTCCATTAAACTGTCTATTCCGATGTTGGTTTTGGCTGCTTCCGTCGGCTGTGTGGTCTATACCGACGATGTGCACCACGACGACTATGTGGAGTCCAACTACTCGCCGTATATCGAAGGTGCCGAAGCAGGGGTGTTTTACGACGACTACGCCCACGACGACGTCTGGTATTTCGATGCCAGCGTCGATGACCCGGATGGCGTTTACGATGTTGTGGAGGTTTGGGCGGACGTTTTCGATGAACGAAGCGGGGAAATGGTGGAGTCGTTTGAATTGTATTCCACGAACGACCCGTACTTTTGGACGTCCGAGTGGTACGGCTATGATACCTACCTCGACCCCTTCTATGACGGATATTCCGTCGATTTCGTGGCCTACGACGCCTACGATGCCTACGATGTGTTGACGGTGTGGGCGATCACTTACTGACCTTTCGGTAACCCCGAAAAACCAGAATCCGATGCGTTTCTCCCGGTGGGCGCATCGGATTCTCTGTTTCGAGGTGACGCTGTCGTAAGCGTGCTTAAATCGGTGACAGGAGGCCGCATGGCCGAAGTCACCATGTATTCGACCGCATACTGCGGCTATTGCCGCGCCGCAAAGCAGTTTTTGAAGAGCCGCAAAGGCGTGGACGTCAAGGAGATCGATGTCAGCGCGGATCCGGAGCGACGCCGATGGTTGGTGAAAACCACCGGCCAACAGACGGTTCCGCAGATTTGGGTGGGGGAAACGCACGTGGGTGGGTACGACGATCTCCGCGCGCTGGATGCGGCGGGAGGGCTGGATCCGTTGTTAAACGCTGGGATTTAGGCGACACTTTCTCTGTGGGACTGTAAGCAGCAGACCTGGGAAACGGGGTTGCGGAGCCATGAAACGGGAAAGCGGGACCTGATCATCAGGTCCAGGTCGTCCTGCCGGGGGGCCGTCGGTGCGGGTCAGACGACGTCTTCGCGCGGGTCTTTTGGAAGGAGGAGCCATAAACCCGCTGTGGTACTGTGCGAAGAGAGTTACGCAGCTTCGAACGATCTGAATACTCCGACTGGGGGATATCTATGTTTGTTGGGCGGTAATCGCTATCTTAGAAATGCGTCCCTCAAAGGCTTGCGCACCCTGGCGTCGCGATGTATTCTGAAGGTGGGTCATCCCTGACCTGCCTCGCCATTGCACCTCCCCGGTGCCGTGCTCCCCTCCTTCCCCGACACGCCCATGTCTCTCCCCGCTCAAGCGCTCGAAGCGCCGATGGTTTGCATCCGTTTCGTGGACTCGGTCCCGGTACTGCAGGTTCCTGTGGAGCCCGGCTTTGAAGAATTGCGCGAATGGTTGCGCGTTCATCTGCCAGAACATCTCCCGCAATTGACTGGGCACAACACCATTCGGTTGGACTTGCAGGAGCGCGAACTGAAGCTGTTTGACCTGCGGCGAATTCTGCACCTGTTAAGGGAAGAGTTTCAGCTGGATGTGAGCGGTTTGTACGTTCGGCCCGAATCGATCCATCGGTACGCCGAACGCGAACTCAAGTTGAAACTGTTTGTGCAGGAACCCGCCGCCCTGGTTGTGGCGCCACCTGCAAAGCCGGTGGAAAGGGTGGAATTGACGGAAGTTCCGCTCCCCGATCCGGAAGAAAGCGAAACCACAGACCCTGTGACAGCCGAAGAGCCCGAAGTGGCGCTCACTCCGGCACCCCCGCCGACCCCGGGCGAACCCGGCCGGCGTACCCTTAGCGTTCAGCGGACGCTGCGATCTGGGGCCTCCATCCGGTTTGATGGCGATGTAGTGTTGTTTGGCGATGTGAATCCAGGCGCGCAGATTGTGGCTGCAGGGAACATCGTTGTTCTGGGTGCCATGAAAGGCGTTGCGCACGCCGGGGCTACCGGTGCAGAAGATGCTTTTATTCTCGGTTTTGAAATGCGTCCCACGCAGATTCGAATTGGTCGTCGCATCGCTATTCCTCCCGCCCGGGGCGAACAGCGGGCGAGCGAACCTGAAATTGCGCACGTCGTTGACGGCGAAATTGTGATCGAACCCTACCGCGGCAAGTTTCGATAAGCCGCATCCTCCCTCCCTCATTTCCACGGTTCACCAGGAGCCATTATGTCACAGTGCATTGTCGTGACCTCAGGCAAAGGCGGGGTCGGAAAGACCACGACCAGCGCCAATCTCGGCTGCGGCTTGGCCCTTGCGGGCAAGCGCGTTGCTTTGGTCGATGCAGACATCGGTCTGCGCAATCTCGACCTCATCCTCGGGCTCGAAAACCGGATCGTGTACGATCTGGTTCAGGTGATCGAAGGTGAATGCAAGCTGAAGCAAGCGTTGATCCGCGACAAACGCGTGGAAGGGTTGTACATGCTCCCCGCCGCGCAGACCCGTGACAAGAATGCGGTGAAGCCGGAAGACATGAAGCGGTTGGTGGCCGAGCTCAAAGAGACGTTCGACTACGTGATCATCGATTGCCCTGCCGGTATCGAGCAAGGTTTCAAAAACTCGATCGCCGGCGCCGATCGCGCGTTGATCGTGACCACCCCTGAAGTGAGCGCGATTCGCGATGCGGACCGCATTATTGGCTTGGTCGAAGCTAATGAATTGCCAGAGCCTGAGTTGATCATCAACCGCTACCGCGCGGGCATGGTCACCCGTGGCGACATGATGAACCGGGACGACATCCTGGAGATCCTCGCGATTCCGTTGATTGGGTTGGTTCCTGATCACGAAGACGTGATCATCAGCGCCAACAAGGGCACCCCGGCGGTGTTCGACGACAATTCGGTGGTGGGCCAGTCCTATCGTCGGATCGCCGCACGGGTCATGGGCGAGCAGATCCCCTTCCCTTCGTTCGACAGCAGCGATGAACCTAACTTTTGGGCAACCTTTAAGCGGTGGATGGGCTTTGCCCCCGCCCGTGAGGTGGTGTGATGCGCGGACTTCTTGGCAAGCTCGAAAAGGGCCTCGAACAACTTCTCGGTACCGCCAAAGTCAAAAGCAAGGATGACGCCAAACAACGGCTGAAATTCCTGCTTATCCACGACCAAGTGGATCTGTCGGCGGCCCAGTTGGACCAGATGAAGCTGGAGATCATGGAAGTGATCTCCCGTTACTTGGAAGTCGATGCCGACGGCCTCGAGTTCAAGTTGAACAAGGAAGATGGGCAGATCGCCCTGGTTTCCTCGGTTCCCGTGAAGCGGGTCACGCAGCGCCCGGCGATCGTCGCCTAAAGCGCCGCTTCGTTTTCCCACGGTGACAGCCCGAGCGATCGAGCTGCCACCGTTTTTACTTGGATCCCTTCCGAGCGGTCCGGCGGCGAAGCAGCGCCAGCGCAGGCAGCGCCCACCCCAATGCCAACCCACCGGATGTGCTGCAGGAAACACCGGAAAGTTCGCCCTGATCTACTCCATCGAGAGTCCACGTGACCGTGGCTTCTTCGCTGCAGTCGGTGGCTCCGTCGTAGGTGATCACCGCCGTTTGCCCGCCCGCGGTGAGTGTTGTGGAGCCCGAAGCAGCCTCAAAGTCGCACACAATGCTGTTGATAAGCTCGTTGTCCGTGGTGCCGTGTACCTGGCCGGCATCCGACATTCCAAACAACCCGGATCCATTGAACGTTTGATTGTCCGGTTGTCCGTCGGTATCTTCGTCTTCGCCGCTGTACTCGGAGTTTCCGGTGTACGCAACGCCGAGCTCCCGATCGAACAGGGTGCAGTCGTCTTCGACTCCGTAGGAATGCACGAGAAGATCGGCTTCGAATTGGATACCACCGCTCTGGGTCGGGATCATCGTGACCACGCCGTCGTAGATCGCGGTATTGGTGCCGCCGTCGGCGCATTCGGTGGCAGTGGACACTCCAAACCCTTCATAGGTGGTCTTGAATCCCGAGGTGGTGGCGGTGCCGTACCAGACGGTGCCGTCCTCCGCGGTGCAGTCGCCTTGAGTGACGGCGCCGGTGTTGGTGCTGGTCACCACTGGACAGTCGCCTTCTGGAGCTGCGCCCAGCATGCCCTGCGGTGAAAGGGTGATAAACATCATCCACGGGGTGCTCGCCGAAAACGCGAAGGCGATGTCTTCCGAGAGATTCATAGGGGCGAGATCCTCGAAAAATTCGGCAGTAACAACGGGTTCAACCTCGGAGCTTGGCTCGTCCGAATCCCCGGAGTCCGACGGCTCTTTTTTGCAGGCCGCGAGTGAAATCATTCCAAAGGCAAGCCACAATGCGCGTTTCATTCCTAACCTCGGTGTTGGTTCGCAGAGTATTTAAGACGGGCGGCGGCGAGAGCACTGTTAATCGGTGTTAATTGGCGACCGGTGATTTTGGGGTGATGTCGAACCAGCTCCGGGTCGACGCTCGGCGCCGATCCGTTACGATCGCCGGGATGTCGAGCGTGTTTCAGCGTGCAGTCCGTGAGCGGTGGTGGCCGGGGGTCCTGGCATCCACCGTGGTGGTGTCGTTGGTGATCGCTCCGTCTTATGCGGCAGGTGGGCTTGCCGGTCTGGCGATCGCGGCCTTGGTCGCCGGGTTCATAGGGATTCCCCTGGCGACGTTGGAGGGGAACACGCCCGTCCCAGAAAGGGTCCGCGCGATCGGCCCGCTGGTGCTGGCGGTGTTTGCCGCGGCGATCGCGGGCTCTGAGTTGGCTCGCGGCGGAACGGCGACGGTGCTGACGGCGACCGCGGTGGCTTTGGGGATCGCTGGCGGATGGCGCAGGCGCACCTCGTGGACATTAGGCTTTGTAGGACTCGCTTTGCTGGCCGGCGGGATCGACCTGTTGGTGGACCTGCGGGCACCGTGGACGCTCCTCGAGCCCCGTTGGGCAGATTGGAAGTCATTTGCGCCGCGTTCGGTGGCGATCGGCCTGGCTCTGGGCGGAGCGGGTTTTGGTTTGTGGCGACCGGATGCGCGGGTCCCGGGGGTTCAACGCGCTCCTTGGTTGACGGGTGGGGTCGCACTGGGGGCCCTGCTGCTCGGGGCGGTGGGCGCCGGAGTCGCTTTTGAAGCGTCCACCTCGCGTGGGGTTTGGACGGGGCTGCTCGCAGGGGCGCCGGCGCTTTGGGCGGTTTCCGGTGACAAACCAAAGATTCCGTGGGTGTTTGGGCTTGCGACACTCCTCTTCTGGTGGGGGGGGCCACCGCTCGTCGAGTGGTGGTGGTCGTCGTTGTTTCCCCTGGGAACTCTAGTTTCGGGATTTGTGCTGGCCGCGAACACCAGAGGCGCGGCGCGCGCCGTGGGGGGGCTCGCGGCCGTTCTCGGCGGAGCATCGCTGGTGGTCGGTTGGAACGGAATTCCGGCCGCCGCGGCCGCGGCAGGCGCGTTGGTGGTGGTGATTTTTGTCGCCGCGACCTCCGCGTTAACGAGGGAGAAACGCGCATGATCGCACTCTGGGCCATGCTTGCGTGGGGGGCCGACAAGGTGGTGGTGGAGCCTCCCGCGCAAATCGGCGTGGAGAGCGAGATCCGGGTGGAAGACGAGGATGGGTTGCCACGCCCTGGACGCACCGTGCGCGTCACCTACCGAGTGGGGCTCTCCAACGCCGAAGATCGGGCGATTGGGATCACCGACGGTCTCGGCCGTGTACGCTGGACTCCAGAAATGGCCGGAGCCGCCGAAGTTTCCATCGACGGAGAGCGGCAGCCGCTGTCGATCGCTTGGGGGGCGCCGCCGGCATCGGTGTTGGCGATCTTGGTCGTGTTGTTGGCCACGATCGTCGGATTTGTGGGGTTCGGACTTTCCAGCGGCCGACGTTGGGCACCAGGAAGAAGCGAATGATGCGTGTGGCCCACTTCACGGACGTTCATTGGATGACGCCACCTTCTGCGTGGAAGGCGGTTTCATCGAAGCGAATCCTTGGAACCTTCAACCTTTACTTGAAGGGCCGCAAGAAACACTTCGACCTCCGGGCTCAACGCCAGGTGGTTGCCCACACCATGGCTTTGAAGCCGGATGTGGTGTTGATCACGGGGGACCTGACGGCTTTGGCGTTGCCCGAGGAGTTTGAGGCGGCGAAGGCGGATCTGTTGCCGCTGTTGGAGAGCATTCCGACGTTGATCATCCCTGGCAACCACGATCTCTATACCCGCGGAGCACGCGACGATCGGCGTTGCCAGAGAGTATTTGGTGAGTGGATGGGGTTGCAGGATGGGCCGGTAGGACGGCTGGACGTCGGTGAAATGACGTTCCTCGGGCTGGACCCGAACCGTCCGACGCTGCTTTCTTCGGGGATCGTGCCCGACGATCAGTTGGAGGCGTTGGCGAAGCTGTTGGACAGCGAAGAGTTGCAAGCCCGCACCGTGGGTTTGGCGATCCACTACCCTTTGGTGGGGCCGAGCGGGCGTCCCTACTCCAATTATGGCCATGGACTGTTGAACGTGGGTGATTTAGTAGAGGTCTTGTCCAATTCGCGAAAGCGACCCGCTTTTGTCGTGCACGGTCACAAACACGAGGGCTACCGCGGCGAAGTGGCGTTGGAGGATGGGACGAAAATTCCGACGTTTGACCCAGGTTCTGGAGGGTATGGGCACGAGCCCGAGCACCACCGCACCGCCGCCATGAATGTGTATTCCGTGGCAGATGGCGTGGTGAAGGACGTAGAAAGGTTTCTTTTCAATGGCCAAGGGTTCGAGTTGGAAGCCGGTGGGGCCTACGCGACCTCGGTTTGACGGCTCGCGCAGGTCGGATATGAGGGGGTTTCGGAACCCACGGGGGCGTGGCGGAACCGGCAGACGCGCTGGACTCAAAATC
>SXGT01305469.1_pt1 | contig 14451 bp, 13 predicted proteins | sample 3176221 | NCBI WGS metagenome assembly SXGT01 (sample SAMN11356862, study PRJNA531348) | freshwater metagenome | isolation source: freshwater sample F1-120 | place: China: Fuxian Lake, Yuxi | collected 2017-12-25
CAATACGAAGGCGATCGCGCCTTCGCCGGGCACGGCCACGCCGCCCGGCAGCACGAGCCGCGGGTCGCCCGCCAGATCGACGCCGCCCACGAAACGTGTCGAGACCCCACGACCGCCAGCGTCCGAGCGGTTTGGCGTCTTGTCCTGACCAGAGTTTGATGCCGTCGTTGTCGGTCGGCGCCCGCCAGATCGCAAGCCGCGGGCCGGAGAGCAGGGTGGCGTCGACGCCCGGCGCCGCCGCCAGCACGCCGTCGCAGAGTTCGAGGGCCGGCCCCCGCTTCGGCTTCGCAGCCCTGGGTCGCGCGCCCGCGACCCAATCGAGTTGTCGCCATCCGAGCTCGTGGCCCCGAAGCGCCCAGGGTTGCTCGGCTGCGGTCGTGAACCGGACGATGATCGATGCCTCCGACCCCGCGGCGAGCTTCGGTTTGTCGAACGGCAATGCGACGTCAGCCGAGGCGCCCGGTTCCACATCTTCGAGCGCGATCGGCGCCGTTTCGACGACCACGCCATCGACCAACAACTCCGCCGATGCGACGATCCAGCTGGTGCCGGTGAAGTCCTGGCGGTTCGTCAACCGCAACGACGTCTTTGCCTTCGCCGACCAATCCACACCGATCGGACACGCGAGCCAGCGGTGTTCGAGGAGCGCCGGCTTCGGCGACCCGTCCGGCCACACGACTCCATCCGTGCAGAAATTCGCGTCGTGTCTCCCGCTCTCGGCGCCGGTGGCGCCAGGCCGCTCGGCGCCGGTGGCGCCAGGCTTCGGTCGTTCTTCGCCGAAGTCGCCGCCGTAGGCCCAGCGGAGGCGACCGTCGGGCAACTCCTGGGCGAGGCCGTGGTCCCACCACTCCCAGATGAATCCGCCCTGTAAGCCCTGGGTCGACTCGATCGCATCCCAGTAGTCGGCGAGGCAGCCGTTGCTGTTGCCCATTGCGTGGCTGTACTCGCACATGATGAGCGGGCGCTTCGGGCCCCAGGGCGCGGTCGCCCACAACGTGATCGCGTCGATCGGCGGATACATCGGGCACAAGACGTCGGTGACCGCGAGCCCACCGGCCCAATCGAGCATGATGGTGCCCTCGTAGTGCAACGGACGGGATGGGTCGTGCGCTCGGATCCAGCCCGCGAGCGCATCGTGGTTCGCGCCGTGCCCGCTCTCGTTGCCGAGCGACCACATGATGATCGAAGGGTGGTTCTCGTCGCGCTGCACCATGCGCGCGCCGCGCTCGAGCCATTGGTCGCGATAGCGCGGGTCGTGACACAGCGACGCGATCCACGCGTGCGTCTCGATGTTCGCCTCGTCGATGACGTACAGCCCGAGTTCGTCGCACAGGTCGTAGAACTTCGGATCGTTCGGTGAGTGCGACGTTCGGACCGCGTTGAAACCGAACTGCTTCATCGTGATGATGTCGCGACGCATCGAGCGTTCGTCGATGACCCGTCCGGTGTGCGGGTCGAAGTCGTGGCGGTTCACGCCCCGGAACAACACGACCTTGCCGTTGACGCGAAACTCGTCGCCGACGATCTCGACGTGACGGAATCCGATCCATTCGCGTTGCACTTCGACGACGCGCCCGCGCGGATCGCGCAGGCTCGTGATCAGCTCGTAGCGATTCGGTTGTTCGGACGACCACAACCGCGGTCGGTCGACGATGTGCTGGGTGACCGCGACGTGTCCGGAGAAGAGATATGGGGCCAGAACCTCGGGTACGTCGCCGATCGCCGGCTTGCCGAGCCGTTTGCGACCATCGAACAACTCGGTTTCGACGGTCCAACCCGGTTCGGGTCGATCCGAGAAAGCAATCTCGGCTCGCACTTCGAGCTCACCGTTCGTGAGCGTCTGGTCGACGCGAGCGATCGCTCGAACGTTGCGCAACGAGACGCGGGCCGGCGCCCACACGAACACCTCGCGGTGCAATCCCGCGTGCCACCACTGATCCTGATCCTCGACGTAACTCGCGTCGCTCCAACGAATGACCATTACCGCGAGGGTGTTCTTCGCGCCCCCGGTGTGGACGTGGTCGGTGATGTCGAACTCCGAGGCGAGTCGCGAGTCCTTCGCGAGACCGGCGAAGCGTCCGTTGACGTGCACGATCGCGACCGACTCGGCGCCACCGAGGTGTAGGACGACGCGTCGCGATCCCCAGTCCTTCGGCAGTCGAAATGTGGTTCGGTACAGGCCGGTCGGGTTCTCGGCCGGGACGTCGGGCGGGAGCAGGTCGTCGCCCCACGGCATTTGAACATTGGTGTAGATCGGTTTCGCCCGGGTGTCGCCGAGCATCGTGAAGCAGTTGGGAACCTCGACCTCGCCCCATCGGCTGTCGTCGAAGGCTTCGCGGCTGAACTCGGGCGGACCCGAGTCGGGGGAGTCGGCGAGCGCGAAACGCCAACGTCCGTCGAGGCGCTGGAACCAAGGCGATCCGTCGCGCCCATCGTGCTCGCGAGCTCCCGCGGCGTCGGGCGACGGGTAGCGAGGGATGCGCATCGGCAATCGCGAGAGCGCGACCAATTCGGGTTGTTCCCATGGTCGGAACGAGCGAACGTCGAGCGTCATGCGGCGACAGTAGCCACCGCTGCATCGTCGCGGATCCGCTGCGTCGAGAACGCGGCAACGAGGCACAAGAATCCGGCGATCACGAATGCCGTCCGGTAGGTGCCCGACCACGCCTTGAACGCGCCCGCGCCCCAAGCCGCGAGTGCCGCTCCGAATTGGTGGCTCGCGAGTACCCAGCCGTAGACGACTCCGCCGCGTTCTCCGAATGTGCGCTGGCACAGCACGACGGTCGGCGGCACGGTTGCCACCCAATCGAGTCCGTAGAAGACGATGAAGACGATCAGCGGAACTCCGCCGGTCTCGAGCACGCGGTCGAGCGCGAGCAGCGACAGACCGCGAAGCCCGTAGTAGACGAGCAGCAGCTTTCGCGGGTCGACGCGATCGGTGAGCCAGCCGCTGGCAATGGTGCCGATGACATCGAAGATCCCGACGAGCGCCAACAGGCCGGCGGCGCGCGCTTCGGTCATGCCGTGGCTGTGTGCGGCGTTGACGAAGTGGGTTCCGATGAGACCGTTGGTCGAGAGCCCGCAAACGAAGAAGCTGCCGGCGAGCAACCAGAACGCGAGTGTTCGGCTGGCGAGCGTGAGGCCGGTGAACGCGGTTCTGATCGGGTTCGGCGTGGGGTCGGGGGTCCGCCAGCCGGCGGGCGCGCCGAGTGCGGTGACGCCGAGATCCTCGGGTTTGTCGCGAAGGCCGAACAGCACGAGCGGCACGACGGCGAGCGCCGCGAACGACGTCGTGATCGAGACCCACTTCCAACCAGGACCGTCGGCGAGCCGGGCCAAGGATGGCAGGAAGATCAACTGTCCGGTCGCGCTGGCCGCGGTCAGCGCTCCGGTGACGACGCCGCGTCGGGCGACGAACCAGCGTTGCGCGACCGTTGCGGCGAACACTGTTGCCATGCAGCCGGCGCCGACGCCGACGAAAACTCCCCAGAGCAGCACGAGGTGCCAGGGCTCGGTCATGAATATGGTCAGTCCCGACCCGAGGGCGACGAGGGTGAGGGCGCTGGCGACGACCGGTCGCATCCCGAAGCGCCCCATCGCCGCGGCGGCGAACGGGCCCATCAGTCCGAAGAGCACGAGGTTGACCGACACCGCGAATCCGACGGTTGCCTCGTTCCAGCCGAATGCTTCGTTCAGCGGATCGATCAGAATCCCCGGGGTGCTTCGGAATCCGGCCGCACCGACCAGCACGATCGCGGCGACGACGGCAATCCGCCACGCGGGATGACGTCGCTCGCGCATCGCCGAGGACGTTACGCGTGAGGCGTCAACCCGCAACACTATGTGTTGCGGGTTGACGCCTTACCGGGGTCCTTCGTTGGCGAGCGTGAAGATCGATCTCGACGAATTTCGTCAGGCTGGGTACCGAGCCGTTGACATAGTCGCGGACTACCTCGCATCGATGGCCGACCGGACCGTGCAGACGACCGTCGAACCAGGATCGGTTCGGGCGGCGTTGCCAACGGTCGCGCCGGAGCTTCCCGAGTCGTGGGAGGCGATCTTCGCCGACGTCGAATCGGTGTTGGTACCGGCGTTGTCGAACTGGCAGTCGCCCGGTTGGTTCGCGTACTTCCCGGCGACGAGTGCGCCGCCCGCCATCATCGGCGAACTGCTCAGTGCTGGGTTCGCGCAACAAGGAATGTTGTGGGCAACCTCGCCGGCCTGCACCGAACTCGAGGCGCAGGTGATGGATTGGCTGGCGCAGCTGTGCGATCTCCCGGCCAAATTCCGCAGCTCCGGATCGGGCGGTGGCGTCATCCAGGACAGCGCGTCGAGTGGTTCGCTCGTGGCGCTGATCGCCGCGCGCGAACGCGTCCGCCGCGCCGCGCCTGACGTACCGCTGGAACGCATGGTCGCCTACACGAGTTCGCAGACGCACAGCTCGGTCGTGAAAGACGCTCGGATCGCAGGCTACGGATGTATTCGCGAGGTCGACGTCGACGAAGTGTTCGCGATGCGCCCCGACGCGCTGGAAGTGGCGATCGCCGACGACCGAAGGAACGGGCTCGTTCCCACGTTCGTGTGCGCGACGGTCGGCACCACGAGCTCGGGCGCCTTCGACCCGGTGCGTCCCATCGCGACGCTCGCCCGCCGTGAGGGTCTTTGGTGCCACGTCGACGCGGCGTGGGCTGGTGCAGTCGGGATCCTGCCCGAGCACCGCGAGCTCTTCGACGGTCTGGAACTCGTCGACAGCTTTCTGTGGAATCCGCACAAGTGGCTGATGGTGAACTTCGACTGCACCGCGTTCTGGATCGCGGATCGGCGCGAATTCGTCGACACGTTCTCGATCGTCCCGGCGTATCTCCGCAACGACGCGACCGCGAGGGGCGACGTCATCGACTATCGCGATTGGCAGGTGCCGCTCGGGCGCCGGTTTCGTGCCCTGAAGCTCTGGATGACATTGCGGTCGTTCGGGGCTGAGGCGTTGCGCACGCATCTGCGCGAACACATCGACCTGGCGACCGAACTCGACGCCTGGCTCGCGTCCGACGATCGGTTCGAGATCGTCGCGCCGCGGTCGCTCGCGTTGGTCTGTTTCGCGCATCGCGATGGTGACGCTGCGACCCAACGGCTCCTCGACTCGCTCAACGCCACTGACCGCGTGTTCCTGGGGACCACGTGGCTAAACGAACGGCTCGTGATCCGAGTCGCGATCGGGAGCCCGTACCCGGTCGCGGGGCGGGTCGCTGAACTCCGCGAGCTGATCGATCGTTTCGGCTGACGAACTCGGCCGCGCTCCGGTACGGTCGCGGTCGTGGCGGTCTTGCGTTTCAGCTTCGGGACCATGGGCTCGGGCAAGAGCACGCTCGCGCTCCAGGTTCACCACAATCTGGAGCAGGCCGGTCAGGCGGGTGTGTTGTTGGCGCGGCTCGGGCGCGATGGCGATCACGTCACGAGTCGACTCGGGATTTCGGCACCGTGTTTGGAGGTCGATCCCGAGATGGACGTGTTCGAACTGTGCGACAAGCGTCGTGCCGACCTTGGTCGACTCGACTTCGTCGTGTGTGACGAGGCGCAGTTCTTCACGCCGCTGCAGGCCGATCAGCTCGCCCGCGTCGTCGACGAGCTCGATGCCGACGTGTTCGCGTTCGGGCTGATCACCGATTTCCGCGGCCGACTGTTCGAGGGAACAGCGCGGCTGATCGAACTTGCGGATGAGCGCGTCGCGTTGCAGGTCGAGGCTCGATGCTGGTGCGGTGCTCGTGCCGCGAACAACGCGCGCCTCGTGAACGGCGAGCTGGTGCGCGAGGGAGAGGTCGTCGCGGTCGGCGACACGTCGCCGAATGCAGACACGCCCCTGTTCGGTGACGTGGTCAGCTACGTCTTGTTGTGCCGCCGTCACTTTCGTGACGGACGGATTCGACCGAGTGAGGTGTGATGAGTGTTCCCGTCGAGATCTCCGAACTCGAGGCGCGGATCGACGAGTTCGGGCGCACCCCGTTTCTCGTCACGACCGGTGACGACCTGCGCCCGCACACGACGCATGTCGTGATCGGATTCGACGGCGGCGACATCGTTGCCAACGTCGGACGCAAGACGGCCCACAATGCGGCGACCCGCCCACTCGTCGCGCTGTTGTGGATGCCCACCGAACCGGGCGGGTACAGCCTCATCGTCGACGGCGAGGCGTCGGTCGACGACGCAGCGGTGTCGGTCCGAGCGACCAAGGCGATCTTGCATCGCAATGCCGGCGGCGAGAGCTACGCGGCTGACTGCCTTCGCCTCGACGGGACACGTCCGTGAGTGCCGAAGACGAACCGCAAGCCTCGACGAGTTCGGATGACGATCCGATCGCCCCGCCCCCGCCACCTCCTCCGCCGCCGCAGGTCGCCGACACCCCGCCGGCGGTCGGCCCCTCGATGTCGCCCCCGGTCACGGCGACCTGGGGCGCCCCGCCGCCCTGGACCGGCGAACCGATGCCGGTGGCTCGCAAGGCCCGTTGGCCTTGGATCCTCGTTGCAATCGGACTCGTCCTCGCGTTCGTGGTGGTGTTCGCCGCAGTCGCCGTCGTCGGCGTTCGTACCGAGTCGACCGAATCGATCGGTGCCGGTTCTGCGGACGACGACGACTCGACTCGCCCGAGCGTCCCGGTCTCGGAGCGGCCGCCCGCGTCGGAGTTGTTCGAAGGCGACGGATACACGATCTACGTCGACCGATCGTGGTCGTCCGAACCGCAAGCGTCACCGCAAACCGATGCGTTCTGGTTCGTCGAGTTCGGGACTCGATTCTCCACGAACGTCAACGTCATCACCGAAGATCTGCCGTTTGCCATGAAGCTCGACTCCTACGTCGATGTCTCGATCCGCAACGCCCCGAAGATCCTGGGGTCGGAGCTCCGCGCCCTCGACCGCTCCGAAGTTCGCCTCGCCAACGATGACATCGGTGCGCGGATCGAGTGGTCGGCGACGATCCAAGGCAATGATCTTCGTTTCCTGCAGATCATGGTCGTCGATGGTCGTTCGGCCGTTGTCGTGACGTTCTCGGCGCTCGAGGAGGACTTCGATTCGCAGGTCGTCGACGTCGAGCCCTATCTGCTGACGATCGTCCCCACGAACTGAGTCGCGTCGGCGGGCGACGTGTCCGAGCCGCCAGCTAGGGTGATTCACGAACCGCATTGCCGGTGACGCGTCCACTGACGAGGACCATTCCTGTTGTTGTGTTTCCGACCAGGAGGTCCGCAGTGGACTGTTCTGATTTCGATGGCCCCGGTTTCGATGGCCCCGGTTTCGATGGCTTTGGTGAAGCGTCGGTCGGCGAGGTCGATCTCGTGACGTTGGCCGAGCTGTGTTGCGCGCTGGCGCCCGACGATCTCGACGAGCCGACGAATCCGTTCCTGATCGCACTGTGTCGCGAACCCGACGGGATCGCCTTCGTGCTGATGGGGGAGATCTCCCACGAGGAACTCCGCGACGTCGTCGTCCCGCCGCCGACCGCAATCGCGCTCGTGCTGCTGTGCTCGGGTTGGATGGCTCCGATGCGCGAAGCGGGTCCGAGCTCCCCGCTGGAGCGGCCGAGTCGCCACCCCGAACGACGTCGGGTGTTCGCGGCCACGCTGATCGGCGGCGCGTTCGAGGTGGTGTCGGTCGTGCGGGTCGACGGGTCCCCGGATCCGCTGATCATGCCGGGGCCGGCGATCGGCCGAGTGCCCGACGCGCTCGAGCGCTGCTGGCTGCGTGGCTTTCTCGAAGCGGCATGGAACCGTCACGATCGGTAGCGTGCGCGGCCATGCGTGCGGTCGTGTGCGAAGAGTACGGCGAGCCCGAGTCGTTGCGCGTCGTCGAGGTTCCGACACCCGAGCCCGGACCGGGCCAAGTCCGGATTGCGGTCCGGGCGGCGGGTGTCAACTACGTCGACGGGTTGTTGGCGGCGGGCCGGTACCAAGTGAAGATCCCGCCGCCGTTCGTGCCCGGCTCCGAGATCGCCGGGGTGATCGATTCGCTCGGCGAAGGCGTGACGTCGGTCCAGGTCGGAGATCGGGTCTTCACGACGATGGGCACCGGTGGCTTCGCCGAGTTCGCGGTCGTCTCCGCGAAGGCGGTCACGCCGATCGGCGACGCGTTCGACTTCGGGCGAGCCGCCACGTTCCACCAGTCGTATTGCACCGCATGGTTCGCGTTCACTCGCCGCACCGAGATCCGCGACGGTGAGTGGGTGCTCGTGACGGGCGCGGGCGGCGGTATCGGGCTCGCGGCCATCGACTGTGCCCGCGCGTTGGGCGGCCGAGTGATCGCGGTCGCGTCGACCGAAGAAAAGCGCGCACTCGCGACGGCGATGGGCGCCGAGGCGACCATCGATTCGTCGTCCGAGGACGTCAAGGTTCGGGCCCGCGAGCTCACGGGCGGGCAAGGAATCGACGTGGTCTACGACGCGGTCGGCGGCGACGTGGCCGAAGCCGCGCTGCGCGCCTTGCGGTTCGACGGAAGGTTCTGCGTGATCGGGTTCACCGGTGGGATTCCGCGCGTACCGTTGAATCTGGTGCTGTTGAACAACCGCACCGTCGTCGGGGTCGAGTGGGGCGGCTGGGTGATGCGCAACCTCGAAGCCAACAACGCGTTGGTCCGAGAGGTGCTCGACGCGATCGACACCGGGCGGCTCCATCCGATCGCCCCGACGGAACGACCGCTGACCGAGGCCGGGACCGCAATTGCCGATCTGCTCGAACGTCGGGCGGCGGGCAAGATCGCGCTCATTCCCTGACTGGAGTTACGAGTGATGCGAACGATCAACGTGACCGTCTGGAACGAGTATCTCCACGAGGTCCAAGAACCCGAGATCGGCGAGGTGTATCCCGCGGGAATCCACGGTGCCCTCGCCGAAGGCCTCGGGGCCAACGACGACCTCGCGGTGAGGACTGCGACGCTCGCCGAACCCGCACACGGTCTCACCGATGAGGTGATCGCGGCGACCGACGTGATGATCTGGTGGGGGCACATGGGCCATCATCTCGTCGACAACGGAGTGGTCGCGAAGGTGCACGAGGCCGTCTTGTCGGGGATGGGACTCATCGTGTTGCACTCCGGGCACTACTCGAAGATCTTCCGGCGGTTGATGGGCACGAACTGTTCGCTGTTGTGGCGCGAAGCGAACGAGAAGGAGCGCCTGTGGGTGCTCGAACCCTCGCACCCGATCATGGAGGGGCTGCCGCCGTACTTCGAACTCGAAGCCGAGGAGATGTACGGCGAGCGATTCGACGTTCCGACCCCTGATGAGTTGCTGATGGTGAGCTGGTTCCAAGGTGGCGAGGTGTTCAGGAGCTGCGCGACCTGGCGGCGCGGGCACGGGCGGGTGGTGTACTTCCGGCCCGGGCACGAGGAGTACCCGACGTACCGCGACGAACACGTGCTGCGAGTCATCACCAACGCGTGTCGTTGGGCGGCGCGCACCGTGAACATCGCCACGAACCACGCACCCAACGTCGAGGCCCTCGAATGGGTCCCGGGGGCGTCGGCGCGCGCCGCGGCTGCCGCGCAAGCCGGTGCCGACAGCGTCGGATCGTGAAGGAACGACGTCGGTGACGCTGCGTGCGGGGATCGTCGGAAGCGGCAACATCGCGGCCGCGCACGTACGCGGCTATCGCAAGGCCGGCGCCGAGATCGTCGCGATCTGCGACGTCGATGCGGCGACGTTGGCCGACCGGTGCCGCGACTGGGAGATTCCCAACGGCTACTCGAACCATCAGGCGTTGCTCGACGATGCGACCGTCGACGTGGTGTCGATCTGCACACCGAATGCCTCGCACCACCCAATCACCATGGCCGCGGCCGCCGCGGGCAAACACGTATTGTGCGAGAAACCCGTTTCCCTCGATCTCGCCCCGGGCGAGGAGATGGTCGCCGCCTGCGAGCAGGCGGGTGTGGTGTTCCAAGTCGGACACCACTTGCGTTCCTCGGCGGCGGGCGCGCAGGCCAAGGAGATGATCGAACGAGGCGATCTCGGCGAGTTGGCGTTCGTCCGGTTCCGTCAGGCGCACGACTGGGGCGGCGGTCCGGTACGGGGAGTGTTCGGTTCACGTGCCGAATCCGGCGGCGGCACGTTGCTCGACAACGGCTGTCATCTCTTCGACCTGGCCCGCTATCTGGGTGGCGATGTCGCTGACGTGTTCGCTCGCATTTCGACGCGCAAGTACGACGTCGAGGTCGAAGACACCGCGGTCACTTCGCTCGGCTTCGCGTCGGGCGCGATTGGTCAGATCGAAGCCGCGTGGACGGCGACCGGCTGGCAGGAAGCATTCTGGATCTTCGGCACCGAAGGGTCGCTCGAGCTCGACAACGTGGTGGCACCGCGGTCGTTGATCCATCGCTGGCGGGCCGCAGGGGAGCAGAACTGGGGCGGATCCCAGGTCACCGAGCACGAACTGCGGGCGCTCGACGCGCACAGCCGGCACGTCGTCAACTTCGTCGCCGCGGTCAACGGCGAGCGCGAGGTCGTCTGCACCGGACGCGATGGCGTCGAAGCGGTGCGACTCGTGCTCGCCGCCTACGAGAGCGCCGATCGCGGCGTCCCCGTGGCGATCAGTCGTGGTTGACCGCAATCGGTCAGGCGAGTTGGACCCACTTCGATCCACCACGGCAGTACCACAGGCGACCCGAGCGATCCACGTACATGTCGCCGCGGGAGCCCGTCGTCGGGTGCGTCGTCGTGGCGTTCGGCACGAGGCGCAACGCAGCCTTCGCGCCCTTGAGCTCGGCGCCTCGGCCGTGGTTGGCGAAGGACCTGACCCCGCTTCCGAAGCCATCCGTCAAGATGGTGACCGCGTTTGCGCTGGCAGTGTTCGTCGACACGACTCGAATGGCGGCGGCCGTACTTTGCGAGTTGGCTTCGAGCGCCGGACCTGAGTTGGTCGCCCACGCGCTCACTGCCGCAGTCGGACCGAGTGACGTGGCGGCCAGGCCGGCACCGTCGCCACTCGATTCTGCGAAGATCGCGGTGCCGGTTGCGACAACGCTGAGGCCACTCCCGACCGTGTTGTCGACCGTTATTGCGTGCCCTGCCTGCGAACCGATCACGGTCACGGTGGGATCCGACGATCCCGCGACGAATGTGGCCGCGGGACCTGTGCCCGAGTTGGTGGCCGCGAGCGCGGCGGTGTCGTTGGACGATGTCGCGAGTACGCCGTTTCCGGTTGCGTCGGTGTGGCCGTGGACACCCGTTCCCTCCGTCCCGACCCCCTTGATTGCGGTCGCCGCGAACGTCGACGCGGTCACCGTGAACACGTCGACTGCGGAACCCACGAGCGATGTGGAATCGGCACCTGCGTTGTTCGGCGCGCCGAACTGGAAGTTCCCGGTCGTCGCAGCGGCGGGTTCACCGCGCAACAGCGCCGCGCCGACGGCGAGGCCGGCGCCTCCCGCAGCAAGTCGCCCGAGACCTCGTAGCGCGGTGCGCCGCGCGACCGCAGGACCCGAATCGTGTAGGGGCGAGATGTCACCCACGGATGATCGCCCCTCGTTCTCGTGCGTCATCAGGTCGCTATCGGCCGTCGTGAGTGGCTGCTTGATCTGTCGTGGGTCAGAATCAGGCTGCCGACCGACGACGAGGAATCGATGATGGAACTGCCGAGATCGCTGTTCGTGTACCGAGACGCGTGGAACACGCTCGACTCGCAGGAGATCCGTCCGTTGCTCGAGGAGTCGTTGGATCCGAATTGTCTGTTCGTCGACCCTGCGCACGTCTGTAACGGGATCGGCGAGATCGAATCGATGATTCGAGAGTTCCGCGCGGGCTTCCCGACGTCGACCTACGAATTGGCGTCAGGGATCGATGGTCACAACCGTCGTTACCGCTACCGCTGGACTGCGCGTCTCGACAACTCCACCACGGTCGACGGGATGGACGTCACGACGGTTACGACCAGTGGTCTGATCGAGCGGATCGACGGATTCTTCGGCGATTTCGCGCCCATGAGCTGAAGGAGGTCGGAGTGGAGTTTCGCGACGTTGTGCGGCGGCGCCGCATGGTCCGCTCGTTCACCGACGAAGGCGTCGACCACGCGACGGTCGATCGAATCGTGGATGCGGCGCGGCGGGGTCCGAGCGCGGGCTACAGCCAAGGGGTCGAGTTCGTTGTCGTGACCGATCCGTCGACCCGAGCAACGATCGGCCGCGGCTTCGAGCGGATCGCCGACACGTCGGGCCATCCGAACTACATCGCCCAAGCTCCCGTGCACGTGATGCTGTGCGTCAGCGCCGAGATCTACCGCAGTCGTTACCGCGAGCCCGACAAGATGCGGGTGCGTGCCGACGTCGACGACGACACCATGTGGACGGTCCCGTATTGGTACACCGACGCGGGCGCGGCGATGCTCCTCATGTTGTTGGCCGCCGTCGACGAAGGAATCGGCGCGGCCTTCGTCGGTTTCGGCCCCGCCGAGCCCCGGGTCCGAGCGCTGCTCGGCGTTCCCGACGACTACCAGATCGTCGGATCGGTACTCCTCGGTCACGCGGCCCCCGACGCCAAATCGCTCGGCGACGTCGCCGCCGACCCGCGCCCGCGCCGACCGATCGAACACGTCGTCCACCGCGAACGTTGGTGAACGCCCGAGCCGTGGGAGTTCTTCGTCGATATGCGACGAGAATCTCCCACTGCTCACGAATTTCGCGGAGCCACCTCGACCATTCCCGACGGTGTCGTGTTACCAGTCGGTTGGTCGGTAGTCCTTCAGGAATTGGCCCCACAGGTGCGCGCCGGTGTTGGCGCCGTCGATGATCGGGTCGACGATGCGGGCCGCGCCGTCGACGATGTCGAGCGGCGGATGGAATCGTTGTTCGACGCGTTTGCGCTGTGCGATTTCGACCGGGTCTTCGTCGCTGACCCAACCGGTGTCGACACTGTTCATGTGGATGCCGTCGGCGTGGTAGTCGGCGGCTGACGTCCGGGTCATCATGTTGAGCGCGGCCTTCGCCATGTTGGTGTGGGGGTGCCGCGTCGTCTTGAAGCGCCGATAGAACTGGCCCTCGACGGCCGAGACGTTGACGATGTGCTTGTCGCGATTCGGTGTCGCCAGCATCAACGGCTTGAGGCGCGCGTTCAGGACGAACGGTGCTACGGCGTTGACCAACTGCGTCTCGAGGAGCTCGACCGATGAAACTTCGGCGAGGGTCAGACGCCACGAGTTGTTGTCGCGAAGATCGACCTGTTGGAGGTCTTGGTCGAGCAATCCCGCCGGGAAGAACGATTCGAGGAGCGAGCGCTGCGTGTCGACGGATTGCAGCGCCATGTGGTCGCCCGCACCGGGACGGTCGACGAGGGGGTCGACCTGGCTCCATTCGGCCGCCCGCGTCAAGCCGGAGGGGAGCGTGGCGGATTCGCGCAGCGTTTCGTACGCGCGGAGGAGCGCGTTGGTTCGCGGGGTCGTGACCGATGCCGCGGCCGTCTCGACGTCGAGCATGTGTCGATAGAACTCGGCCGGCCGTCGCACGGTCTGGCAGGCGTTGTTGACGATGAAGTCGAGGCGCCGATGCGTGTCGTTCAGGTGGCGACAGAACGCCTCGACACTGGGCGTGTGGCGCAGATCGAGGCCGTAGATCTCGAGTCGGTCCGCCCACTCCTCGAAGTCGACCTCGTCGGCGTAGCGGCTGGCCGCGTCGCGCGGAAATCTCGTGGTGACAACCAGGTGCGCGCCGGCGCGCAGCAGCTTGATGCCCGCCTGGTAGCCGATCTTGACGCGCCCGCCGGTGAGCACCGCGACCTTGCCGCGCAGGTCGGCCGTCTCGGTTCGTTTGGCGAAGTTGAACTCGGCGCACGGAGTGCACATCTGGTCGTAGAAATGATGCACTTCGGTGAAGTGCTGCTTGCAGACGTAACAGTGCTGCGAGGTAGCGACCTGGCCGGCGTGGGCGACTGCATCGTCGTCGGTCGCAGCGTACGAATCCGCACCAGGGAGCAGCGGCGGCGCGTCCGGATTCGGTGTCGTATAGACCGGCTTGGTTCGCAGCGAGCGGATACCCGTGTTGTCGAGGACCCGTTCGTCGCGTTCGCGCTTTTCGGCCTTCGCGCGGCGCAACTTCGCGCGGGTTCGCTGGCGACGTTCGACCGGGTCGGGGCAAAAGACGTCGCCCGCGGCGTTGACGAGGCGGGCGCGCTCGGTCACCGACAAGCAGGCGAGCAGCCCCGGGTCGGCCGCGATGGCCTCGAGCTGCGCCGCGAGTTCGAGCAGCCCGTCAGCAGCCCGATCGTCGCGCCCGCCAGTCATCGCAGCGAATGTAAACGGTCATCCGTCGACGAACTCGAACGGAAATACGGCCACGGCCTCAGACGAACTCGAAGGCCCTCCAGCGGAGCCGTTGGAGAATCTGGTGGATATACGACCAGTTTCTCCGACCGCTTCGGGGAAGAGAGCGGGTGACGGGACTCGAACCCGCATGACCAGCTTGGAAGGCTGGGACTCTAGCC
>SXGT01635990.1_pt1 | contig 14451 bp, 14 predicted proteins | sample 3176221 | NCBI WGS metagenome assembly SXGT01 (sample SAMN11356862, study PRJNA531348) | freshwater metagenome | isolation source: freshwater sample F1-120 | place: China: Fuxian Lake, Yuxi | collected 2017-12-25
ACGGCTACGAGGTCAGCCCCGTGCTGTGGCGCAAGGTCGGCCCCGGTCTGAGCGCCGGCCGCGTGCAGTCGGCGGCGACCCGGCTCGTCGTCGACCGCGAGCGCGAGCGCCTCGCCTTCGTCACGGCGAGCTACTGGGATCTCGACACCACCCTGAGCCCCGCCGACGCGAGCACTCCGTTCACCGCGCGCCTCAACCGACTCGACGGCAAGAAGGTGGCCACGGGTCGCGACTTCACCGACCGAGGTGAGCTCAAGGGCGCTGACACCGTCGCGCTCGACGAGGCCGTGACGACCACGCTCGCCGAGGCTCTGCGCGACCCCGCGCTCTCCGTCACCGTCACGGGCGTCGAGTCGAAGCCCTACACGCGCCGACCCGCAGCCCCGTTCACGACCTCGACGCTGCAGCAAGAGGCAGGCCGCAAGCTGCGCGTCACCGCGCGGCAGACCATGTCGGTGGCGCAGTCGCTCTACGAGAACGGCTACATCACTTATATGCGCACCGACTCGACGACGCTCTCGCAGCAGGCCGTCGACGCCGCGCGCGCGCAAGCTGCGGCCCTGTACGGCGCCGACAGCGTGCCTGAGCAGGCTCGCGTCTACGCGAGCAAGTCGAAGAACGCGCAAGAGGCGCACGAGGCCGTGCGACCCGCGGGCGACGTGTTCCGCACGCCGAGCGAGCTCGAGGGCGTGCTGCGCGGCAACGACTGGAAGCTCTACGACCTCATCTGGAAGCGCACGGTCGCGAGCCAGATGGCGGATGCCCGCGGCCAGACCGCGTCGGTGACGATCGCGGCGGGGCCGACCCCCGCATCCGCCACCCCCGCCGGCGTCGTCGCCGAGTTCGCGGCGAGCGGCACCGTGATCACCTTCCGCGGGTTCTTGGCCGCCTATGAAGAGAGCAACGACGACGAGCGCGAGGCGACCGAGAAGCCCGAGTCCGCCGAGGCGAAGCTGCCGCCGCTCACGGTCGGCCAGCAGTTGAGCGTCGTCGACGTCGAGGCGAAGGGCCACGAGACCAGCCCGCCCGCGCGCTACACCGAGGCGAGCCTCGTGAAGGCCCTCGAAGAGCGCGGCATCGGCCGCCCGAGCACCTACGCGGCGATCATCTCGACGATCATCGACCGCGGCTACGTGACCCCGCGGGGCACGGCGCTCGTGCCCAACTGGGTGGCCTTCTCGGTTGTGCGCCTGCTCGAAGAGAACTTCGCCGACCTCGTCGAATACGACTTCACCGCCGAGATGGAGGCCGACCTCGACCGCATCGCCAACGGCGAGGCCGACCGCACCGAGTGGCTGAAGGGCTTCTACTTCGGTGACGACCACCAGCCCGGACTGCGCCCCGTCGTCGACAACCTCGGCGAGATCGACGCCAAGGCTCTCAACTCGGTGACGATCACCGACACGATCACGCTGCGGGTCGGCAAGTACGGCCCCTACCTCGAAGTGGTCGAAGACGGCTCGGAGACGCCTCGACGCGTGAGCCTGCCGACCGAGATGGCGCCCGATGAGCTCACGCCCGCTCGTGCGCAAGAGCTCATCGATGCCCCGATCGCGGGCGACCGCGTGCTCGGCGTCAACCCCGAGACCGGCAAGCAGGTCGTGGCGAAAGACGGGCGCTTCGGCCCCTACGTCACCGAGCTCGACCCCGAGCCCGAGATCTCGCCGGAGGAGGCCGCTGCGATCGCCGCCGCCGAGGCCGCTGCTGCCGCCGCCGCGGCCGAACCCGTCGTCGACCCGGCCACAGGAGAAGTGATCGAGGCGAAGCCGAAGCGCAAGGCACCGGCCAAGAAGAAGCCCGCGGCGGAGAAGCCTCGCACCGCCTCGCTGTTCAAGAGCATGGACCCGGCGACCGTCGACCTCGAGACCGCGCTCATGCTGCTGAGCCTGCCGCGCGTGGTCGGCACCGACCCCGAGTCGAGTGAGCCCATCACGGCCCAGAACGGGCGGTACGGGCCCTACTTGAAGAAGGGCACCGACACGCGGTCGCTCGACACCGAGGAGCAGATTCTCGAGATCGACCTCGACGGCGCTCTCGCCAAGTTCGCCGAGCCCAAGTACGGCGCCCGCAAGGCGTCGAGCGCGCTCAAGGAGTTCGACGCCGACCCCGTCAGCGGCAAGCCGATCAAGCTCAAAGACGGCCGGTTCGGCCCCTACGTGACAGACGGCGAGACCAACGCGACGGTGCCGCGCGGCGAAGACCCGATGGAGATCGACTTCGATCGCGCCGTCGAGCTCATCGCCGACAAGCGCGCCAAGGGTCCGGCCAAGAAGCCCGTCAAGCGCGCCGCGAGTGCGGGCGCCAAGAAGGCTCCCGCGAAGCGCGCCGCGAAGAAGTGACCATGCCCGGCCTGTTCATCACGCTCGAAGGCGGCGACGGCTCGGGCAAGAGCACCCAGATGGATGCGCTCGCGGAGTGGCTTCAGCAGCAGGGCCGTACGGTCGTGCAGACGCGCGAGCCGGGCGGCACCGATCTCGGTGTCGAGGTGCGCGAGATCGTTCTGCACAGTCGGGGCGAGGTCACGCCGCGGGCCGAGGCGCTGCTCTACGCCGCCGACCGGGCGCACCACGTGGCGAGCGTCGTGCGCCCAGCCCTCGAGCGCGGCGACGTCGTCATCCAAGACCGCTACCTCGACTCGTCGGTCGCCTATCAGGGCGCCGGGCGCGTGCTCGACCCGGTCGAGGTGCGCGACCTCTCGCTGTGGGCGACCGAGGGCCTGTTGCCGCACCTGACGGTGCTGCTCGACCTCGACCCCGCTGTCGGCCGAGAGCGCCTCGAGGTGAGCCGCACGCGCTATGACCGCCTCGAAGCGGCACCCGACGACTTCCACGAGCGCGTGCGGCAGGCCTACCTCGCCCTCGCTGCCGCCGAGCCCGATCGCTTTCTCGTGCTCGATGCGACCCGGCCGGTCGACGAGCTGCAGCAGAGCATCCGCGATCGCGTGTCGCACCTGCTCGGCTAGGGTGACCGCATGAGCGCCTGGGACGAGCTGACCGGTCAGCAGGCCGCGATCGACTCGTTGCGCGAAGCCGCCGCCGATCCGCAGGCGATGACGCACTCATGGCTCATCACCGGTCCGCCCGGCTCGGGGCGCTCGAACCTCGCGTTCGCCTTCGCGACGACGCTCCTGCAGGGCACCACGACGGGCACGGAGGCGGCGCACACCGCGGCGCTCGTCGCGGCGCGCACCCACCCCGATCTGGCCGTGCTCGCGACTGATCGCGTCATCATCGCCATCGAAGAGGTGCGCAGGCTCGTCACGCAGAGCCAGTTCTCGCCGAGCATCGCGCCCTATCGCGTCATCGTCATCGAAGACGCCGACCGCATGACCGAGCGCACCTCGAACGTGCTGCTCAAGGCGCTCGAAGAGCCGCCGCCGCGCACCGTGTGGATTCTCTGCGCGCCGAGCGCCGCCGACCTGATTCCGACCATCCGCTCGCGTGTGCGCACCGTGCGGCTGCGCGTGCCGAGCGTCGCCGAGGTCGCCGAGCTGCTCGTGCAGCGCGACGGCATCGACCCCGTGCTGGCCGAACGTGCCGCGCGCGAGTCGCAGACCCACATCGGCATGGCGCTTCGGCTGGCGACCGATGAGGATGCCCGCTCGCGCCGCGCGCGCACCCTGACGCTCGCCCTCGGGGTGCAGAGCGTGAGCGGCGCCGTGCTGGCCGCCGAGCAGCTCGTGGCGATCGCGACCGACGACGCCAAGGCGTTCACCGCCGAGCGCGAGGAGGAAGAGCGCGCTGCAGCGCTGCGGTCGCTCGGAGTCGAGCCCGGCGGCCCCGTGCCCGCCGCGCTGCGGGCGAGCCTCAAGGCGCTCGAAGAAGACCAGAAGCGTCGGGCCACGAGGTCGGTGCGCGACGGCATCGATCGCGTGCTCGTCGATCTCATGTCGCTGCACCGCGATGTACTGCTGCTGCAGCTCGGTGCGGGTCTCGAGCTCGTCAACGAGGCGATTCGCGGTGAGCTCGAGGTCGCGGCGCGCGATCGCTCGCCCGAGCTCTCGCTCGAAGCCCTCGACGCCATCGCCGTCGCGCGCAGGCGCATCGAGGGCAACACCCCGCCCCTCCTCGCCCTCGAGGCCATGCTCATCACCGCGAGCGGTCGGGTGCCGGCGCTAGGCTCCCCTTCGTGACTCGAACTGCGACCCGTCAGGCAACCCCGCGGCGCGTGATCGCCGCCTCGATGCTGCTCGTGCCCGCCCTGCTGCTGAGCGGCTGCGTGCCGTCGTGGCTGCAGGGACTGGTCTCGGGCGGCACCGTCTCGACGCCGACCGGCGAAGAGGTCGCCGACGACGTGCGGCCTTACTATTCGCAGGTGCTGACGTGGACAGGCTGCGGCGGCGGCGCCGAGTGTGCCACTGCCATCGCGCCGCTCGACTGGGAGAACCCGAGTGAGGGCGACGACATCGAGCTCGCCCTCGTTCGGCACACGGCGACCGGCGGCTCGCCGCAGGGCTCGCTGTTCATCAACCCGGGCGGCCCGGGCGCCTCGGGCTTCGACTTCGTGCGCGACAGCGTCGACTTCGCCGTGAGCGCCGAGCTGCGCGAGCAGTTCGACATCGTCGGCTGGGACCCCCGCGGGGTCGGCCGGTCGAGCGCCGTCACCTGCTACACCGACCCGGCCGACCTCGACGAGTTCATCTTCGGGATTCCTGAGGCAGAGTTCGGCACACCCGAGTGGGAGGCCGAGGTCATCGCCGGCTCAATCGACTTCGCCGAAGCGTGCGCCGAGAACACCGGGCCGCTGCTCGGCTTCGTCGACACCAACAGCACCGTGCGCGACCTCGACATGCTGCGCGCCGTCGTGGGCGACGAGCAGCTCAACTTCTTCGGCTACTCGTACGGCACCGACATCGGCGCCCGCTACGCCGACCGCTTCGCCGACAAGGTCGGGCGGCTCGTGCTCGACGGGGCGACGGACCCGACGACGACGACCTTCGAGGTCGTGCTCGCGCAGTCCGAGGGCTTCGAGAACGCGTTGAGGGCCTACCTCGTGGGGTGTCCCGACCTTGGTGCCTGCCCCTTCCCGGGCAGCGTAGACGAGAGCCTCACGCTCATCCGCGAGCTCTACGAGCGGTTGGGAGAGCAGCCGATCGAGGCCGCCGACGGTCGCTTCTTCGACGGCGCGGTGCTCGATATCGCTATCGCGACGGCGCTCTACGACGAGGGCTCGTGGTCGTTCTTGAGCCAGATGTTCACCGAGCTGCGCACCGGGGTCGTCGAGACCGGGTTCCTGCTCGCCGACTTCTACTACGGGCGCGAGAACGGCGAGTACATCGACAACTCGCTCGAGGCGTTCATCGCCATCAACTGCCTCGACTACCCGGTCGAGACCGACCGCGCGGTGATCGCCGAGCAGAACGCGCAGATTCGTGCTGTCGCACCGACAACCGCAGGCGAGGGGAATCCACTCGGCGACGTACTGTGCGCCAACTGGCCGTATCAGTTCGAGGGCGAGCTCGGGCCCGTGAGCGGCGCGGGCGCGGCGCCGATTGTCGTCATCGGCACGACCGGCGACCCGGCGACCCCGTACATCTGGGCCGAGGCGCTCGCCGAGCAGCTCGAGAGCGGCGTGCTGCTCACCTGGGTGGGCGAAGGCCACATCGCCTACGACGAGGGCGACCCCTGCATCAACGACCTCGTCGACGCCTACTTCATCACGGGAGCGGTGCCGACAGACGGCCTCGTCTGCGACCCTGACGGCCCGTGAGCCTCGGCGTTCGCGCACCGCTGCGCGGGCGCACGGAGTCGGCACAGGGTCGGCGGCAGAATCGGCTAGGATTGTGCACCGTGCCGCGGCTCGCCGCGAGCGCCGCCTTAGCTCAGTCGGCAGAGCGTCTCACTCGTAATGAGAAGGTCGTGGGTTCGATTCCCACAGGCGGCTCCATCTTTTTCACCAGCGATGTCGCGCGATGACCGCTGACGCTGTGCCCTTGTCCACCGGCGTGCTGCGCCGCACGGTTCTCATCGTGGCCGCGCTCAACCTCACCTACTTCGTCGTCGAGCTCGTCGTCGCGCTCTCGATCGGCTCGGTCGCCCTGCTCGCCGACAGCATCGACTTTCTCGAAGACACCGCCGTGAACCTTCTCATCGCGCTCGCGCTGGGCTGGTCGCTCGTCGCTCGAGCTCGCGTCGGCCGTGTGCTCGCGATCGTGCTGCTGATTCCGGCCATCGCCGTGATCGTGCAGCTCGTGCTGAAGGTCGGCGACCCCGAGCCTCCCGCGGCGCTGCCGCTCATCATCGCGGCTGCTGGCGCTGCGGTGGTCAACCTGGTGGCAGCGCTGCTGCTGGCGCGCATCCGGTCGGCGGGCGGGTCTATGGTCGGCGCGGCCTGGTACGTCGCGCGCAACGATGTGATCATCAATCTCGCCATCGTGGCGATGGGCGTGGTGACCCTCTGGGTCGCCACCGGCTGGCCCGACATCGTGCTCGGCACGCTCATCGTGGTGCTCAACGGGCGGGCGGCGTTCGAGGTCTGGCGCCTCGCGGGCGAAGAGACGCTCGCCGCCCGTGCGCTGGCCGGCGACGACGTCGACGACTGAGCTGCCTCACCGCTCGGCGGCGACCCGCATGATCGCCGGCTTGCGGAACGCGAAGCCTTCGGGCTCGACGGCTTCCAGGACGCGGAGGCGCCCGAGGCGATCCCACAGGGCCGTGATGGCTCCCGTTGTCTGGGCGCGGGCGAGGTGCAGCCCCAGGCAGGCGTGCACGCCGAACGAGAACGACAGCGAGCGCGAGGCGTTCGGTCGAGTGAGGTCGAAGCGCAGCGGGTCGTCGAAGTGCGCGGGGTCGCGGTTGGCGGCGAGCACGCTCACGCCGACGAACTCATGCGCGGGCACCTCGACACCCGCGATCGTGACCGGCGCGGCCGTCCAGCGCTCGATGAACGAGACCGGCGGAATGAGGCGCCGGGCTTCTTCTTGCGCTCCGGCGAGCAGCGAGCGGTCATCCCTCGCCGCCGCTTCTTGGTCGGGATGCTCGGCCAGCAGATACAGCGTGTTCATCACCGAGGCCTGAATCGTCTCGATGGCGCCGAACAGCACGACGCGCAACTGGGCGGCGAGCTCGTCGTCGGAGAGTCCGTGAGAGGGGTCGTTGGCGACCTGCGAGGTCAGCGAGTGGCCGGGGGTGCGGCGCGCGGCGGCGAGCTCGTCGAGCAGCAGTGCGCTGAGCTCGGCGCGGGCCGCGTCGGCGCGGCGCATCGGCTCGGGGTCGCCCGAGTACTCCATGGCGCCGGCGAAGTCGCTGTAGAACCCGTCGATGCGTTCGGTGTCGTGCAGAGAGAGGCCGAGCAGCTCGCCCGCCATGAGCACGGCGAACGGCGAAGCGAAGCGCGCCCCCAGGTCGAACGGCTCACCGGCTGCTGCGCCGGGGCCGAGCTCGTCGATCAGCCGATGGGCGAGGGCGGCGATGCGCTCGCCGTAGCGCAGCTCGATGTCGCGGTTGCGGAACGGCGCCTCGAAGGGCCGCCGCTGCGCATCGTGCGATTCGCCGTCGCTCGTCAGCATCATGGGCCCGAGAGAGTTGCGCACCATGTTCTGCTCGACCTCGACGGTCATGGGGGCGGCAGGGCTCAGCACTTCGCGCGCGGCGTCGCGGCTCGTGACGAGCCAGCCGCCGAGAGCGGGCATCCACGTCACAGGTTCGTGCTCGCGCAGCTCGTCGAGCAAGTGCTCGCGGCCGGCGAGGGTGAGGTCGTCGAGCGTGAGAGCCGCGCCCCGCGGAAACTGCTCGCGTCGAGCGGCATCGGCCTGCTCGGACACCTCGGCTTGCGTGATCACCCGGCGAACTCCTTCGTACGCGAACGATCTCAGGCTAGGGGCGTGGGATGCTGGGCGCAATGAACACGAACCCCGGCACGCGCGGCCTCACGGCGATCGCGATCGTGGCCACGATCATCGCCGGCGTGCTCGTCGCCACCCAGCACCGCATCAACGGCGAGCTGGGCCAGCGGCTCGACGACGGCTTCACCGCTGCCCTCATCTCGTTCGGCAGCGGCTGGCTCATCCTCATGGCGATCCTGGCCGTGTCGCCGAAAGGTCGCGAGGGCTTCCGGCGGTTGAGCACCGAAGTGCGCGCGCGCCGCGTCGCGCCGTGGTTGCTGCTCGGCGGGCTCGGCGGGGCGCTGCTCGTGCTGTCGCAGGGTCTTGTCGCCGGGGTCGTCGGTGTCGCCATCTTCGGCGTCGCGACGGTCACCGGCCAGACGATCAGCGGCATGGTCGCGGACGCGACCGGCTTCGCGGGGGGCCGTCGCACGCCGGTCACCGTGCAGCGCGCGATCGGAGCGGCGCTGACCCTCATCGCCGTCGTCGTCGCGGTGGTGCCCCGGCTCGAGACCGACGTGCCGCTCGCGGCGATCATCCTGCCGCTCATCGCGGGCATCGGCATCGGGCTGCAGCAGGCGGTCAACGGCCGTGTGCGCACGGAGTCGGGCTCGGCCCTCGCCGCGACGACCCTCAACTTCACGGTGGGCACGGCGGCGCTCGTCGTCGTGACGGTCGTGCACCTGGCGATCTCGGGGCTGCCCGAGACTCCGCCGAGCAACCCCTGGCTCTACCTCGGCGGCGCGGTCGGCGCGATCTTCATCGCCGTGCAGGTCGTGACCGTCACCCGCATCGGGGTGCTGGTTCTCGGGCTGTGCCTCGTTGCGGGCCAGCTCGCAGGCGCGCTCGTCTACGACCTCGTGCTGCCCATCGGCGTGCCGACGACGGCGACCACGGCGATCGCCGTCGCACTGACTCTCGCCGGCGTGACGATCGCCTCTCTGCCGCAGCGGGCTAGTCGCCCTCGGCCGGAGTGAAGTCGAGCGCGAGCGAGTTCATGCAGTAGCGATCACCCGTGGGGGTGCCGAAGCCGTCGGGAAAGACGTGGCCGAGGTGCGAGCCGCAGGTCGCGCAGCGCACCTCCGTGCGCACCATGCCGAGCGAGGTGTCGTCGATGAGCTCGACCGCTTCGGGACGCACCGACTCGTAGAAGCTGGGCCAGCCGCACCCTGAGTCGAATTTCGTGCCCGCCACGAAGAGCTCGGCGTTGCAGGCGCCGCAGGTGTAGATGCCCGACCGGCTCTCGTCGAGCAGCTCGCCTGTCCAGGCACGCTCGGTTCCGGCCTGGCGCAGCACCTGGTAGCGCTCCTCGCCGAGCTCAGCCCGCCACTCGTCTTCGGTCTTCTCGACCGCGTAGCTCTTGCCGCTGGTTGCCGGGTTCTCGCCCATGACTCCTCGCTCCTCGCCCGTACTGGGCGGTCATCTCCCCCCATTAAACTCGCAACCGTGACCGACTCTTCCCCGATCTGCCGAACCTGGGGCGAGCTCACCCTCGACGAGTTCTTCGAGATTGCCCGATTGCGCACCGAGATCTTCTACCTCGAGCAGCGCATCGACGACATCGAGCTCGACGATTTCGACCGTGCGGCGTCGACCGAGCACTGGTACATCGCTGACGAATCGGGGCCTGCTGCGTATCTGCGGGTGCTCGTGCACGACGCCCCGCAGGCGGGCGATCGGGATGCTCGCTGCATCATCGGCCGCGTCGCCACCCGCGCCGACCGCAGGCGCGAGGGCCTCTCGCGGCGGCTTCTCGACGCCGTCATCCAGCGTCACGGAACCGAGCCGATGGCCTTGCACGCGCAGGTCGCGGTGCGGCAGGTCTACGCCGCCGTGGGGTTCGAGCCCTACGGCGACGAGTACGACGAGGCGGGCATCCGGCACATCGGCATGTACCGAGCCGCTCAGCCCGCCGCCGTACGCTGATCGCACCATGATCACCGCCCTCGCTCTTGTCGCTGCCGTGTCGGCGTCGCTCGTCAGTCCGCAGGCCGCGGCGCCCTCTGTGGCCGCCGCAACGACGCCGGCGGACTGCAGCGTCACCGAGGGCGCCTTCACCTGGGGGTTCAAGGAGTCGTTCCGCGCCTACATCAGCGGCTCGATCGCGAACGGCGAGTGGAGCACCGACGGCGGCATCGACTACGAGACGCCCTCGTTCGGCAGTGATGCGCTCGCCGGCGAGCTGCAGCTCGACGCCCTGACCGGCGAGCTCGCGGTCGACGGCTCGCTGCGGTTCACCGGCCACGACGGCATTCTCGACACGACGATCGCCGACCCCGTGCTGCGGTTCGAGGGGCCCGACCAGCTGGTCGTGGTCGTCGACGTGACCGGCACGACGCAAGACTTCGTCGAGGTGAGTGCGCTCGACGTCGCCTTCGTGACGGGCGATCTGTCGGCCGCCGCATGGCGCGCCGACGGCGACCTGCTCGTCATCGACGAGGTTCCGCTCGTGCTCACCGAGGAGGGTGCCGAGGCGTTCGGCACCTATCCGGCGGGGGAGCCGTTCGACCCGATCACGATCGAGCTCGAGGCGGGAGCCGAGTGCGCGTCGGCGGCCGTCGCGGCTCGTGCGGGGGCGGCGCTTCCGGTGCCGCTCATCGTGGCAGCGGCGATCGCTCTTCTCGGCAGCTCCGTCGCCGGGTGGCTCGTCGTGCGAGCCCGTCGTCGCACGGTGTGACCGGCGCTGATCAGCTGCCGGGCGCGTAGATCGCGCGAGCGAGAGCGTCGAGCACGGCGGGTGTGCGCGGACCGAAGCTCAGCACCTCGCCATCGGCCATGTCGACGAAGCGGCGGTTCTCGCCCGCTCGCGTGAGCCCGACCGCGGGCTTCTCGGCGATGAGGGCGTCGATGCCTCCGACGCTGTCGAGCCCACCCGTCATGACGAGAATGAGATCGGGGTTGGCCGCGACCAGTGCCTCATCGGTCATGGGCCGCAGGCCCTGCCAGCCGATCTCGCCCGCAACGTCGATGCCGCCGACCGCCTCGATGAGCTCGTCGGCTCCCGACTCCTCGCCGAACAGGTAGTAGATGCCCGAGGTGCCGCGCAGGTAGAGGAACAGGATGCGCACGCGGTCAGCCGGGTCGGCCGGTCGGATCGACTCGATCTCTGCCACGACCGCGGCGAGCTCCGACTCGAGGCGCTCGGCGAGAAGCTCGCCGGTCTCGGGCGAGCCGAGCGCGGCCGCGACCTGGCGGGCGAGCTCGCCGGGGGCGGCGAGCCCCGGTTCAGCATCCACGTAGACGACCGTGATGCCGGCCTCGCGCAGCTGCAGCACCACGTCGGTCGGGCCGACGGTGCCGTCGGTGATGACGAGCGTCGGCCGCAGGGCGAGAACCGCCTCGCTGCTGATCGCGTGGCCGCTGCTCGTCACGACCGGCAGATCGGCCGCCTCGGCGAACGTCGTCGAGATGTCTCGACCGATGACCGCGTCGCCGAACCCGAGCGCGAAAACCGTCGCGGCGATCGAACCGGCGATGTCGAGCGGCAGAATGCGGCTCGTGTCAGACACCGTGACCTCCTGGTCGCCCGCGAGGTCGCGCGACGTGACAGTGGTCGGCAGGCTCTGCTCCGGTGCGTCGGCGACCGGCACGATCGATGCCGAGTCGAGCAGCGCGGTCGAAGGGCCGACGTGGGCGCGCGGCTCGTCGAGCACCGCGAGCTCGCTGAGCGGCACGCGCGGGCCTGCGCTCGTCGGCTCGACCGCGGGAGGGGCCGACGACACCGCGCACCCGCTGAGCAGAGCGACCAAGGCGAGGCCCGCGACGGCACTGCTGCGGCCTCGGCGCTGCGACGTGCTCACGATCGGCGTCGGACGACGCAGGGTGAGGGTCATGGGGCTCCGGGGGCGCAAAAGGTCGGGCGACGGTGGTTAGGCAAGCCTAACCCGCCGGGCTGAACGGTGAGTGGGCACAGACTGAGCGCCCACCCGGGTCGAGGGGCTCGCACCAGCCTGCCTCGCCTGCCGCGAGCCGCCCAGGGCCGAAGGTCCTGGCGCTCTACCCTGGTGCCACGATGGATGCCCGCTCAGACCCGCTCGACGACCGCGCGCAGCGCGTTCTCGAGTTCGAGCGCGTCTGGTGGGGCCACAGCGGTGCGAAGGAGCAGAGCATCCGCCGCGAGTTCGGATGGAGCGCGGCCCGCTACTATCAGGTGCTGAACGCCGTGATCGACACCGAGGTCGCCGTGCGCTACGACCCGGTTTTCGTCGGTCGCCTGCGTGCGGTGCGCGACGATCGCGCCCAGCAGCGCCGCACCCGGCGCCCGGGCGTCACGGGCGCCGCCTGAGCGGCCGCCCCCACCACCCCGCCCGAAAGGCACTGCACCGATGGCCGAGTTCGCACCCGATCGCTTCGACGAGATACCAGCCGAGCTGGGTCGCGTCGGCGCCCACCGCGCCCCTCGTCGCCGGGGCGGCACGGCGATCGCCGTGGCGTGGGCCGCGCTCGCGAGCGGGGTGCTCGTCGTCGCCGGCCTCTGGGGCCTCTCGCTCATCACCGATCGGGTCACCTTCGAGATTCCCGGCTTCGACACCGCCGAGCCGATGCCCACTCCGACCGAGACGGCCTCGCCGCCCCCGCCGAGCGTCGAGCCGATCACCGACCCCGCGCTCGCCGAGCTGCCGGCGGGCTTCACGATCACAATTCTCAACGGTGCCGGCGTCGACGGCCTCGGCGCCGCCGCACGCGATCTGCTCACTGCCCCCGGCTGGCCAGTCGGCACCGTCACCTCGGCCGCGCAGGACGACCTCACGGAGACCGTCGTGTTCTACTCCGACCCGGCGCTCGAGGGGGTCGCGCTCGGCATGACGGTGCTGCTCGGCACGGGGGACATCGAGCTCTCTGACGCCTTCCCTGGTGCCCCCATCACGATCTCGCTCGGCGCCGATTTCGCTGAGCTCGTGCCGTAACGACTGCAGACGGTTTCGACGCCGTTACGCGCGCGTAACGAGTGCTCGACGGTGCGCTCAGCGGCCTGGTGAGCCGCCGATCGCGCAGGTATTCTCGCGGCATTCCCGCGACACGAGGAGCTTCACCATGCCCACAGGAACCGTCAAGTGGTTCAACGCCGAGAAAGGCTTCGGCTTCATCACGCTCGAGGGCGGCGACGGCGACGTCTTCGTGCACTACAGCTCGATCGACATGCCCGGCTACAAGGTGCTCGACGAGGGCCAGGTCGTGACGTTCGAGATCGGCACAGGCACCAAGGGGCCGCAGGCCGAGGGCGTGCGGGTCGCCTGAGCGGGCATCCCCGCCCCCTTCGCCCTGTCGGATGCTCGCCGCGGCGCACCGTCGCCGCACCGCCGCACGGCGCAGGTCGAGCACTAAGGTGACCCACATGAGCAGGCGACTGCGCCGCGGTGCGGCGCTCTCTTCGGGCGTGATCGCGCTCGCCCTGCTCGCCGCCTGCACGGCGGAGGCCCCCATGCCGACGCCCACGCCGACCCCCTCATTCGTCTCGAGCTACGAAGCGCCGCCGCCCTTCGACCTCGCGCCGCTCACGGGCGAGGTCGTGCCGGTCGGCTCCGCGACGGCTCCGGCCTTCGCCGCCAAGATCGACAACCACCCGAACGCGCGCCCGCAGGTGGGGCTCGATCGCGCCGACGTGGTGTGGGAGATTTTGGTCGAGGGTGGCCTGACGCGGTACATCGCGGTCTGGCAGTCAGACATTCCCGACGAGATCGGGCCGATCCGCTCGGTGCGGCCCGTCGACCCCGCGATCGTGGCGCCGCAGGGGGGCATCATCGCCTACTCGGGGGGCCAGTACCGCTTCGTCGTCGCGATGCAGGAGGCGCCCGTCTACAACGCGATCCACGGGCAGCGTGACACGGCCGACACCATCTTCCGCGGCCAGAATGCGCCGTCGCCGCACAACGTGCTCGTGCGGGCGACGCAGATCGTCGCGGAGCAGAGCGCGCTGCCCGCGCCGCCGCAGCAGTTCCCCTTCGCTGAGAGCCTGGCCGCCGCGACCGCGACGAAGGAGGGCACGGCCACGACGCGCATCGACCTGCGGTTCGGCGGCTCGGCGACTCCGGCGTGGGTCTGGAGCGCCGACACGCAGACGTTCATCCGGTACATGACGGGCGGCTCGCCCGACCGTGCGGCAGGGGGCGCGCAACTCACGGCGGTGAATGTCGTGACGCTGCGGGTTCCGGTGCAGGTGATCCAGAGCATCCCGACCGTGAACCTCATCGGCACGGGCGAGGCCTGGGTCTCGACCGGGGGAGCGACCGTCGCGGCCACCTGGTCGAAGTCGTCGCTGACCGATCAGATCCGCATCGTCGACGCGAACGGCGTGGCGGTTCGGCTGGCGCCCGGCAACACCTGGGTCGAGCTCGTGCCGCTCACCGGCTCCGTCTCGTTCTCGCGCCCCGCTTCGTAGTCGTCCTGGCTTGCACTCGCCCCCAGCGAGTGCCAGAATCAGTTAGCACTCACGCTCTGTGAGTGCCAAGAGCTACCGTACGTTCAGCGTCCGGGAGGGACGAGAGACACATGGCTAAGATCATCGCTTTTGACGAAGAGGCCCGTCGCGGCCTCGAGCGCGGCCTCAACATTCTGGCCGACGCCGTGAAGGTGACGCTGGGACCCCGGGGTCGCAACGTCGTCCTCGAGAAGAAGTGGGGCGCCCCCAC
>SXGT01731626.1_pt1 | contig 14450 bp, 8 predicted proteins | sample 3176221 | NCBI WGS metagenome assembly SXGT01 (sample SAMN11356862, study PRJNA531348) | freshwater metagenome | isolation source: freshwater sample F1-120 | place: China: Fuxian Lake, Yuxi | collected 2017-12-25
GGCCCTCTCCCACAGGGAGAGGGGGAAGGGCCGGGACAGGCTCCAGATATCCAACATCTCCCATCCGGTGCCAGAACTTCGCGCCGTCCCTAATTTTGTGCAGGGCGTTGGCATCAACCCTGGTGACATATTCCGTGGTCACCACTCCCCCTTGCACGATCAACTCGCCAATCTCTCCCGCGGGAAGCACCTCGGCCTGGTCGATGGTGGGAATTGGGCCGTCTTGAATGCGGATGACCTTCCACTCCATGCCGGGAAAGCGGCGGCCGACGCAGGTTCCCGCCCCTTCCGCGCTCCTGGCGGCTGTTTGCGAGAGGATTTCGCTGGCGGCAATCGACGCCACCGGCAGCGACTCCGTTGCGCCGTAGGGAGTGTGTACGTCTCCGTCCGGAGCAATAGCGTTCTTCATGCGCCTCAGCACATGGGGCGGGACCGGTGCGCCGGCAGAGAGAACTCTCTTGAGTGTCGGCAGCGTAATCTTTCGTTCTTCGCAGTAGCGGCCGACGACGTTCCACAGCGCTGGCGAGCCGAAAGCCTGCGTGATCTTCCAATCGTTGACGTGGTCGATGATGTTCCGCGGATTGACGCTTGCCGGACGGGTCGCGTCCATCTCGGGAAGGACCGTCGTTACCCCCATCGCGCAGTTGAACAGGGCGAACAAGGGAAACCCGGGCAGATCAATCTCGCCCGGCTGAATCTGGTAGAAGTCGCGGATCTCGTTCACTTGCTGGTTGAAATTGCCGTGGCGATAGAGCACTCCCTTGGGCGGTCCAGTGCTGCCGGTGGTGAAGATGATCGCCGCCGGGTCGCTTCCTTTTGTTGCCACAGGCTGAAAGTTGGCCAGCTTGCGGGCCCGCAGCGCGGCGATGGTGGTCCCTCCCCAGAACCAGCGCCGGCCAAGGGTGACGTTGTACCGGGCCCTAGGAAATCGCCAGCGGAGGATCGCTCGAATCGCTTGTGCCAGCGGAATGCCGACGAATCCTTCGGGCGCGCTCTCGGAGAGACATTTCACCAAGTTGCCGCGCCCCATGCCTGGATCAATCAGGATCGTCACGACTCCCGCTTTGAACATCGCGAACACCAGCGAGATGAAATCGATGCTCGGCGGAACCAGCAGCGCCAGCCGCGTGCCGGGACGCACACCCATATTGTGCAAGCCCGCGGCGAGCAGGGTGCTGTCGTCGTCGAGTTCCTTGAATGTCAGTTGCTGGTAGCGGAACTTGCTGGCTGCATCACGTCCCAGCGGCATGGCAATCGCCACCCCTTCCGGATCGCGGCGAGCCGTTTCACTCAGGCGGAAGCCGACGTTGATGATGTCGCTGGAAAAAGTCATCGAGCGTGGCACCTCGCCGTGACGAACTGCAGCACTCTCGCCGCCACGTCGACATTCAGCGTCCGGGCCAGTGCTTTCCAGCCGGGAACCGCGTTGACTTCGAGCACGTAGAGGCGGCCATCCTTGCCAGGGAGGATATCGACGCCGGCCACGAGAGCGCCGACGGAGTCGGCGGCGCGCTGGGCCAGGTCCACCATTTCCGGCGTCACGAGCAAGAGCTCAGTCTTGGCCCCGCGGCTGACGTTGGTGCGCCAGTCAAGCGGGTTGCGGCGTTTCATGGCCAGGATTTCGTCTCCGATGATGAGCAGCCGCAAGTCGCACCCTTCATGCTCGATGAATTCCTGCACGTACAGCACTGCGCCAAGCTGCGCGAGCATTTTGAACGCCCGCAGGGCCAGGGCGGGGTCACTGAGCCGCGTAATGCCGCGCCCTTCGCTGCCGAAGAGGGGCTTTACCACAACGTCACCGCCGAGACTGTCGAAGGCAGCCATCGCGTCGTCAGGCGTCTGGCACGTGATCGTTCGCGGCGTCAGTAAACCAGCCGCTTGCAATTTCGCGGAGGTGAGGTATTTATCCACGGCAGCTTCCAGGGCCCGCGGCGGATTGATGACGCTAATGCCTTGAGCCTCCAGCCGAGCCAGGCAATCCATGCGGAACACGACCTGCTCCAGCGAGCCGGGGGGCATCGTGCGGACGAGCAGGGCATCGAACTTTGTCAGGTCGTGCTCGCCGGAGAAAATGCGGTTGTTCTCGGTTCCTCCAATCTCCGCGGCAATCTGGCTGAAGGAGACCTGCGTCACCGCATGGTTTTGCGCCGCTGCCGCGCGGGCCAGATCCCGCAGGTACCAGCTTTCGGGATCGGCGAGGATGGCGAAACGCATTTTGTGTATTCCGCTCACTCTGTAAGCGGACAAACCAGCACACGGAGTGTGCTGGCTACGATGAAGTAAACGACTTCTTCAGCACATCCGGCCTAAGCTGGCCGAAGCGGTGGAAAGTGCCGCTGTCGAGGTTGACAAGGTTGACGACCCCGGGGCTGAAGAGGAGCGGATCGATCTTGTAAAAGTCTTTGCCCGCCCGGTCAAAAATGGCGGCGAAGGGTTCGCCATAATCTTTCGAGGACGATGCGGGGATGCTGGGACCGAGGGTGGCCAGGCTCGTGTCATCGCCGCGGACCCAGAGCGTCACTTCGCCGCCATACAGTACCGCGTCGTTCGTCCGGCCAATTCCCGCCAGGTCGTCCTTGGCAATCGGCGGCAACGGAGCCACGCCATAGCCGCTCTGCACGCGGGACAGGTCAAAGCCGAGCTCGTGCATCTTGTGCAGGGCCGTTTCCACGGTGCGGGCGACCACTTGCACGCTCCCCGCGATGCTGGCGGTGCGGGCCACCAGCAGCGTCAGGCTCGCCGGTTCCACTTTGCAGTCCGCGGCAATCTGGCGGCAGACTCCGTCAGGAGGGAGCTTGCCGGTTTCCAAAACGCCAACGGCGTGGGCGGTTGTCTCGCGATAACCGATGTGGTCGTAGATTTTTTCCTTCCCCGCGGCAGCTCGCATCGGCCCGGAGCCCATTGCGAAGAACTTCTCCCCGGTGATTTGCCAGCCAGCGTACTGGCTGGCCATGCAGGCGGCGACCGGCTGATCGGTCTGAACTGCAACGGCGAGCCCGGGCCAAAGGTGGGCGTCTCCAGGCACAAACTTCACACGCCCCAAATCGGCCAGACAGATCTCCGCGAGTTGCCGGCCGACTTCGAGGCCGCCGCTCGCCTTCACGCCGCAATCGATTACCCGCGCCCCACAGTCCATGCGCAGCACCCCGGCGTGCAGGCGCATCCGCTGCGTGAGATGCTCCGTGAGGAGTTCGCAGCGGTGCAGGGCGAGCTCGTTGAGGGAAAGCATGGGGTCAGGGGTCAGGGGTCAGGGGTCAGCAAAATGATTTAGCGATACGCTGTCGATGATGGTACATCCCAGACTCAATGGCAATGGGCCGGTTTCGAGATGATAGGGCACTTCCTACAATGCAGGCCGCCCTGACTCCTGACCCCCGACTCCTGCCCCCTCCCCCCCGTGGCTTCCCTCACCATCGAAAACTACGTGAAGGCCATTTACCAACTCTCGGCAGAGGGGAGCGGGGAGATTGCCGCGACGGGGAAGCTGGCGGAGATGCTGGGGGTTTCTCCCGGCACGGTGACGAGCATGCTCAAGACGCTGGGGGAAGGGGGCCTGGCCAAGTACACGCCGTATGAAGGAGCCCGATTGACCGATTCCGGCCGTTCACTGGCCCTTCGCGTCCTCCGCCGGCATCGCCTCATTGAGCTGTTCCTGGTGCAGACTTTGCAGCTCACTTGGGACGAAGTACATGCCGAGGCGGAGAACATGGAGCACGCGGTCAGCGACCTGCTTATCGACAAGATCGACGCTTTTCTGGGCCATCCGGAAAGCGACCCGCACGGCGATCCCATTCCCAAGGCCGATGGCACCGTTGCCGCGACCAATGGCTGCGCCCTTACGGCCCTGGGGACAGGAGAATTGTTCCGCATCGTCCGAGTCACGGATCAGGCTCCCGATTTCCTTCGCTATCTGGCCGAAACGGGCCTCCGCATCGGCGCGGAAGGAACCATTGCCGAAATCCGTCCCCAAGCCGGCATCATCGTTCTGCGCATCGGCTCTCAGGAGACCACGCTTTCCCGAGAAATTGCCGACAAACTCGTCGCCGCCAAGCTCGCCGCTCGACGGCAAACCGACTGACATTCTACTGGAACTGCTGCTTGGCCATCTCTTTCAGCCCGCGCAAATCAACCTTGCCCGTGCCGAGGACCGGCAGCGAGGGGACTTCCAGAAAGCTGTCCGAGCCGGGGATGAAGAGGTTGGGGAGGCCGGCTTCAGTCAGTCCCTTACGGAGCTCGTCGGGTGTTTTGGTCATCTTGGTGTGGATCACGATGAGCCGCTCCCCCTTTTTCTCGTCGGCGACGGAGGTGACGGCGAGCTGTGGGCCTCCTTCCTCGCCGCAGCCGGCGAGTATGCTGAGCTCTTCTTCCACCTTGATGTGCGGCACCATTTCGCCGCCGATTTTGCTGAAGCGGCTTTCGCGGCCGGTGATGTGGATGAAGCCTTCTTCATCGATAAAGGCGACATCTCCCGTCTTGTACCAGCCATCCTTGATGACCTCCGCGGTCAGCTCGGGCTGATGGAGATAGCCCTTCATCACGTTGGGGCCTTTGATCCAGAGCATGCCGGACTCTTTCACCTTGCACTCAGCACCGGTCTCTAAATGGGTCGTTTTGGCGATGATCCCCGGCAGCGGGCGGCCGACGCTCCCTTCCAGGCTGTCCTTCTGGAAATTGTCGATGCTGCGGGATGGCGGCACGTTCACGGAGGCGACCGGCGAAAGCTCGGTGGTCCCATATCCTTCCACCGGGCGGACGCCGAATTTTTCCTCAAAGGTCTTGGCGAGGTCCATCGGCAGCTTCTCGGCTCCGCAGACTACGACCTCGAGCGTCTTGAGATCTTCGGGATCGCAGCGCCGCAGATAGCTGCGCAAGAACGTCGGCGTCGAAAGGAAGAGGGTTCCTTTGTAACTCGAGATGAGCTTGGCGATCTGCCGGGCGTCGAGCGGGCTGTAATGATAGGCCCCGCGAATATCGAGCGTGCCGACTCCCCACAAGGCGACCGTGTAGCCGAAGGAATGAAAGAAAGGGAGTATGCCGACGAGGCAATCGGTCGGCCGCAGATGCAGCACCTGGTTGATCGCCTCCACGTTGCTGCCAATGTTGGCATAGGTCAGCATCACCCCCTTGGGCGTTCCGGTGGAGCCCGAAGTGAAGATGATCGTCAGCACGTCGTCGGGCTTGATGCTCCCCAGGCCGAGTGAAGCCTCCAGCAGTCGGGCCGGCCAAAAATGAGCCTGCGTGTAGCCGACGGCTTTGTCCATAGCGGTCGGTTTGTCCTTGAAGTCCTCCAGATAGACGATCTCGGCGTTCAGCTTGAAGTCCATCTTCTCCATGAACTTGCGGCTGGTGATGACATGCTTGATGCCGGCCATCTCAATGCAAGCGTTCATCACGTCGGACGAGACGGTGTAGTTGAGGTTGACGGAGATTCGCTTGTCGAGGGCCAGGGCCATGTTGACAAGGAACCCCGGCGCGGACGGCGGCACAAGAACGCCAACATACTGCTCGTCCTTGGCCAGGGTATGCCTCCGCAACAGGCGGCGGAGAATGAGCGACCGGAGCAGCACATCGCCGCCGGTCAATTCGGCCCCGGTCGAATCGGCGATTTTCGGCAGCCGTTTGCGGGCCTTGCACTGGCGGATGAAGAGGCGCGGGAGGAGTTCCATATTTTCGTGGGCGCTTTTGTAAACGGCAGCCGCCCCTTGTTCAAGGACCGCCTGGCGAAGCTGGTGGACGTCGTCAGGATCCTGAATAGGCGGACCAAAGTGGATGGTCATAGGATACGGGAAACGCTTAGGCCATTTCCAGAAGAATTTTTCCCCCTCGAAGCTGAAAATGCTCCCCCATAGGCCGTCGAGATAGACCGGGACCACCGGGGCGTTGGCCCCTTCCAGGATCTTCATCATGCCCGGCTTGAACGCCTGCACCTGGCCGCTGCGGGTCATGCCCCCTTCGGGAAAGATGCAAACCAGCTCGCCGTTGTTCAGGGCGTCCCGGGCTTGGCGAAAGGCCAGGATGACCATCTTGGGCTTGGCCGGGTTGATCAGGATCGCCCCGAACAGATTCCCCAGCCAGGCGACCCAGCGATTTTCCAGGTTGGACGACAAGGCCACCATCCGAATCGGGCGGGAGCTGGCCCGTAGCAGGAAGAAGGCGTCAATCCAGGTAATGTGATTGGGGATCAAGAGAGCTCCCCCGGTGGCCGGCAAGTTTTCTCGCCCAAAGACCTTGATGCGATAGAAGCTCAGGCTGAACAGGATTACAAGAAAGCGGATCGTGGCCTGTGGAATGATGACGACGATGTAGATCAGGACCGGAATCGTGAAGAGCCCCGCCAGCAGGAAAATCTGCTGGGCGTTGAGGAACGGCGAACCGGGTTGGCCGGAAACGGGCGTCCATGTAAGCAACGATTTCCATTGGGACACGGACATCCGCAAACCCGCGTAGAGCAGCGAAGACAACAGAATGCCGCTGAAGGTCATGAAGTTGTTGGCGGCCAGAATGCTGCCGCGGGATTCGCGCGGGCTCCAGTGCTGCATGGCTGCTTCGAGCGGGACGATGAAGAGCCCCGCCGCGGTGCCGAGGGAAACTAACAGGAAGCAGGCCCAGATCAGGCCACTTTGATCGGTTCCCCCAGGCACAAACAGTGTGGCCGGAACCGTGAAGAGCAAGCCGGAAGCGATGGCAATTCCCAGTCCACCGATAGGCACAAGGCCGAGCTCCACGTGGTCGCCGGAAACGAGTCCCGCCAGGACGTTGCCGATGCAGACTCCCGCGATGAGCGAAATGAGCAGCGGCAGCTTGTCTGTTTCCTTCGTCCCTTGGGCTTCCTGAGCGAGCTGATCGATGTTGAGCTGGGCCAGCGAAGCGACGGAGTAGAAAAACAAGATGCCGAGAGCGACGCGGAGCATTGCCCGGTTGGAGCCGAGCGTCCAGAGGTCGCGGAAAGTCTGAATCGGAAAGTCCCAGGGGAACTTGCGACTGGGATTACCGGCGGGGAGCGAGACGATGAGCAGGCTCGTGATCGTGCCGGCGATGGCAACTCCAATCAGCACGACGCCGCTCATCCAGGGAGCGTCCATTCCTTTGTTGCCCGTTCTATCCGCCAGCCAGGAGCCAGCGGCCATGCCGACGACGGTGGCCATGACCGTCATCAGGCCGAACAGGCCGTTGGCGAGCGAGAGCCGTTCAGGGAGAAGCGTTTCCGGAATGCTGCCGGAGCGTGACGGGGCGAAAAGAGCGGCCTGCGCTCCCATCAAAGTCAGTACGAAGAAGAGGAGCGAAAGTGCGACGACCGGCGACTGGTTTCCTTGGAGGATGGCCAGGTAGCCGAAGACCATGATGACGATCTCGGCAATTTTGCAGGCGACGATGACGTGCTTCTTGCGGAAGCGGTCGGCGAGGTAGCCGGCTGGGGCCGCGAAGATCAGATAGGGGAGAACGAAGCAGGCCGTTCCGGCCATCAGGACATTGCTCGCCGTCAGCCAGCTCGGAGCCGTGCCGCTTTTGAGAGCAGCCTCGACATGGTCCTTGCCGATCCCAATTACCAGCCAGCGGAAAATGTTGTCGTTGACCGCCGTCAGGAACTGGGTGACCAGCAGTCCCAGGAAACTGGGGGACAGCAGCCCGTGCCCAGCCGTCTGCTGAGGGCCATCAGTGGGACCAGCGGCAACGTCCATGGGTCAGGCCTAAGGGATCAGGTGTCAGGGTTCAGAAAGAGCTTCTGTACCCAATGAAAATCAAGTAGAGGGGGTAGTTTTCCCCCATTGCCAACGAAAGGTCAATCCCGCACTCTTACCTCTAGCCCCTGCCCTCTCACCTCTGCCCTCTCTTCCCATGTTCCTCGGCATTGAAATCGGCGGCACCAAACTGCAACTGGGAGTTGGCCGCGGCGACGGGGCCGAGTTTGCTGCCTTCGTCCGGCACGACATCGACATCAGCCGTGGCGCGCCGGGCATTTTGGAGCAGATCGAAAAGTCGGCGACGGCTTTGGCGCAGAAGCACAAGATCGAGCGGATGGGGATTGGGTTTGGCGGACCAGTGGACTCAGAGCGCGGCATCGTGACCAAAAGCCATCAAGTCGACGGCTGGGATAACTTTCCGCTGGCGCGCTGGTGCGAAGAAACGCTAGGCCTCAAAACCCTGCTGGGGAACGACTGCGATGTGGCGTCGCTTGCCGAAGCTCGCTTCGGCGCGGGCAAGGGGGCCGGCAGCGTCTTCTATATCACGGTCGGCACCGGCGTCGGCGGCGGCCTGGTCCTCGGCGGCAAGCTGCACGGTGCGGGTCGGCCGGCTGTGGCAGAAATCGGCCATCTCCGCCCCGGTTTGCACGAAGACCGCCCGGAGCTGACCGTGGAATCCCTCTGCGCCGGCCCCGCCATCGCTGCCGCCGCTGCCGCCCGCATTACTGGGCAAGTCTCCCGCCCGCTCGATTCCCTGCGAAAATACCTGGAGCGCAGCACAGAAGGAACCATTGTCCGCCGCTCGCTGAAGGACGAAGTCAAGAGCCGCCTCGCCGACCAAAAGCGGACGGAAGAGGAGTACATCGCCGATCTCCTCGCCCGCTGCGGCGGCAATGCCGACAACCTTACGGCCAAGGCGGTCGCTCAATCGGCAGCGGAGGGGAACGAGATCGCCTGCGAGGTGATGGACCACGCCTGCCAGGTGCTCGGCTGGGCCATCGCTCAGGTCATCACCATCGTGGCTCCGGAGGTCGTCGTAGTTGGTGGTGGCGTCTCCCTCATTGGCGAGCCCTTCTTCTTCGCCCCCCTTCGCAGCGAAGTCGCCCGCTACGTTTTCCCTCCTCTCTCCGGCTCGTTTCGCATCGTCCCCGCCGCGCTCGGCGAACTGGCCGTTGTGCATGGAGCGGTGGCGCTGGCGGCAGTGGGGTAGGCTTCCAGCCTGCCCAAAGATGGCAAAAGTTTGCACTAATGCAACGTAATGCTATAATGACCAATGTCGGGAGTTTGGCCCATGAAAGCCATCATCTGGAATGACGAACCTGATGAGAATGTCGAGCACATCTCTGAGCATGGGCTGGACATCGATGACGTAGAGCACGTCTTGGAACGTCCGCTCAGCAAAGAAGTTAGCGAATCCTCCGGCAGGCCGTGCGTATTCGGATTCACGCCGGACGGCCGCGTCATCATCGTGATTTACTAGGAGATTGACGAAGATACCATCTATCCCGTCACCGCGTACGAAGTACCGGAACCTTGGAGTTCCGCTGAATAGGGAACAAGCTATGCCATTCAAACGCATCACCAAACAATTCACGCCGGAGGAGAAAGCGAAGTTCGCGGAAATCCGCCGCAAAGTCAAACTCGAGTTCCCGCCGGCCGAGCCCAAGCTGAAACCGGCGAAGGAAGGAATCGGCGCACAGATTCGTAAGGCCCGCGAGGCCCAGAAACTCACCTGGTACGCTGTTGCAAAGGCTGCCGGCATTCCCCATCCTGGCACCGTGCGCGACCTCGAATGCGGCCGCGACGTCCATCTTTCCAATTTGCAGGCAGTGGCTCGCGTCTTGGGCCTAAAGATTGAGCTTGTGGAAGTTTAAGTAGAAAGGCTACCAGCCTGGCCCGCTTGGCCTCACTGAATCGGCAGCTTCAGCTCAAGCCGCTTCCCTTCCCGCAAAACCACCGCGGGGACTTTGTCCCCCGGTTTCTTACCGTTCAGCATGGCGACCAGCAGCTCCGATTCCGTGAGCGGCTCGGTCGAGCCGTCGAGCTCGACGATAATGTCCCCCTTGCGGAAGCCGGCGTTCTTCGCGGCGGCGTGCTCTCCGTATTCGCCGGCATGTTTGATCCGCAGGGCCAGGACGTTCTCTTCCAACTTCGCCGCCTTGCGCTCGTCGTCCGTCAGAGAATCGAGCAACAGTCCTCCCGTGGCGATGCGGCGCAGGTCCCACGAAGTGGCCCGCCAGCTTATGTCTCCTTGCTGCCGCCACCCGGCAGAGAGCGTCACGGAAAGCGTGATTTTTTTTCCGCCGCGCTGCACCTCCGCCTTCAGCTTGTCCGTTTTTCCCGCATTATGCAAAACCCATTGAAAGTCCCCGATCGAAAGCAGCGGCTGGCCGGAGAGCGAGAGAATTTCGTCCCGCGCCTGAAAACCGTCCTTCGCCGCGGAAGAGCCGGCTGTCACTTCGCTCACGCGGGCTCTTTCCTTGGGGTCCAAAATCAGCCCGAGGATTTTCGGATGGGGGTAGGGATACAGCACCTCTTCGGCCATCGGCTTTCCCGGCTGGCGATTGACGAGATGGATGCTCTCACCCACCTGATGGCAATGAATGCAGCTCTGAACGACCTTCCCCTCGTAGTTCAGTTTCGAGGTGTATTTTCCCTTGAGGTTGGGAAACTCCTCGGGAACCTTGATCGCCACCTCGCGGCCGCGCTTGGCGGCAAACAGGGCCTTGTTGGCGGGATATCCCTGATGCAGCGCGAGTGCCCCTTCCAGTGCCGCCCCAAAACCTTCCACCGAAACATCCGCGTCCGACTCCGTCTGGTCCGACCGCGTGCCAAAGCGGCCGTAGATAGTCATGTCGGCATTCAGAAAAAACGCCGCCATCGATTGGTCGTAGTCGAACTGAAACTGGGACAAATCCATCCCGTTGGCCTGGACGACGCGGACCCGCACAAACTGATCGAGCAGCTTTTGCACGGTCGAGTCTTTCGCCACCACTTGCGAATCGAGCTGGGCACAGGCTTCGCATGGAATGCAGCGAAAAATCACCAGCAGCGGCTTGCCGGTCTTCTTCGCCTCGGCGATTCCCTTGGGGAGATCGTTGTATATCCAGCGCCCCGCCTCCTCGACGTCCTTCTTGTCATTGCGGACTTTCGTTTCGCGGTCCTGAGCCGCCAGCGGCGCGGCCAGAACACAACAGGCCGCCAGAATCGCAAGCCAGGTCAAGGTTTTCATCGTCAGTGCCCCCAGAATCGTCGAATCGATACGAACCCAACACATTAGCAACGGTTGCCCGATTGTAGCCGCCCAGGCCGGTAACTTTCCAGCAGTCGCTTCCCAGCACCGTGACAGAGATGTGTTGGCAAACTCCTGGTTTACCAACACTCCCCGGCGAGCGGCAACTTGCCGAGCTTCCGGTAAGTGTAGCTGTCCCCCTAACGCTTCCTGGCCTCATTCGAGCGACAACAGCACGCACTTTTGGGTTCGCGTTGAGCACAAGACGTATTTGCCATCGGGCGAGACGTCCCTCTACGACTGCCCCAGCAAAGCAGGCCGCCGCGGCCACCGTGAATTCGTTGATTTTCGTCGCTTTGCCGCGAGGGAACGAACTCCAGCCGTTTGAAGGACGGAGCAGTGCTCTCTCCCGCGATTTGGGGCGTTGGCTCGAATCAGCGCACATTCTACGATGAAGCCATGTCCCTCTGGCAATTCCTCCTCCGCAGCCTGGCTTTCCACTGGCGGATGCACCTGGCTGTCGCGCTCGGAGTCGCGGCGGCGACGGCGGTGCTGACTGGGGCGCTGCTGGTGGGGGATAGCGTTCGCGGCAGTCTCAGGCATTTGGCCCTGGACCGGCTGGGAAACATTGACCAGGCGCTGATTACCGACCGGTTCTTCCGCCAGCAGATGGCGGCGGATTTCGCGAAGAATCGCACCGGCACCCAGGTCGCGCCGGCCATTCTTTTTCCCGCGGTGACGGCGGAGCGGGCGGGCAAGGATGGACGAAGGCGGGCGGCCGGCGTGATGCTCGTGGGATGCGACGATGCGTTCTGGCAGCTTGGGGCGGAGAAGACGCGGCCGAAAAAGACGCCCGGTCGTGACGAGATTGTTCTCAACGAGACTCTGGCCGACGAGCTCGGGGCAAGAATCGGCGACGCGGTCATTATGCGGCTCCCGAAGTCGGACCAAATTCCCGCCGACAGTGCGCTCGGTAAAAAACAGGACCGGCTCACGAGCCTGGCGGATTTGACAGTCATCGAAATCATCCCCACTGAAAGCCTCGGCCGCTTCTCCCTGCAGCCGATGCAGACTGCGCCGCGGAATGCCTACGTGGCGCTCGAGGAAATCCAGTCGGCCCTGTTTGTGGGGGAGGAGGAGAAGGGGAAGGTCAATGCGATGCTCATCGGGGGAATGTACATTTCCCATCGCACGGAGCAATTGGCCGACGTCATTCCGCCCACGGACTTCCTCACTCCTACGCTCGCCGACTACGGCCTGGCCCTCAAGCACGTCCGCCGCACCTTCAAGGGAGCAGACGGCAAAGAAGCAACCGTATTCGATTACTACAGCCTCTCCAGCGACCGGCTCTTAGTAGATGACAAAGTGGTGGAGATTGTGCAGAAGGCTTTTCCCGAAATGGCTCAGCCGGTTCTCACCTACCTGGCGAACACGATTGAAACGGTGGGTAAGGTGGACAAAACAAGGAAGCCGATTCCTTACTCGCTCGTCTCGGCCATCGACCCAATACCGGGAGGCCCGCAGCTTGCCGACGACGAAATCGCCCTCACCTCCTGGGCCGCGGTTGATTTGCAGGTTGCGGTGGGGGAGCGCATCCGCGTCACGTACTTCGCCCCGGAAACGACGCACGGCCAGACTATCGAGCGCTCGGTGGAATTGAAGGTGGCTGCTATCATCCCCGTCACGAAACCGAGCAAGCGATACGTCGGCAGGCGCCCCGCTGAGTTCAGTGAGATGCCAACAGCGGCGAACGACCCGGACTTGACCCCCGACGTTCGCGGCTTCACCGATCAAGACACGATCAGCGAAGCCGACCCGCCGTTTCCCTTTGACCGGACGAAACTCCGCAAGCCCAAGGACGACGAATACTGGGCGTTCTATCGCACGACTCCCAAGGCCTATGTTTCGCTGAAGACCGGCCAGAAGCTCTGGCAGAGCCGGTTTGGCCAGGTGACAAGCGTCCGGATGGATGCTTCAGTCGCAGCGGATGCCGCCGCGCTCGAAAATCTACTGCTCGAGAAATTCCAGCCGCAGGCCCCCAGTCTCGGTTTCACCTTCCTGCCGCTGCGGCGGCAAAGCGAGGATGCCTCGGCGGGAACGACGCCGTTTGACGTGCTGTTCCTGCTCCTCTCGATGTTCATCATTGCGGCGGCCCTGATGCTGGTCTGGATTCTGTTCCGCCTTGGCGTGGAGCAGCGGGCCAGCGAAATCGGCACGCTTCAGGCCCTCGGCTGGCCGGGAAAGAAGACGGCGCGAGTGCTGGCGAGTGAAGGAGCGATTGTGGCCGCTGTTGGAGGACTCGTGGGAACCGTCCTCGGCATCGGCTATGCCTGGCTGATGATCCACGGCCTGCGAACCTGGTGGGTTGGGGCGGTCGCCACACCGTTTTTAGAACTTCACTTGGATAATCCGCTCAGTCTCGTTATTGGTTATGCGAGCGGAGTGATTGTTTGCGTCGCCACGGTTTACGTGAGCCTGCGGTCGCTACGGAAAGTGCCGACGAGAAGTTTGTTGGCGGGAGAAGCGGCAATTTCAGATTTGAGATTGCAGATTGCAGATTTGAAATCCGAAATCCGAAATCCGAAATCTGAAATCTCAAATCACAAATCTCCGCCGCGTCGCTGGGCCACCTTCATCGCCCCAGCGCTCTTCGTCATCTCCCTCGCCCTCGCCATCCTCGCCACGCAACTTGGCGGGGAAGCGCAGGCAGGGGCATTCATGGGTGGGGGAGCTGCGATGCTCGCTGCACTCCTCATCTTCATCGCCAACCGTTTGCGGTTTCGCGCCAGCGGACTTTCCACGACCAGCCTGGTAAGAACCGCCTTTCGCAACGCGGGGCGCAACGTCGGGCGGAGCGTGACAACGATTGCCCTCATGGCGTCCGCCTCGTTCCTGATTGTTGCGGTCAGTGCCTTTCAACTGGACCCGAGCGACGAGGGTGTCGGCGGCTTTGATTACCTCGTGGAAAGTTCGGAGCCCATTCTGGCGGACCTCAATTCCGCGGAAGCGAGGAAGCAACTCCTGCGGCAGGATGCTCAGAAACTGGAGGGAGCGACCATACTTTCCTTCCGCCTCCGCTCCGGCGACGACGCCAGTTGCCGCAATCTTTATCAGCCGCACCAGCCGCGGGTGCTGGGAGTGACGCCGGGGATGGTGGATTATTTCGACGCCCCAGCGGGAAAGAAACCGGTCCACTTCAATTTCGCGACCAGTGCCGCGAAGTCGCCAGAAGAGAAGGAGAATCCTTGGCATGTTCTCACCAAGCCCGCCGTGGACGGTCAGCCGGTCAACGTCTTCCTCGACAAGAACACGGCGATGTACAGCCTCAAGCTCTATCGGGGCATCGGCGAGGAGTTCGAGTTCGACTATGGCGAGGGTCCGCCGGTGAAGTTTCGTGTGGCGGGGCTGCTGTCCAACAGCGTGTTGCAAGGGAGCCTGCTGATTGGGGAGGCGGACTTCAAGAACCTGTTTCCGACCATCAGCGGGTATCGGGCGTTTTTGATCAAGCGCCAAGTGCTAGACCCTCACCCCGGCCC
>SXGT01394017.1_pt1 | contig 14448 bp, 10 predicted proteins | sample 3176221 | NCBI WGS metagenome assembly SXGT01 (sample SAMN11356862, study PRJNA531348) | freshwater metagenome | isolation source: freshwater sample F1-120 | place: China: Fuxian Lake, Yuxi | collected 2017-12-25
GATGCCGCGCTCGCGCTCGATATCCATGTCATCGAGGATCTGGTCGTGACGGAACTCGCGCTCTCCCAGCGTCGAAGTGGCGAGCAGGAGCTTGTCCGCGAGGGTGCTCTTGCCGTGGTCCACGTGCGCGATGATGGAGAAGTTGCGGATCTGATCCTGTGGGACGGAGTCGGTCATGACCTTCCAAGCGCCGGCTGGATGCGCGGCCATTCACTCACGATGCGCCGCATCGCCTGGCCGCGGTGGCTGATCCCGTGCTTGATGGCTGCGGGGATCTCCGCGAACGTTTTACCGAGCTCTGGGACGAGAAAGAGGGGGTCGTAGCCGAATCCCGCCCGGCCGCGTGGGGCGTCAAGGATGACGCCGTCACAGCGGCCCTCGGCTTCGAGGAGGATTTCTTCCCCCCGGACCACCACGATGACAGCGCGGTAGCTGGCTGTGCGGCGGTCCGCCGGGAGGCCAGCCAGCGCCTTGAGGAGGCAAGCGTTGTTGGCGTCGTCGTCGCCGCCACCGCTGTAACGCGCAGAATGAATGCCGGGTGCACCCCCGAGCGCGTCCACGCACAGCCCCGAGTCGTCCGCGATGACCGTGAGCCCCGTGGCCCGCGCATAGTGCCGCGCCTTCTGGATGGCGTTGTCGCGAAAGGTCGAGCCGGTCTCCGGTGCTTCTGCGGGGCGTGGGGTGAGGTCCGGGAGCCCGATGAGCTCCACCGCGAGCGGTCGGAGCAGTTCCCTGAGCTCGGAGAGCTTGCCGGCATTGCCGCTGCCGAGAAGGACAACGCTCATGGGGCGAGCGCCGCCCGCTCCGCGAGAATGCGCCGGATGCCCTCGCGGGCAAGTTCCAAGGCGCTCGTGAAACGCTCGGGGGGGAGAGTGCCCCGCTCTGCGGTTGCCTGCACATCCACGATGCCGCCGGAGGCAGCCAGCACCACGTTCAGGTCCGAGGCCGCTTTCTGGTCCTCGGCAGCGTCGGGATCGAGCAACAACCCGGCTGCATGGTCCACCACGGACACCGCGGCGATGGGATCGCGGAGCGGGTTCTTTGCGAGCAACCTGCGTGCGAGGGCCTTCCGGACCGCGAACTCCAGAGCAACCCAGGCTCCGTTGATGGAGGTCACGCGCGTGCCGCCATCGGCTTCGATGACGTCGCAGTCGATATGGAACGTCAGCCCGGGCATGGCTGAGGTGTCGACGCCGGCACGCAGCGCCCGCCCGATGAGGCGCTGAATCTCGACGCTGCGCCCGTCGGTTTGCACGGTCTTGCGGCCATCGCGGGCTTTCCGCCGACCCGTGGATGCGGGGAGCATGGCGTATTCCGCGGTGAGCCAGCCGCGTCCCGCGTTGCTCAACCAATCCGGCACTTTCTCTTCGATGCTCACGGTGCAGATGACACGCGTCTTGCCGGCTTCGACGAGGCAACTGCCATCAGCGCTGCCGATGAAACCGGGAGTGAAGCGGAGCGGCCGGAGCTCTCCCGGCGTGCGTCCGTCAGCGCGTGCGAGCTTCGTCATGGCGCGGCGAAGATAGCACCGGTCTTTCAGAGCTTGTGCAGTTCGCGATAGAGGCCTGAACGCTCCGCAAGTTCTGCGTGCGTGCCCTGTTGCACGATGCGCCCGCTGTCGAGGACGAGAATGCGATCCGCGGCAGTGATGGTCGACAGGCGATGGGCAATGATGAGCGCCGTGCGGCCCTTCAGGAGGTTGTCGAGCGCGTCCTGCACCGCGCGTTCCGAGCGCGTGTCGAGGGAACTCGTGGCTTCGTCGAGGATGAGGAGTGAGGCGTCCTTCAGGATCGCCCGCGCGATGGTGAGCCGTTGCAACTGGCCGCCCGAGAGCCGTGCCCCGCGTTCGCCCACGAGCGTGGCGTATCCCTCCGGCATCGCCACAATGTCCTCATGGATGAAGGCCGCACGGGCTGCGCGCTCGACATCCTCCTGGGTTGCGTTGGGCGCTCCGTACGCAATGTTGTCGCGAATGGTGGCGTTGAAGAGGAAGGGATGCTGGCTCACCACGGCGATGCGCGCGCGCAAACTGTTGCGCGTAACTTCCGGCAACGGAATGCCGTCGATCAGGATCACGCCTCCGGACGGCTCATGGAAGCGGAGGATGAGATCCGCGATGGTGGACTTGCCCGCACCACTCGGGCCCACGAGTGCCACCTTCTCGCCCGCGTTGATGCGGAAACTCACACTGCGCAGAACGGGTTCCGTATCCGTGCCGGGATAGCGGAACTCCACGGCGCGGAACTCGAGGCTCTCCCGCACGCGTCCGATCTCGCGGGCATCCTTCGGGTCTTCCGCTTCGACGGGCAGATCCATCACCTCGAACACACGCTCTGCGGCGGCGAGCGAGGTCTTCCAGGTGTTGAACGCGGAAGAGAGCCGTTTCACCGGGCGGTAGAAGCTGATGAGCGCGAGCAGGAAGGCCATGAAGGCCCCGGCGGTGAGGCCGAACTGGCCGTTCACCACCAACCACGAACCGGCGAAGAGGATCACGGCCAGCAGCGTGCCGTTGACGAGCGCCACAGTGCCGCGCGCCATGGCGAGGGTGCGGGCAAGCGACAATTGCCGCTTCAGCCAGACCTGATGCGCTTCGCGGTAGTCCGCCAGTTCCTTCTCCTCCATGCGGAAGGCCTTCACCACGCGCACGCCGGTCAGGATCTGGTTCACGGCCTGCATGATGTCCGCGAGGCTGGTGAGGGTGCTGTGGCTCTTCTTCTGCGCCTTGCGTCCGAGGCGGCGCAGCGGCAGCACCACGCACGGAACGAAGAGCAACGAACCCACGAAGAGCTGCCAACTGATGCTGGCGGCAGCAATGGCAGCCGCAACGATCACGATGGGCTGCATCAGGAGTTCGCTGAGGAACACCGTGATGGTGAAGTATGCCGTTTGCGTGTCGTTGTTGAAGCGCGAGATCAGATCGCCGAGCCGGTGCTGATTGAAATAGCTGATGGGCATCCTGACGACGCGACTCATCAGCTCCACCTTGAGGTCCCGCAGCACGAGGGCTGCGAGCAGGCGGGCCATGAACTCGTTCACGTAGTCAGCGAGCGCACCGACGACGGCCGCGAGCAGCATGACTCCGGCCACTGCCATGGCGATATGCATGCGCGGGTCGAGATCCGCGCAGCCGGGAATACCGGCCATGGTCGTGCCGAGGTCACGGAAGAGGGCGTCCAGCCAACTCGTGGTGGCGTCCGCCGCAACCGCGCCCATGAGCACCTGATCCACGAATACCTTTGCGAGCAGGATCGGCGCCGCCTCTGTCGCGCCGTGGATCAGCATGGCGAGGAAGGCTCCCGCGACGGCAGCGCGATGTCTGAGCGCGAGGCCCAGGAGCCGACTCGTGTGGGAGCGCTCGGCCCCTGTGCTGGATGGCGTTGTCATGCGGGCAAGGCGGCCCGAGGCCGCGCGCGGTCACTCTATCTACTGCCGACGCTCCTTCGCAGGAAGCGCGCCGCCTCCGTACAATCCCCCGTGAGCATGCACGCAGTCCTCATCTTGGCACTGGCCCTCGGCACCGGAGTCTTCGCCCAGACGCCATACACCGGCCCGGCGGGGGGTGGCACTTACGGCGGTGGCGTGCCTTTCACAGGACCTGCCGGCGGCGGCAGCTACAGCCCCGCCGAGCCGCCGACGAGTCCTGCGGCAACGACGCAGACATTGCTGTCGCTGTTCATGCCGCGCGGGAGTTCGAACATTCCGCGCGCGCGCGCCGTGTGGCGTGGACGTTATTCCGCTCCCAGCGTCGGGCCGCTGCCACCGAGACCTGTCGGGCCGATCCCTCAACCCGCGCCCATTCCACCAGCTCCCGGTCAGACGCCTGCGCATGCACGTCCGGCGACGACACCTTTCGGTCTCGCATGGCCGCAGGAGCAGTGGGAGAACTGGTGGGCGCTCAACGCCGAGCGGCATCTTGATCTCACGCGCTCCCATGCGGCCCGTTCGCGTCTTGCCGAGGCCAGCGGCGACAGTTTCGTCGGGACGCTCGGTGGCCCCTTCGATGCGGCGCCAGTGGACGCCTCGCGCGAGCGCATCCTGAAGCGGAGTCGGGCTGTGCTCTTGCCGCTCTTGAAAGACAGCAATGCCACCGTGCGAGCCGAAGCCGCTCTCGCTCTCGGGAAGCTCGGCGGTGGCGCCGAAGTTGCGGATCTCGTGGCGCTGCTCGCGGACGGAAATCGTTTCGTCCGCTCCATGGCGGCCCTCGGGCTTGGACTCAGTGGAGCTCCGGAAGCACTGAGCCCGCTGGCGCGCCTCGCGCGCGATGCCGGGGAATCCTCTCAGGAGCGGGCCGCAGCGCTGCTCGCCTTGGGTGTGCTTCAGCAAGAAGGCGCACTGCCTGTGTTGTTGGCCGTGGCCGCGCGCGAGGGTGAAGAGCGTCTGCTGAAAGCCTGCACTTGGTTCGCGCTCGGCCTGGTGGGTGGCGAGGATGCGGCGCGCGTTCTGGAGGCAGAGGCACTGAACCCGCGGGAAGCAGGTGAGCTTCGCGCTGTGGCAACGGGAGCCCTCGGCGAAGCGCTCGGTGCGGAAGCCACCGACACCCTGCTCAGGCTGCTCGTCGACCCGGAAACGCCGGTGCGCCGCTCTGCTGCGCTCGCGCTGGCCCGCAAGACCGATCTCCAGTCCATCTGGGTTGCGCGGGATGCCCTCTTGCTGCGGCAGCGACTCTGGCGCGAGAGTGGCTATCTCACACCGCTCGCAGAGCGGGCCCTCGATGACCAGATCCGCGATGCTGAACAGCATGCGCGCGTCCGCGCACGCATGATCGTCCTGCGTGAGGCCCGGACGACGACGGCGCTCATCAAGGCTGCCGCAGAAGACGGCGATCGCATGGTGCGGCACTTCGCGTTGGCGTCACTTGGCCGGCTGGCGAGTCCTGAAGCCGTGAGCTGGCTTCTCGCGCGCTTCGAGCACAGGGAGGAATCCGAACCCACGCGCGCGTGGATCGCGCTCGCGCTGGCTGATGCGCGGGCCAGCGTGGCCTTGCCGGCGCTCCGGGAATTCGCGTTCGCAAAGTCCGTGCAGGCCTCTCATCGCAATGCCTGTCTGGTTGCGCTCGGCATCATGCGTGATGAAGGAAGTGGGCCCGACGTGTTGCGGCTTGCCACCGAGGCGCAAGATCCGGAAGTGCGAGCAGGAGCGGCTCTCGGCATCGGCATGATGAACTTCCGCTCTGCAGCAGCGCCGCTCAGGGAAGCCCTTGCGCGCGAGGATCGACCGGAAGTGCGCCCTGCACTCGGCATGGCATTGGCCACCCTCGGTGATGTCGCGGCGCTCGACTTGCTCGAGACACAGGTCCTCGCGGGGAAGGGCACGCTGGCGCGCATGGAGTCCGCCGGAGCCCTGCAAAGTTTTCACGTACCGACCGCTGTGGATGTGCTGCTCAAGTTGCTCGCGGATGGCAGCGGCACCGACCAGTTGCGTGCCGTGGCGATTCACGCGCTGGGTGAGGTCGGCCAGAAGGGCTTCGTATCGCCGCTGGATCGGGCCGCGGAGCGCTGGAACTACCTGCTCTCCTGGTGGCCCATCACGGACGCTCTCTTGCGCTGAGAGGCTCGATCCACTCGAGGTGGGTGCGCGCGGCGTCGAGCCTCCGCGTCGAGCCGTCGTCCAGACTGAGAAGCAAGCCGAGGACGGGATCGGAAGCGAGCACAACCCCGGCCACAGTCTCCTGCGCAAGGCGCGCGCGCACGCGGCGATTTTTCAGTGCATCGTGAGCGAGGCACGCCACGCGCAGAGCCTCGCGCTCACCCGCGAGCAGATGCACATGGTGTGCTTCGTAGTGCAGCAGGACGCTCGCGAGCAACTCCTCGCGCAACCATGGACCCGGTGCAATCGCTGCGAGTCCCGTGGCCTCAAGTGCGGTATCGGCGCCTGCGCCGAGAGCCGGCGTCGCGAGGTTCAGTCCGAACCCCGCGACGGCGAAGGCGCCCTCTTTCGAACTGGTCACATCCACCAATGCGCCCGCGAGCTTCGCACCCGAATGCAGCACGTCGTTCGGCCACTTCAGTGTCGCACTGAGGCCGCGCTCACCGAGGGCCGCGACGATGGCCATGCCGAGAGCGCTCGAGAGCAAACGCAGGTCGTCTGCCTGCGGAAGTTCGCGCACGAGAAACGAAGCGTAGAGCCCGCCCCCCCGCGGACTCACCCAGTGTGTCCCACGGCGTCCGCGCCCGGCCGTTTGTGCATCGGCGCTCAGCAGGGTGCCCGAGGCCGCGCCGTGTCGCGCCAGTTCGAGCAGGCGGTCGGAGGTGGAGTCCACGCTGCCGAGCACGTGGATGTGGCGCCCGAACAGACTGCCCTGCAGGAGTGCTCGCAGACGCGATGCGCGCAGCGGCGTCCTTGGAACACTCACGGCGCAGCGTTCCGGAACTTGAGCGCCATGTCGAGCGCCACAACGGAGTGGGTGAGAGCACCGATGCTCACGCGCTCCACGCCGAGTTCCGCGATGGCTCGCAGTCTGCCCGGCTGCAGTCCGCCTGAAACCTCATAGATTGAGCGTGCACCGAGCGCGTTTCTCCGCTCCACGCAGCGCGCGATGGCTGCGAGATCAAATCCATCCAGCATGATGATGTCGGGCCCGGTCGCGAGCACGGCCTCGCACTGCGCCTCGGTTTCCACCTCGATCTCGATGACGAGACCGGGGCAACGCTCGCGCGTCGTGCGCACAGCTCTGGCGCAGGCCAGAGGACTCATGCGGTCGCCGGACAGGGTGATGTGGTTGTCCTTGATGAGCACCTGGTCCGCCAACGAGTGACGATGATTCAGCCCGCCACCGACGCGCACGGCGTACTTGTCCAGCGCGCGCCAGCCCGGGCAGGTCTTCCGCGTTTCCTGTACGCGGGTGTTGGTGCCTTCGAGTTCCTTCACGCAGCGAGCCGTCAGGCTCGCGATGCCGGAGAGCCGCTGCAGGAAATTGAGAAGCGTTCGTTCAAGGCCGAGGAGTTGGCGCGCATCGCCCGAGAGTGAGGCGGCATCGCCCGGACGATCCAGCATGATGCCCTCGGGATGGTGCCAGTCCACATGGACTCCCGGGAACCTGAGCATGAGGGCGCTCGCGGGATCGAGCAGAGGCATGCCACACAGCACGCCGGCGGCGCGTACCTCGAGGAGCGCCCGTGTCGTCGTTCCCGGCGGGATGAGCGCGAGGCTCGTCGCGTCGCGGTCGAACGCGTCTTCCTCAAGGGCGAGGGTGATCAATTGGCGGACCGGGCCCGATTCAAAGGGGGTCATCTGCACGGGGGCATTCTCCCGCTAACGCCCTCCGACCACGAGGGCGAGACGTGCGAGCTGTCCGGAGAGAGAAGGAACTGGGCATGAGGCGCCGCTCCCGTTGCCGGCCGCGGAACCGAGAGTCGATGAACGCGCCGCTCACTCCGCTGGCTGGCCTTGGGCTCCGTCGGCCGGAAAGCCGCCGGTTGCAAGGACATGCACTCACGCACGCAGGCGGCATGCTGTTCGACAGCACCCAGCAGCAGCAGCCAAACAGTGCAAATAGTGATGCAAGCAGCTGCCATTTCAAGTGTTACGCGCATTTACTGACCTCTGTACGGGCGCCACGGCCGAGTCGTGAATGCAGCTCACTTGCCAAATCAATTCGCGCGTAAGCGTGCGAGAAATGGGTTGAAATCAATCTCAAATGCGATCCATAACATTCGGTCAGGTTTGGATTTACAGGTTTTGGTATTCACGCCCGCTCTGCCGAACTTGGGGTAGATTCCGATGTCCTGAGAGCAACGACCTGCATGTCAACCATCACCAAGAAAGAACTGGTCAACCGCATCGCCGATCGCATCGGCCAACCCAAGGTTCTCACGAGAGACGTCATCCAGATGTTTCTTGACGAGATCGTGAAGGAACTCGGCACGGGCAACCGGCTTGAGTTCCGTGAGTTCGGCGTGTTCGAGATTCGCAAGCGCTCCGCGCGCAAAGCCCAGAACCCCCGCACCCTCGACAAGGTTCATGTGCCACCCAAGCACGTCGTCAAGTTCAAGGTCGGAAGACAGATGAAGGCAGTAGTGGACGCCATCGCCGCCGCCGTGCAGGCCGCCGCGCCCGTGACCAAAGTCTGACCCGACGAGACCGAGGTCGAGAGGGGAGCGCGTACCGTCTGGCCATGGATTCCCATGCTCTCGACCGGCTCGATTTCGGAGCCATCAGGAATCTCCTTGCGAGCCATGCGCGGAGTCCTCTCGGGAAGGAAATCGCCGCGCGTCTCGCGCCCAGCGTGGACCCGGCCGCCATCCTCCAGAGTCAGCGGCAGGTTGACGAGGCTGTTCACCTGCTCGCATCTGGCTGGTTGTTTCCCGACCGCGGCCTCGGTTCGGCGGTCTTTCCCCTGAGTGCGCTGCGCGCCGCAGGAGGAGCCGCTGATCTGGAGGATCTGGCGCTGCTCGCGGAGCGCATCGCTGCGCAGCATGCCGTCTTGCAAGCCGTGGGTGACGAGAGCGCTCGCGCGCCGTGTCTCGCATTGATCGCCGCAGGAGCACCCGCGCTCGCGCCCTTGCTCCACGAACTCGAGAAGGTGTTGGACGGAAACAGCGTGCGTGATGATGCGAGCCCGCTCCTGCAGGAGCTCCGGAGCGAGAAGCAGAGCGCCGAACATGCTCTGCGCGGCCGCATGGAGGAGCTCGTCAACTCCGAGCGGCTCCGTGCGCACCTCATGGAGCGCACGGTGCACGTGAGGACGGGGCGTCTCGTTCTGGCGGTGCGGGCGGAACACGCGGGCCATGTCGCCGGGCTGTTGCATGACCGCAGCGCCTCGGGTGGGACGGTCTTCATCGAACCGCGCGAGGTGCTGGAGCAATCCAACCGCATCGCGGACCTTGGTGCTCGCGAAGCTCGCGAGGTCACGCGCCTGTTGGCGGAGCTCACGCGGCGTCTATTGGCGGCCGAACCTGAGCTTGGCGCCGCCGAGAAGCGCGCCGCGTGGCTGGAGCATTCCGTGGCGCGCGGGCGCTTGAGCCTCGCCCTGGATCTGCGTCCGGCGCGGACTTCTGCAGGTCTTCGCCTCAACCTGCGCGGGGCGCGGCATCCATTGCTGCTCGCGGAATCCATCCAGCGCGGGACTCCACCACCGCGTGCGCTGAACCTCTTGCTCGACAGCACGCGCAGGCTGCTTGTCATTACCGGCCCCAACACCGGCGGAAAAACCGTGGTGCTTCGCACCGTGGGACTCATCCAGGCCATGTTCCAGTCGGGGCTTCACGTGCCGGCCGCGGAAGGGTCGGAGCTCCCCGTGCTCACGGATCTCCTGGCTGATATTGGCGACGAGCAGGACCTCTCCCAGTCACTCTCCACGTTCTCGGGGCACATGCGCGCGGTGGCGCCCATGTTGCGCGGGGCCGGAGGGCGCCTGCTTCTCGTCGATGAACTCGGCAGCGGTACGGACCCTGTCGAAGGTGCGGCGTTGGGCGAAGCTGTGCTGGAGGCCGTGCTCGCCAGCGGGGATCTGTGCATCGTCACGACGCACTTGGGCATGCTCAAGAAGTTCGCGTTCGCGCGGGCCGGTGCCGAGAACGCTGCCATGAGTTTCGACGCGGCGACGCTGCTTCCCACTTATGAACTCGTGACGGGCCTGCCGGGGAGCAGTCAAGCGCTGGTGGTCGCTGAACGCCAAGGCGTTCCCGCGGAAGTGATCCTGCGCGCCCGCGAACTGTTGGGTGACGGTCGCGAACGCGAGAGCGAACTGCTCGATGCACTCGCCGATGCACGGACCGCGAGTGAACGTGCCCGGGTGCGGGCAGAGGAACACGTGCACGACCGGGCGCGTGAGCTTGCAGCGGCAAGCGAGGAGTTGGCGCGGGCGCGTGAGGAACGCGGGCGTCTCGAACGCGAAGCGGAGGCCGAAGTCCGCCGCGTTACCGACGATTTGCGCAGGGCCGCAGAGCCGCACCTCGCCGCGCTCGGGAATGTGCCTCCGGCTTTGCGGCCGCACGCGCAGGCACTGGCCGCGCTCTTTGACGAGCATCTGCGTTTCTCCGCCTTTGCCGAGCGTCGCCGCGCATTCCTTTCGGGCTTGAAGCGTCACGATCACGTGTGGGTTCCGCGTTTCGGCCAGACCTGTCGCATCGAGAAGCTCGATCGCACGCGGGAACGCCTCACCGTGCGTGTGGGCGCCCTGAGCATGGACGTCGGCTTCGATGACGTGACCTTCCTCGATCAGCCCGATCCGCCTCAGCGTTGAGGGTCGTCGTCCAGCGCGTGCCACGCGGGCACCACAGTCGTGGCGCGCCAGTCCTCGAGCGCATTCTTCAAGCGGGTCTCGACCGGCAACCCACGCCCTGCAAGATTGTCTCTCTGGTGCGGATCGACTGACATGTCGAAGAGTTGCCAGAGCGCAGAGGTCTCCGTGGGCAACCGCAGCAGCTTCCAGCGCGCCGTGCGCAGCATCAGATCCTTCGCAGCGATGACTTCGGCGTGGTATTCGGGACGCAGCACGAAGCTGTTCCTGAATGCAGGGTCCACCATGAGTGTGCTGCTCATGGCGCGGGCGCTTTTCACGCCCGCGGGGTGCAGTTTCTTCGGATGGAAGAGATAACAGGTCTCTGCAATAGCGGGGAAGCCCGTCTCTGTTGCGCTGCCCTCCATGAGCGGGGAGAGGTCCACGCCATCGGAGGCGCGGGGTCGGAAACCCGCCAGTGCGAGCAGTGTCGGATACAGATCGATGCTGCGCGCGAGTGCTGCGATGCGGCCTTGGTGCGCTCCGCCGGGGAAGCGCACGATGCACGGGATGCGCGTGGTCTGGTCGCCGCCGAAGAAATTCGTGCCGTGGCCGAGGCTCGTCCCCGGCTCGTACAGATCATCGCCGTGATCCGAGGTGACAATGAGAATGGTGTGCTCGAGGCGGCCGCTCTTCCTCAGGTCCTCCACCACACCACCAACGAAATCATCGAAGTCCCGTACGCAAGCATCGTAGAGGTCGTGCACTCGGCGTTGTTCAACCGGAGGCACTTCGGATGGGAAACCATCCTGGATGAAATCATCGATGTCGAACGCGAGTTCGGACTGATTGGGCCCTGTGTAGGAGGGATCACCGAAGCGCGCGAGATTCGTTGCCGAGGGCGCATAGGGGAGGTGCGTGTGCGAAGTGAAGAGTACGCCGAAGCACGGCTTGTCCGCGCGGTCTGCCGCCGAGAACTCCTCGTAAAGGCGCCGTTTCAGGACGTCCGGGCCCAGCCATGAGCTGACACGTTCCAGCATCGGGAACAGTGCCTCACCCAGCGGGTTGGCGAAATGCAGAGGAACGGTCCAGTGCGCTGCGAGAGCTGCCTCCGTCACGAACACGTCGAGATTCTGGATGTCGCTGGCGTGGTTCGCCGTGAAACCGTGATCCACAGCGCGGAAGCAGTTGCCGGCCCAGTTGCTCGATACCGCTGTGTGCCACCCGCCCTCGTTCAATTGTCGCGGGAGCGTCTCTCGATTGAGACTGACGGCTTCCGCCGCAGCGCGCGAGACGAACATGTAGCGCAGGCCATGGCGCGTCGGCAGGAGTCCGGTGAGGATGCTGGTCCATGATTCAAGGGTGCTGGCCGTCGAGACCATCATGTTCTCGAACAGCAGGCCTTCGCGCGCGAGTGCGTCAATGTGCGGCGAGGTTGCGCGCTGTGCGCCATAGCAGCCGAGCCGGTCGGCACGGAGCGAGTCAGAGGCGACGATGAGAATGTCCGGTTGTGTCCGCACCGATCGTGCTGGCGCTTCCGGCGTTGCCGAGCCGGAGGCTGCGAGAAGCAGCAGCGCCAGCGGGACCACGAGCAAGGTGCGAAACTGCGGTACTCGAGCGACGAGAATGGTGCTTCGCACCAGGAGTGCGGCAAACAAGGCCGCCAGCGACCAGAGCATGACGGGGCCGGCGATAGCAGCGGCGGATTGTTCCGGAAGGATGCGCGCGAGGGCGCGCACGAGCACCTCGCGTGCGTCGGGATGGAACAATGCGAGTGGTCCGAGGCTCGAGAAATGCACGAGCCCGTTGGCGGCGCTGATCCAGCAGAAACTCTTCAGGCACTTGCCATCGGCCAGCGCCTTGCGGCCCCGCACCAGCGGCCACGCGAGGAAGGCAAACGCCGGCGCAAGCAGGAGATAGCCGGGCAGGAGGCGGAGGTTTGCCCCGACCGCGAGCATGAGATGGTCTTGCTGCACCATCTCCGCGAAGACGTTGTCCATGGGCAGCGTGCCGACAACGAAGAGTGCGCAGCCCACAAGAAAGAACCCGAGCGCGAAGAGGAGTTGCAGCAGGAGATAGCGGCGCAGGTGCAGAGCCTCGGCGTGCATGGTGCAAAGGACATAGCGAGGAAGAGGCCAAGCGTCCAGCAGGCGGGTGGTAGCTTCGCGCCATGGCCGAACTCCGTTGGCGCACCGCTGGTGAATCTCATGGCAGTGCTCTCGTCGCCCTCGTCGAGGGACTGCCGCGTGGACTTGCGGTGGACATTGCGCAGCTCGACGCGGCGTTGGCGCGCCGCCAACGGGGCTACGGACGCGGACGGCGCATGCAGATCGAGGCGGACCATGTGGAGGTCCTCGCCGGGTTGAAGCGCGGCGTGACTCTCGGTTCGCCGGTGGCGCTGCTCGTGCGCAATCGTGACGAGCGCATCCATGAGTATCGGAGCTTCTCGCGCCCGAGGCCCGGGCATGCGGATCTCGCGGGTGCGTTGAAATATGGCACGCGTGACTGCGCGGACATCATGGAGCGTGCGAGCGCCCGAGAAACAGCCGCGCGGACCGCGGCGGGTGCCCTCGCCGCCCAGTTCCTCGCAGCGTGCGGCATCGAGGTGCTCGGCATGACAACGGCGGTGGGTGGCGTTGCGTTGCCCGCCGAGTCTGGCCTGCCGGGTGCGTTGCGTCGTCTGGTGGAGGCTGCGGCCCTTGGATCGGCCGCCAGCAATGAAGCAGCAGCCTTGGCTGCGGTAGATGCGGCACGCGCCGCAAGGGACACGCTTGGAGGCACGTTTCTGGTGGAGGCTTTCGGGGTCCCCGCCGGCATCGGCTCATGCATGCAGTGGGACCAGCGGCTCGATGGCCGCCTCGGGCAGGCCTTGCTCTCGATTCCAGGGATCAAGGGCGTTGAGATCGGTGCCGGCTTCGCCTGTGCCTCGCTCAGCGGCCGGGATTGTCACGACCCCATCACTTTGGACGACGCCGGCATCCAGCGGGCCGCGAACAGAGCTGGCGGCATCGAGGGCGGCATGAGCAACGGAGCGACCATCGTGCTCCGTGCAGCAATGAAGCCAATCCCCAGCATCCCACAAGGTCTTGCCAGCATTGATCTTGTGACAGGATCAGCCTCGACAGCTGACTTTGAGCGCTCGGATGTTTGTTCGGTGCCCGCGGCCAGCGTGGTGGGCGAAGCCATGGTCGCTCTCGAGCTCGCGCGTGCTTTGCTTGAGATCGCTCCCTCCGATCGGCTGGAGGATGTCAGTGCTTTTGTTGCCGGGCTCCGCACGCGGGATGCAACCTTCCCGCGCGGGCTCCCTCCGTCAGGTACGGGGGATTCTTCCCCATCCGACCGTTGATCCGGCTGGATGGCTTCGCTATACAGGCTCCCCGCGCGTCTCGGGTCCTTCCCGGCGAGCTGGCCAGTTCGACATCGATCGATCCACCCCGCGAACTCGTGGGCGGAGTTCATATTGACTCCGCGCGCGCGTTGCGTAGCATCCCGAACCCGCGTGGGCGGGGGTGCTCCGCCAGCGTAGCTCAATGGTAGAGCAGCGGTTTTGTAAACCGCAGGTTGACGGTTCGAGTCCGTTCGCTGGCTCTCGTCCCGGAAGACCGCCCTCGGCACGCGGAATGACAACGTGAGTGCTGGGGAGATACCGAAGCGGTCAAACGGGACAGACTGTAAATCTGTTGGCTTAACGCCTTCGAAGGTTCGAATCCTTCTCTCCCCAACGGGGAAGGCGCGAGCCACGACAGCGTGGTTTGTCGGTTCGCCGCGGGTGTAGCTCAGTGGTAGAGCCCCAGCCGTCCAAGCTGGTTGCGAGGGTTCGATTCCCTTCACCCGCTTAGTTGTGTGAGTCCTTGTGGCCCAGGCCGCCGGGTCTCGCACACACGATGTACGACAACAAAGCGCTACTGTAGCTCAGTTGGTAGAGCACGTCCTTGGTAAGGACGAGGTCTCGGGTTCAAGTCCCGACAGTAGCTCCAGACATGGGATGGGTGTTGCCAGGGGGCAGCGCCATCCAGCAGCGCTGAGTCCAGTGGGTAAGTGCCCTCCGACGGGTGGGCAGACAAGAGAGAGCGAAGATGGCGAAGGAAACCTTTCAACGCACGAAGCCCCACGTCAACGTGGGAACCATCGGCCACGTCGACCATGGCAAGACCACGCTGACTTCGGTCATCGTTCGGTGCGGCAGTGTCTTCCTTCGGGGAGACCAACGTGTTCGTCTCGGAGTTCTCGCGCAAAGCGATCGTCATGCTGCCGGGAACCTTGCCCAAGGCGCTTTGCACGCAACGCAC
>SXGT01292972.1_pt1 | contig 14447 bp, 13 predicted proteins | sample 3176221 | NCBI WGS metagenome assembly SXGT01 (sample SAMN11356862, study PRJNA531348) | freshwater metagenome | isolation source: freshwater sample F1-120 | place: China: Fuxian Lake, Yuxi | collected 2017-12-25
CCAAACCTGCGCCACGTTGTCGTCCTACCGCGTCAATTTCATCCACAAAGATGATGCACGGGCTGTGTTTTTTGGCTTGCTCAAACAGGTCGCGAACACGGCTGGCGCCCACGCCCACAAACATTTCCACAAATTCAGAACCGGAGATGGAAAAGAACGGTACCCCAGCCTCGCCAGAGACAGCCTTGGCAAGCAAGGTTTAACCGGTACCAGGAGGGCCAACCAACAGCACACCCTTGGGTATGCGCGCGCCAAGTTGGATAAACTTTTGCGGTTCTTTTAAGAACTCAACCACTTCCTTCAGTTCTTCTTTGCTCTCATCCGCGCCGGCTACATCCTCAAACGTTACAGTCGGCCGCTCGCCGTTAAACATGCGCGCCCGGCTTTTGCCAAAAGACATTGCCTGATTATTGGAACCCTGAGCCTGCCGGAAGATCCACCAGAACATGCCGAACATAAGCACAAAAGGCAACACCGAAACAATGACGCTGAACACTGTCAGCCACATGCTGGGTCCCTCGATCTCGATCTTGATCTTATCCGGAGACAATGCTTCCTGGCTTACGCCAAGGTTGATCAGAGTATCTACAACCGATACACCCTCTTCCTTTTGGGTGGTTCGTTTGGTGATTTCACCAGCGGCATCCGTGTAGGACACCGTCAGGATGTTATCCGAGTCAACTACGATACTGGTCACCTTGCCACCTTGCACGTCCTGGGCAAGTTGGTTCAGGGTCAGGTCTTCTTCGCTTACCCCTTGCGGTTGCACTTGGTAAAAGACCATCGCCGCTATCGCGATAAACAGCAAAGCGTAGATGATCAGAGATTGGTTGCGTGAATTATTCACAAGCGTGTCCTCCTTTTATAGGGCATGCCAAATTATAAACCCACCCATATTGAGGGGTTGCATACCCGCCCACAATTATACGATTCTCTAACAAATACCCCCGCCGTCAATCCAGGTCGATCTCCAGCAAGACCGGGCAATGGTCAGAACCCATTACATCTCCCATAACGCGTACTTCCTTCACCTTGGACATAAGCGCTTCGGTTACCAAAAAATAATCCAGCCGCCAGCCAATATTACGATCGCGAGCCCGGGTCACCATTGACCACCAGGTGTATTCAACTTTTTCCGGGTACAACCGGCGGTAGGCATCTGCCAAGCCGCTTCCCAGGTAGGTATCCACCCAGGCACGTTCTTCCGGCAAAAAACCAGAGGTCTTTTCATTTTCTTTGGGGTTTTTCAGGTCTATCGGCTGATGCGCGGTATTGAAATCGCCGGTGATGATCACCTTCTTTCCGGCGCCATGCTGAGCCTTCACTCGTTGTAACAAGCTGGCGTAAAAATCGAGCTTGTAGGTAACCCGCTCTTGCCCGCGTTGGCCGTTTGGGAAGTAAATGCCATACAACACCACGTCACCGATCTCAGCCTGAAGCACCCGGCCTTCATCATCAAATCGCTCATCGGGGATGCCGGCCATAACATTTCCGATATTTAAGCCGTCGCGAATAAACATGGCCACCCCGCTGTAGCCAGGGCGTATCGCCGGGTTCCACACCGCGGTATACCCAGGCAAGTTTCGCTGTTCTTCCGTAAACTGGTCTGGCCTTCCTTTAATCTCCTGCACGCAAAGAACATCAGGGCTTTCCATTGTTAACCAATCGGCAAACCCCTTCTTCCAGGCCGCGCGATACCCGTTCACATTCCAGGTAATGATCTTCATATTTTGTTACCTTTGCCATTGGATATAATTAGCCTGCATTTGTTGAAGCCTTTATGAGTATACATTTGAAATCGCGAGCTGCCCAATGTCAAACCCCAAAAAATTGACCCTGCCAAATGGCGTCCAAATCACCTTGCGCTGGTGCGATTCGTTCTTTGCCAAGTTGCGCGGTTTTATGTTCCGCGGCCAAATTGGCGCAAACGAAGGTTTGGTGTTGGTGGAACGCCGGCCATCCATCACCAATACCTCCATCCATATGATGTTCGTCTTCACTCCGCTGGCGGTTTACTGGCTGGATGAGAACTTTGCCGTTGTACATGCAGCCCTGGCTTTGCCTTGGCGCCCCTATTACGCGCCGCCCAAGCCGGCAAAATATGTTGTAGAATTGCATCCGAGCCTGGCGGGTGTTTTCCTGCCTGGCGACAGATTGCCCATCCAAGATGCTTAATAAAACTGTCCAATTCCTTTTCTTCTCGCTGGTTATTGCGGCCTTTTTGGCCGTGCCTGCCTGGCCGGCAGCCGCTTTGGGCCATGCCCAACCTGCCGGCCCCACCTACCTGGTTCAACCAGGAGATAGTTTTTCAAGTATCGCCAGCCGCTTTGGCCTTACCTTGCAGGAACTGATCGATGCCAACCTGGATATTGACCCCAATAATCTGGGCATTGGCGACCAGGTGGTCATCCCCGGTTTGGAAGGGATCACCGGAATGCTGATCACCGACCCGGTGCAATTTGGTGATTCCCTGGCCAGCATTAGCCGCCGCAACCGCATCGACCCCAATTACCTGATCAGGCTCAACCACATCACCAGCCCATCCGAATTATTTGCCGGGTTGGGAGTGGTCTTGCCGCAAGATGAGAGTATTCTCCCGCTGGAAAACCGGGTGTCTTTGCGACCTGGCAGCTCCATGCTGGAACTGGCCGCCCTCAGCGGCGCCAACCCTTACGAATTGCTTGCCCTTAACCAATTGCAAGGCAGCTGGCAAGCCTTGCCCAGTGATGTGCTTTACGACCAAAAACCCAACCCTGAAGCGCTCCAAAACGCCTTGCCGTTCTCGGTAACCAGCCTTAGCATCTCGCCCATTCCTGTGGTGCAAGGTGGCACAGTGATCATCACCGCCAATGCCATTGCCGGCACCACCCTTGGCGGCATGTTGGTCGATAAACCGCTCCATTTTTTCAGTTCAGATGACGGCAACCTGATCGCCCTTCAGGGTGTGCACGCCATGCTCAAACCCGGCCCATACCCTTTGCGCATCACCGCCACCCATGCCGATGGCAGTGTGGATTCCTTTGAACAGAGCATCATCGTCACCAGTGGCTATTATCCGGAAGACCCGATCCTGAATGTGGACCCGGCCACCATCGACCCCACCATCGCCGACCCGGAAACCAACCAGCTCTTGCAGATCGTTGGCCAGGTCAACCCCGAAAAAGGTTGGGAGGGCATTTTTACTTCGCCATCCTATTACAACGATTGCTTTACTTCGCGCTATGGAAATCGCCGAACCTATGTCGGTGTCGGCAGCGAACTGACCTACAATTCCTTTCATTCCGGCCTCGATTTTTGCGGCGGAACAGGATTACCCATCACCGCCCCGGCAAATGGCGTGGTGGTCTTTGCCGGCCCTCTCAACGTGCGCGGCAACGCCACCATCATAGATCATGGCTGGGGGGTCTTCAGCGGCATCTGGCACCAGGATTCCATCAGTGTGGAAGTTGGCCAATCGGTAACCCAGGGCCAGCAAATCGGCTCGGTAGGCGGCACCGGCCGTGTAACCGGCGCACATTTGCACTGGGAAATTTGGGTCAATGGTGTGCAGGTCAACCCCATGGAATGGCTCGAGACCAGTTACCCCTAGTTTTTTGCATTTTTGTAAATTCTTGGTGGCACCGAATTCCAATCGTGCCACTTTTTTGTTTTATAATAGACGATTAAAATATTCTGATTAAAACCGCCCGGAGCCAACTTTGAAATTGAATTTCGCCTATTTGGTCATTGAAGAGCACCCTTACGGCCGAGAAATGTTGAAGGTCTTGCTCGAACGCGGATTCACGCCCCGGGTGATCATTCAGGAAGTCAGTGATGTTGGCGATGTGGAGCGCGAGAAATTCCTCAACCGCATCCAGGGCCAACCGGTGCCGCCCCGTATCAACCAGCTCACCCTTGGGCACAATATCCCCATTCTTTCGGTAGCCAACCACAACAACCCTATTTGTGAGCACCTGCTTGGTGCTGGCGCATACGATCACCTCGTTCTTGGCGGCACACGCATCATAAAAACCAACATCCTTGCAACCGCAAACAAGTCTGTCATTAATTGCCACCCGGGCTTGCTGCCCATGTTGCGCGGCTCCTCTTCGGTCGGCTGGGCATTATACAAAGACCTGCCCCAGGGCGCTACCGCCCACTTTATCGACCCCGGCATCGATACCGGCGACATCATCATTAAACGCCAGTTGGATGTTTACCGTGGCGATACTTACGAATCGCTCAATTCCCGCATCGCCATTTTGGCCGGCCAGCTTATGGCCGAAGCGCTGGAACAGATCGCAGCCGGCAGCGTTGCCCGTGAACCGCAAGATACAAGCATTGGCGAAACCCTCCGCGTCATCCCCGATGACCTGCTGGAGATCGGCCGGCAACGCCTTGCCAATGGCACCTATTCTCACTATTCCGAAAAGAAATCCTGATGGCAGACCTGACCCTCGCCTACGCGCAACAACTGGATGCCGCTGATCCGCTGGCGAATTTCCGCGCGCGCATCCAAAACGACGACCCGCAAATGGTGTATATGGATGGCAATTCCCTTGGTCGCCTGCCGGTTCAATCGGCTGAAATAGCCAAAGATATCGTCAGCCGCCAGTGGGGCCAAAACCTGATCCGCAGCTGGGGAGAAGGCTGGTTCGATGCCCCCTTGCGCATTGGCGACAAGATCGCCAAATTGGTGGGCGCCAGCGATGGCGAGGTCGCTGTCAGCGACTCTACTACGGTCAACCTGTACAAATTGGCCATGTCGGCTTTGTGGCTTAAAGCCTCGCGCAAAAAGATCCTCACCGATGACCTCAACTTCCCCAGCGACTTGTACATGCTGCAAGGCGCCAACTACTTTATGGGCAACCATCATCAGCTGGTGATTGCCAAAAGCAAAGACGGCATCCAGATCGATACCCAGCAGATCATCGATAGCATCGACGAGGACACCGCTTTGGTCACCTTGTCTCACGTGGTCTTTAAAAGCGGCTATATGTACGATGCCAAAGCCATCACCCAGGCCGCCCACCAAAAGGGAGCCATGGTCCTTTGGGATCTCAGCCATGCGGTGGGTTCCGTAAAGGTAGCGCTAAACGAGTGGGATGCCGATTTTGCGGTTGGGTGTACGTACAAGTACCTCAATGGCGGCCCGGGTTCGCCTGCCTTTTTATATGTACGCAAAGACCTGCACGACAAGGCGCTAAGCCCCATTTGGGGTTGGTTTGGCGATAACACCCCCTTCAATTTTGACCTGCGCTATAACCCCGCCCCCAACATCCGCCGCTTTTTGGTCGGCACACCGCCGGTCATCTCCATGCAAACCATGGAAACCGGCGTAGACCTGATGGTTGAGGTTGGCATCGAAGCCTTGCGTACCAAATCTGAAAAATTATCCGAGTATCTGATCTGGCTATTCGACCAGCGCCTGGCTCCCTTGGGTTTTACCCTTGGCACTCCACGCAATGTTGCCATCCGCGGCTCGCATGTCAGCTTTAAACACCCGGATGGTTACCGCATCAACCGCAGCCTGATCGAGGATATGAACGTGATCCCCGATTTCCGCGAACCGGACAACCTCAGGCTGGGTTTAACCCCTTTATACACATCATTCCAGGATGTTTGGGAATGTGTAGACCGTATTGTGCGTGTGATTTCAGGGAAGCTCCATCAAAAATTCCCTGTTGATCGCTTGACCGTCACCTAAGCCAACTTTCAGGGCACACCCAGGGCCCGGCCATTGTGACGTACTGACCATTCTCGGAGGAGAAAATAATGAAGAAAAGTTTGCTGTTCGTATTCATGGTAGTGGCCCTTTTGTTGGCTGCCTGTGGCGCCCCTGCCGCTACCGAAGCTCCCGCGGCTGAAGCCCCCGCTGCTGAAGCTCCCGCTGCTGAAGCCCCTGTTGCCGAAGCCCCCGCTGGCGCCCCTGAAGTTTGCGCAAGCGATGCCTATGGTTGTGCCGAGATCGCCGCTGGCTCCACCATCAAGCTCGGTTATGCCGGCCCCATGACTGGTGACTACAGCCAGTTCGGTATCGACATGTCCAACGCCATGAAGCTTGCCGTTGCCGATTTCGGCGAGGTTGAAGGCTTCAAGGTCGAATTGGTCGCCGAAGATGACCTGGCCTCCGCTGAAGGCGCCGCCGCCGTTGCCAACAAGTTGGTAACCGACCCGACCTTCGTTGCCATGGCCGGCCACGCTTTCTCTGGTGCCACTTCCGCCGCCATGCCTATCTACGAGAAGGCCGGCGTTCCGATGCTCTCCCCCTCTGCCACCAACCCCGACCTGACCAAGTCTGGTTCCAAGGTCTTCAACCGCAGCGCCTTCACCGACGCTCAGCAGGCTGATGGCGCCGCCGCTTACCTGTACGAAAAACTCGGCGTAAAGAAACTCGCCATCATGCACGATGGCACCGACTACGGCCAGGGCCTTGCCTTGGGCGTTCAGGCCAAGTTCGCCGCCCTCGGCGGTGAAGTTGCCGGCGAGCCCGTTGCCGTGACCCCTGGCGAAGCTGATTACAGCGCCGCGTTGGCCTCTGTTGCCGCCGCCGCCCCCGAAGCCATTTACTTCGGCGGTTACAATGCTGAAGCCGCCGTGTTGGTCAACAACATGAAGGTTGCCGGCCTCGAAGGCGTCAAGTTCTTCTCTGGCGATGGCATCTATGGCAAGGACTTCATTGAGAAGGCCGGCGCCAATGGCGAAGGCGTATTCTCCGCCACTTTGATCCCGTCCGCTTCCGACGCCATCACCAAGTTCAACGAAACCTACAAGGGTGCCTATGGTGAAGAAGCCGGTGTTCTCTCCGCTTACACCTGGAACTCCTACGATTCCGCCAGCGCCCTCATCGCCGCCATCAAGAGCGTTGCCGTCGTTTCTGGCGAGACCCTCTACATCCCGCGTGGCGCCCTCGTGGCTGCCGTCCGTGGCCTCAATGGCTTCCAGGGTATCGCTGGAACCATCACCTGCCAGGAAAACGGCGAATGTAATGCCTCTGGCCCTGTCTTCTACGTTGTAAAAGACGGCGTTTGGGTCCCTGCTGAATAATTTTTTGCAAGAACGTCGTTCTAACGATCCTGGGTGAGAACGGCATTGTGGGTTGCCATCCGTATGGGTGGCAACCCATTCATACCAATAGAATAGGCGATCAAAAGTATGAAGAATATAGATCCGAATAATTCAAAAGTAAGGCTTTCAAAGCTAATTCGCCCCCTCATCACCTTGGTTTTAACCGTATTCCTTTTTTACAGGTTATACGAGGTTGTCCTGGTAGAGCAAAAATTTAGCGCCGATATTTGGGTGCGCTTTGCCATCTCAGGCCTGATCTTGGGTGGGATGTACGCGCTGATCGCGATCGGTTACACCTTGGTGTATGGCATTATGTTTATGATCAATTTTGCCCACGGCGAGGTGATGATGCTGGGCGCGTTTGGAGGTTATTTTATTTTTGAACTATTCAACTTCCTCCCCGCACCAACCCCTGAAGATCCAACCCTCACTTTTCTCAATGCCTACCCGATCCTTTCGATCATCGCCGCTTTCGCGGTTGGCCTCACCGTGGCTGGCCTGGCTGGCTACTTCCTCGAAAAGATCGCCTACCGCCCCTTGCGCAAAGCCCCGCGGCTGATCTTGCTGATCACCGCCATCGGCGCATCCACCTTTTTGCAAAATTTGGCCATGCTAATGTTCGGCCCTACCCGCAAGAACGTTGTGAACCCCGATATTTTGGAACGCACGCTTGGATGGACGATCACTGTCGCCAATAAACCCGTGCTTATCACGTATACCGGTGTATTCTCCCTTGTCCTTTCTGCCACGCTGATGATCGGCCTTTTCTTGCTGGTGCAACGCACCAAACTTGGCCGCGCCATGCGCGCGGTGGCGCAAGACCGCAACACTGCCGCCCTAATGGGTGTGGATGTGGATGATGTGATCAGCAAAACCTTCATCATCAGCGGTGTTCTGGCCGGCGCGGCGGGGGTGATGTGGGATATCCACATGGGTTTGGTCAATCATTACACCGGCTTTTTGCCAGGCATCAAAGCCTTTACCTCTGCTGTAATGGGTGGCATCGGCAATATTCCCGGCGCCATGTTGGGTGGCATTCTGCTCGGCATGTTGGAAGCGGTTGGCCCCGCCGCCCTAGGCATCGATTTTCAGCTGAAGGACGTGATCGCCTTCTCCATCCTGATCTTGGTTCTCATCGTACGCCCCTCCGGCATCTTAGGTGAGAAGTTATCCGAGGAAAAACTATGAAAACCCAAATCAAGAACGGAACAAATACCGGCATTGTGTTTGGCATCATCATCCTTACCATGTTCCTGATCGGCTTTACCGTCATCGGTAACCAGCTTACCGCCAAAATACTTGGCGATGCCGATTTCAAGAACATTGACCAATACACCGTGTTCATCATCCTTATGTCGCTCATCGGCTTGTGGAATGGTACTGCCGCAGCCAAAAAGCCCGCCATCGGGCCAGATACCCTCTCCGGCGCCATCACCAGTGCCGCGGTTGCCGGCGCTGTCTCAGCTCTGTTCTCCGCTACCACTGCCCTTTTGTTCGGCACCATGCTGGCCAACAAGGTGGATTTCCGCTCCTATTTGGTGGCCATCAGCCCTGAATCGGTACAGTTATTCCTCTTCAACCAAAGCGCGGCCGCAGGCGCCGTTTGGCACGCTGGCATCGCTTTGGCCAGTGGCCTAGCGGGTGCGGTCTTGTCCCATACCTTCCGCACCAACCAAAACATCCGCGCCGCCTTCTCAAACCTCGGCGCCCAGGTAACCAACATCACCAATAACAAACAGGTAACCAACACCGTAAACTCCACCGCCTTCAAGCTCATTTCCTTCGCCTTGTTGGCGGCCGCGCTAATCATTATTCCGCGCCAATGGGGCAGCTACTGGAACTATGTGTTCGGTACCGTTGGCATCTATGTTTTGCTTGGGCTGGGGCTCAACATCATCACCGGTTGGGCTGGCCAATTGGTCATTGGTTATGTCGCCTTCTTCGCCGTGGGCGCATATACCTTTTCCTTGCTAACCTCGCCCGAACCGCATGCCCTAATGTGGAACTTTTGGATCGCGCTGGCAATGGGTGTCGTTGCCGCGGCCATCGCCGGCTTGCTCATTGGCCTGCCGATCCTCAACCTGCGCGGTGATTACCTCGCCATCGTTACCCTTGGCCTGGCCGAGATCATCCGCATTTTGCTCAAAAGCGACATGATGACCGATTACACCGGCGGCCCTCGCGGCTTGCAAAAAGTAGGCGGGCCAACCTTGTTGGGCAACACCTTCTCTTCAGATATCGACTTTATGTACCTGATCATCGTCGCTGTCTTGGTGGTCACCTTCATCGCCCACCGACTGCAAAATTCGCGCACCGGCAAAGCCTGGTACGCCATCAACCTCGATGAAACCGTCGCCCGCGCCACCGGCGTAAACGCCTACGGCTCCAAATTGCTGGCGCTCACCATCAGCGCCGCCATTGCCGGCCTTGCGGGGGCATTGTTTGCCAGCCGCAACCAATACACCGGCCCCGACGACCACGCCCTGATGGTCTCCATCAATGTGATCTGCTTGGTCATCGTTGGCGGCATTGGCAACATTCCCGGCATCTTCCTGGGAGCTTTCGCCCTCAAAGGCCTGCCAGAGATCCTGCGAGAAATTGAAAACTACCGCCTGATGGTCTTTGGCATCCTGCTGATCGTCATGATGCGCCTGCGTCCGGAAGGATTCTTGCCCGCAAGCCGCCCGAAATTTGAGAACACACCCGCGCCAGCCAAGGAGCAGTAAGATGACCGCCTGCATTCAGACCAAAAATGTATCAAAGATCTTTGGCGGCCTTACCGCGGTGAACGATGTAACCCTGGATGTAATGGAAGGCTCCATTACCAGCATCATTGGCCCCAATGGCGCCGGCAAGACCACCCTTTTCAACTGCATCAGCGGTTACTACACCCCTGAGATAGGCACCATCGCTTTTTATGGCAAAGAGATCCAAGGCTTGCCCACCTACCAGATCGCCAAGATCGGCATCAGCCGCACCTACCAAAACATCCGCCTTTTCCGCGAAATGACCGCCATCGAAAATATCATGGTCGGCCAACATACCCGCCAAAAGAACACCTGGATCGACTCGATATTGGGTACCAAACGCCACACCGAGGAATACAACGCCGCCGTAGCCGAAGCCCGACGTTTGATCCGCTTCGTAGGCATGGAAGGGCTGGGCGATTCGCTGGCTAAAAACCTGCCTTATGGCGCCCAACGCCGTCTGGAAATAGCCCGCGCGCTGGGCAACAAGCCCAAGCTGTTATTGTTGGATGAGCCCACCGCAGGCATGAACCCGCACGAAACCGCCACCATGACCAGCTTCATCCGCAGCCTGCGCGATGACCTTGGCATTACCATCATCCTCATCGAACACGATATGCGCGTGGTGATGGATATTTCGGACCAGATCGCGGTGTTGGATTACGGCGAAAAGATCGCCGAAGGCCAACAAAAGGACATCCAAAGCAACCAACGCGTCATCGAAGCCTACCTGGGACCAGGTGGCTCCGTGCTGACCCAAAAATACCAGCAACGAAAGAAATTACGCCATGATGCTAAACGTTAAAGACCTTCACGTCCACTACGGCGCTATCCACGCGCTGCAAGGGCTCAACTTCCATTTGGAAAAAGGTGAGATCGTTGCCCTCATCGGCGCCAACGGCGCAGGCAAATCCACCTCGCTCAACACCATCTCTGGCTTGTTGCGGCCAACCCAGGGTTCGGTCTCCTTTCAGGATGACTCACTCAACGAGGTTGCCCCCCAACAGATCGTCCGCAAGGGCATCATCCAGGTACCCGAGGGCCGCAAGATCTTTGGCCGAATGACAGTTTGGGAAAACCTTGAAATGGGCGCCTTCATCGGCAACGATCGCGCCGTCATCGAAAAAGACATCGAAAGCGCTTTTTCCCGCTTCCCGCGGCTAAAAGAACGCCGCAATCAGCTCGCTGGCACCCTCTCAGTCGGCGAACCACAAATGCTCGCCATCGCCCGCGGCCTGATGGCCTACCCCAACCTGCTCCTGCTCGACGAACCCTCCATGGGCCTTTCACCGTTGTTGGTAGAGCAGATCTTCGATATCATCCAGGACATCAACGAGCAAGGCACCAGCATCTTGTTGGTAGAGCAAAATGCCCAAATGGCGCTTGCGATTGCCGACCGCGCCTATGTTTTGGAAACCGGCAAGATCGTGATGCAAGGCAGTGGAGATGAACTGCTGGAAGACGAAAAAGTGATCGCTGCCTACCTGGGCGGCCACTAAACCGAACCAAACCCCCACCAAAAAGCCCTGCCTGCCAAGCAGGGCTTTTTGCTACACCATTTCTGCCAACCCCTTCCGAGACGGCCATACCCACCCATTTGGGCCATTCCAATATTCAATAATACTTATAACTACCCATTTTTGTTATAAGAATGATTAATAACATAAAAGCCTGTGACAGATATCCCTTGACCTTTTTACGTTGTGCAATTTATATTATGGCAATGTATGGAAAGGCAGAATTTCCATGCTGATAACCTTTTCGTTATTCCTAAAGGAGGAATAGAATGTCCAAGAAGTTATTTGCACTGTTAGGCCTGTTGGTGATCGCTTCCATGCTTTTGTCAGCTTGTGCCGCTCCCGCCGCCGAAGCCCCTGCTGAGGAAGCCCCCGCCGCTGAAGCGCCTGCCGCCGAAGCCCCCGCTGCCGAAGCCCCCGCTGCCGAGGTTGTGACCATCAAGATCGCTACCCAGTCCCCCCTCTCCGGCGACATGTCGGTGGTAGGTGTGGATATCAAACGTGGCGCAGAATTGGCCATGGAACAATTGGGTGGCCCTCTGGCTGGCATGGGCTACAAGCTTGAATTGGCCCCATTCGATGACCAGGGTAACCCCGACACCGGTGTTGCCAACGCCAAGCAGATCGTTTCCGATCCCGCCATTATGTGTGTGGTCGGCCACTACAACTCCGGCGTTCAGATCCCCTCATCCGAGGAATACCACTCTGCCGGTTTGGCCAACGTAAGCCCCGCCAACACCAACCCCAAAGTCACCACCCGCGGTTACCTCGAAGTCAACCGTATCGTCGGTCGCGATGACGTACAAGGCAAGGTCGGCGCCAATTTCGCTTCCCAGCAAGGCATGAAATCCTTCTTCGCCATCCACGACAAGACCGCTTACGGTCAGGGCATCGCTGAATTCTTCAAGATGGAAGCTGAAGCCTTGGGCATGGAGAACAAGGGCTTTGAAGGTACTGAAGAGAAAGCCAACTTCGACGCCTTCACCACCCAGATCGTTGCCTCCAACCCGGATGTAGTCTACTTCGGTGGTATGTACTCCCAGGCTGCTGTTCTGTTCAAGCAAGCCCGCGAGAAGGGTTACATGGGTATGTTCCTCTCCGATGACGGCTTCGACTCCACTGACGCCGCCAAGATCGGTGGCCAGACCCTTATCGATGGTGGCGGTACTTACTACTCCACCGTTTCCGGCCCTGCCTCCGTTTACGCCGGCACCGCCAAGTTCATTGAAGACTTCAAGGCCAAGTACAACTCTGATCCCCAGCCATTCGCTGCCCAGGGTTACGACTCCATGGCCATTTGTCTCAAAGCAATTGAAGACGCCGCCGCTTCCGCTGGTGGAAAACTCCCTGAGCGTGCCGCTGTGGCCAATGCCGTTCGCGCCCTCAAGGACTTCGCTGGCATCACCGGCTCCTTCACCTTCAACTCCATTGGTGACCCCGTCACCGCCCAGTACTTCATCATCAAAGTTGATTCTGCCAACCCCGATGATTGGAGCAAGAATAGCATTGCCCAGACCTTGGACATCGCTCCTCCTGCACCGTAATTAGTTTCCGCACGTCCAACTCCCGGTTTGCCCAAGGTAAACCGGGAGTATTTTGTATCGAATGGAGCTTTGATGAAAAGGCTGTTTACATCCATCAACATAAACGAGTTGCTAAAGCCGATCGGCCAATTGCTCGTTTTTAGCCTCGGTAGTTCCGCAGCACTGTCCGTTCTTGTAATCATAATTTCGCTCATCCTCGACCAAACCGGTGTCCACGAATACTCAATGTCCAAGTTCAATATGTCATTGATGTCGTATACGCTCAATTTTCTCCCGCAGGTCATCATCGATGGCTTGACGATCGGTTTTATGTACGCCGCCATAGCCCTTGGCTATACCATGGTTTACGGCGTTTTGGAGTTCATCAACTTTGCCCACAGCGAGATCTTCACCGTGGGTGCTTTCGTGGGCGTAGAAACCTTGCTATTTTTGGATGGCAAGGGCATCCTCTCCAGCGTTTCCCTTCCGGTTGCCTTCCTGATCCTGATCGGCGCGATCTTGGTCGGTATGTTGGCTTCGGGCACCTTGGCCGTCATCGTGGAACGTGTGGCTTACCGTCCATTGCGCGGCTCATCATCGAGGCTTGTTCCACTGATCTCCGCGATCGGTGTTTCCTTCCTGCTGCAAGATTCGATCCGTCTGATCGAGTCGCTCACTACTGGCCAATTTAACCGAACCTTCCCCACTTTTGGCAACTTCGACAGCCGCATCTCCCTGGGCAGCCTGCCTTTGGGAGACAATCCCATCGTCATTGGCGTCTCGGTCAAGTCGATCATTGTGATCGTGGCAGCGCTGATCATGTTGGTCGGCCTCAACTACCTCGTCAATGCCACCCGCGTCGGCAAAGCCATTCGTGCCGTCGCGCAAGACCGTACCACCGCCAACCTGATGGGTATCAACGTCAACGCCATCATCTCCCTCACCTTTCTGGTAGGTGGTTTGCTGGGCGGCGCGGCGGGCGTATTGTACGGCCTCAAATTCACCCGTATCGATCCGTTCGTTGGTTTCTTCCCTGGCCTTAAAGCCTTTACCGCGGCAGTTATGGGCGGCATTGGCAACCTAACCGGCGCTTTGCTGGGCGGCATCGTTTTGGGCATGCTCGAAACCATCGCCGGCTCCTTCCTGGGCGTGTTCACCATGGGTGCCGCGGGCGCGGAATACAAAGACATTTTCGCCTTCGCAATCCTCATCATGGTCCTTATCTTCCGCCCGCAAGGCCTAATGGGCGAGAACGTAAGCCAAAAAGCATAAGAGGCAACCATGAAAAACTCCCCCCTCCAATCTATTGGCAAAATGCTCAACCAAGGGCTTGTCCCGTACATCCTAACGGTTGTCCATGTTGTTGTTGCCAGCGCATGGGTTTATAGCGACCCGCGTTCCACTTTCGCGTTTTTGTTGATGGTGGCTTCGTTTGGCAGCTTGTACGCGCTGGGCACCAACAAGTACTTCAAGCTCGCCATCGCCATTATCCTGGCACTGGTCGTGGTTCCGATCATCGGCGTCCGCAATATCTTCTACCTCGAGATCATCTTCCAGATCAGCGTATTCTCTGCCTTGGCGCTTGGACTCAACATCGTGGTCGGTTTCGCCGG
>SXGT01875536.1_pt1 | contig 14447 bp, 9 predicted proteins | sample 3176221 | NCBI WGS metagenome assembly SXGT01 (sample SAMN11356862, study PRJNA531348) | freshwater metagenome | isolation source: freshwater sample F1-120 | place: China: Fuxian Lake, Yuxi | collected 2017-12-25
CTCCGGTTTAGCGAAGACTCCTTCGATGAAGGCCTGTTTGCCGAACGAGTCGCTGCCGATCTTGGCATCGACTATGTTCCAGTGTGGGTGACGCCTGACGACATCCCGCGTTTGCTCAAGGATGTGATCCGCACCAGCGGCGAACCCTTGGCAGACCCCGCCTGGATACCCACGGCGCTACTATCGGAGCGGGCAGCGAAAGACATTCGAATCGCTCTATCTGGTGAGGGTGCCGATGAACTTTTCGGCGGCTATCCGACGTATTTCGGCGCAGGATTCGCGGAACGGTATGCGCGACTCCCCGCCCCGGTTCGGGGATTCATCCGCAATCAGGTAGAGCGCTGGCCTCCGAGCGATAAAAAAGTCACCCTGTCCTTTCTGCTCAAGCGCTTTGTCCAGGGCGACACCCTCGACGGTGTTGCGAGACACGTATTGTGGAATTCCAGCATCGCCCCCGGCATCCTGGCACGCCTGGGCCTTGCACCCGAACTGCGCCCATGGTCCCCACCCGAGGGTGAATCACTACTGGACCGCATTCAACATTACGACCTGGAGCAATCCCTGGCAGAAGGTCTGCTGACCAAGGCCGACCGCGCCAGCATGCATTCAGCGCTGGAACTCCGTGCACCATTCCTCGATCAGGCGGTCATGGAATTCGCCGCCAACCTGACACCAGACCAGCGAGTCAAGGGCATCCAAACCAAGGTTTTCCTCAAGCGCTACGCAACCCGTTATCTGCCCAAGGAAATTGTCTATCGAAAGAAACGCGGGCTTTCGGTGCCTCTCAGCAGCTGGCTCCGGGGACCGCTGCGCGAGTGGGCCGAAAGCGCTCTCGCCCGCCCGGAGCTGGATCACATCGGCCTTGATCGTCGCGCCGGAATTGAACTGATGAACGAGCATCTTCAGCGCCAGGCCGACCATGGCCGAGCCATCTGGGCACTGGTAGTCATGAGCGAATGGCTGGCCTGGCTGGAGCATTCAGGCATGAAACAGCCGCCGGCTTCTTTTTCCCATTGAGATAGGCATCAAACGTCTGCAACCGTTCGACGGTTCCAATATCCATCCAAAACCCTTCATAAAGCTGGCCGGAGACCGAGCGCTGGACCATGGCCGCTCGCAGTAGCGGTGCTAGCGGGAAGCGGCCGGAACCGCAGTCACGAAACAGCGCGGGGCGGTAAACACCAATCCCGCCAAAGGTATGGCGGGGCTCGCCCCCATCCAGCACCGTGGATGCACTCAAGCCAAAATCCCCTTGAGGGTGGTGTTCAGGGTTGGGCACCAGGACCAAATGAGCCAGGTCTATCGGCAACCGCGTGAGCGTTCCAAAGGGAAAATCTGTCGCGATATCACCGTTCACCACCAGAAATGGCTCGTCCCCCAAAACCGGAAGTGCCCGATAAATGCCCCCCCCTGTTTCAAGCGCTTCGCCTTCCGGCGAAAAATGCATACGCGCACCCAGACGCGAACCATCACCCAGCACCGCCTCGACCTGTTCACCCAGATGCGCCGTATTCACGATAATTTCGTCGATGCCCCCGTCAACGAGCGCGGCAATGAGATGCTCGATCAATGGCCGTCCGCCTGCCAGCAGCAACGGTTTGGGCGTGTGATCGGTCAGCGGCCGCATACGTTCACCCCGGCCCGCCGCAAGAATCATGGCTTTCATGAGGGCACCTCCGCAGTCAGTCGTGGCACAACCCGCTGTTCGAGAAAGCTGACAAACCCGGCTAACTCCGGGTAATTCCGGCCAGCTTCCATGACATAACCGAGCGTTCTGGGAATATCCCGCAGATAACCGGGCTTGGCATCACGCAGATTCAGGCGAGAAAAAATACCGGCCGCCTTGAGGTGGCGCTGCATCCCCATGAGATCAAACCAGCGGCGGAACTGCCCGGCATTGGACTCCTCCAGCAACTTTGCCTCAAGCAATACCTGCCGGTAAGACTCCATCCAGCGGTAAACGCGATCTGCTGGCCAGGCCACGTAGCAATCTCTGAGCAGGGATGCAAGATCGTAGGTAATAGGGCCCAGCACGGCATCCTGGAAGTCCAGCACACCGGGACTGGCTTCATCGGTGACCATGAGGTTACGGGAATGATAGTCGCGGTGGACGCAGACACGGGGTTGCTCAAGGGCGGAATCGACCAGTGTGGCCCAGACCTGCTCGATCATTGCAGCGTCCCCGGCGGAAAGCTCCAGTGCGAGCCACTTTTCCAGAAACCATTCCCGGAAAATACCCAGTTCCGTGCGCAACAGACGCTCATCATAGGCAGGCAAATCTACAGCCGCCGCGTTGACGCCCTGCTGCAAAGCCAGCAATGAAACCATCGCGTCGCCATAGAGCGATTCGGCAGTCTGTTCATCCAGTTCATCCAGATAAATACGGTTGCCAAAGTCTCCCAACAGAACAAACCCGCGTTCCGCATCAACCGCGTGAATTTCAGGCGTCTGAACACCCGCGTTCCGGAGCAGTTCAGCCACGGCCACGAAGGGTCTGACGTTTTCCCTGGGAGGCGGCGCATCCATGACAATGTGAGACTGGCCCTCGGAATGAATCCGGAAATAGCGCCTGAAGCTGGCATCAGAAGAGGCGGGAGCGATCGATTCGACCGGTCGGCCTAAATCAATCCGCAGCCAATCCAGTAATTGTTGGTAGCGAGTATCCGTGGAATGCATGAGGCACAATGAAAAAGGATGGAGAAAACGCTTACCGAAGCGCTGGCTTTCGGTAAAATGCAACATCGAAAACGGATATTTCAACATAAAGACCGCTTTCCGACGACCGTGCCGTCACCAGCCCCTGCGCCTGTGATCGCCACACTTACCTATCGCTATCAAAGGTGCATGCCGGTTTCCAAACGCCCGCCGCTCGATAAACGCTCATTGTTCAATCCCGGCAACTACCGGCTTGGATTTTCGCTGATCGCTATTTATCTCAGCCTTTCGCCGCCGCCGTCCCTGGCGGCAGCGAATGACTGGAACTGTGCCCGGGATGGCCAGAACGGGAGCTGGGTGTGTGGTTCGAAAAACCCGCTCACCGGCACCAACGCCGCCAAAGAGAGCGGAATTGAACTGGGCGAAGACCCTTCAGCGCCGCTTCAATCCGATGCCGATGCCGACGAGATGGCTGAAACCTCTGGGCCGGAGGATCAGCCGGAATTACTGAGAAGCAAAGCCCCCTTCCAGCCCCCGCAACCCGCTGGGGATCCCGAGAAGGCCCGTATAGCCGGGTGGAACTGTACCCCGAATATGGACGAGGGGCCTGACCGAAGCTGGGTCTGCTCGTTAAGCGGCCGGGATCCGCGTGGCCTGGCGCACGTCGTCAGTGAAGAAGGCGAATCCACAGAAAACTGGGCAGAATCCAACACGATAACGCGAGAGGACGAGGACCGATTTGAGAACATGCTGGGCCGCATGCCGGTAAATCCGTGGCAGCGCAGCTGTGCACCCAAGGTCGGTAAGAAATCGCCACCCCCCATGGCTGAATTTATCCTGACGCCAGAGGAAAAACTGGCGAGAAAAAAGGCAGCGATTGACATTCACTCTGACTATTTCGAGCTGATCGACAACGAAGTAACCAATTTCACCGGGACCGCCGAGATGGTCAAGGCGGACCAGAAGCTCTGGGGCGATTACATCACCCGTAACCTCAAAACCAACGCGGTCAACGTACACGGTAACGTCACCTACCAGGACAAGGGATTTATCCTCTCCAGCGACTCGGGATTCATGGATGGTGAGGCTGATCGGGGGGTATTTCGCAATAGTCAGTTCATCTTGCCCGCCGTACCGGGGCGCGGCACATCCCGGCTCACCAATATCGACAGCAACACCCTGTCCCGCTATGAAAACTTCAGCTACACGACTTGCCCGGCGGGCAACCAGGACTGGATACTCCACGCCTCAAAAGTGAAGATCAACAAGGAAACCGGGCGCGGCAGCGCACAGGACGCCTGGTTCGAGTTCATGGATGTTCCGTTTCTGTATACGCCTTACATGGATTTCCCTACCGACAAACGGCGTTCATCAGGCCTGCTGAGTCCCAACCTCGGGGTAACACAGGTCAGTGGTGTTGATCTTTCAATACCCTATTATTTTAATCTGGCGCCAAACTATGACTACACGGCTCAACCCCGGTATCTGACCAAACGGGGATTCATGTTGCGCAACGAATTCCGCTATATCGACGAGACCTCACGTGCGCGGCTGTCTGGCGACATTCTTCCTTACGATGATGAAACCAAAACCACGCGCGGACAGATCAGCCTGCTTGACGATACCCGCTTCAGCGAGAACGTAACGGCTCATATTGATGGCAACTGGGTGTCGGATTACAACTATTTGAGTCAACTGGGATCCGCACTCAACACGGTCAACTACGTCAACATTCCCAGCACGGCCATGGTGAACTACAGCAGCCCATGGGGACCGGTCAGCGGCATGGCCAACTACTTCCAGACCATCGACCCGAGCGTCCCAAAAGATCAGTATCCCTACTTCTACCTGCCCAAGGTCGAACACAGTTTCGGCGAGAACATTGCCGATACCGGCCTGATGCTGAGCAACCAGACTCAGGTCTCCTATATCCAGGCCGACAGCAACGAGATGACCATGGGCCAGCGTTTTCTCATCCGGCCCAAGCTGACTTACCCCATGGAGAATAGCGCCGGATTCGTTCGCCCAAGTGCAACCCTGGCATTCAACCAGTATTCACTACAAAACCCGGAATACTGGGGCAAGTTGCAGCAAAACCTTGGCGTCAACACCAATGGCAACAGCAGCCAAAATTTCACGACGCCAATTTTGTCCCTGGACAGTGGAACCTATTTTGACCGGGATCTGGAGATCGGTGATACGCCGATGCAACATACCATCGAACCGCGTTTGTTCTATGTATATATCCCAACCGTTGACCAGCAGAACATCCCGGTCTTCGATACAACGAGTTACGACTTTACCTACTATCAGCTCTTCCGCGAGAACCGATTCGCGGGTTATGACCGGGTGGGTGACGCCAACGACCTGACGGCCGCCGTGACCTCACGGCTGATAGATCATGAAACCGGCATTGAGCGGATTCGAGCCACGCTGGGCAACATCGCGTATTTCTCGGACCGGGAGGTGACGCCTGCCGGACTCGCGCCAGAAACCTATCAGCAAAGCTTCTCCAATATCATTGGAGACTTCTATGGTGCCATCACCAACAACTGGTCGGTATACACCGCCGGGCAATACAACCCCTCCTTCAATCAGCTTGATCGCGGACAGGTCGGACTCCAATACAACAACAAGCAAAATCACATTCTTAACCTGGCTTACCGTTACCGCCGGAACCAGTATACGAACAACTGCACACCCTCATGGACTGGCCAGAATTACTACACCAACAGTTCGGGCTGTCTTGACTTGACCGATGTCTCCATGCGGCTCCCCATTCTGGCGGGCTGGTACGCCATCGGCAGGTGGCAGTACTCGTTTCTGGACAACGTCACCACCGAGAGTTTTGCCGGATTTGAGCGCGAGACCTGCTGCTGGCGGTTCGCCCTCATTGGCCGCCGCTACCTCAACACCATCAATGCCGACGGTACGGCCCAGTCCAATAATGCCGTATTTCTCCAGATCGAGCTAAAAGGCATGACCACGCTGAACGAGGATGTGGATAAATTCCTCGAAAGAAGCATTACCGGTTACAGATTCCAGGACTATTGATGGCACGACAGCACATGGGCCACCACGGCACCGCCTCCAGCAGCACACTCAGGTCAGGCCTATTGCTGGGCCTTACGCTCTTGCTGCCCTTGCCTTCGCTTTCGGTTGCCGAGGGAGTAGACCGGATTGTGGCGGTGGTCGAGGACGACGTGATTCTGGAGCGTGAGCTTCAGAAAAAGATAGACATAATCCGGCAAGGCCTGTCACAGAGCGGCACCTTGCCGCCTTCCGAACTGGCACTCGCCCGGCAGGTGCTGGATCGGCTCATTCTGGAAAAAATCCAGATCAGCATGGCCGAAAAATCCGGCCTGCGGGTCGACGACGAGACCCTTCGCCAAACCATTCAGCAAATTGCACAGAAGAACAGCATGACGCCGGAAGAGCTGCGTAGCTCGCTCCGTAACGAGGGCATCGAGTATCCGGACTTCCTCGAACAGATTCGGGGTGAACTGGCGCAACAACGACTGCGGTCCAGCCAGGTCAACAGCCAAATTAAAATCAGTGATCGTGAAGTTCAGCACTGGATGGAAGCCCGCCTCAAGGCGGGAGCCAATCCCAATGCGGAGTATCTGCTTGGGCAAATTCTTATAGCGACCCCGCAAGGTGCGACTCCCGCCACCGTTCAGGCCGCCCGTGACAAGGCAGAGAAACTCATCGCTGATCTTCGCCATGGGGCAGACTTCCGCCAGGTGTCCATGAGCTCATCCGATGCTTCGGAAGCCCTCAAAGGGGGTGACCTCGACTGGCGAAAACTCAGCGAGCTTCCAACCCTGTTTGCCGAAGCCGTCCCGAAAATGAAAAAAGGCGATATTGAAGGCCCCATCCGCAGCCCCAGTGGCTTCCATATCATCAAGCTGATGGATCAGCGGGGAGGCGATGTGGAGCACATCACCAAGACCCGTGTCAGACACATTCTGCTCAAGCCCAATGAAGTCATGACCAACGACGATGCCCGCAAAAAGCTCGAAACCATCAAGACCCGGATTGAGGCGGGGGATGATTTTGGTGAACTGGCTCGCGGTAACTCGGATGACAAGGGGTCGGCCGTCAAAGGTGGCGATCTGGGGTTTGTCACACCCGGAGCCCTGGTGCCTGAATTCGAACAAGCCATGACCGATCTCAAGCCCAACGAGCTCAGTGAACCGGTGCAAAGCCAGTTTGGCTGGCACCTTATCCAGGTACTCGAACGCCAGGAATCCGATGATACGAATGAATTGCTGAAAAAGCAGGCGCAGGACGAGATATTCAAGCGCAAGGTCGACGAAGAAACGGAACTCTGGCTACGCCGCATCCGTGACGAGGCCTATGTCGAAATTCGCGTTCCCGAATTAGCCCCCGACGGTGTTCCTGCGGAGCCCGGCCAATCCGGCCCATGACCCCCCGGCTGGTCTTGACCACGGGGGAACCGGGAGGGATTGGCCCTGACCTTTGCCTCCAGATCGCCAGCCAACCCTTACCCTGTGAGCTGGTAATCGCCGGCGATCCCGCTTTGCTGAGCCATCGCGCAAAACAGCTGGGCCTTGCGGTTGAACTGGAGTCCTGGCAGCCACCCGCCCCCGCAAGCCACCGGCCGGGACACCTTTTCGTCTGGCCGGTGAGCACGGCGGCCAGCGTAACCTCCGGCCACCTTACTGCGGCCAATGCCCGTTATGTCCTGAAGACCATTAGCGAGGCGGCCAAAGCCTGCCTGGCGGATCAGTTTGATGCACTGGTGACCGGCCCCATCAACAAGGCCAGCATCAATGAAGCCGGCATTTCATTTTCCGGTCACACCGAATACATAGCCGCCCTGACGGGCGGAGAACCCGTCATGTTACTGACAGCGCCAGGGCTGCGGGTTGCCCTTGCCACAACCCACTTGCCCCTGACTGAAGTCAGCCTGAACATCACTCCCGAACGCCTGAGGCAGACCTTGCGCATTCTTGATCGTGAGCTGCGCGGGCGTTTTGGCATCTCTTCCCCGCGCATCCTGGTGGCCGGACTGAATCCCCACGCCGGCGAAGGCGGATATCTTGGCCGGGAGGAGATTGAGATCATCTCACCCACGCTGGACGCACTGCGTGCGGAAGGATTGAATCTTGGCGGACCGCTGCCCGCCGACACCCTGTTCCTTCCGCCCGTCCTGGCTGAAGTGGACGCCGTATTGGCCATGTATCACGATCAGGGTTTACCGGTGCTTAAACACCTGGGCTTTGGGCGGGCCGTAAATATCACACTGGGTCTCCCCATCATCCGTACCTCGGTCGATCACGGTACGGCACTGGCACTGGCCGGTACGGGAGCCGCCGATCCCGGCAGCCTGCTGGCCGCCATCGATGCCGCCACCGACCTGGTTCGACGTTCGCGGCCTGCATCAACCTGCACCCTTCCCTCATGAATCACACCCCGCGCAAGCGCTTTGGCCAGAACTTCCTCCGCGACGATACCGTGGTACACCGCATCGTCGCGGCGGTGAACCCTCGCAGCGGGGACCATCTGGTCGAAATCGGCCCCGGCGAAGGGGCAATGACCGCCGCCTTGCTGAACAGCGGGCAGCCCCTGGACGCTGTAGAAATCGACCGCGATCTGGCTATCGTGCTCAAGCGCCGTTTTGAAAATTCCCCTCAGTTCAGGCTGCATCAGGCCGATGCCCTGAAATTTGACTTTCACACCCTTGCCCACGGGGAAAAGCTGCGCATCGTCGGCAACCTCCCCTACAACATCTCCACTCCGCTGCTATTTCATCTCTTTGCCCACAGCGGGATCATCGAAGACATGCATTTCATGCTGCAAAAGGAAGTGATTGATCGCCTGTGCGCGGAAGCAGGCGATGCGGATTATGGCCGGCTGGGCATCATGGCCCGGTACTACTGCCGGGCCGAAAAGCTCTTCGAGGTGTACCCGGAAAGCTTTTATCCACCCCCCAAGGTGACCTCCGCCATCGTGCGGCTGATCCCGCACGCAGAACCCCCCGTGGACGCCAGCCCCGCCGCCCTTGGCAAGGTCGTGGCCACCGCCTTTTCCCAGCGCCGCAAAACGCTGCGGAATGCACTCAAAAGCCTGTTCGACGAAGCCGGGCTACGAGAGGCTGGCATTGACCCCGCTGCGCGGGCAGAGACTTTAAGCCTGGAGCAATATGCCCAACTAGCAAATCGCATTTAAGGGAACTCCCTTGTTGACACATCTTGAATCACTTGACTTCACCGAGTTGCCCGGCGAGGTCGATCAGATCCTTGAGCGCCTCCTGCGGGTCGTGGCCCACGCATTATTCGCATTGCTTGTTGTTTGTCAATTGTACTAACATTGCGGCAAGTATACCCATATCAGCGTGATCGCTATGACAGTCACCATAACCCCACCCTCAGCACGCTCCGCACGACTTGGCCTTCGGGCAACCCGCGAACAAGAAATTGTGTTGCGACGTGCCGCTGATGCCGCTCATAAGTCATTGACTGATTTCATTCTCGACAGTGCCTGCTTAGCTGCGGAGCAAACCCTGCTGGATCAGCGCTTATTCGTGGTTTCCGGTGGCCAGTACCAGACCCTGTTGAGTCTTATGGACAAATCAGAGGAACCCAATGAGGGGCTGCGTGATTTATTCTCACGAAAGGCTCCTTGGGCCAGCGAATGAATCTAATCGGTCCGGAACCCCTTGGTGCGTTCCATGAGACCGAAGGATTCGATTGTGGCAAGTTCGCGCTGAATGATTGGCTCATTCGCCATGCTCTACAGGCGCAGGGAAGTGGCTCAGCCAAAACATTCGTCGTTACCAAGAACAACCAGGTCTTGGGTTACTTCAGTCTTACCGTTGGTCACGTTGATGCCTTGGATGCGCCCGATCGCATTCGTCACGGAATGGGTCAATACCCTGTTCCTGTAGTCATTCTGGCGCGACTAGCCGTATCGGACAAGGCGCAAGGTCACGGTATCGGATATGGACTTCTCCAAGACGCAATACGCAGATCAATCATGATTGCAGATCAGGCTGGAATTAGGGCAATGCTGACTCACCCCATTGATGAGGATGCGGCTCGTTTTTATACCCGCTTTGGTTTTATCTCATCCCCTTTGCGCGAACAACAATTACTGCTCCTTCTCAAGGATGCTCGTGCCTATATCCGTTGATTGATGCCGAGGGGCCGTCTACCCCGACCCAAAGCTGTCATTAGGTCACATACAGGGAGCCGGAGGCGGAAAGTCGCATCAACCGAACAATGCAGCCGGGCTACGAGAGGCCGGTATTGACCCCGCTGCGCGGGCCGAGACCCTCAGTCTCGAACAGTACGCCCGGCTGGCCAGAAGGCTACCTGCCGCCTAGCCCCGTTATTCTGCCAGCACTTGCTTCCCCCCCCCCCCGGCTTATGCTGTACCCTTTCAGTCTGTTTTTGCCGCCAACCGATTATTACCCCCTCAGACGGGTTTTTTCAGGAGAGCCTCATGCCGCATAACCACACCGTAAAAATTGCAGCTCTTTTAATCGGCCTCAATACAGGGCTGTCCCTGGCGGAGGTGAATCATGTACCCAAAGGCACGTGGTTCCCGAGCGGGCTGGACATCATCAGGGATCCAGTCACGGGGCGGCTGGCGGTACCCGAACATTATGGGGAGGCTCTCATCTCCGGCTCCGCCAATACTCCGGTCATCCGGCAGGATCCGCTCACTAAAAACGCCCTCCTCTACATCGGCGCATCGAACGGTGGCGTGTATCTGCGCCGCTACACCTATGCCGAAGACCGCTGGAGTGACGGCTGGACCTGGGTCAGCAAACCCGGTTCAGGCTATACCGGCTCGCAATCCATCGGTGCCCTGTCGATCTCGCCGGATGGCCAATTGCTGGCGGTTGGGCAGGGTAATCCGAGCAACTATAACGGCTTCGGCGTGCCGGGTAATGGCATTCAGATCGGTCGGATTCAGCCGGATGGCACGCTGCACTGGGTAGAAACCGATCCTGGTATTGCGCCAATCCTGCGGTATCTGAATGTCCGTAGCTTGAGCTGGACCGGAGGCAACACCGTCTGTCCGGAGTGCTGGGTGCTGTCATCCAGCACACTCAATATTGATAATGGTCGTTATCTTGGCTCCAGGCTGCTTGCGCTACTTGTGCCTGATGGCACGATTGCCCTCCTTCAGCGAGGAGCGTTTGATAGCTGGAATCTGACGACCGATACCGTCAGGAGCCTGTCCAGCAGCCCGGTACTGGTTGCCGGTTACAACACGATGGATTTCAGTCCGGCTTACCTCAATCAGGTAGGCATCCTGCAGCGGGACGGGAGTGTGGTGGCTCTCGGAGGTGACCGCTACGGAACCTATTTGCAGTCGTTGTATCTTCAGCAATTGAAGATCGCCCGAATTTCTGTCTACCCTCAACTGGTCAACGGCACGATAGTGGCGTTTATTGGCTCCTACGATGGTAAAGACGACATTTCTCGAATAGACCGGCTGGTGATTGACCCTGTCACCTATGCACTCATGGACGTCAGTACCGCCTCAGTCCAGGGAGAGATCGGCGACAGCCAGGCGGCGAATCTCGCGTTTTATGGCAACTTCTCGCTTTCGGCCAACCCGCTGGATCCCGGGGCATTGACGGTCTTTTCCGGCGGAAATCTGTATTTAAATGGCAAGGCGTTCACCGTTGCGGGTGGACTGGTATCCGTGGGTTTCGGTTCAACCCCTGGTGTGACGGATTACCTTTATGGGCCTTTGAAAAATTCCGGCGGAGAGGCGGACGGTGCCCAGCCGGGTGCCCCGCACGCCGATTCGCGCACTATCGCCTATTACGACACGCCACATGGACCCGCGCTGATTCAGTCAGACGACGGGGGTATCTGGCAATTGGGTCTTGACGGGAACAGTTGGTGGAAATCCCTGACGGCAGCAGGACTGAATACCCTTGAAGTCATGACCTCGGACTGGAATTCCACAACGAAGTCTCTTGTGGCTGCCTATCAGGATAACGCCGCTTCCTTAGGGAGTTTTGGTCAGCCATCCTCGCATAACCTACTCTCTGGAGACGGTCAGATCGCATTCTTTGATGATGGCGGGCCTTTGGGTGTTCAGGGCCTGACGGATGCCTATTTCCAAGCCCAAGAATACCTGGGGTCCGAAAATTCCGGCTTGATCCGTTCAGCTCTGAATAAATCGGGTTTCATCACGAGCTACGACATGGTGCATATGTTCCTGCGGTGGGATGAGCAGCGAATTCCCTTTGCTGAGTGGCTTGCATTCAAGGCGCAGGGTTTGGGTGTCCCCTTTCAGGCTCCCATCGCCCCCAACGCTTACCGGCCGGGCGACATCGTCATGGCGGGCCGGTTCAATGTCTACGAGACCATTCCGGTTGATGCCATGGATTTGCCCAACAGCCTGGTGTTCGAGCCGCTGTTTGATTTCAACGTGAATCCTCTCCAGGATCCGGAAAGGCTCGACACCTACTGGGTCAATGCGCTCGACAATCAGGGGTCAGCACTACCGCAATCCAGATACGACAGCCTCTATACCGGGCTGCAAATCCTCGACGCTGACGCTAAGCTGAAGTTCTCCGGGATTTATGGGCGGCAGCGCGGAGACGAAATGAAACTTGAGCCGATCTATCAGATGCAGGGCACGGCAGACGGCTCCATCCTAGCCATCGCCCATCGCTCTGCCGAGAATCAGAAGGATGCGGTGTACTGGCTTCAGGGTGGGACGCCTATACGGAACAATGACAACAGCAAGGGAGCGTTTTTACCAGAACAATCGCTGCGTGCCCGCTTGCCGAATGGACAGGTCAAGGCGTATACCCTCGACAGCCTCGGCATTCTGTTGAGTCCTGTCGATGCCTTCAAATTGCAGTCTTTAGTTTACGTGCCTGCCGTCAACGGCCATGGCGAGTATCTCGTCGTGGGTGGTCAGCAAGGTGCCTGGATGGCCGCAGTGAATCCCGCCACCGGCGAGCCGGGCTCGTTCACCCCGATGAACTGGCGCGACCTGCCTGACTCCACACCACCGGGCAGTTATAACGTGACCATGAAGTACGACCCCAAGGACGACCTTCTGGTGGCTTCCCAACTGGGGCAGGGCAGCTGGCTCTACAGCTTCAGTGGCCAAATCGAGCCGAAGAAACCGTCGGATCAACTGATTAATATGCCCAGGACGGTGCTGCTACAACAGGCCAGACCGGCTCTCGACAAGCGCGGCAATCAGGTGAATACCCTGCTGTTCGTTCAGCTCAACCCGGAGATGATCAATCCAGGACAGGCATACGATGTGATTGTGGAGTTCCGGGATTTTAAGAAATGGCAGGATACTCTCGAACTTCTGTCCCCCATCGCCGGTGCCGTAGGCAAGTCCCCGCCTGATTTCAACCTGTTGACGGAAGCCGGTCAGGCACGGTTCCACGCGGTGACCGGTTCCAATGGAACATTGCGGGTACCGGTACATCTTGAGCCAGGCATCAACATGATGGCCTTCACGATCAATGGGAAGGAGGTTCCCGAGTTTGTGCCAACATTCAGTCTCGAACTATCGACCTCGCTGGCGGATAGCTCGAATGCGGTGATCAGTCACCTGATCTTTGACTCGGGCAGCCCGGCATACTCCGTCTACATACCGGGTGCGCTGGACAGTCTCGACCCCTACTCACCGTCGTTTGATCCGCATGGCGATGACGGCTTGCAGCGATTCCATTACCGCAAGAACCGATGGGTAGTGGGGCCGGTAAAGCATGTTGCCAAGGCAGGTTACTCCGATAATGACGTGGTTTATGTGGGTACGGAGGGCAACAAGGTCAAAGCAGGACGCGGAAATGACCTGATCTATGTCGACGGCAGTACGGCGGGCGTCAACAAACTGTTTGGGGGACCCGGTGCCAACCAGTTCAGGCTGGTCAGCACGCTGGATGATCTGCCGAGCTTCCCGCAGCAGGTAATGGACTTCAAGCCCGGAAAAGACAAGGTGGGCCTGGCCGGCGTCAGCTACAAAGACCTTACCTTCAAACAAACCTCACAGGGAGCGGCGCTCTTCGTCCTGGGTCAGGAAGTCGGGCAATTCAGGCATATCAGCAAACGGGTATTGAAAAACCCCAGGAACTTCATTTTCTATAACTGAAGCCCTGCACGCGCCTCGCCGGGTTTCCGCGATCGCTTCTACCCGGCCCTACCCAAGGGGTTTGTGGCAGACGTCAGGTAATCACCGTCGGCGCGGCCATGCCGGAACGCTGTTTGACTTCACCGAGTTGCCCGGCGAGGTCGATCAGATCCTTGAGCGCCTCCTGCGGGTCGTGGCCGTGCTGGCTGGCATCCGGCTCGTAGCGCTCCAGATAGATGCGCAGGGTGGCGCCTTCGGTGCCGGTGCCGGACAGGCGGAAGACGATGCGGGAACCATTTTCAAAAATGATGCGGATGCCCTGGTTGGGGCTGACGCTGCCATCGACCGGATCGGTGTAGCTGAAGTCATCGGCCAGACAAACCGTACTGCCGGCCAAGGCCTGGCCAACGAGATGATGCAACTGCCCGCGCAAGTGGGCCATGATGCCGTCACCGATGGCCAGCGGCATACCTTCGTAATCATGCCGGGAGTAGTAGTCCCGGCCAAACCTGGCCCAATGCTCGCGCACGATGTCGGCCACGGATTCCCTCCTCACGGCGAGCAGGTTCAGTGAACCGCCGACGACAGGCAGTTTCTGCTGGCTGGCGAGCCGGTCGGCGGAGAGGAAGACGAATTCCGTCTTCAACTTCGCGGCGCGCTCCTTTCCATACTCGTCAATCACGGTCAGGAGCGGCGCC
>SXGT01196158.1_pt1 | contig 14446 bp, 11 predicted proteins | sample 3176221 | NCBI WGS metagenome assembly SXGT01 (sample SAMN11356862, study PRJNA531348) | freshwater metagenome | isolation source: freshwater sample F1-120 | place: China: Fuxian Lake, Yuxi | collected 2017-12-25
CGCCGAACTCCGGGCAAGCCAACTTCATGAGCAGGGTCGGCTTCGCGCTCTGGTTAGCGCTGGCGGCGACGGTACGATTGCCGAACTTATGAATCGAACGATCCCGGGAACGCCGTTGGCAACCTATCCAGCGGGAACGGCCAACCTGGTCGCTCGCTACGTGGGGGCCACCCCACGTTGCCAGGAATTCGGCCAGATGCTGCTCGACGGAGCGACCGTGCAATTGGACGCAGGACGGGCCAATGGCAGGCTATTTATGGCGGTCTGCTCGTGTGGGTTCGATGCCGAGATCGTTCGGCAGGTCCATGCCGCTCGTACGGGGCACATCAGCTCATTCACCTACCTGCCACCCATTCTTGCGGCGCTGGGCAGCTATCGGTTTCCCGAATTGCAAGTCTTCTCCGATGGCCTGACGAATCCCGGAGATGCAGTTTCGGCGCGCTGGGCCTTTGTGAGTAATCTGCCGTGTTATGCGGCCGGCCTCAAACCGGGCATCGGCGCCTCGGGTACCGACAGCCAACTCGACTTGTGCGCACTGCGCCATGGCGGGCTTTTCTCCACCTTACGTTATCTGCCGCATCTTTTGATGGGAACCCAACGCAACTTACCTGACTGCACCATCAGCCGATCGCCACGTTTTCGTATTGAATCCGCGGAAGAAGTTCCTTACGAAGTGGATGGCGACCCCGGCGGAATGTTGCCGGTTGAAGTCGACGTGCTGCCTGGGCGTCTGACATTGATCGTGCCGCGATCGTTTGTGGTGCCTGTGAATTAGCCGGGCTTCGCTCACGAGGGTCTGACCCCGACGCGGCGAATTCGGTACAATAGTCATGACTGCGAACCTAACGGATCAACGCACTTGTCCCCGTCGTGCCGCAAAACCCTATCCAAATTGGGCCTCATTGTGTCGGCAGCCAACAGCGGCTGCTGGTGATTGCGGGACCATGCGTTATTGAGTCGGAAGAGTTGACGCTGTTGATCGCGCGGCGGCTGAAGGAGATCGCCGCTTCGCTTCCGATTCAACTCGTGTTTAAGGCCTCATTCGACAAGGCAAACCGCACGAGTGCCGCGGCGTTTCGTGGCGCGGGGGTGGAAGGCGGTCTGGCCGTGCTGGCCAAGGTCCAAGCCGAGACCGGACTGCCGGTGACCACGGACATTCATGAGTCGCACCAGGCCGAGAAGGTCGCCCAGGTCTGCGCGCTGCTGCAAATCCCGGCCTTTCTTGCTCGACAGACCGACCTGCTCTTGGCGGCGGCCCGGACGGGTCGGGCGGTGAACGTCAAGAAAGGGCAGATGATGGCGCCGTGGGACATGCAGCACGTGGTTCGCAAGCTGGAGTCGGGGGGCTGCCGAAACATCTTGCTATGCGAACGCGGCACGTTTTTTGGCTACGGGCGGCTGGTGAACGACATGCGCGCGTTGCCGGAGATGCGCTCGCTCGGCGTTCCGGTGGTGTTCGACGCCACGCACAGTGTCCAGGAGCCAGGCGGCCTTGGGTCGGCCACCGGCGGCAACCGTGCCATGGTTGAACCGCTTGCTCGTGCGGCGATTGCCATTGGCGTCGACGGCCTCTTCCTTGAAACCCATCCAACCCCCGACACATCGCCCAGCGACGGCCCGAATATGATTCCGCTCGATCAGGTGGCCGCGATGCTGGAGCGTTTGCTCAAGATTCGCGAAACGGTGGAGGGGCTGACGTGAATCGTGCGTCTGGATTTCAATTCACCGATCACCGATTGCAAGCGATCAATCTGCTTGCCGCCAGTTGGCTGATGGTTGCCATCTGCGGTTGCGGCGAACCAGGCAACTCTGCCGGTCCCTTGTCAGGAAGTGCGACCGTCGGCGATCAGCGTGGGCAATTCTTCCAGACTTTTGCCAGCAATCTCAACCAGTTGGAGGATTTTCCGCCCGAGCGAATGCTGCCGCTGCTGCGCGACCACTTGAATCACTGGCGGCGCGAGAGCAATCCCGAAGTTTCCTGGCAGCTTGACCCGGTCATCGGTTCGCTTCCCAAGCCACTGCAAGAACTGCCGGAAGTGAAGCGCGTCAATGCTCCCGACTACGACCAGCAAGACATGCAATTCCTGATGGAGTGCGTTTGGCTGCGCGACATTGCGAAGACCGCCAGCGAGGGCGTTGACGACCTTGTGAACGCCTCGCGACTATTCGATTGGACGATTCGCAACTTACAGATTGAGCCGGAAGGGGCCGACAACGGCGTGGCGGCAAATCAGTCGCTGGGCGAAATACTGTTGCTCGGCCGGGGGACGGTGCTTGAGCGCGCTTGGGTGTTTATCCAACTATGCCGCCAGCAGGGATTGGAAGCCGTGATGCTGGCAATCCCCGGCGAGAAGGACACGACGAAACTGCGACCCTGGTTGCCCGCCGTGCAAATAAGGGATGAATTGTACCTGTTCGACCCGCGGCTCGGCTTGCCAATTCCTGGACCCGAAGGAAAACCTGTAGCAACCCTTTCGCAGGTTGCGGAGGATGACGCGCTGCTGCGGGCGCTCGATCTCGACGCGGAGCACGCCTATCCGGTGAAATCCAGCGATCTGCAAGGGGTGGTCGCGCTTGTGGAAGCTTCGCCCGGTTATCTTTCGCGTGGCATGAAGTTAGTCGAATCACGGCTGGCTGGAGATGAGCGGGTCGTACTGACGACCGACCCGAGCAAGTCGATCGAGGCAATCAAGAGGCTCCCGCATATTTCCGATGCGCGGTTGTGGTTGATGCCGTACGAAGTGCTGCAAGCGCGCCGCAATTGGTCAGAGCCGCAACGACAAGCGGCTGCCCGTGATATGCGAATTTTCCTGCGAGGGACTCCGCTCTACGACGCCCGCGTGCGCCAGTTCAAGGGCAACCTCGACGGAGAACAGGGGGCGAAGGGGCGTTATTTGGAAGCCCGCCCGCCGCAGTCGCAGGTTGATGCGATTCCCGTTCCTGCGGAACAAAAACAGGTCTTCCAGGAGGTCAAACAGGCGGCCAGCTACTGGCTGGGGCTGATTGCGTTCGACGAGCAGCAGTATCCAGCCGCGGTGCACTGGCTTTACGATCTGGTCTTGATCTCCAGCCCGGGCGGTCCCTGGACTTCCGGCGCGCGCTACAACCTGGGTCGCACGTACGAAGCGATGGGTGAGATCGAGAAAGCGGTCGCCCAGTATCAACTGGATAAATCACCGCAAAGCGTGGGCAACCGCCTGCGCGCACGACGCATGATGGCGAAATCAAAAAACCCTGGCTAACGTTTCGGATTGATAGGCGCGCTGTGACAACTTCTTCCATGGCGGTGAGAAATGGGGCGTTACGGGTCCTGCCAGCCGGCCGCCGGGAGGTGCCCCCAGGGCACCCAGCCCTCCGGCTGGGAGCCGCAGGCATTGCCTTACGAAAACCACCTCTTTACCCATCCCCTGATGCCTGTTAAGATTTGAGTTTCCAAAAAATCGCCCAGGCAGGGGTTAGGGCCATGAAAAAAGACATCCATCCCGAGTACTTCGTGACCGTCGTCAAGTGTGGCTGCGGGAACAGCTTTACCACGCGCAGCACGCGGCCGGAGCTGAAGGTCGATATCTGCAACGTCTGCCATCCGTTCTACACCGGCAAGCTGAAGTTCATCGATACGGCCGGCCGCATTGAGAAGTTCAAGAACAAGTTCACCGCAGGCTATGCCAGCCTCAAACGCGGCAAAGGCAAGAAGGCCGAAGCTGTTGGTGCCGAAGCCGAGTAGGTCCCGCGGGTCGAGCGGGGGCCAAGAAAGGGGGACAGGTACATTTTCCCGGGAGCCACGTTGGGCAACCCGCCAACAGGACGATGCGCCTCGCGCAATTTCGTCGGGAAAATGAGCCAGTCCCCGGCCCGTGTACCCCGCAGTACCTGATTGACCCATGCGCGAAGAATTAGAACAAAAGCTCGCTCGCTTCGAAGAACTGGGCCGGCAGATGATGGATGCGGACGTGCAAATCAATTCTGCCAGGATGGCTGCCGCCGCGCGCGAACATGGCTCGCTGGCGAAGCTCGCCACCAAGTACCGGCAGTTCAAAAGGCTCAATCAGCAAATTGCCGAGGCCGTGGAAATGATCTCGGGCAAGGATGCCGACATACGCGGACTGGCCGAAGCCGAACTTCCCCCGCTGCGCGAACAGCGCGAGGCAATCTGGAACGAGCTCTTGGACATGACCATTGGCGGCGAAGACGCCAACCGCGCGAAGTGCGTCATGGAAATTCGCGCCGGCACGGGGGGGGACGAAGCGGCCCTGTTTGCCCGTGATCTGTACGACATGTACAAGCACTACTGCGAAATGCGCGGCTGGAAATTAGAAGTCCTGGACATGAACGCCACGGAACTGGGCGGCTTCAAGGAGCTTGTGCTGGGCGTCGAAGGCGATGGCGCCTATCGTGAGCTGCAGTACGAAAGCGGCGGCCACCGCGTCCAGCGTGTTCCCGACACCGAAACCAAGGGCCGCATTCATACCTCCGCCGCCACCGTCGCTGTGCTGGCTGAGCCCGAAGACGTTGAAATCGAACTCAAGCCCGACGACTACCGCAAGGACACGTTTTGCGCGAGCGGCCCCGGCGGTCAGCACGTCAACAAAACGTCGTCCGCCATCCGCCTCACGCATTTCGAGACGGGCCTCGTCGTGCAATGCCAGGACGAAAAAAGCCAGCACAAGAATTATGCTCGGGCACTTCGTGTGCTCAAGACGCGGCTCTATGAACACAAGAAAAAGCAGGAGGACGCCCGCCGAGCCAGCGAACGCAAGTCGCTCGTCGGCTCAGGCGATCGCAGCGAACGCATTCGCACGTACAACTTTCCCGAGAACCGCCTGACCGATCATCGGATCGGGCTGACTTTGTACAAGTTGGACAATATTATGGCCGGCAACCTGCAACCGGTGACCGAAGCGCTGCTCGACTACGACCGCCACCAACAGCGCGATGCGTTCGGAACCGTCGAGTAAACGCCGAACTCACAGCGCCGAATTGGGAACTCGGCACGCGGAACTCAAAACTTGGAGCTGGGAACTGCAATTTCGCCGCGACGGCCGGTGCGGTATCCTACCTCTCGTTCTGAGTTCCCTGTTCCCCGTTTCCGAGTTCCCATGCCCGACGCCCCGTGGACCCTCGCCCGACTGCTTATTTGGACGACGGACTACTTGAAGCAGCACGGCTCCGACTCACCGCGGCTCGAGGCCGAAGTGCTGTTGGCCCATGCGCGCGGCTGTCCGCGGATTCAGCTTTATGCGAATTTCGAGGAAGTGGCCGCCGATGCCTTGCGGACGCAGTTCCGGGAGCTGGTAAAAAAGCGGGCTGATGGCATGCCGGTGGCCTATCTGGTTGGCAAGCGAGAGTTTTTCTCGCTTGACTTCAAAGTCACGCCCGACGTGCTCATTCCCCGACCGGAGACCGAACACGTGGTGATGGCCGTGTTGGATCGCATCAAAGCGAGGGGAGATGTGCCGGTCGAGGTCTGTGACATGTGTACGGGCAGCGGATGCATCGCCGTGGCGATTGCCAGGCACGCGCCGTCGGCACGCGTCACTGCGGTGGACGTTAGCGCGGCAGCGATTGCCATCGCCAGTGAAAATGCAGCAGCGCACGGCGTGGCCGACCGCATGGAGTTTGTCGAAAGTGATTTATTCGCGGCGATCGATGACGATCGACATTTCGACTTGATCGCCGCCAACCCCCCCTACATCAGCAGCGATGACTGCGACCAACTGCCGCACACCATTCGCGACTTTGAGCCGCGGCTCGCAGTCGATGCAGGCAAAGAGGGAATGGACGTTGCCAGGCGTTTGATTCCGCAGGCCGCCAGGCATCTTCGGCCCGGCGGCTGGCTGGCGATGGAAATCAGCCCTATCATTCTCCGCGAAGTTCACGAGCTGGTGGCGAACAACAAGGCCTTCGAGTCGCCGGAAATAATCAAAGACCTCGCTGGCCACGGCCGTGTGGTTGTGGGAAAACGCAGTACGAACTAGTTTATTTTAGCCGCGCTCGCTTGCGACGCGCTTGAATGGCGATGGAATGCCTGCGAATCATCGGCGGCAAGCGACTCGCTGGCTCCGTGCGAGTCAGCGGATCAAAAAACGCCTCGCTGCCCATTCTTGCCGCGTCGATCCTCGCGGAATCACCGGTCGCCCTGTCCGCTCTGCCGCGCCTGGCGGATGTAGCAACCCTGTTGCGGGTGCTCCATCAACTTGGCATAGCCTCGACCTACCAGCCCTGCGGCGATCTGCTGATCGAAACGGTCGATGCTTCCCGGTCGCGCGCCGGTCACCGCCTGGTGAGCCGCATGAGGGCCAGCTTTTGCGTGCTTGGCCCGCTCTTGGCGCGACGAGGCAAGGCCGTGGTCTCGCTTCCTGGCGGCTGCAACATTGGCCCCCGCCCGGTGGATTTGCACTTGCGAGCGCTGGCGGCGCTCGGCGCGGAGATTTCGATTTCCCATGGCTACGTCATCGCATCGGCCAGGCGATTGCGTGGCACACACGTCTGCATGGCCGGTCCGCATGGTCCAAGCGTCACGGGAACGGCCAACGTGCTCTGCGCCGCGACCCGCGCCCACGGCATCACCACCATCAGCGGTGCAGCCCAAGAGCCGGAAATCGAGGACCTTGGCCGCTTTTTGCAGCGGCTGGGCGCTCAGATCGACGGCTTGGGGAGTGACACAATCACCGTGCGCGGACAAGCGGGCTTGGGTGGCGCTGTGCATCGCGTAATTCCTGATCGCATCGAGGCCGGCACATTATTGCTGGCCGCCGCGATTGCCGGCGGCACAGTGCATGTGGAAGGATTGATCCCGGCGCACGTTTCCCGTCTGCTCGAAGCGCTTGACGCGACTGGCGTATCGCTCGACGTGGGAACCGGCCACATCACGATCGTCGCCTGTGGTCGCCCCCGCGCCGTGCAAATCACCGCCCTGCCCTATCCCGGCATTCCCAGCGACTTGCAAGCTCAGTGGATGGCGCTTTTATCGTTGGCCGACGGACAGAGCATCATCCGCGACGAAGTCTTTCCCGGCCGCTTCCTGCACGCTGCGGAATTGTCCCGAATGGGCGCTCGAATCGAGCTGTTGGGCTCATCCGCGACCATCGAGGGTCTGCCGCGGCTTTCAGGGGCTCACGTAACCGCGACCGATCTGCGCGCCGGCGCAGCGCTCGTCCTGGCCGGACTCGCGGCACGGGGCACGACCGTGGTCAGCGGCTTAGAGCACCTTGACCGCGGCTACGTCAACCTCCACGAGAAACTGAGCCGACTCGGCGCCAACGTCGAGCGGCGGATTTTCCGTGGGCCCATCATCGCGGACGTGAATGACCGACCAGCCGCTGCGCTCCGCCGCCCGTGCAAACGCTTCTAACGCCAGGTTGAAAATCATGATGGCTTCTTTCGCTGTGAGAGTGTTTTCGGATTTCAAATTACATTCTGCTACGCTGACGTGCGACTCGCACAATTCCGGCGACTGCAACCAAAGCCAGCACAAAGCTGCTCGGCTCGGGGACTGACGTCCACCAGGCGATCGAAAACCTGGTATCTCCCGCGGGTCCGTTCACCCAGTGGGCATTGATCACGTAGTCGTTGATTTCGCCGTCGGCGGGCAGCGGAATGTGCAGGTGTTCGACGTTGTCGGTGACGGACTGTGAGATCGCAAACAATTCGCCTTGAAAGTAGAACCTCAAATCCAGGTCGGGCAATGTGTTGTAGCTGATGCCGGTCGGATAGCTGTACGTGTCGCCGGTGTCGACGATGCCCAGCGTGCCACCGCCGGCGTTCATCTCGTTGACGATGCGGTCGAACGCCAGTGTGGCGGTCAAGAATGCTCCCGCGGGAAGCAGATCGTTCAGGCCCCAGTACAGGTCCTGGGTGGTCGAGCTGAGCGCGTTGCGGTCCCAACCCTTGATATCGACGGGAGCGGAAGCGGCCAAATTGCTGCTCGTGGAATGCTGCTCACCGGCGGCGTGCTGGAATAGCGCACGCTTGACATCGAGCGCTCCGGTGCCCTGCTCGTCATCCAGCGGATTAAACGTGGAAAAGATGTTATTGCCCTGGGTCCACTGCGAGGGGGTCCATTCGGCGGTTTTGGGCGCACTGAAGTCGGAGAGATTGGTGCGCAACGACTTCCCGTTCAAGTAGTCGTGATCCGAGCGCTGCTGATCGGTGCGAGGATTGGTGCCGTCGCCCTGAAAATCGCGCACCGGAGTCGTGCTCGTCTTCGCGATTTCCTGAGGCGTCGTGCCCCACATGTGACGCTTGCGGGCAGAGTTCAGCAAGATCGCTTTGATCGTGTTATGGTTGGCGTTGTTGGGGTCGCCCAAGGTCAGACCCTGCTCGACCAACAGCGCCGCCGCGCCGGTCACATGCGGCGTGGCGAAGCTCGTGCCGTTCATATTCAGCGTGCCGTCGCCCACTTGGCCACCGGGCGCAACAATGTCAGGCTTGCCGCGGACATCCGGATTCGTGCCATTGTCTGGATCGAGCCAGTATTGCGAAGTGCGCCGACGATCCGTGTAAGTGGCGTCACCGTTCTGATCCAGCATGCCCACCGTGATCCCGTTGAAGGCATCCCAAGGCCAGTTGATGCGTTCCGCAGGATTGGTGGCGTCGTTGCCGGCAGCACCCAGGAACAGCACATCTCGCGTGCGGGCATAGTGGTCCACAAAGCGCGCAAAGCGGTTATCACCGTTGTCGTCCTGCTCGAAGATCGCGCCCCACGAATTGTTGAACAGCGCGATGCGGTCGTGAATCTTGTATTCCTGGCCGGACGGCTGCGGCCCGCCAATGGGCGTGTACATGTAGTCCACCGCGGCGCGGAAGCTGTTGAACATATTGTCGTGTATGGCATGGTCACCGTCGCGCTCGGCGACGTTGGTGGGATTGCCGACGCCGGTGATGGCGCCGGTCCAGATATTGGCGCCGCGCGCCACGCCGGTGTACGTGGCGTTGCTGCTGCCCACCACTTCCGACACGAGTGTCATGTGGTCGGCATTGGCGGCGCCGCTGGCGTCGGGCGGATTGTTCGCGCTGGGCGTGACGCCGTAAAAGTCGTACATGCTCTTAAGCCGGGCGCCCAAGCCTGCGCCGCTGGGCCGCTTGCCGGGTTCCAGGATACCAATGTCCACACCGGCGCCGGTTTCGGTGACGCCGTTGTGATTTGCGCCTGTAATCAACTTGGTGTCGTCGAGCGCCAGTGCGCTGGCGGCGAACGTCAAGAACGCCGCAATGAAAAGCATGGGATTCATAAGCCAAGTCCTTTCGATGTTTGTGGCCATTGGCCACGGCCAACGGCGTGGTCAGTGGTCAGGTTAATGGTTGCTGATGGGTTGGGATTTCTACGCAATCACGAAAACTCGATTCACAATCCGCGACAGCAAAACGCCACCGTTCGGGCGGGAGACACGTCTTGGACAGACGTCCCCATCCGTTCGGTGTGACTCTCGATCGTTTCAGTGGCGTTCTCCTGGGATTTCCCGCAGTCGAATTCTTGACAATCAACTTTCAGCAAATCAAAACCGCACCGGAGCCACGATCCGTCGTTTTGCAAATCGACAAACGATGCCGCCGAGCCTTCCCACAGAGCGGCGTGATTGTCGCCGCCGATCCTGGCGTGACCGCCCTGTTGACCATCATCGACACCATTGGCCACGGAATCGTCAGAACCGGCGGGGTTCAGATCGATGAACGATGCTGCAGTGCCTTCCCAAAGCGCAGCGTGAAATTGAAAGCTGGTGTCGTCCAGCACGTAGCCGACCTGCTGCGTGCCGTCGGTTCCATTGGCTGCCGATTCGTCAGCTCCTGATGCCGGATGCAGGCTCACAAAGGATGCCGCCGTGCCGCTCCAAGCACTTGCATGAGGCACGCCGTCGATCACGGCATAACCCGCTTGCCTTCCGCCACTCGCGGCCAGCGCCAGCGAGCCAGCATCAACGGTCGGATGCAGGCAGGTGACCGACCATTGTGCACGCACTTCGGAAGCCATGCCGCACACCAGCACTCCGAACACAATCATCGCCGAAATCCGAATCGCCGACGAGCTTCGACACGTTTGATTTCTCACGTGCTGACTCCTGTGGCTCAAAGGGGGAAATGGGTGATTGCTTTCTCGTTCTGTTACGACTCCAAATTGTGTCCACGACCGACCGCCACCCGCGCCGTCCGGCGCGACCGCGCTCGATCCGCGTGTACATGTCAAGCCACCACAACCGGTCGATGCAAACCCTCGACCGATACCCACGAACGCAACCGATGTTCGCGACAAAGTACTCGGCGATCGGAGTCACCCTTGGGGTGGCAAAGCGTTTTCACGCGTTTCGAGTTGTGAGCGAGGAAATTGTCTTAGCTGGTCAAACTCAGTAGCGTTCTCCTGACCCTTGCAGCGTAAATCAACTGGGCAAATGATGGCCCCCAGCAATAACAGCCCGTTAAGACCGATAATGCTTGCCCAATCCTAACTGGTCAACAAGATGATCTCCGGGAACCAAAAATCAAGTCCCGGGCAGACAAATTCAGGGCCGGTCAGTTCGTTAAGCCGCAACGGTTATGAAGAGAGGGGGCACATTTCCCCGGGAACCACGGTGGACAACCTCCTGACAGAACGATGCACCTTTCGCAATTTCGCCGGGAAGATGAGCCCGTCCCCGGCCCCGTGAACGGCGACGTCCCGACAATCGACTATTCCGGGCAGACCCGCCGCAGGATCTCGCCGGCCAGCTCAACATCGTCGCCAGTCACATCCAGATGCGTCACGGCGCGGACATGGGTGCGCGAGACGGGTAGTACTAACAGACCCTGTGTGGCGATTTTCTTGACGAATTCGCCTGCGGTGCCGTGCCGCGGGGCGACCTCGAAATAGATGATGTTGGTATCGATTTGCGCGGGGCTAAGCGTGAGGCCGTCGTTGGCAGCGATCAGCTCGCCAAGGCGCCGGGCGTTCGTGTGGTCTTCCGCCAGTCGTTCCACATGATGCTCAAGCGCGTACAAGGCCCCGGCCGCGATCACGCCGGCCTGACGCATGCCTCCTCCCAGCACCCTGCGAATCCGGCGCGCGCGGGTCATCGTTTCCTTGTCGCCCGCCAATGCAGAACCCACCGGCGCACCCAAGCCTTTGCTAAAGCAGATATTGACGGTGTCGAACAGTGCGGCCCAATCACGCGCCGGAATGCCGGTGGCTACAACCGCGTTGAAAAGTCGCGCGCCATCGAGGTGCCGGCGCAGCGTGTTGGCTTGCGCCCACGCGCTGATCGCCTTGATGTTGTCAAACGGATTGATGCGGCCGGCGCCGCGATTGTGCGTGTTCTCCAGGCACACCAACCGGGTCCTGGTTTCATTATCGCGATCGCCTCGCGGCAGCCCTTCCAGGTGTTCCACGCGCAGGATGTAATCCGGCGCGGGTACGGGCCGGGCGGCGAGGCCAAAAATCTGGGCGTAGCCCGATTGCTCCCAATGGAACAGGTGGCAGCCTGCTTCGCAGAGGAATTCGTCGCCCGGCTGGCAATGCACCCGAAGTCCGATCAGGTTCGACATCGTACCCGAGGGGACGAACAGCGCGGCCTGCTTGCCCAGGATCTCCGCGAGACGAGCTTCGAGAGCATGAATCGTAGGGTCGTCGTCAAAGACATCGTCCCCGACTTCCGCCGCGTTCATGGCCGCGCGCATGCCGGGAGTGGGCCGGGTCACGGTATCGCTGCGAAAATCGAGCAAGCGTTTGGCCATGTGCAGGGCGATTGCGTCGTCGGCAAGTAGGACGGATTTTCAATCCGGAGAGTGCCCCTGCCGCCAACTTCCTCACAGGGGATCGGATTGAAAATCCGACCTGCGAGGACTTTGCAACTGTCCTGTTGGCTATGGGGACGCCCCTTTCGCGTTCCGTGGTGGCAGACAAGAATAGAAGTCTAACGATTTGTTCGCCGGGAAATAGTCCCTAAGGGGCGACCGTGGGTAGCCAAGGGCTCAAGCCCGTGGTTCTGTGGGTTCAATGGCTTCTCCCTTGAAAATCCGCCGAATTGACAGCCGCCAGTCAGACGCGCGCGCGGAGCTGGCTGAGCTGCGCGCGCGGCTGAGCCCGGGCGGCGATGTGGTCAGCGAATCGGGTCGTCAGCGGACGATCGCGGTGTTTGGCGAGCCGCTCAGTCCGGGGCAGGTGGCAGGCCGTATTTGCCGCGATGTGCAAAATCATGGTCTGGCTGCGGTGTTGGACTATTCCAAGCGGATCGACGGGGTTGAGCTGACCGAGGCTGCGCTTCGGGTTCCGCCGGAGGAAATGGCAGCCGCCCATGGCGCCGCCGAGCCGGCATTTCTGTCGACCCTTCGCCTTATTCGCGACACTCTCTTGGAGTTTCAGCGGGCCCTGTTGCATCGTGACGTCCGGCTGTCGCGGGATGACGGTTCTTTTTTGGCGCAGCGTTACTTGCCCATCCGCCGCGTCGGCATCTGCGTGCCGGGGGGTGCGGCGGCCTATCCGTCGACGGTGCTGATGACCGCGGTGCCAGCCCAGGCCGCGGGAGTACAAGAAATCGCGGTGGTGGCGCCGCCGACGAAATTCGGAGCCTATAACAACGATTTGCTGGCAACCTGCCATGAGCTTGGAATTCGCGAAGTCTATCGGGTCGGCGGGGCGCAGGCCGTGGCGGCGCTGGCGTACGGAATTGCGGGACTGCCGAAAGTCGACAAAATCGTCGGCCCCGGCAACCTGTTCGTTGCGCTGGCGAAGAAGCACGTATTTGGCGATGTGGATATCGACTCGATCGCGGGGCCCAGCGAGGTGGTGGTGATCGCCGATGATTCGACCCGGCCCGACTTTATTGCCGCCGATTTGATCGCCCAGGCCGAACATGCGCCGGGTTCGGGTGTCTTGATTACCTGGAGTGATCGCGTGTTTCGCGAAACCGCCAGCGAGCTGGAACGTCAACTTGCCCAGTTGGAACGGGGTCAGCAGGCCCGCGAGAGCTTGGAGCAATTCGGAGCGCTGATTTTTGTCCAGAGTGCTCGGGAAGCGGCCGCTGTGGCGAACGAACTGGCTGCCGAACACCTGCACATTTCCTGTGAAAATGCCGAGGAACTCCTCGCCAGCATTCCGCATTGCGGCGCGGCCTTCCTGGGCAATTACAGTCCGGTGGCGGTGGGGGACTACGTAGCCGGTCCTTCGCACGTGCTGCCGACCGGGGGAACGGCGCGCTGGGCCAGCGGCCTTTCGGCGAATAGCTTTTTGCGATCGAGCAGTGTGATCCACTTCAGCCGGGAACGATTGCAGCAAGCAGCCGATCTTGTTCGCACGATGTCCGAAAAGGAAGGGCTCACGGCGCATGGCCAGAGTGTGACGATTCGCCTGTGAAACTTAATTCGATCCAAGCCCGGGGATGGCAAGCCCTGGGCTTCACGTGGCCGGTAGATTCGCCGTCGTATGAAGTACGTTCGCCCAACAATCGCTCAAATGCACGGTTACACGCCCGGCGAGCAGCCGCAGGTGGGGAAGTTTATCAAGCTCAACACGAATGAGAATCCTTATCCGGCCTCTCCCGCTGTTGCCGTTGCGATTGCGGCAACCGTTGAACGTGGTCTGGAGCGCTATCCCGACCCCATGGCAACCGCGTTTCGTCGGCGGGCCGGGGAAGTGCTGGGGTTTCCGCCCGAGTGGATTCTGTGCGGCAACGGCAGCGATGACATTCTGACGATCGTGACCCGCGCGTTCGTCGGTCAGGGCGATTTGTTGCGGCTGCCGTATCCGAGTTACATTCTCTACAAGACATTGGCCCAGTTGCAGGGAGCCGAGGCGGAGGAGGTGCTGTTCGAGCGAGACTGGTCGCTTACCGACAAGTTTGCCGCAAAGCGGGACAAACTACGGCTGGCATTCCTGCCGAATCCCAACAGTCCCTCGGGCAGCATGCTTTCGCCGGAGCGTGTCTGGGAACTTGCTGAATCGCTTCCGTGTCCCCTGTTGGTGGATGAAGCCTACGCGGATTTCTCGGAAATGAACTGCCTTGAGTTGGTTAAGCAGAGCGAAAAGATCATGGTTTCGCGCAGCCTGAGCAAGTCGTACTCGCTGGCGGGGCTGCGGTTTGGCTTCATCGTAGCGCAGCCGCAAGTGATTGAAGAGTTGGTCAAGGCGAAAGACTCGTACAACTGCGACGCGCTGTCGATTGCAGGAGCGACCGCCGCAATTGACGATCAGGCATGGCTGGCTGAGAACCGTCACAAGGTGATTGCGACGCGGCAAAGACTGGCCGTCGGCTTGCGGCATTTGGGCTTCGAAGTGGTCGATTCGCAGGCAAATTTCGCCTGGGCGACGCACTCGTCAAAGCCGGCAAAACCGCTGTATGAGGCCCTCCTGGCCAACCGCATTCTCGTGCGATACATGAACTATGCGGGCTGGGGCGACGGCCTGCGGATCAGCGTCGGCACCGACGACCAGATTGATGCGTGTCTGGCGCTTTTGAAGACGATGGTGTGACTAGGCAAGCAG
>SXGT01853648.1_pt1 | contig 14445 bp, 15 predicted proteins | sample 3176221 | NCBI WGS metagenome assembly SXGT01 (sample SAMN11356862, study PRJNA531348) | freshwater metagenome | isolation source: freshwater sample F1-120 | place: China: Fuxian Lake, Yuxi | collected 2017-12-25
CCGATGTCGCCCAGGCCCAGGACCGCCGTGCCGTTGGTGATCACCGCGACCATGTTGCGCTTGAGCGTGTAATCGAAGGCCGCATCGGGATCGTCGGCGATACGGCGCGCCACCGAGGCGACACCCGGCATGTAGGCCACGCTGAGGTCCTCACGCGTGGCCAGGGGCGCGCGGGCCACCATCTCGATCTTGCCGCCGTGGTGCAGGCGGAACGTACGGTCCTCGGCCGAGGTGACCGTCACGCCGTCAAGCGCGGCCACGGCGGCGACCACCTCGTCCTCGTTCTCGACGCTGGTGGCGTCCACCACGACCTCCCGCACCACCCGGCGGTGGTCGGCCTCGAGGACCTCCATCGAGGAGATGGATGCGCCCCGGTCGCTGATCGCCCGTGCAACGTCCGCGGCCAGCCCCGGTCGGCCGGTCTCGAGCTCGAGCCGGAGCGTGACGCTGAACTGGGCGCTGGGCGTGACTGCCACGAGGTCCTCCACGTAGACGAAGGGCGAGAGGATACCCGCCCCATGCTGATTCACCCCGGGGGTACGCCATCCCTCCCGGATACACTCGCCGGGTGGGCACGGAGGCAATGAATCCCGATGGGGAGATCCTCCTCATCGACGGCTACAGCCTGGCCTTCCGGGCGTTCTTCGCGCTGCCCGAGAGCATCACCCGCGCGGACGGGATGCCGACCAACGCTTTGTACGGCCTGGCCGCGATGACGATCAAGGTCATCGAGGAGGAGCGCCCGTCCCGGGTGATCGTGGCGTGGGACCCTCCCGGCCCCACCTTCCGCGATGAGGTGTACCCGGCGTACAAGGCCGGCCGCCGCGAGACGCCGGATGCATTCCGGGTGCAGTCCCCCCACTTCCGCCCGCTGATGGAGGCATTCGGAGCGGTGAACGTCGAGACCCCGGGCTTCGAGGCCGATGACGTCATCGGGACCCTTGCGCGGCGCGCGTCCGATGCGGGGCACCGGGTGACGATCCTGACCGGGGACCGCGATGCCCTGCAGCTGGTGGACGGCAACGTCAGCGTGCTCGCCACGGGCCGGGGGGTCACCGACACCACGCGGTATGACCCGGCCAAGGTCGAGGAGCGCTACGGCGTCCCGCCGGCCGCCATGCCCGACCTTCGTGGGATGATCGGCGACGCGAGTGACAACCTCCCGGGCGTCCCGGGGATCGGCGAGAAGACCGCGGCGCTGCTGATGGCCCGGTACGGATCCCTGGATGCGGTGCTCGCCCACGCCGACGAGCAGACGCCAAAGCGGCGTGAGAACCTCACCGAGTTCGCCGGCCTGGCCCGCATGTGCCGGGACCTCTCGGTCATCGCCGTGGACGCCCCCGTGGACCTCGACCCGCTCGCCGTTCCCCTCATCACCCGGGACGCGGACCGGCGTGAGGCCCTCACGCAGGCGTTCCGGGAGTTCGGGTTCCGCACGCTCGTCCGGCGCGTGGCGGATCTGGCGGGGGAGGCCGATCGGGGGCAGGCGGAGGGGCGGCAGGGGGAGGCGGATGGGGGCCGGGGGGGTCCCGTACTCGACGTCCTCGCGGACGCCCCGGAGGCCATCGCGCTGGCACTGGCGGGCGGCGACCCGTCTGCCATCGGGCTCAGCGGCGACGCACTGGCGGTGGTTACCGGCAGTGGCCCCGCCCGGGCGATGGATCTGGCCCCGGGGGCCGATGCGGCCATCGGCGCGGTGCTCGCGGCCGCGCCGTGGTCGGCGCATGACGCCAAGGCAATCCTCCGGCGCGGTCGCCTCGACGGTCCCCTGCCGGTGCACGACACCATGATCGCGGCCTACCTCCTCGACCCGCGGCGACCGGGGTACCCGCTGCACGAGATCGCCGAGGACGAGGGCGTGTCCGTCCGCGCGCAGGGCGCCGGCGAGGATGCCTGCGCCGCCGCGGCCTCCGCGGCCGCCGTCGGCGCCCTGCGGACCCGGCAGGAGGTGCGAATGGCGCAACGGGGGCTTGGCCCCCTCTTCCACGACATCGAGATGCCGCTGATCGGTGTGCTCGTCGCGATGGAGAACGTGGGTGTGGCCGTCGACGGGCAGCGGCTCGGGGAGATGCGGGTACGCATGCGCGCCGAGATCGCGTCGCTCACCGAGCGCATCCACGGGCTTGCCGGGGGACCGTTCACCATCGACTCACCCAAGCAACTCGGCGAGGTGCTGTTCGAGCGCCTCGCCCTGCCCGCCGGTCGCAAGGGCAAGACCGGATACTCGACTGACCGCCGGGTGCTGCAGGGTCTCGCGGATCGGCATGCGATCGTGCCGCTCATCCTCCGGTACCGCGAGCTCGTAAAGCTCGAGAGCACGTACCTGGCCGCGCTGCCGGGACTCGTGGACCCGGACGACGCCCGGATCCACACGACCTTCAACCAGACGGTCGCCGAGACCGGGCGCCTGTCATCGGTGAACCCCAACCTCCAGAACATCCCCGTGCGCACCGAGGCGGGCCGTGAGATCCGCGATGCCTTCGTCGCGGGGGAGGGGAAGGTGCTGATGAGCTTCGACTACTCACAGGTCGAACTGCGCATCCTCGCCCACTGTTCCGGCGACCCGGGCCTGCGCGCCGCCTTCGCGGAGGGCCGGGATGTCCACTCCGCCACCGCGGCCGAGGTCTTCGGCGTGCCGATCGCGGGGATGAGCCGCGAGGTGCGGGATCGTGCCAAGGCCGTGAACTTCGGGATCATCTACGGCATCTCCGACTTCGGCCTGTCCGAGCAACTCGGGATCTCCCGCGCCGACGCCCGGCAGTACATCGACGCCTACCTCGCCCGCTACCCGCGGGTGGCGGCGTTCGTCGAGTCCACCATCGCGACGGCGACGGAGGATGGCGACGTCACCACCCTCCTGGGCCGCCGCCGCGCCATTCCCGAACTCACCGCGCGCACCCAGCAGCAGCGCCGCCTTGGCGAGCGCCTCGCCGTCAACACGGTCATCCAGGGCTCGGCGGCGGACATCATCAAGATCGCGATGATCCGCGCTCACCGGGCCCTCGCCGAGTCGGGGACCGGCGCGCGGCTGGTCCTGCAGATCCACGACGAATTGCTCGTGGAGTGCCCCCCCGGCGTTGTGGACGACGTCCGGCGCCTCGTGGTCGGGGCCATGGCAACGGCGTACGACCTCGATCCACCGCTCGTGGTGGATGTGGGCGTGGGCCCCACGTGGCTGCAGGCCAAGGCGTGACCTGGGACCCGCCGCCCCCGGAGCCCGGGCTGGACCCCCACCGGGTGCTCCAGGTTCATCCGGAGGCCCGCCCCGAGGTGGTCGAGGCCGCGTTCGGCGTGCTCCGCGAGATGGCGTGTGCGGACGAGCACGGCGGGGCGCGCAACCTCGCGCGTCTCACGTGGGCCCGCCGGGTGCTGCTCGGGCCATGAATTGGCCTATGATGCCCGCTTCCGCCACATCGACGGGGCGATGGCACCCGTGCCCGCGCCCCACCAGCAAGGACAATCAACCGACATGAGCAGCGCTTCCGACGTGACCATCATCGACCTCGAAACCCCCGTCTTTACCCTCGACGGCCCCGAGTACATCGAGGTGGATGGCCAGCAGGTCCCCAACTACGACATCACGATCCCCGTCTTCGGCGAGGGGGATGTCGTGAGCGGTCGCGTCGTGCGTATCGACAAGGACGAGGTGCTGGTCGACATCGGCTACAAGAGCGAGGGTGTCATCCCGCTCTCGGAGCTGTCGATCCGCAAGTCGGTGAATGTCTCCGATGAGGTCCAGCTGGGCGAGATGATTGACGCCCTGGTGATGCAGAAGGAGGACCAGGACGGCCGCCTCATCCTCTCGAAGAAGCGGGCCCGTTTCGAGAAGGCATGGAAGCGGATCGAGGCGGCCTCCGCGGCGGGGGACACGGGGGAGGGCACCGTCATCGAGGTCCTCAAGGGCGGCCTGATCCTCGACCTGGGCGTCCGGGGCTTCCTGCCCGCGTCGCTGGTGGACATCCGCCGGGTCCAGGACCTCGACGAGTTCATGGGCCAGAAGATCGAGTGCAAGGTCATCGAGCTCAACCGCAGCCGTAACAACGTGGTGCTCAGCCGCCGCGCAGTGCTCGAGCACGAGCGCCGCGAGGTCCGCCAGCGCATCCTCGACGACCTCCAGCCCGGGAAGGTGGTCGAGGGGACCATCTCCAACATCGTCGACTTCGGCGCGTTCGTGGACCTGGAGGGCATTGACGGCCTCATCCACATCTCCGAGCTCTCGTGGAGCCACGTCAACCACCCGTCCGAGGTCGTGAACGTCGGGGAGACGGTCACCGTGAAGGTCCTCGACATCGACCGCGACCGCCAGCGCATCTCGCTGGGGCTCAAGCAGACCCAGGCGGACCCGTGGCAGAGCGTGATCGAGACCTACCAGATCAACGACATCGTCCCCGGGACGGTGACGAAGGTGGTCACGTTCGGTGCCTTCGTGGAGATCCACGCCGGCGTCGAGGGCCTCGTCCACATCTCCGAGCTCGCCGAGCACCACGTGGAGAACCCGCGCGAGGTCGTGAGCCAGGGGGACGAGCGAGAGGTGCGCATCATCGAGATCGACGGTGAGCGCCGCCGCCTCTCCCTGTCGCTCAAGGGCGTCACGCCCGCACCCGACGACTACGTGGCCCCGTCCGCGGATGGGGTCGGCGATGACGATCCGGCACCGGTGGAGCCTGCGGACGAGGACGCCCCCGCCGACTGGGGCGACGGCGAGCACGAGGGCTGAGTCCCGCCCGCCCGGGCCGCCCTGCCTCGCGCTGACCGGGGGCATCGGCTCGGGGAAGTCCGCGGCCCTCGACGCCTTCGCGCGCCGGGGTGCCGCGGTGCTCAGTGCCGACGAGGTCGTGCACGCCCTCTATCGCGACCCGGCGATCATCCGGCGCGTCCGGGAGCGGTTCGGGCCGGATGTACTGACCGTGGGCGGCGAGGTGGACCGCCGTGCGCTGTCCGGGCACGCGTTCGCGGCCGATGACGGGATGGCCTTCCTCGAGGGGCTGCTCCATCCCCGCATCGCACGGGCGCGGCGCGAGTGGATCGCACGGGTGGCAGCGTCCGATCCCCCGCCGCCCCTGATGGTGTGCGAGGTGCCGATGCTGTTCGAGGCCGGCCTCGCGGATGCCTTCGACGCGGTCGTGGTGGTGACGGCCCCCGAGGGGGTGCGCCGGGCCCGCGTCGCGGGGAGGGGGCAGGACTTCGATCTGCGCAGCCGGCGGCAGCAGGACGAGGACGCCAAGGTCGCCGCCGCGGACATGGCCTTCGTGAACGACGGTTCGCCCGATGCACTCGACCAGTGGGTGGGGTCCGTCATGGCCAGGTACGCGGTGGCCGATGGCACGCCGTAGGCGCCGGCGCGCGCCCGTGCGCCGCCTGCTCACGGTCCTGATCGTCTGCGGGGTGGTGGTGGCCATCGGTCTGGCCGTTCACCAGTCGATGCCGGGGTGGTACGCCCGCCTGTGGTACCCGCTCGAGTACGAGGCGGCGGTGACCCGTGACGCCGCCCGGAATGGGGTGGACCCGGCGCTGGTCGCCGCCGTGGCATGGCGCGAGAGCGGCTTCGACGCCTCGGCGATCTCACACGGGGGCGCCGTGGGGGTCATGCAGGTGCTGCCGTCAACGGCGCGCTTCATCGAGGCAGCGGATGATCCACCGCCGGGTCGCGCGCACGACCTCTCCGATCCGGACGTGAACATCTCGTTCGGGGCGTGGTACCTGCGCTACCTCCTCGATGCCCACCAGGGATCCGCGCCCGCCGCCCTCGCCGCGTACAACGCCGGCCCGGAGACCCTGCGCACGTGGCGCGCGGCCGCCGCCGCGCGCGGGGCGGACTTCCGGGTCCCCGAGGATGTCCCGTTCGCGGAGACCCGGCAGTACGTGGTGGACGTGCTTGACGCGTGGGCCATCTACCGCGAGGCATACGGGGATCGCCTGGGCCGTGCCCCTGGCGGATAGGCTGGACGCGTGACGACCCGTGCCGCACACCCGACTGCCCAGGGCATTCTCGGCTGGATGCAGGCGAACCCCGCGCGCCTTCGGGCCCTCCTGGACAAGGGCGCCGCCGCCGGGGGCGACCTGTCCCCGGTGGGTGATCCCGCGATCGTGGCGCACCTCGCGTTCGTCGCCGAGGCCGTGGCGGCTCTGGCCGCGCCGGCCCGGGAGGCCCACCTGCGCGCCTTCGCGGATGGTGCCCCGGGGTGGCTGGCGCAGCACGCGGCGGACGCCGGCAGCGAGATGGAGCGGGTGGGGGAGGCCCACGCACTCGAGGCCAGCCTGCAGTTCGGGGACGCGGCCGGTGCGGACCCGTCCAACCGGACGGTGATCGACCGGCGGGTCCGGATGATCGCCTGGACCCATGTCTTCCTCGACGGGCTCGAGGTCGCCACGGGCGACACGGGCCTCGCCACGCGGGCCCGGGAGTGGATGGCCGATCACCAGGGCGTGCTCGCGGACACGATCTTCACGATGGACCGGCGGGCCAAGGAGGCGGCCGTCGTGCGGGGCGGCCCCGATGCGATCGCCGACCGCGACGTGGTGAACCGCATCGGCCAGGCCGCTGTGATGCAGGCGCACATGCGGTTCCTCGTGGAGGCCATCGCCTCCGGGGCGCGCCGTTAGGCCACGATGCTCCGGGGCACCGCCCGCCAGGCGGTGATCAGTCCGGCCCCGTAGTAGTGATGGTTGCCTCGTGGAGTCCATCGCCTCCGGGGCGCGGCGTTAGGCCACGATGCTCCAGGGCAGGGCCCGCCAGGCGGTGATCAACCCGGCCCCGTAGTAGGGATCGCGCAGGACGTACTCACCGACCTCCTCGGGCGTGCACGGCGCGAAGACGATGGCCGCCCCCGTCACGGGGTCACCGAGCGCGCCGGCCATCAGCACCCGGCCCTCATCCCGCAGGCGCCGGAGGTTGGCGAGGTGTTCGTCCCGGTAAGGTCCGCGGCGGTCGAGGATGTCCTCGACGTACTCGTACATCAGCAGGATGTGGGTCTCGGGATCCACGGCACTCCCCCGTCGCTCGGCGGGGGATCCTCGCACACGGCCCGGGGGGGCATGGACGCACGAATGGCAGCGGATCTGGTGGGCTCCGTCAGCAGCGCATCCCTCTGTGACGCCATGGCGCGGCGGCACGCGCACCGCTGCCACGCTGTCGGCCTCCTGCCCGCCGGGCGCGGCGGGCCCACATGGGGCCCCGCCGCCACGGTGCGCTTCGGCCCGCACCGGGACGACCTTCCCGGCCATGACCTCGCCGCGGCGGCGGGGCACGCCCTTGCCGGGGTCCCGGACCACGCACTGGTGGTGATCGCCGGGCCGGACGCCCCCGGGGAGGCCGTCGCGGGTGGGAAGAAGCTCGCGGCCCTCGAGGAGATGGGCGCGGCGGGCGTGATCGCCTGGGGCGCGATCCGCGATCGTGAGGAGGCTGCCGGGTACGCGATGGGGGTGTGGGCCCTCGGCGAGACCCCACGGGCCAGCGGAGACCGGCTCCAGGTTCTTGAGGCCGGGGGAATCGTCACCTTCGGGGGGGTCACGATCGCCCCGGGGGATTGGCTGTACGTGGACGCGGCCGGTCTGGTCGTCGTCCCCTGGGCGGAGCACCTCGACGTCCTCGCGGAGGCCGCCGGGATCGAGCGGGCCGACGCCGAGGCGGTGCGGCAGATCCGCGGATCCTGAGCCCCGGGCCCTGCCGATCCGGGGGGACCGGGATGTGGCCGCCGTGACACTCCCGGGGGCGCACGACCATGAGATTGCGAGGGGGCCGGGGCCGGGGGGTAACCTCACGGCGAGGAAACGAGACTTGGAGCATGTTCTGAGCACCCTCGCCCGACCACGCATCGCCTGGCCGACACCCGAGCCGCGTTGGCCATTTCCCGACCTGCCGTCGGGACTCGCGTTTCTGGCCCGGGTTGACCGGCAGTTGCACGCGCCCGAACTCGCGCAGCTGAGCCGGGACGTGGTCCGCAGCGGCGTGTGGCGGGACTACGTGGTTGCGTGCGAGGAGTACCGCGACTACCGCCTCGTGTTCGAGAACGACTTCGTGGACGTCTGGGTGCTGTCATGGCTGCCGGGTCAGGAGACGGGCTTCCATGACCACGACATCTCCGAGGTGGGCATCTGCGTGGCGGACGGGGCGATCCGCGAGCACCACATGCACCTGCGGGGGGGCGACTCGAGCCACATCCTTGGGATCGGTGACGTGCAGGAGGGGCCCTTCGGGTACATCCACCGCGTGGAGCACTGGGCCGGGACCCCTGCCGTCTCGGTGCACGCGTACTCACCCCCGCTCGCGTGGGTGGGGCAGTACCGCGAGGCCGGCGACCACATGGTGCGCCTGCGGCAGCCCGGCCGCACGCGGCTGGCGCCCCCGTAGTCCCTACCCGCCGCTGGCCGCGACCCACTCGCGGTCGGCCGGCCCCACGGGGAACATCGGGGACGCGAGAACCGTGCCACCGCGCGGGCATCGCGCCAGCGCCACCGCGAGGGCCTCGGTGACATCGTCGGTGCGATCGTCCACGCGAACGTGCGCGGCCACCCGCTGGGCGGCCGGACCGAAGGCGATGAGGCGGTCCGCGCGACTCCGGGCGAGATCGAGGGCCCGGGCCAGGGCCGCGGACTCCTCGGGCGCGGTGTGCACGGGAGTACCACCGGGTGCGTCATCCCCACCGACGATCAGGACCAGTGGCCCGTCGGGGACCGCCCGGATCGCGGCGAGGGCCTTCAGCGGGGTGGCGGCCATGGTGTCGTCGATCAGGGTGATGCCGCGTGACACCCCGTGCCGTGCCATCCGATGTGGAACGACCGGGATGCCGCCGAGGGCGGCGGCCACGGCATCCGGGGGCACACCGAGGGCCATGGCCGAGCACGCGGCGGCGAGAGCGGCCCGCAGGGCCGTCCCCGTGGCCCCGGGCGGGCCGGCAACCTCAGTCCCGCCCGCGCGGAGCACCACCGAGTCACGGACCACGAAGGCTCCGTCCATCCGGGCGCGGTCTACGCGCCCGAACGCCCAGCCGGGGACGAGCGGGCGGCCGAGCAGGCGCATGGTCACGGGGTCATCGACCGGAAGCACGTACGCCGCCCCCGGTGGCGCGGCGTCCACCAGTCGGCGCTTCGCGGCGTAGTAGCGCTCAAGGCCGCCATGAAGCTCCGAATGGTCCGGACGGATCCGGGTCAGGACAGCCACATCGGCCCGCACCTCGCCCATGTGGCACAGGTGGGTGGACGTGAGTTCGGCGATGGTGACGGCATCCGCCGGCGGTGCGACAACGAGCGACCGGTCCGGCCAGGCATTGCCGGACCGGGCGGTGCCCGAGATGGCGACCGTGCCACCGCACGCGGTGATGATGTGGGCGAGGGCCCGGCAGGTGGAGGTCTTGCCGGCGGTCCCCGACACCGCGACCACCGGCCCGGCTGCCCGCTGGAGCACGAGTTCGGCCAACACGGTCACCGGCGTGCCGGACGCCCGGGCCGCGACCACGTGGGGCGCCGTCTCCGGGGTCCACTCGTCGACCACGATCAGGTCAACGGGGCCATGCTGCGGGCGCGCCTGCGTCTCCCACCCCGCCGCCGCGAGCAGCCGGGCGGCCGCCGCGGCGTCCTCGGGGTCGGAGACCAGGAGGCGCGCCCGCATGATGCCGCTAGCGGCTCCCCGGGACCGGACGGGCCACGATGGCCCCGATGATGTCGTCGCCCTCGGGGATCCGCAGGTAGCGGGCCACCGTGGACTGCGGGCGCACCCCGAGCTGTGCCTCAATGATCTCGGTGGTGATGCCCTCGACGGCCATCTCGGCCGCGCAGGCGTACCGGAAGGCCATCGCGTGCACGCGATGGGCGAGGCCGACGCGATCGCCGAGGCGCGGGAGGAGCTCACGCACGTACGCCTGGCTCAGCGGCTTCCCGCGCAGGGTCGACACGAAGGGCCCCTCAGAACCGAGACCCATCTCCTCACGCCGCTCGGCCCAGCGTGCGATCTCAACAGCGGCCAGATCGTCCATACCCACGATGCGTCCGTTCACGCGCACGCAGCGCTCGTCAAGGTCGATGTCGCCGGGGCTCACTGAAAGCGCCTCACCGGGGCGCATGCCGAGCCTCCACAGGAGGCTGATGAGAGCGCGGTTACGACGCCCCGTGCTCGTGTGATCGGGCGAAATCTCGAGCAGGGCGAGCGCCTCATCCGGGGCGATTGGTGGGCTCTCGACGGTGATGGCCATGTGACTCCGGATCGGTTGGACATGCGTGTACGCGACGTGGCGGCATCAACACAGATGGCCTGACCGCGTCCGGGTAGCGGCGAACGTGCACTACCGAATGTGAAAATACCAAGGCCCGCCGCGAAAGCGAGGGGGAACGGCAGGGCCCCCTCGCTGTCGCTGCCGTCCGGTCAGCGCCGGAGCGTGCCCTTGGCGTACGCCGACAGCAGGACGAGGCCGATGCCGTCGAACAGGAACTGGATGCCCACGAGCAGGCCGATGGCCCACGCCGCCGAGCTGGGGAAGTCGGCGGCGATCAGGACGCCGATGATGATGGCGAGGACGCCACCGAGGGCGATGAGCCACCGGCCGTCCGCGTCGTGGTCACCGATGGCCGCCACCACCCGCACGACGCCCATCACGATGAAGACGACAGCGATGACGGCGGTGAGCCCGATCGTGGCGTCAATGGGATTGAAGAGGATCCACAGCCCGCCGATGAGGAGCAGCACCGAGAGAACGACCCCGGTGACCTTCCAGGCGGTCGTGGCCCCGCTGCCGACCGCCGCGAAGAGCCACACCACGGCCAGAACGATGACGAGGATGCCGATCAGCACGGCAATGCTGACCGAGGCGATTGCGGGAAGCGCGATCGCGATGAAGCCGATGGTGATCGCGAGGACGCCAGCCCACATCATGGCGGTGGCGGATTGCCGAAGATCCTGCGCGGAATTCGTGCCCATGGAGGGGCTCCTCCCGATAGAGACGGAATGACGGACATGTTCGCAATTGCGCCGGGGGAAGCCGCGGGTCGGGCCCCCGGCGCGCCGTGGCCTGCCGGAGGCCATGGGGTACCACGGCCTCCGGCCCCCGGTGCCGCCCGGTCGGCTGGGACCGACGCGGCTGGCCGCCAGACCGCCCTCGCGCGGATCGCGATCGCACCGGCCGCGGTGCCCGCCTCCGGGCGCCCCGGGCCAGGGTTCGCCTCAGTCCAGCCCGGTGCGGGTGCGCAGGGGAACGCCCACCCGCGCGGCAAGGTCGGGAAGCACCCCGTCGAACGTCGCGCGATGCACCTCGTCGGCGGGCACGCCGGCCTCGATCAGCCGTTGTTCCAGCCCGCGCTCCGCGGCATGCCGGAAGAACAGCACGCCGATCGCCCCGAAGGTGATCGCGCAATGGGCAAGGATCATCACCGTGCCCGCGTTGGCCTGGTCCTGAAGGGGGGAGAGCCCGAACGCCGCTGCACCCGCCCGATGCGACTCGTAGAAGGGGGTTCCCGAGAACCAGAAGACATTGGCGATGGCCACGCCGGCGAACCAGACCCCGACCATGAAGGCGCACTTCGCGCCGGTGCGGAACCACGGGGGCGGGTCGACGATGCGGTCGGTGATGGGCGCCCACATGACAACCCCTGCCCCGAACACGGCGGCCTGCTGCAGCACCCCCACCCACGGCCGGGCGAGCACTTCGTGGTGCAGGTCGGGGACCAACCACGCGATGGTGGTCGAGAGCCACACGGCGAACGCGACAACGGGGTGGAGGATTACCGCGAGCACGCGCCTGCGCTCGCGCGTCCCACGCCGCGCCCGCGGCACCGCAAGGAGGATCAGCAGGGGAGCCAGCGCGCCGAGAGCGACGTGCTGGAGCATGTGCGCGGTGAGCAGGCCGCCCTGGGCGATCACCGCCACCGGTGACGACAGGGACAGGACGAGCACCGCCACTCCGGTCCACAGGAACGCGCTCCGCCGCGCCGCCCCCGCGCGGTCGCGCTGCCCGGCGGGTGAGGTGGCGATTCCAAGCGCCAGCCCGGCGACCATCGCGAGAAGCAGCCCCGGCATCACCCAGAGCGCCCACCACTCCTCCGCCTGCACCCGGGCGAGCGCGCCCGCGTAGCCGCCCCAGGTGTCCGTGGCGCCCGCCGACACGCCGGCGATCACCACCGAGAGCGCGATGATGACGCCGCACACGAGGGCAATGAGGATCCAGCGGGCGCGTGCCACGGCCCGGCACCGTATCGCGCGCATCGCGTAACGTCGCCGCGTGCGCGACATCGCCATCAGGGGGGAGATGATCCGGCTCGGTCAGCTGCTGAAGCTGGCGGGCCTTGCCTCGGGCGGTGGCGACGTGAAGGCCCTGATCGCACTCGGAGTGAGCGTGAATGGGCAGCCCGAACGCCGACGGGGGCGCCAGCTGCACGAGGGTGACGTCGTGGTGGCGGGCGACGAGCAGATCCGGGTCACCGCCGCCGCGTGACCCGCGTGCACCCCGTGGGGTGGCGGGGCAGACCGACGGGGGGCCACGGCGGCCACCGACGGCATCCGGAACGGCTCACGCGGCCCAACCGGCCCACGGGACGCGGGTCGTCCCGCACCCCCAGCGGGGACGGTCGGCCCGCCACGCCCGGGTGGGCGCTGGCAGAATCGGGGTATGGCGGAGATCGGGCACACAGCGATCGGGGCGTGGAGCGGCGGGCGGGTCATGCACTTCGGGGAGCCCCTGGAGGACAGGCGCCTCGAGGCGCTGCTGCGGCCCGGGGACGACATCGGCACCGTCGTGACCGCGGACGTCTACGCGGAGGGCGAGGCCGATCGCATCGTCGGCCGCGCGGTCAGTGGGCTCGACCGCGGGGCGTACTGCATCGCCGCAGCGATTGGTCACGACTTCGTGAACGGGGTCCGTCAGGGGTCCAGCGGGTATCCGCGCTTTACGAATCCCACGCTGCGGGGTGAGGATGGGTACCGCGACTACCTGTTCGGGGCCCTTGAGGCCAGCCTCGAGCGCCTTGGCACCGATCACGTGGATTTGGTGATGCTGCACAACCCCGATCGCATCGGTTACACGAGCGAGGTGGTCTGGCGCGCGATGGCCGATCTGCGCGCCGAGGGGCTCGCCACGATGATCGGCATCGCCCCGGGCCCGGCCAACGGGTTCACGCTCGACCTCATCGGCTGCGTCGAGCGCTACGGGGCCCAGATGGACTGGGCGATGATCATCCTCAATCCGTTCGAGCCGTGGCCCGGGCGGATGGCCCTCCCGGCTCTCGGCCAGGAGGGCGTGAAGGTCCTGGCCCGCGTCGTGGACTACGGCGGGATCTTCCACGGCGACCTACCGGACGAGGATGCGCTGATGCCGGGGGACCATCGCGCCTACCGGCCCGCGGGTTGGGTGGCCGAGGGTCGGCGGCGCCTTGCAGCGCTCCAGCCGATCGCGGACCGTCACGGCCTCACGCCCCTGCAACTCGCAGCGCAGTGGACTCTCGCGCAGCAGGGCGTCCACTGCGTGGTGCCCACCTTCATCCAGGAGGCGGGGGTCAATCACAAGACGGTCGAGGACCAGCGCCGGGAACTGGCGACGACCCCCGCGAAGATCGTGCTCGGTCCCGATGACATCGCCGAGATCGACCGACTGGGGGACAACCATGGGTGCATGCCGCTGAAGGGCGGCACGCCCGCGCACGCGGGCGTGCCACTGGCCGACTCCTGGCCGATGACCCCTGACCTCATAGAGATCGCCGACCGCTGGGGCATCCGGCCTGATTGGGACCTGGTGCACCTGAGGGTGTGACGGTGGGATGCCGGCTGGCGCTCCCGCGTCGGGCCCGGCGGTCCACGGGGGCCGGGCCCGGGCGAGGCCGCCTCGGGGTATGGCATCGACGCAGCGAACCGGGCGCTGCCGATCAGGGGATTGTACCGTTCACTCATCGGCCGCGAACGGAAGGCGAACAATGATCGGTCCCCCACGGTGGGTTCTTCCGCTCGGCGGGCTTCTTGCGCTCGGCGCCGTCGTCCCGGCCGCTCAGGGCGACACGGTGGTGCTCCAGCCGCAGCCGTGCACCATCACGCTCAACGCTCAATACCAAGCGGACCTGAACGGGTCCTTACAAGTCGCCGTGCCGGCATCGGCGGTGTCCTGCCCCTTCCCCTTTGATCCGAGTTCGATCGCCCTGACAACCAGCTTCGTGACAGCGGACGGCGGGGAGGGACCGATGCTCGAGGTCGCGAGCACGTGGGCCTACACTCCGGTGACCAACACGTTTGACTCGGTGACATCCCTCGCCCTGTCCGGGGTCAACGTCGCAGAGACCGAGTTCACGGCGGTGGCTCCCCCCACGCTCTCTGCCGGAGGGAACTACATCGTCCATGGCCCCTCTCTGCCAACGTCACGTGAGACACCCATGACCCATTGTTTAGAGGGCAAGGCTGGAGAACATGATGATGTTGATCGAGACAACCGGAGCCGGCACCCGCGAAGCGCAGCGAGCCGCAGGCGAGCGCAGCGA
>SXGT01258908.1_pt1 | contig 14444 bp, 11 predicted proteins | sample 3176221 | NCBI WGS metagenome assembly SXGT01 (sample SAMN11356862, study PRJNA531348) | freshwater metagenome | isolation source: freshwater sample F1-120 | place: China: Fuxian Lake, Yuxi | collected 2017-12-25
CGGTCGCCGCGTCCGGCGCGACGGCGGCGCTGCGCGGGCCCGGCGTCGGGGTCTCGAGCGCGAGCACCTGCGACGACACCTCGGCGAGCTGGCCCGGCGCCGACTGCGGTGGCGCCTCGCCGCCGTCGCCGGCGGGCGGCGTGACAGTCTGGATCTCGAGGAGCGGCATGGTCGGCGCCGTGAGCGCCGGCGCCCGCTTCCCGGTGGTGGGGGCCGGGCGCTCGGTGATGGCGCGGGCCGGGCCGGTGAACGGCACCGGGGTCTCGTTGCTCATCACCAGCGGGCGCAGGAGGCCGCGCACGTCGCTGGCGTCGGCCGGCCGCCGCGTCGGGTCGGCATCGATGAGGCGCGCCACCACCGCGCGCAGCCCGGGCGGGACCTCGCCGATCACCGGCGAGCCGTGCATCTTCTGTCCCGCCAGCGCCGGGAAGGAGGTCGCCTCCCACAGCACCTTGCCGGTGGAGAGCTCGCCGAGGATCACGCCGACCGCGTAGAGGTCGCTCTGCGCCGTGGGTTGCTCGCCCATCACGACCTCGGGCGCCATGTAGCGTGGCGTGCCGACGACGAGCCCGGTGTCGGTGGCCTTGGTCTCCGACTCGGTCAGCGACTTGGCGAGTCCGAAGTCGAGCACCTTGATGAGGTCGCGGCCGGGCGGATCGTCGAGCAGGACGACGTTGGCCGGCTTGAGATCGCGGTGGACGATCTTGAGGCGGTGGGCGGCGTCGAGCGCGTCGCAGAGCTGCACGCCGATCCACGCCGCGCGCGCGGCCGGGAACGGACCCTCGGCCTCGAGCACCTCGGCCAGGGTCTTGCCGCGGATCAGCTCCATCGCGATGAACAGGCGGCCGTCGCTCGACTGGCCGAAGTCGAAGACGCTCACCGTGTTGGGCTGCGAGAGCTGGCTGGCCAGGCGGGCCTCGCGCAGGAAGCGGCGCACCGCCATCGGGTCGCGGCTGTGGCGGTCGTCGATGAGCTTGATCGCGACCTCGCGGCCGATCGACCGTTGCCAGGCCCGGTACACCGAGCCCATGCCGCCCTCGCCGAGGAGATCGCGGATCTCGAAGCGGCCGTCGATGACGAGGCCGGTCAGATCCTGGGCCTTGGTGCGCACCTCGATGAGGCGAGCGCCGCAGCTCGCGCAGATCGGCTCCCGGTGGCCGGGCGGCGGCTCGGCGTCGCAGCTCGGGCAGAGCCAGTGCACGTCGGAGCGCGCTTCGGCGGTCACGGCAGCGTGCCTCCGATGGTGAGCATGGCGCCGTCGGGGCTGACGCTGGCGCCGACGGTGCGGGCCGGCGGTTCGCCCTGGTCCTTGCCGAGCAGCCACCAGGCGGTGAAGCCGAGGGCGGCGGCACTCACCGCGTAGCCGCCGATGGCGACGGCGCGCTCGGTGCCGAACCGATCGCTGAGCTCGAGGAACTGGGGCGAGGTGGGCGGCAGATCGTTGGCGCGGTCCTTGGTGCCGAGCGCGCGGGTGTGGAAGGCGAGGCCGAGGCCGAGGCCGAGGCCGGCGGCGCCGATGCCGGCGTAGGCCGGCCATTTCGCCCGCGTCGCCGGCGGCGGCACCGGCGTCGTGAGATCGAGGTCGACGGGCTGCTCGAGTCCGCCGGCGCTATCGGGTTGCGGCGGCGCGGCGTCGACCGGCGTCATCACCGCGACGCCAGCGTCGATCTCGGGCGGCGGATCGTCGCCGAGCTTCACCAGCGACACGTCGACCCGCATCGCCGGCGGCGCGACCATGAGCGGCCGTGTCTCGGGATCATGGACCGGCGCGGTGACGGTGAGGCTGTGCGAGCCGGGCTTGAGCCAGATGACGGTCATGCCGCGGAACAGCGCCTCGCCGACGTCGATGGTGGCGTCGACCGGCTGCACCGCGAGCGTGAGCGGGACGTACTTCTCCTTGCGCAGCGCCGCCGCGAGCTGGCCGGCCAGGCTCGAGTCGCACCACGGCGGCGGGGTGCCGCCGCGCAGGCGCGAGACGTCGAAGATGAGCTGGGCCTGGGTCAGGCGCCCGGTGCGCAGATAGGCCAGCGCCAGGTTGCAGTCGTGCAGCGCCGATGGGTGCTCGCGGGCCGCGCGCTCGAGCAGGAGCATCGCGTCGAAGTAGCGCTTCTTGCGGGCCAGCTTCTGGGCCTGGGCCACGTCCTCGGCGCCGGCCTCGACCGCGCCCGGCTGCTCGGGCTCGGGCGAGACCACCCAGCGCTTGTCGCTGGCGCGGGCGTGGGGCCACGCCAGCCAGCTCGTGAGCACGGCGGCGGCCCCGAGCACGACGAGGACCCGGCGTACCAGGCGGGCGCGCATCACTGGTCTCCAGCATGACCCAGGTGTTACGGTCGGCACAAGGAGACCGCTGTGACCAAGCACATCGAGAACTTCAAGAGCTGGTCCGAGTCCATCGTGGCCGACGTCGCTGCGCTCAAGGCGTTGCTCGAGTCCGAGAAGGCCGGGACCGAGTCCCGGCGGCTCGCCGCGGGCGCGCTGAGCTACCTGGTCATGCGGCTCGACCTGGTCCCCGATCACGAGGCCGGGATCGGCGCGCTCGACGACGTCATGGTGCTTCGCGTCTGTGCCCAGCTGGCCGCCGGTCATGGTGACCTCGGGGTCAACGACGACGCCGAGATCACCCTGTCGCGCATGGCCAACGAGGCCGACCAGATCGCCGACTTCCTCGGCAAGGGGCCCTACGACAACCTGCGGAAGTACTGCACCAAGCTGGCCGAGACCGTGGTCCGCGGTCGCGTCCCCAGCCTGGTCCTCGCCGACGAGGAGGCCCGTGTCGCCCTCTACCGCGAGGTCGACGACGAGATCAAGAAGACCGTCCCCGTCATCATCAAGGACGCGGCCGACGCCGAGCTCCGGCTCAAGTCCTACTTGACCCACAAGCTCAAGTAGTTGCCCGCGGTCTGAAGTAGAGCTGAAGCGGCCCCTGACAAGCGCCAGATCGTCCAGGTCCACGTCCCTGTCGGTTCTCGTCTCCGGGCCAGGCTCCCAGGTGCGGCAGGGGCCGGGCGCTTGTGGTAGGACAGCGTCATGCGCACCTGGGGGATCGCGATCACGAGCACTGTCCTCACTCTGCTGGCCACCACGCTGGCGGTCGCCGAGGACAAGACTTTCGAAGCGATGAGCGAGGGCGCCGCGGTCCTCGGCAAGGCCGACGTGCCCGGCCTGGTGTGGGCGCTGACCGCCACCTGCAGCGATGGCGACGAGCTGGCCCAGCGTCAGTGCAAGGCGGCACGCGACGCGCGCGCGGCGACCCTGCGTGACGCCACCCTGGTCATCGACGGGGACGCTGCGGCGTTCTCGATCGGGCCCTGGAAGGCCGACACCAAGAGCGTGGCCGTCACCCTGCGCGGGTGCATCGCCTGCGTGGCGCCGGTCGGCGGCCTCTACGTGGTCTCGAGCAAGGCGGCGCCAAGCTTCAAGAGCGGCACCGCCGAGGCGGCGCTGGTCCACGAGACCGCGCGCGCGTTCAAGGACGAGGCGGCGGCCAAGCGCTGGAGCGCGCGCGTGCAGCACATGCGCACCCAGTTCGTCGTGAAGATCTCGGCCGCCAACGGCGGCATGTGGGATCGCGACGGCAAGAAGGGCCTGGCCATGGACGTGCTCGCCTTCCGGGTCTACGACCCGTGCGACGGCGGCATCATCTGCGCCAGCCCGCCGTCGGGGAAGGCGCCGACTGACAGCCGCGCCTGCGGTGAGGCCGTGGTCGAGGGCGAGCCCAAGCCGGCGGTCGACGAGCCCAAGGACGACGGGCCGGTGCTGCCGGCGCAGCTCGACGCCAAGGACATCAAGCGCGCGATGGAGCCGGTGGTGACCACGGCCCGGGAGTGCTTCGACACCTACGGCGTGGCCGGCAAGGGCAAGATGGTCTACTCCGTCGCGGGCGACGGCTCGATCCTGTCCTACGAGCAGATCGGCGACTTCGTCGACACGCCCACCGGCACGTGCATCGACAAGGCGGCCAAGGCCGTCACCTTCCCCAAGAGCAAGAAGAAGAAGTTCGGGTTCTCGTACCCGCTCTCGCTGCAGTGACCGCCAAGCGCCGGCGGGTGCTGGCCATCGTCGCCACCGACTCGACCTTCGAGCGCAGCCGTCACGGCACCCAGGCGGTCTGGGTCGGGGCGTGCATCCACTGCCGGAGCCCGCTCACCATCGCCGCCGACGGGCGGCCGGTCTCGCAGGCGACGATCGAGCACATCTGGCCGCAACGCCACGGCGGCGACAACACGCTCACCAACCTCGCGCTGGCCTGCGGGGTGTGCAACCGGGGCAAGAGCCGGCACGACACCCGGCCGAAGAACGATCCGCGGCTGGCCGAGATCGTCGCCGAGCTGCGCCGTCGCCGCAGCGAGCGCTGGCGGGATCCGCCGGACGAGCTGGCCACGCACGTGACGTGGGCGATCCGGGCCGTCGAAGGCGAGGGCGACAACGATCCCGAGGTATGATGGGGGCACCGGGAGGGGTTCATGCGATCTGCCATGGTCGTTTCGGTTCTGGTTGCGTCAGCGCTGGCAGTGGGTTGTGCCGCGCGTCCGATGCCTGCCACCGCCGGGCCGCCGCCCGCGGGGGGGCGGCCGCCGCCGCCGGGTTATGGACCGCAGTCGACGACGACGTACAACATCGGCGGTTACGAGGTGAACAAGAAGCTGTTCTGGCTGGCCATGTCGGCGGCGACCCTCGGCGCCGCCGCCTTCCTCGACAACGTGCCCGGCTCGGCCAAGGATGGCCAGCTCGGGGCCATGGACTTCGTGCCGGTCGGGCTCTACACGCTGGGAGGCGGCTTCTTCATCGGAGTCCTCAAGTGAGGGCGGGGTGGCTCGCCGCGGTCGGGCTGGCGGCGCTGTCGGGTGGCTGCGCGCTGACCAACGGTCTGCTCGGGGTGTGCGATGGCGTGACCTTCACGGCCAACGTCAACATGACCATCCCCGACAACGACGACACCGGCATCACCAGCACCCTGGCCCCGTCGGCGACCGGGCGCCCCGACGGCATCGGCATCAGGGCCAACATCGAGCACAGCTTTGAATCGGATCTCAGCATCCGGGTCTTCCACGGCGGCATCACCGTCACGCTCGATGACAAGGACGATCACGGTCCCTTCCACGAGTGGGACGCGGTCGACGTCAGCGGACCGTGGATGATCAACGTCGCCGATACGCAGACCCGTGACATCGGCTTCTGGAACGACTGGGAGCTCATCATCTGCGGCGCGTGATCCCCGCGCGCCACTCGCCTCGAAAGGAACCTCGATGCTCGCACGCGTAGGCCTTGCTCTGCCGTTCGCCCTGGCGCTCGCCGCCGCCCATGTCTCGACCGCGGCGGCGCAGGGGGTGCCGCCGCCGCCGCCGCCGCCGCCCTCGGGTGATCCGGTGGTCGATGCCGGCGGCGGGTACCCGGCCAGCGTGGTCGACCGCCCACTCATCCTGCCGTCGGGCACGGCGGAGATCACCGGCTACTTCTGGATCCCGACCAACGACGGGATCGACCTGTTCGACTACGTGTCGATGGTGGTCTCCGGCCGCTACTCGATGGGGACGATCGAGCCGTTCGCGGGCGCCGAGCTCGCGGTGATCACGCCCGATGGCTCCGAGGTCGATGCGCTGCAGGCGCTGTTCGCCGGCGTCGGCGCGGCGCTGGGGCCGGGCGTCGCCCGCGGTCAGATCACCAAGCTCGGCGTCGACGCGGACGCCTCGTGGTTCGTGCTCACCGGCCGCTACGAGTACAAGCAGAAGCTCCAGCCCAAGCTGGCCCTGGTCGCCGACGGTGGCCTGGAGATCAACATGCTCTCCGCGGACCCTGACTTCTCGGCCAACGCCATCTACCTGTCGGTGGCGGGCGCGGGCCAGGCTCAGCTCTCCCCGGTGGTGGCGTTCCAGGGTGGGCTCCGGCTTAACGTGCCCATCAGCTCGGGCGACAACCAGGATCCCGACGTGTTCACCTGGAACACGGTGACCCAGCTCTACGGCGAGGGCCTCTACAACATGGGCAAGCTCGACCTCTTCGCGCGCCTGGGCTTCAACCTGGTCGAGGACTCGACGACGACCGCCTTTGTCGTCGGAGTCCTCGCCCGCCCGATGTGACCCGGTGTGATCGGGGGAGGCGTTCCCGCCTCCCCCGACGAGGTCAGTGGTCGCTGAGCTCGCCCATCCACAGGTGGTAGACCTCACCACCGCGGGTCGAGGCGAACATCAGGTAGCGGCCGTCGGGCGTGAACTCGGGCGTGATGTCGTAGCCCAGGTAGTTGGTGAGCTGCACCATGCGGGCGCCGTCGGTCTCGACCATCCACACGTCGGCGTTGCCCGACCGGTCGGACACGAACACGATCTTCTTGCCGCCCGGGTGCCACACCGGCAGCTCGTTGTTGAACTCGTTGGTGAGCTGGATGCGGTTACCACCGTTGGAGTCCATCACCCACACCTGGCTGTTGCCGTTGGCGTCCTTCTGGGCGAACGCGATCCGACCGCCATCCGGCGAGTACTGCGGGTGCTCGCCGGCGCCTAGCTCGGTGGCCGAGCGGCCGTCGCGGTCGACGGTCCAGATCGACCAGCCGGCGCCGACCTGCGGGTTGCGCACCTGGTAGGCGATCTTGTTGCCGTCCCTCGAGATCGAGGGGTACCACGCGTCCTTGTCGTGGAAGGTGAGCTGGGTGTAGCCGCGCGAATCGCGGCGCTTGAACCAGATGTTGGCGATCTTCTGGGTCCGGTCCGAGTCGAAGAAGATGCCCTCGCCGTCGACGTCCCACTGCGGTCGCATGTCGGACGAGCCGTTGACGCTCTTGGTGAACTCCTCGCGGCCGGTGTCGAACACCGGCACGCCGGCGCGTACGGTGGCGCCGGCGGTGCGGATCTCCTTGCCGCCCGAGGGCAGCTCGCTCACGTAGGCCAGCTCGAGCCGCTTGTTGAGCGTCGGCATGTACGTGTTGTTGCCGTCGCGGGTCACCTGGGTGACGTTGGCGAGCGAGTCGGAGCCCGACTGCGGCGGGATCGTGAACGAGCCCACCACCTCGGACTGGCCGAGGGCGTTGGTCGGGTCAGGATCGACGCCGGCGGCCAGCTCTTCCTTGGTGTAGTAGTACGCGCGCACGCGCCAGTGGTAGGTCTGGTTGGGCTTGAGCACGCGGGTGGCGCCCCAGCGGACGTAGCGAATGTCGTCGGCGGTGCCGAGCTCGTTGTCGGCGCCCGAGAACTCGCGGACGTTGTCGCGGTGGGCGATGAAGCCCTTGTCCGCGACCTTGTCGAACGACGAGTCCTCGGCGATCTCGAACGCGTAGTAGACGTACGGGTACTTGAGCGGCGCGATCCGGATCTCGGGCGAGAGGTTGCGCACCTTGGCCTGCGGCTCGGGGTAGATGACCTTGGCCTGCTCGTAGCCGATGGTGAAGCCCCACGACGTCACGACCGCCTGGCTGTCGTTGTAGATGTAGAGCTCGTAGCGGGTCTCGAAGTCGAGCTCGTCGGGCGGCACCCAGTTGCGCTCGGTGTAGTTGATCTCGTCGTAGACGATGGCCCGCGGGTTGAACTGGTCGTTGGTGACCTTGTAACAGACCACCCGGTAGGTCGAGCCCTTGCGGTGAGGCCACTCGAACTTGGGTCGTGTCTCGTAGAACACGACGTTCTTCTCGGTCTTGGCGGCGCCGCCCTTGACCGGTTGCTTGACGCTGGCGGCGCACAAGGCGACACCGAGCCCCACCAGGACGATACGCGCGAACGAAGTTAGCCTCATGGCTCTGCCCTCCAGAGTAGAGCGGAGGGTAGAGGCGGAGGCCGACCGCGGTCAAGGCGCGGTGGCGGGACTCGCGCGCGGCGCTGATCGCGCCTACTCGATGTCGTTGTGGCCCATGCCGCTGCACCGCTCCAGGGCGATGTCGCGATACGAGCCGCGCGAGCGGGGCAGGTGGGCCCTGGCCTTGCCGACGTTGCCCAGGCCGCAGGCGGCGATGGTGGCGAACATCTGGGCCTCGGCGTCGCCCGGGCGCTTGCGAAGCGCCGACTCGGCGAGGGACAGGGCCTGGCGATACCGCTTGGCCTTGATGGCGTTCTTGGCCTCGGTGATCGCCTCGTCGGGATCGGAGGGGCCCGAGGTGTCCACCGGGTCACTCGAGCCGGCCTTGTCGCCCGAGCCGGCCTTGTCGCCCGAGCCGGCCTTGTCGCCCGAGCCGGCCTTGTCGCCCGAGCCGGCCTTGTCGCCCGAGCCGGCCTTGTCACCGGGACGGGTCCGATCCTTGCCACTGCGCGGCGGCGTCACCACGGCCACCGCGGGTGCGTCGACGCCGGCGTCGACCGCCACCGCCGCCACGGCGCCGGCGTCGATCGGCGCGCGGCCCAGGGCGTGGCAGTCGCGGATCGCCGTGAGCCGCTCCTCGCCGGGTGGGACGTGGGTCTCGATCATGGCCAGCATGCGGCCGTGTTCGGCGCAGTCGCCGCGCCGGGCGGCGTCGATCACCGGCGGGATCTGGTCGTCGAGCCACTCGGCCTGCTCGCGGGCGCGCAGCTCGGCGGCGCGCTCGCGGTAGACGCTGTCGGCGGCGATCTGCTGGTAGGCCGCGACCAGCGCCGGGTAGTCGTTACTGGTCGCGCTGCGCTGCATCTTCTTGTAGGCCAGGCCGTGCGAGCTCTCGAGCTTGGAGCGATCGGCCATGGCCGTCGCCTCGAGGTTGGTGGGCTCGGCGGTGAGCACGTGCATCGACGCCATCAGCGCGGCGTCCCAGCGCTCCTCGCGCATCGCGACCTGCGCGATCTGCATGTTCTCGGCGACCGTACCGCGGCCGGCGGTGCCGCTGCCGCCACCACCACCGCTGGTGGCGACGATCGCGACGGCGACGCCGCCGGCGACGACCAGGCCGCCGACCACGCCGAGCCACCAGCGCGGCCGGTGTCGCGCCTGCGGCATGACCATGCCCGACGCGGCGCCATGGGTGGTCAGCGGCGGCGACGCGCCCGCGGCGGATCGCGGCGGATACGATTGCGCGGCCGGCGGCGGCGGATACGAGTGTCCCACCGGTGGCGGGTACGACGCGGCGGTGGGGGCGTACTCACCCTGCGACGGCGGCCGTGACGGTGGCGGCTGCGACGGCGCCGCCGAGTAGGCGGCGCTGGGAGGAAACGGGCTCGCCGCCGCCATGGTGGCGCTCTCGGCGATGCTCGGCGACGGTAGCCGGAGCTGGTCGATGGCGCTCACCAGCTCGCCGGCCGAGCGGAAGCGCTCGTCGGGCTCCTTGCGCAGGAGCCGGTGGATCACGTGCGCGAACCCGGGATGGATGCCGGGCAGGCGATGAGGCAACGGCACCGGCTCGTCGCGCAGGTGGGCGGCGAGGACGTCGAGGCCACCCTGACCGAACGGCGGTGTCCCGGCGACCATCTCGTAGGCGATGCAGCCGAGCGCGTACAGATCGGCGCGGGCGTCGACCGTGGAGGCGTCGTTGCACTGCTCGGGTGCCATGTACGCCGGCGTGCCGAAGATGCTGCCGGCGCGGGTCGCGGCCATGGTGGCGCCGCGCTCGCCTAGCTTGGCGATGCCGAAGTCGAGGATCTTGGTGCGTTCGCCGCCGGGGATGTCGCGGTCGGGGACCAGGAAGATGTTGTCGGGCTTGAGATCGCGGTGGACGATGCCGATGGCGTGGGCGGCCTCGAGCGAGCGGGCCAGGAGACGAAGCACCACCGCTGCCTGCTCGACGCGCATGAGGCCGGCGCGGAGGCGGTCGGCCAGGCTCTGGCCGCGCAGCTTCTCCATCACGATGAAGGCGCGGCCGTCGGGCAGGGTGCCGACGTCGAAGACGTTGACGATACCGGCGTCGAGGATGCTGGCCGCGGCCTTGGCCTCGTTGAAGAAGCGCCGCACCATCGCCTCGTCGTTGGACAGCTCGGGCAAGAGGAACTTGATGACGGCGTCCTTGCCCATCACGGTGTGGGTCGCGGTCCACACCGAGCCCATGCCGCCCTCGCTGAGGCGGTTGGTGATGCGATAGGCACCGACCGTCGTCCCGATCATCCCCTTCATGGTAGCACTGCGAGCATGACGCTGCGCTGGTGGGTCGCGGTCTCGCTGTTCGTGATCTCCCTGTCCCATGGGACCGGGTGCAAGAAGAAGGCGGGCGACGCCGGCAAGGTGGCGCCGGTCGCCGACGCGGCGGTGGCCCTGGCCGTCGCGGACGCCGCCGTCCAGCCCGAGCTACCCCCGCCCGACGTGGTCCCGGTCGAGCCGCCGCGCCGGCTGTGGACCAACGAGCTCATGACCGAGCAGGCCTTCCTGGACTTCTCGAAGGAGCAGGGCGGGGAGCGCTTCACCAAGTTCGTGGTCGATCTCAAGACCGACGCCATCTACTACTTCGACGTCGACGTCTACCGTCTGCACAAGGACTTCATCTTCGCCGAGCTCTACAAGAAGCCCAAGACCAAGGAGGCGGTGAAGGTCTTCGACGTCAACTACGGCAACAAGAAGACCGACTTCTTGATGTGTTACCTGGTCCACCACCTCGGCCCCGACAAGTGGACGTTCGCGTTCTGGGAGGGCGACTACGCCACCGCCGCCGACGTCGAGCGCGCCTACCGGCGCATGAAGGCGACCTTCTGGAAGGGCGACGTGATCGCCTACCGGCCCGACTCCAACTACCAGGAGAGCATCGCCAAGCAGCTCACCTCGATCCCGGTCATCACCAACGACAAGCTCTACAAGGACTCGGTCTACGCCGCGTTCAACAAGGGCACCGCGATCGGTGTGCTGCGTCTGGTCCCGGTCGGCGCCAAGGAAGATGATCTGGCCTTCGACTCGACCGAGATCGTGATCCTGCCCGAGTCGCTGCCTGACATCACGCCGGTGGCCGGCATCATCTCGGAGACCTTCTCGACGCCGCTGGCCCACGTCAGCTTGCGGGCGCGAGCCTGGGGTATCCCCAACGTCGGCCTCAAGGGCGCCAGCAAGACCTACGAGGCGCTGAGCGGCAAGACCGTCTACTTCGAGGCCACCGACTCGTCGCATACCCTGCGCGAGGCGACCGCCGAGGAGATCGCAGCGTGGCAGGCCAGGGTGACGAAGGCGAAGGAGGTCATCCTGCCCGCCGCCAACCTCGATGCCACCGAGCTGGCGACGCTGGACAAGCTGCGTGCCACCGACGTCACTGCCTACGGCGCCAAGGCCGCGAACCTGGGCGAGATCGTATGGAGCAGGCCCGAGGGCTTCGCCGTGCCACCTGGCTTCGGCGTGCCGATCCACTGGTACGACGTGCACATGAAGGCGGCCGGGCTCGACAAGAAGGTCGACGCCATGCTGGCCGATCCGAAGTTCAAGTCCGACGCCGCTTACCGCAAGAGGTCCCTCGACGGGCTGCGCGCCGAGATCGCGGCGGCGCCGCTGGTTCCAGCGTTCGAGGCCAAGCTCGGCGAGGCCATCGACGCGCTCATCGCCGGCGACACCGCCGTGGGTTTGTTCGTGCGCAGCTCGACCAACGCCGAGGACCTGCCGGGGTTCTCGGGCGCCGGCCTCTACGACACCGTCCCCAACGCCAAGGGCAAGGACGCGGTGGGCAAGGCCCTGCGGTCGGTGTGGGCCAGCGTGTGGAACCTGCGCGCCTACGAGGAGCGCGAGCACTACCGGGTCGATCACACCCGGGTCTACGGCGCCGTGCTGGTCCAGGTCGGCGTCAACGCCACCGCGGCCGGCGTGCTGGTCACCGTGCACCCGACCGATCCGGCCGAGACCGTCTACACCATCAACGCCAAGAGCGGCCTCGGCCTCCGCGTCGTCGAGGGCAAGAAGGTGCCGGAGTCGATCCTCTACGATTACAAGAACCACGGCATGCGGGTGCTGTCGCGCTCCGACGAGGAGACCATGCTGGTGTTCGACGGCAAGGGCGGGGTGCGCGAGGTGCCCAACCCGCAGAAGGGCAAGCCCGTGCTCACCAACCAGCGCATCCTGAAGCTGGGCACGGTCGCGCGCCGGCTGACCAAGGTGTTCCCACCCGACCGGCCGCTCGACATCGAGTGGCTGTTCGTCGGCGACGACCTGTTCATCGTGCAGTCGCGCCCGTACGTGGTGCGCTGACCGGCGTCAGGCGACGGCGGCGATCTGCGCGACGAGCTCGTCCTTGCGGGCCGCCGGCAGCCACGAGGCCTCGACGGCGTTGCGGGCGAGCTGCACCAGCTCGGCCGCGCCCAGCGGGAGCGCGGCGGCGACGGCGCGGTAGTTGTCGGCGATGTAGCCACCGAAGTAAGCCGGGTCGTCGGAGTTGACGGTGACGCACACGCCGGCGGCCAGGAGCCGGGCCAGGTTGTGGTCCTCCATGCGCTGGTAGACGCGGAGCTTGGTGTTCGACAGCGGGCACACCGTGAGCGGCATGCGGCGCGCGGCCAGCTCGGCGACCAGCGCCGGATCCTCGTCGCAGCGCACGCCGTGATCGACGCGCACCACCTGCAGCAGGTCGAGCGCCTCACGGATGTACGCGGCCGGGCCTTCCTCGCCGGCGTGGGCCACCGGCTTGAGGCCGAGCGCGCGGGCCGCCGCGAACACGCGCTCGAACTTCCGGGGCGGGTTGCCGCGCTCGCCCGAGTCGAGGCCGACGCCGGCCAGCTCGCCGACGAACGGACCGGCCTGCTCGAGGGTCGCGAACGCGTCTTCCTCCGAGAGGTGGCGCAAGAAACAGAGGATCATGGCGCTCGAGATGCCGAGCTTCTGCTGACCATCAGCCAGGGCCCGGCGCAGGCCGCGGTGGACGGTCGCGTAGGGCACGCCGCGCGCGGTGTGAGTCTGGGGATCGAAGAAGATCTCGACGTGGACGACACCATCGGCGTGGGCGCGCTCGAGGTAGGCCCAGCACAGGTCGTGGAAGTCGTCCTCGTCGCGGAGGACGTCGCAGCCGGCGTAGTAGATGTCGAGGAACGACTGCAGGTCGCCGAACGCGTAGGCGGCGCGCAGGGCCTCGACCGACGGATAGGGGAGAGTCACCGCGTGGCGTGCGGCCTTGGCGAACACCATCTCGGGCTCGAGGGTGCCCTCGATGTGGAGGTGGAGCTCGACCTTGGGCAGCCGGCGGATCAGAGTCTCGATCTCGGGGGTTAGCGCCATGGAATCGTGGGCAGCATACAGCGTTGCAAGCGGCGGGGGAGGCGGCTACGGTCCGCCCCTTCCCGACGGTGAATAGCCATGAGCGACCCCACTCCAGTGACTCCGCCTTCTGACGTCTCGGCTGACCTCGTTCCGGCCCTCGCCGAGGAGCTCGGCCTCGCGCCAGCCAGCGTGCGCGCCGTCCTCGAGCTGCTCGGTCAGGGCAACACGGTCCCGTTCATCGCCCGCTACCGCAAGGAGAAGACCGGCGGGCTCGACGAGGTGCAGATCCGTGCCATCGAGGAGCGCCAGGCCTACCGCGCCGAGCTCGAGGACCGCCGCGCCGCCGTGCTGGCGTCGATCACCGAGCAGGGCAAGCTCACCGACGAGCTGGCCGCCGCCATCCGCGCCGCCGCCACCAAGGCGGTGCTCGAGGATCTCTACGCGCCCTACCGCGCCCGCCGCAAGACCCGGGCGAGCACCGCACGCGAGCGCGGGCTCGAGCCGCTGGCCCGGCGCATCCTGGGCCAGGCCGCCGACGGCGACCCGGCGACCGAGGCCGCCGCGTTCGTGACCGGCGAGGTGGCCACTGCCGAGGCCGCGCTGGCCGGGGCCCGCGACATCGTCGCCGAGATCGTGTCCGACACCGCCGAGGTGCGCGCGCTGTGCCGCACCGCCTATGGCGAGCACGGCGAGGTGGTCAGCGTGCGCGTCGCCGACACCACCGTCGAGCCGACCAAGTACGAGGCCTTCTACGACTTCCGCGAGCCGGTCGCGACCATCCCGTCCCACCGCTTCCTCGGCATCCGGCGCGGCGAGGCCGAGGGCTTCCTGCGCGCTCACGTCGCGCCCATCGGCGCGCCCGGCGCCGTCGACGAGCTGGTCGCCGCCATCGAGCGGCTGGTGAAGCTCGACGCGGCGTCGCCGTGGTCGGGGCTGCTGCGCGAGGCCGTGGCCGACGCCCACAAGCGCCTGCTGGCGCCGGCCATCGAGCACGACGTGCGCACCGAGCTCAAGCTGCGCAGCGACGCCGGCGCGGTCGATGTCTTCGCCGGCAACCTGCGTCACCTGCTGCTGCAGTCGCCGCTGGGCGGCAAGACCGTGATCGGCATCGATCCTGGCCTGCGCACCGGCTGCAAGTGCGCCGCGGTCGACGCCACCGGGCGCTACCTGGGCAGCATCACCGTGTTCCTCACCCAGGGCGAGGCCGCCATCGCCCGCGCCCGCGAGGAGCTGGGCGCGTTCATCCGTCTGCACGATCCGGCCGCGATCGCGGTCGGCAACGGCACCGGCGGCCGCGACGCCGAGGCCTTCGTGCGCAAGCTGCTCGCCGCCGAGCCCGCGCCCGAGGCGCCGCCGGTCGATCCGGCCATCGCCGCCGCCACCATCCAGGCCATCGCGGCCGCCGCGGC
>SXGT01254135.1_pt1 | contig 14443 bp, 15 predicted proteins | sample 3176221 | NCBI WGS metagenome assembly SXGT01 (sample SAMN11356862, study PRJNA531348) | freshwater metagenome | isolation source: freshwater sample F1-120 | place: China: Fuxian Lake, Yuxi | collected 2017-12-25
ACGGGTACGCGTGCAGGCAAGGAAACCGTTTTAGTCTATGTGCATGATCTCGCTGCTTCAGTTACGCGACCCAATAAACAACTCAAGGCATTTCAAAAAATCTTGCTTGCACCTGGAGAAGTAAGGCAACTGAACTTTAAACTGACCCCGGAAGATTTATCATTTATTGGCGTTGATTTAAAACGTATTATAGAACCCGGTGAATTTGAAGTGCTGGTTGGCAACGAAAGCGTTAAATTTACGCTACAGTAATGTCAACACTCAGCATGCACTTGGTCGCGACTTTTATACTAGGATTTCACAATGACTAAATCCCCCTATCTGGGTCCACTCTGCATTTTGACGACGTTGTTTTTTATGTGGGGCTTTATCACCTGCTTGAATGACATTCTGATTCCGCAATTAAAGTCGGTGTTTATCTTAAATTACACCCAAGTGATGCTGGTACAGTTTTGCTTTTTTGCCGCTTACTTTTTGGTTTCAGTCCCCAGTGGCTATTTTGTTGCACGCTTTAACTATAAGGTAGGTATTGTCACAGGCTTAAGCGTTGCCAGTCTTGGGTGCTTATTATTTTATCCAGCCGCAGCACTGCTTTCTTATGCGTTATTTTTGCTGGCGTTTTTTATTCTGGCTTCGGGCATTACCTTGTTACAGGTTGCCGCCAACCCTTATGTGACCTTATTGGGGGAACCAGAAACGGCCTCAAGTCGTCTAAACCTGACCCAGGCGTTTAACTCTTTAGGCACCACTCTGGCCCCCTTTGTCGGCAGCCTGTTTATTTTAGCCACCCCGATCACGCCACCTGAAGTATTAAGCACCTTCAATGCCGAAGCCTTGCTTAGCTATCAAAATACGCAAGCAAGCGCCGTACAAATTCCTTATTTAATCTTAGCCAGTACTTTATTGTTACTCGCGCTGCTATTTATCATAGTTCGGCTCCCTCATCCCCAGCCCACAAATGTAACAGCAGAGAATTTTTCTGCAGCAAACGACCAGCCAAGTGCTTGGCATTATCGCCACTTGGTTTTAGGTGCCCTGGGGATATTTCTCTATGTGGGGGCCGAAGTGTCTATCGGAAGCTTTTTAATCAGTTATTTAGGCGAGCCAGAGATTGCTGGACTGAGCGCCCAAGCAGCGGGCAAATATGTCTCTATCTATTGGGGCGGCGCGATGATGGGACGCTTTATTGGCGCCTCATTAATGCAGCGCATTGCAGCAGGGACAATACTGAGCTTTAATGCCACTATCGCTACCATTTTAGTGGTGCTGACCATCTTAGGTAGTGGTAGTTTTGCCATGTGGGCCATATTAGCGATTGGTCTGTTTAATTCAATTATGTTCCCCACAATTTTTTCGTTAGCCCTTAACAGTCTTGGGGACCATACCGGACAAGGTTCTGGCATACTGTGCTCTGCCATTGTGGGCGGGGCGATTTTACCGGTTTTACAAGGTTTTCTTGCGGATCAATTTGGCATTCATAACGCCTTTTTACTCCCTGCACTTTGCTATTGTTACATCGCCTATTACGGTTACTGGGGGAGTCGAGTGCAGTCGCGAAGCTAATATTTGGCGTTAGTCCTCACCCCTACGATGACGATCTCAGCGTTATAAAATGGCCGCAATACTCGCGCTTAGATCTTCAGGTGTAGTAGTCGAAGCAAAACGATTGATTACACGACCATCGCGATCTACTAAAAACTTGGTGAAATTCCATTTGATTGCTTCAGTTCCTAAGACCCCTTTGGCATGACTTTTCAGGAATTGATACAACGGATGTGCATGATCGCCATTAACCGCAATTTTGGCAAATAGCGGAAAACTGACTTGATAATGTGTACGGCAAAAATGGGCAATTTCCTGCGCATCTCCAGGTTCTTGCGCACCAAATTGATTACATGGAAATGCTAGCACCACAAAGCCTTGTGCCCGATACTGCTGATACAATTGTTCTAGCCCGGCATACTGCGGAGTAAAGCCGCACTGGCTAGCTGTATTAACAATTAGCAATACTTGACCACGGTAAGCTTCCAAAGTGGTTTCCGTGCCGTCCAATAACTGCACGTTAATATCGTAGAGGGTGTGGTTCATATCACTTACAAACAATTGAATAATAATGAAATTCCTAGTTAGACCTAACATTAACGACTGCATGCCAGTTAACTCGGCTTAAAGTATTATACCTGTATCTATGAATTTTGAAGCGGATAACCCTAGGTCGAACATAGCCAAATTCAGCGGTTGGCACAGACGATCCTGTGCGAAATTTTTTTATCCTTCATTATGGAGTTTGACTTGCCATGAGATTATTAATCGGAACCTATTTGCTTGTATGCTCTACCCTCGCCCTTGCGTGGTCATCTCCGCAGCAAGCTTTAGATGAATTTCTAAAATTTGAATTGGCAGGGGGTCGTTTAGCGGCGTGGGATTTTAAAAAATATCTTGCCGTTGACAAGGATTACGATGATCCCGGTTGGGATGAGATCCACTTAGTAAAACAGCATCGGGTTATCGATCTTAAGTGTAACGCGCATGAGTGCCTAGGACGAGTGGAAATTAGCTTTGCGCCTACGCAAAAACTGACAGCAGATCAGCTGGTCCCGCACCCCAAAGGCGGCAAAGCATTATTACGCTATCATGTTGTGAGACAAGGAAAACAGTGGCTATTAACGCATCCAGGCGGACAACCCCTGGTGAAGATCGATGTTTATCAGCGCTGGAAAATGCAACATAAATAAACAGCTCGCCCGGTCGGAGATAGCATTAAAAACAGGGGCGCAGCAGTTATTCTAAAATTAACAGCACTCGTACCAATTTGGGATTAACGCGTTTACTATCGACATAGGCAAGGGCACCTTTGTTTTCGCTTACAGTTTTGAGCACCGCTTGCTCGTCAGGTAACGTCATGGGTGGAGACCCTTGACCACTAAACATAATCCTTGCCCAATAGGCATTGATCTGTTCAATAGGTCGTGCAGTTAATTTCGTGTAAAAGTCAGCACGTAACTCCTGAAAATCCAGTGGCAAGGCAAAATTTCCATTGGGTAATGACCGAGTTCTACCCATAAAGATATCTTGAACTTCTTGTTTGCTCAGACTCGTCACCGGACTATTCAAGTTACCAATCACAGCGAGCTCTGCCCGAACTTGGAGGCTGAAGAGGAAAAATAGCAAAAGCGTTTGGATTAATTTTTTCATGGGCATCAGAAAATAAAATCCATACTAAGAGACCAGAGATTAATTTGCTCTGGCCAATCTCCTGATGTATCCCGCAACCATAACCGGGTGCCATTATTGCCAAACCAATAATGACTCCACTCTGTTTTTAGTGCTACCTTTGGCAAGACATCCCAACGTAAGCCAATGGATATGGATTGTTCGTGTACCCCATTACTATTAAGCGAGCGATCGATTGTTTGATACAACGCATCCAGTTCAGGCAAGTCCACAATAGGTTTAGGCACATTGGCATGCTGATCAAAAGAATAGGCAATGCCATACAGTGCATACAACGTCAACTTATCAAAGCGCCGACCTAAACTGAGATATCCGCTGGCAGTATCTGCAAACAACTTATACTTTGAATGAGTATACGAAGTTTCTGCTTGCATTAACCAAGTACCATCATCAAAGGCCGCGCCCAAAGAGAAAAAATTGATATCGGTATTTTTGGGAGAATAATAAGGTATAAACTTTTGAACATCTGGGAAAATAATATTCGCGAGTGGGTCGCGCAATTGCTCAATTGCGGGACTGGTATAATCCGTAACTAGATGTAAAAAAGAATAGCTAAAGCGCGCACGCCAGTTTCCAGACTCATAGACCATATTTACGCCTGTTGCAGGCGCACCGAGATTGACTCTTAAATTATCTTCCAAGGGCACTTCATTATAGGTATAGGCGCCTGCGACTTTTATCGATAACAGATCTTCGCCGAGATGGAATTTTTTAGTAATATCCAAACCATCGTAGTGATACATGGGGACATTAGCATAAAACTCATGCGGCGGCCTGACCCAGGTATAGGCATAACCCACATTTCGGTAGTCTGACAGCGCAAATAAATCGGCGCCCATACGCCCAAAGCGCAAGTCTAAATCTTGCTGAGGAGTCCAGCGCAAAAACGCCCACTCCAAATTTTGTTCCAAAAAATCGCCTGCATGATCTCGCGCGACAAATTGTGTGGTCAAATGGATTGCATTGGTTAAATCAACGTCTAGTTGTAGGCCCAAACGCGAATCATTGGTAATTCCCCCAGACGCACTGGCTCCTTGCGTTTGAGTACGATCACGGGTAAAGGCTAAGCGATCACTGTCTGTGGTGACAAAACCAAAAGTACCAAATCCAGATATAGAAACACGCGGCGCAATTTCATCAGCAAAAACCTTGCCTAAACAACTTAAGTGCATGATAAACATACTGATGAAAATTACTTTCATAAAACGCTGCATTTAAGCTGTAATCCAGTGTCCCAGAATGAACAACAAAGCCATCTCACTTAAGCCCCCTACTTAAAGCATGTTAAACCGATACAACATCACCATGGTTTATTAAGGTAAGGTTAATTTATTTTATTTGCAACCACTGATAACTCTAATGACTGACAGTATAGTCTCTAACATAAAAAGTTTAAGTCAATCATTAAAAATGTTGACTCGATAGCTTGGTTCGGCTTAAAAACGAGTGGCATTCATTTGGACTGGAAAAAAAATCCAATTTGAAATTTTTTGATTTTGCAATATCAAGGGCGTTAAAGCCATGAGTATTGATAATGCTTGGGGTAGCGTTTTTGCGTGCAAGAGTGCAAATTGCACTTTTGTTTTCAATGATGGCGTTTATGACACTGAGTACATTTGGTAGTAGCGGGTTAGTCTGACTACTAAACTTAAGCCTCGCCAGAGGTAAAAATTTATTTAATATTGATCGCGCCGATAATTTACTGGTTATTACGCCGATCATTTTTCATCAATAAATCAAAGGGAAAAACGTTACACTCAACCTGACTGCCCTTAAGACAAGGATACGCGTGGTATTTGGGACGATGTCGAAGGCAATTAACTACCTATATTGCCGAACCCAGCCCCAATAGAGTTTAATCTAAAATCAGTAATACTCGCACTTGCCTGTGATCAACATGTTTAAGGTCTAGATAGCTGATTGTGCTTTTGTTTTCTGTGACGGTATGAATAATACTTAACTCGTCGGTTAATGACAGCGGAGGCGATGCTTGACCACTAAACATAATACGCGCCCAATACGCATTAATTTGCTCAATTGGGCGGTTAGTGAGTTTGTAATAGAATTCGCTACGTAATTCGGAAAAGTCCAACGGCAGAACAAAGTTACCATTCTCCAGCACGCGGCTACGCCCCATAAATATAGCTTGAACTTCTTGCTTGGTTAAGGACTTGACTGTACTTTCCAGATTACCAATGACCGCAATTTCTGCCTGTAGCGATATCGGTAGCATCAGTAAGAATAAAAAAAACAGCAGCGCGGGCATAAGCTTAAAATACAAAATCTATACCAATAGACCAAATATTGCTTTGTCTGCTGGGGTCGTTGTATTGCGTATGCCAAAGGTCTTTACCATTACGACCAAACCAATAATGGCTCCATTGTGCTTTGATAGCGGTATTGTTAAATACATCCCATCGAACCCCCAGAGAAAGGGATTGTTCATGAATGGCATTCTCATTCAGTGTATGGTTTGCGAGCTGATAAAGTTCGTCTAATGCAGGAGCTTGAATCAAAGGAGTTGGTATCGCCACGGTTTTCTCAAAAGAATATGCAAGACCATAGAGTGAGTACAGCGTAAATTTTCCAAATCGCCGCCCGACACTGAGATAACTACTGGCATTACTCGGAGCCAGCACGGTATTGGTATTGGTATACGACGCCTCTGTATGCATTAACCACAAGCCATCATCATAGGTCGCCCCCATTGAAAAAAAATGGATCGGGCTGTCTTTTAGGTAAAAATACGGTGATAATTTATTGGCATTAGGCACTAACGCATTAATCAGAGGATCATTAAGTAAGTCTAACTTCTGATCATAGGCGGAGGTGGTCGCAAATGAGCCACTGAGATAGGAATAACCTATGCGCGCTCGCCAATTACCTGTTTCATAGATCAGATTTCCGCCCGTTGCAGGTGCGATAAACTCGATATTATCACTGCGATCTGTGGCTAATTCATTCTGGGTATAACCCGCAAAAACTTTCAAACGCAGCAAACCTTCGCCCAAATTGATGGTTTTGACCAGATCTGCGCCATCAAAATGATAGGCGGGCAAGTTACCATAGAACTCATGCGGTGGACGCATCCAGGGATAGGTAAAGCCCACATTGCGATCGTCCGATAGTAAGAATAAATCCGCCCCTATACGTCCAATACGCACATTGATATCTGGGTGCACACTCCAGCGCAAAAAACCCCATTCCAGATTTTGTTCCCAGAAATCACCTGCATGATTACGGAACACAAATTGACTCGTGAAGTGCAATCGATCTGAGAGATTCACGTCTAATTGCAATCCTAAGCGTGAATCCGTCGTAAAATCTAGCGAATTATAATAGCTGACTTGGGTTCTATCTCTCGTAAAGCCTAACTCACGACTGTCTGAACCTAGCATTCCCAGGGTTCCAAAACCCGAAACCGTCCAACGAGCAGCCATGTCGTTCGCTACAGCGACCTGAACACAAGTCAGCATCAGTAATACTAGGCTTAGAGAATTGAATTTCATGATTTAGGGTTGCGTTTCAACCAATTAAGCTGTGAATAAATCTGATTTTAAGTATAGCAGTACAAAAAAATGTCAAACAATTTTCTCTAGAATTATTACTGAATGCTAATTATATTTATTACCCCCTCACCTACAGCGGTGAAAGCCTTCTAACAATATTCAGATCCGCTTGCCCAACATAACCGCATCAGAGCAGACCGTGTTCTGCAAACGAAAAAGGCTCGCCTTCTCCGACAATAAAATGATCTAACACCCGAATTTCCAGTAAGGCAAGTGCTTGTTTCAGGGTTTCGGTAATATTCCGATCTGCCCGACTGGGTTCACAAACTCCAGAAGGATGATTATGTGCAAAAATGACTGCTGCGGCATTATGGTGTAAGGCACGTTTTACCACTTCACGCGGATACACACTCGCGCCATTAATCGTTCCGCGAAACAATTCTTCCAATTGCAGCACACGATTTTGATTGTCTAAAAACAGACAGGCAAATACTTCATAGCTATAGCCCCTTAGTTGGGCACTTAAATAGGCGCGGGTCAATTCTGGACTAGTGAGCGCATCGCCTTGCTGTAAAATTTCGGCAAAATGCCGCCGCGCCATTTCAAGCACCGCTTGTAACTGCGCATATTTAGCATCTCCCAACCCCACGCCAGCACAAAACTGCGCTCGATCCGCATTGAGCAGCGCTTTTAAGGAGCCAAAACTGCTTAATAATTCCCGCGCCAAATCCACTGCCGATTTTCCGGGTGTCCCTGTCCGTAAGAAAATAGCTAATAGTTCTGCATTGGTTAGCGCTTGAGCTCCTTTGAGCAATAATTTTTCCCGCGGACGTTCATCGGCAGGCCAATCGTTGATACCCATGGACTACTCTCCATTAATGTAGGTTTTAATATCCACTTGCGAGTGACCTGCAACTGCAAGCGTGCGCTAATTTAGCAAAAATTGGCTTAACCTAAGATTTATGCATAGATCATTTGCGCAATACTTGTAATAATACGAGCACTTTAATAAGCCTTAGGTATTTCATTATTAAACCTCGAATTTTACTTGCTATCAGCGGGGGAATTGCCGCGTATAAATGCGCAGATTTGGTCAGATTGTTGGTCAAGCACGGCGCTGAAGTTAAGGTAGTCATGACCCGTGCCGCTCAGGAATTTATTACGCCCTTAACATTACAGGCTTTATCTGGCGGAACAGTACAAACAGAGCTGTTTTCAGCCGAGCAAGAAGCGCAGGCGATGGGCCATATTGCCTTGGCACGTTGGGCTGATATTCTGTTAATTGCTCCCGCTACCGCGCATGTGATTGCAAAATTAAGTCACGGTTTGGCAGATGACTTATTAAGTACCTTGTATTTGGTCGCCGAATGTCCGGTATATATCGCACCCGCGATGAATCAAGCAATGTGGCATAAAACGATTACTCAAGAGAATATTCAGCGTTTACAAGAAAACGGCGTTAAGATTATTGGCCCGGAAGCAGGCGAACAAGCATGTGGCGATGTCGGCTTAGGACGGATGTCAGAACCCGAAAGCATTTGCGCCCAGATATTCTCTAAAGCAGACCCTTGTTTGGCAGGTAAACATATTTTAATTACCGCAGGTCCTACCCGCGAAGCGATTGACCCTGTCCGCTACATTAGCAATCGAAGTTCTGGTAAAATGGGCTATGCGCTGGCCAATGCTGCACTACTTGCTGGAGCAAAGCAGGTCACCTTAATTAGTGGTCCAGTGAATCTCAGTGCAGCTCTCGGCATCCAAGTCCACGCGGTTGAATCCGCTGCACAAATGTATACTAAAGTGATGGAGTTCGTTGCGCAATGCGATATTTTTATTGCCGCGGCGGCGGTGGCTGACTATACCCCGCAAATGACTGAAGCGAGTAAAATTAAAAAACTCCATGCAGAAACATTGTTAACTTTACAAAAAACTCAAGACATTTTGGCGGCGGTGGCAAACCTACCCAATCGACCGTTTACTGTTGGATTTGCAGCAGAAACAGATGATTTGGAGCGGTATGCTCTAGAAAAATTACACAAAAAAAAATTAGATTTGATTGCCGCCAATTGGGTTGGGCAAGCACAAGGCGGTTTTGATCGGGATGAAAATGCGCTCCATGTCTATTGGCAAACAGGCAGCCAGAGTTTTGCAATGATGCCTAAAACGGAATTAGCGCAGCACTTAATTAAGCTTATCGCGGAAAAATTTAATGATGCAACAGCCCCTCAAAAATATCCAACTTAAAGTACTCGATGCACGCTTGGGTACCACTATCCCATTACCGGAATATGCGACTGCGGGTGCCGCTGGCTTAGATTTACGCGCCTGTATCGAGCAGGATCTAGAACTGCAGGCCAACGAAACCTTACTCATTCCAACGGGTCTGGCCATCCATATCGCCGATCCCAATTTAGCGGCAGTGATTTTGCCTCGCTCAGGCTTAGGCCATAAGCATGGGATAGTTTTGGGCAATTTGGTGGGTTTAATTGACGCGGATTATCAGGGACAAGTATTTATTTCCTGCTGGAATCGCAGTTCAAACACGTTCAAAATTAGTGTTGGCGAGCGGATTGCGCAATTAGTGTTTGTCCCGGTAGTACAGGTCAATTTTGAGCTAGTGCAAGAATTTGATGTCAGTGAGCGCGGTACAGGTGGCTTTGGGCATACTGGCCGACAATAGACTTTCAAACTGAGGAGATCTATGAAACGAATTTTTAGCATCATGGCTGCAATCGCCATGTTTATGATATTAAGCCTAGGCGGTATTTTACTGTGGTCATGCTATCAACAACTCAATCAAGCTAAGTTAGAAACGGCCAAAGTGACCGCAGAGGGTTTGGCCTCCAATCTTGCGGCCGAAGTCAATTTGTTACAACAATTAGTGAATACCCTCGCGCAATCTCCCGCCACGGTCACAGCACTCAGTAACGGAGAAGCCGCCCAATTGCAACAAGTCGCCGCGCAGTTGGAAAAATATATCCCCGGGGTCATGAAAGTGCGTTTACTGCCCCCCAATACCACCGAAATTGATAATTCCAGCCAGCCTGTAATGGGCTACGCAGATTTGGATATGGTGCGCGAAAGCTTCACCACGCCGCAATTACCGGCAATTCATGACCAAGGCACTAATATGCATTTAGCAATTGTCGCCAGATGCGTTAAAAATAATTCTACCATAGGTATTGTGCTCGCCAGCATCAATACTGAAGCCATTTACAGCAAATTACAAAGTCTTAATCCCACCACGAGTTATCTAGGGTTGATGCAAGGCAATGTGGAATTGATGCAGCGTGGTCCGCTGTTGTTAAAAACTAAAGCGACCAATCAACTTAGCGTACCGCATACGCACTGGAATATTTTCTATGGGAGTGACAGCAGTTTTGACTGGGCGGGAATGAGTCTGGATATCGGTTTACTGCTGTTGTTGCTCATCCTGACGGGCGTATTGTTGTACTTTGGTTTGCGGCAGACTGAGGCCGTGCTGTTAAGTGAGCAAGCTATTGTATTAAAAGCGATTAAGGAACTGGGTAATATCAAAGGTAAAACCCAATATGCGCCCATGCTAGAATCTACCCAAGCAATCATCAAAAACCTGCTGGAATACGAGCGTGTCACCCACAAAAGCCAGACTAAATTTGCAGGCGATTTAAAAGCCGATACCCTGAATAATCTCTTGGAAGAAAATATGGATTTTCAAGAATTATTGCAAGCGCCTAAAAAAGCCGAAGCGAGCCCGACACGTGAATCGAAGCCGCTGAACATGCCTACACGCCCCCAGACTCCAAGCCAAGCCTCCGATATTTTTAGAGCGTATGATATTCGCGGGATCGTCGATAAAACGTTAACCAAAGACATCGTTTACAATATTGGAAGGGCTTTTGGTTCTGAAGCCAAAGAACAAGGCATTGCGCAAATTGTCATCGGTTACGATGGCAGAATCTCCAGCCCGGCGTTTGCCGAAGCTTTAGCCAAAGGGGTGATCACCGCTGGGGTCAATGTTATCGATATCGGTATGGTCCCGACCCCTTTGTTGTACTTCGCGGCCCAACAAATCGAAAGTCAAAGCGGCATTATGATTACAGGTAGCCATAATCCCGCACAGTATAATGGGCTAAAGTTGGTGTTAAAAAGTGTCACCTTAGCCGAAAATCAAATCCAAGCCCTCAAGCAGCGCATCCAACTAGAAGATTATATGACTGCGCATACGGGAACCATAGTACGTAATAACCGCTTTACTAATGATTATATTGGCGTTATTTCGGACGACATTCATATCGTCCGTCCAATGAAGATAGTCATGGACTGCGGCAATGGGGTCACAGGTACGCTAGGGCCCGTGTTACTTAAAACCCTGGGTTGCACGGTCATTGAACTCTTTTGTGAGATTGATGGTAAATTTCCTAACCATCATCCAGATCCAAGTAAACCAGAAAACCTGCGCGATTTAATCGCCGCGGTACAACATTATCAAGCAGACTTAGGGGTTGCCTTTGATGGAGATGGTGACCGTTTAGGTGTCGTGGACTCTAAGGGCAATATCATTTGGCCTGATCGGCAAATGATGCTCTTTGCCAGTGAAGTCCTAAAGGCTAGACCCGGTTCGCCTGTGCTATTTGATGTCAAATGTTCCAATCATCTAGGTAAACAGATAACTGCACATGGCGGTCAACCCATTATGTGGAAATCTGGACACTCACTGATGAAAGCCAAAATCAAAGAAACTGGAGCAAAATTGGCGGGCGAAATGAGTGGGCATATATTCTTTAATGACCGTTGGTTTGGATTTGATGATGGCTTATATGCAGCCTCCCGCTTAGTCGAAATTTTATCAGCGGATGCGCGCAACAGTGCGGATGTATTTGCTAGCTTTCCAGACAGCTTCAACACCCTAGAACTTAATGTTCCCCTACCCGAAGATGAAAAATTTCGGTTTATTGAAGCCTTTCGCAACACCGCAACCTTTAAAAATGCCCAAATTACCAATATCGATGGATTTCGTGCAGAATTTGCCGATGGCTGGGGCTTAGTGCGCGCTTCCAACACCACACCGACCTTAGTGTTACGCTTTGAAGCCGACACCCCTGAAGCTTTGATACGTATTCAGACTGACTTCAAAACCCATTTACTCAATTTAAACCCTAATCTCCTATTACCTTTTTAAGCGGAATTTACCCTAAATGATCAAAACCAAAGACGCTCATAAGATTGCGCATGTTTTAATTGAAGCCCTGCCCTATATCCAGCGCTTCAAAAATAAAACCGTCGTGGTGAAATTTGGCGGCAATGCCATGATTGATGAAAATCTTAAACAAAGTTTCGCCCGAGACATCGTCATGATGAAGCTGGTGGGTATCAATCCTATCGTGGTCCACGGAGGCGGCCCTCAAATTGGAGATTTACTGAAACGCCTGGGCAAAACCTCTGAATTTGTTGACGGTATGCGCGTTACCGACAGTGAAACCATGGATGTCGTAGAAATGGTCTTAGGCGGTTTAGTCAACAAACAAATCGTCAACTTAATTAATCGCCATGGCGGTAAAGCCATCGGCTTGACGGGCAAGGATGGCGATTTAATCCATGCGCGTAAAATTAATATGACCCGCGCAATGCCCGAAAGCCAGTCCTCTGAAATTATCGATATCGGACATGTCGGCGAAGTACAAAGCATTGATCCCAGTGCGGTGGAAATGCTGGCTGCCAGTGATTTTATTCCGGTGATTGCCCCAATTGGCGTCGGTACTGACGGACATTCTTACAATATCAACGCCGATCTAGTTGCAGGTAAAATGGCGGAAGTACTCAAAGCCGAAAAACTCATGCTGCTAACCAATATCCCCGGCATCTTGGACAAATCGGGACAATTACTGACTGGCTTATCGATTTCGAATATTGAAGCCTTAATCGAAGACGGTACGATCTCAGGCGGCATGATCCCCAAAACCCGTTGTGCCATGGAAGCCTTGAAAGCCGGTGTTAACAGCGTACATATTATCGATGGTCGAGTGGAACATGCGGTATTACTGGAAATGTTCACCGACGAAGGGGTCGGCACCTTATTACTGCGCAAGCGCTAATCTTTAAACTAAATACAGCATGTGGCAAGAATAGAGCACGCGGAATTAGAGCCATTATTATTGTTTTTAGAACTGGTTTGCTTACAGCGACTGTCATTCGTGTAATCATTTTTACTTTTTATAAGCTCAAAGAATATGGTTCTAAGTTGATATAACTGCAAAGCCGAACTGGGCTGGACTTAAAATAATCCGCGAAGATTTGAAAAAACGGCGATGTCAGATTTTATTTTGTTGAATGTTTGGGCATTTTTTGTAAACAGGAGTTTTCTGGCAAGCACTCGCTATCAAACCCAACAATTTTTAATTCTCGGTAGTGGTTCGTATTGCGCTGATTTAGTTATGCTAACCTACCCGAATTGTAAAAGATTTATGCCTGACTATTTATAAGGCAGCGTTAATTGCTGACAGTTTAATACCTCAAACTCAGGATCTTTATGCACCAAGTACGCGCCCTGCAAGATTGCAGTCGCGGCAATCCAGGCATCAGCAAGGGACAAAGTATGGCTAGCCTTAATTGCCGCAGCTTTTTCTAATAATGCCGCATCTTCATGCACCCATTCAATGGGCAGCGACAGACATTGTTGATAAGCCAAGCGCCCTTCCTGCTCATTTTCATCTTTCCAAACCCGATACAGTATTTCCAACAAAGACATAAAACAACCATAACACTGCACTTTTCCTTGCTGCGCAGCATACAGAATGTCAGCGACTTGATCAGCGCCTGGCTCATTATCTCTAAGTGTCAACAACGCTGATGTATCCAAAAGATAACGTTTCATTCTTGGCGCTGATCCTGATGTCGCTCGGCCAAAAGCCTAGCAACGGAGCCACCACTTCCTCGACCACGAAACGCTTTTATTGGATTACTTTTTACTGGTTTAACGTGGATACCTGCAGCATCAACTATCCATTCCAAGCGATCTGCAGGCGATAAATGAAACTGTTGCCGAATTTCAGCGGGAATAACGGTTTGGCCGCGGGCGGAGATTGTACTTCTCATTATCAAGCCTCAAATGAATTACCGAATATAGCTAATAATTCACAACATAGCTTTTGTCTAACTATCTACTCAAAGAATCCTCGGCACAACTTCGCCTAGGTGTACTGATAGCGTCTGCAAAATGATGGATAGATAAAGGGAGTTGGTTGTATCGACATTATGTTGTGATAGACCAATACAATGGGGTAATTTTAGCTGTCGACGACTTGGCAATAGATTCAGCAGGCGACATATTTACCCGTTAGCAATGACCATTGCATCCGCACAGGCATTTGGGATATGCGGTCGTATTTTACTTTTGCTAAAGCAGCGTGGTTTGTCCGCTGTTGTTTATCGCTGGCGTCATTCGTCAGTTACAAAAACGCCGAGCAGCGAAATAGCAACAAGCTTAATCATCCCACTCTTAAACGCAGCTCTATGGAGATAAAAACCCAAATCTTCACTTTTTCAGCCCAGGGCGAATGCTGCAAAGCGTATAAGCTCTGATGCAAAAAAAGATGGATTCTTATGGAGTTTTGGATGCAATAAATTGCGGTAAGGCAGATACTACTGCACTTCTAAGCATTACATTCAATTTGCTGTGAACAGAGACTTATAAAAACAAGAAGAAATAAAATTCCTGTTAC
>SXGT01555147.1_pt1 | contig 14441 bp, 5 predicted proteins | sample 3176221 | NCBI WGS metagenome assembly SXGT01 (sample SAMN11356862, study PRJNA531348) | freshwater metagenome | isolation source: freshwater sample F1-120 | place: China: Fuxian Lake, Yuxi | collected 2017-12-25
CGAGCAGTACACCCGGAACATGGCCACTGGCGCCTCGACCGCGAACGTTGCGATCATCCTCATAGACGCCCGGCTTGGGATCCTCACACAGACGAAGCGACACTCCTTCATCGCGAGCCTCCTCGGAATCCCACGCCTCCTGATCGGGATCAACAAGATGGACCTGGTGGATTACTCACAGGAGGTTTACGACCGCATAGTGGCGGATTACCGCGACTTCGCGACGCGTCTCGGCGTCCTCGACCTCAAGTTCATCCCAATGAGCGCGCTGAAGGGGCACAATGTGGTGGCTCGCTCGAAGACAATGCCCTGGTACAACGGCGAGAGCGTGCTCGAGTACCTGGAGGACGTTTACATTGGCAGCGACCGCAACCTGATCGACTTCCGCATGCCGATTCAGTACGTCCTCCGTCCCAACCTCAACTTTCGGGGCTTCTGCGGGCAAATTGCCTCGGGCATCGTGAAGGTGGGGGACTCGGTCTTGGCGCTCCCAAGCCTCAGAACGAGCCGTGTGAAATCGATCCTGAGCTACGCAGGCGAGCATGAAAACGCCTACGCACCCATGTCCGTCACCATCACGCTCGAGGACGAAATCGACATATCACGGGGCGACCTCCTGGTCCACCCGAAGAACCTCCCGCGGGTCCAGTCGAGCTTCGAAGCGATGGTGGTCTGGATGTCCGAGGAGCCAATGCGGCCGGACGGGACCTACTTTGTGAAGCACACCACGCGCCTCACGAAGGCGACGATCCAAAAAATCGACTACCGTGTCGACGTGAACACTCTCAGTCGAATCTCGGCCGAGCCTCTCAAGCTCAACGAGATTGGCCGAGTGGCGTTCCAGGCCACACACAAACTTTTTCTCGACCCTTACTCACGCAATCGAATCACGGGCAGCCTCATCATCGTCGACCCGATCACGAACAGCACAGTTGGCGCTGGCATGGTGATCGACCGCGTGCCGGAGGATCAGCTCCGGGTCGCAACCGCAGAAGCGGCGCCACGCTCGGAGAACATCCGGCGCGAGGTCGGACGGGTGTCGATGGCGGAACGAGAAAGGCTTCTGGGCCAGAGGTCCGTCACCATCTGGTTCACGGGTCTTTCGGGCTCCGGCAAGTCCTCGATCGCCCAGGAGCTGGAGCGAAAGTTTTTTGAGGCCGGCCGCCATGTTTACGTGCTCGACGGCGACAACCTCCGCTTCGGCCTCAATCGTGACTTGAGCTTTTCGAAGCCCGATCGCACCGAGAACATTCGCCGCGCCGCCGAGGTTGCGCGGCTCTTCAACGATTCGGGGACGATCGTGCTGGTACCGGTGATTTCGCCCTTCAAGGCGGATCGCGATAGCGCCCGAAATATCATCGGCGACGAGCGTTTCATCGAGGTCTTCGTCTCCACGCCCCTGGAGGTCTGCGAGTCCCGCGACCGCAAGGGCCTCTACAAGAAGGCCAGGGCGGGGGAGATCGAGGACTTCACGGGCATCTCCTCGCCTTACGAACCACCGGAGAAGCCTTTCCTCGAGCTCAACACCCTCGGCCGCAAAGTCGATGAGTGCGTCGACGACCTCTTCTCCCGCATCGAGTTCCTCTTGCAACCCTGATGGGGGACAGCCGTCTGCATTTCGATTCATGGCCAGCCCCGAGAGAAGCCTGATGTCACCCAGGATGACCACCCGGCTCGCGTCGAAGGCTGAAGCGGAACGATGGAAGGAGATCGCCAGGTTTCTCCACGAACTGGGTCAGCTCAAGAGGGTTCAGCGCTCGGGCTGGTGGCTCGCTGGCGTGAGGCAGGCGGAAAGTGTCGCGGAGCACACGTTTCGCACTGCAGCCATAGCCTACATCCTCGCGGAGCTCGAGGGCGCCAGCGCCGATCGTGCGGCCTCGCTCGCCGTCTTCCACGATACGGCGGAGACTCGCGTGAACGATTCTCACCGGCTGCAACGGCTCTACGCGGACTGGGCGGGCGTGGAGGAGAAGGTTTCGCGGGACCAGCTCGAGAGCCTGCCCTCGCGCCTCGCTGATAAACTCGCCGGTCTGCTTGCGGAGGCCCGCGAAGAGGAGACGCTGGAGGCCCGTGTAGCAAGAGATGCCGACCGCCTCGAGTGTTTGCTTCAGGCGCGTGAGTATGCGGCGCGGGGCCACGGCGTGGAGCCCTTCTTGCGCACGTCCCTCGCTGAACTGACGACACGCTCTGCAAGACGCCTCGCACGGGCCATCCTCGGGATTAGTCCGGGGAGCTGGCACCAGAAGACTCTTGCCCTCAAGCGTCCTGTGGCCCCAAGGCGTCGCGCGAAAAGATCCAGGTGAGTTCGTGTTTGTTCGCGTGCAAGTGGACGAGGCGGCTGCCCTTGACGGACTCGAAATGCTCGATGGCCCCGTAATGCTGGTCGCCTTGAAACTTGAGCGTACAGACAAAGTGCCGCACCGCGCCAGTCTCGAGCCATGCCTTGACCCAATTCCAGAGCCGCTCCGGATAGCAGACGACGTCGCTGAGGATCCAATCAAAACTCTCTGCACCGGGTCGGAGCGAAAACGCGCTGCCCTGCCGGTATTCCACTCCAGGCATCTGCTCCACCCGGGGATCCAGCGGGGCACGGTCAATGGCCACCACAGTTGCACCAAGGCGTGAGACAGCCCATGTCCAGCCACCCGGTGAGGCGCCAGCGTCGAGGCAGCGCTCACCCTGTCGGGGGTGACGCCCGAGCAACGTCAACGCCTCCCACAGCTTCAAGTAGGCTCGATTCGGCGGTCCCGACTTGAACTCCTCAAATCTCACCTCGCCGTTGGGAAAGGGGCTCGTGGAGTGGGAGGAGGCGATCACGGTGTCCTCGTCGAGAAGCGTCCAGGAGCCCAGTGGGGACCTTGGTGGGGGGGCTGGAAACTCGAGCGGCCTGGCGCTCACATGCGGAAGTTGGCCCTGGATCAGCTCGGCCCTTCGAAAAAGCTTGAAGGCATAGAGAGCCCAGCCCCGTTGAATCGCACGAAGCTTGAGAACCGCGTCCTTGACGCTGCGGATCTTGATTTCAACGGGATCCAGCCAGACATTCTCCGTCCAGTGAACCGGTTGACGCTGGCCCCTGGCGATGAACAGACGTCCATGCTCGGCAAGGACTCCCCGCAACTCGCGCCGGAGATGCGCCTCAAATCCTCTTGGAGCCAGATAGCCCGTGGCGTCGAGCCTCAATGCCAGGCCGGAATCTCGCCCGCGGGGCTCTGCCACCAGGGAACCCAAGCCAGGGATACCAACCGAAGGCGTATGTCAGCTTTCTTGGGCCGCATCGAGATCGTCTCGAGCGGCTCCGCCGAGCTGTCGAATCGCGCCTCGAGCGACTTGACCTCCTCCTGAAACTGGGCTTCCAGCTCGGCCCTCAGGTCACAGAGGGCCTGCACGTTCTCCTCGGCACGGCCGACGTCCTGCGACTCCTTGATCGTTCGACCGACGCCCCTGGCAGCGGTCGTCGCCCTGCCGATCGTCGACGCGCTGATGGTTTTTCGGCCGAGGAACGCCCCGAGAATCGATGCACCAAAGCTGATGGCCGTCTGGAGCTTGGCGGCTGACGCTTGCTTTGCCTGAACGTCCTTGGCCGACTCGGCTCTTCGGATCCGTTCCTCGTAGGCGGCGAGCTTCGGGGCATACTTCTGCCGGAGCTTCTCCGCGTTCAGATCGCGATCTTCCCTGGATTTTTGACAAATGCGTGCGCGAAAGTCGCGTTCGGACTCTTCCGGCCGCGACACCGTTCGTGTTGACGGGCTGCGAAAAAGGTCCAGCTTCGCGGTGCGAAAGATCCTGTCGAGAAAGGCTGCTTTCCAACCCTCGTGGTTGGTTATCTGCGTTGCCGCAGGTGGCAGGGCAGCAAAGACTGCGCCTTGCGCTGGAGCCTGTTCGAGGTCACCGTCAGAGATCGCGACTTCCTCCGCGCGATTCCAGTCGACGGGCAGCGGGCCCGTGGTAATGGGGACGAGGAGGCACTTTTCGACCTCTCCGTTCACGTCCGATTTCGCGTCGTCAAAGTGGACACTCGCGATTCCAATGAGCGCCGGGCGATAGAGGAGCGTGCCTCCCGCCGGCTGCAACGACCGAAGCGGAACGAAACACTGCGTGACCTTCGGCGGGAGGGCGGGAGGAGCCGATGATCCGGTGGGGGAGCCCGTGGCGGGTCTGGGCGCAAGCTGCGCGCTAGCCACTGCCGTCGTCGCTGCGACCGCAATGCCCTCGCCACCCTCGGACCTGCGCTTGTCCATGAGCAACTTGATCTGCGCCCGGGTCAGCGGCCCGCGCAAGTAAGAGAGAGCCCAGCGCGTCTGAAAAACAACGGGACCGTCCTCGTGAACGTTATTCAACAAGAAGACACGATTTCCAAGGCTGGAGAGGAGCTTCTCCATCTCGCCCCGATGGAACGGGCTCGACGCCGTCGCCGAGGCGCCCTCGAGCCCGTCAAGCACACGGGCCTTGTCGCGCTCCGTCTGAAGTCGACCGATCAACCAGGTGCCAGCGGTCGAGAGACCCTTGTAATCCAGATCGACAGGATTTTGCGTCGCAAGCACGATGCCGACACCAAAGGCCCTCGCCTGCTTCAGCAGTGTCAGGAGCGGCTGTTTGCTCGGCGGGTTCGCAACCGGTGGGAAATAGCCGAAGATCTCGTCCATGTAAACAAGAGCGCGGAGGCTCGTTGTCCCGGGCTGGGAGCGGACCCAGCCGAGGATCTGATTCAACAGGAGGGTCACAAAGAACATGCGCTCGGCATCGCCCAGGTGCGCGATGGAGAAAATCGAGATCCGGGGCTTTCCTGAAGACGTATAGAGCATCGACTGAATGTCGAGCGGGTCACCCGTGATCCAGCTTTCGAAGCCCGGCGAGGCGAGAAGGTTGTTGATTCGCATGGCAAGCCCGAAACGCTCGCTCTTCGGATAAAAAGACTCCAGGTCGAAGACACCAACCCTCTCGAGGGGCGGGTCCTGGATGAGCCCGATGAGACTCGCCAGGTCGACATCGCGACCTTGCTGCCAGAGGCGTAGCACAATGTTTGAGAGCAAAATATGCTCCCGGCTTTGCATCGGGTCGGCGTCAACTCCAGCAAGGCCCAGGAGGCCCGAAACGGCGGTACGTACCTGTTCACCCACGCACTCTGCATCCGCGAGAACCGCCTTGCCGGGCGCCGCAAAGGACTTCAGCACGCTGACGGACAACCCTGCGCTGGAGCCTGGCGTGTAGACGGCGAAGTCGACGGAGTCGCGCAGACGCTGGATGCGTGCGCCGTCTTGCCCCCACTCGGTCAGGCCTTTCTTCCAGAGGTCGGCCTGCGCCGCCGCGAACTGAGCAGGATCGAGGCCCTTTCGACGAGCCTCCTCTTCGTTGATCCAGGGGGCGAAGTCCTCGCCGCGAAGATTCGGGAACGTCAAGAGCAGGTTGGAAAGGTCTCCCTTCGGATCAATCGCGATGGCCGGGATTCCATCAATGGCGGCTTCCTCGAGAAGGCTCAAACACAGCCCGGTCTTGCCGCTACCGGTCATGCCCACGCAGACCGCATGAGTCACGAGGTCTCGGGAGTCGTAAAGGAGAGGGGCCTCCGAGAGCTTTCCGGTGCTCAGGTCAAGATGGCGACCCAGGTAAAACGCGCCGAGCTTTTCAAAATCTTGCATGGGTTCTCTTCAAGTAATCGTGATCGCCTGTCGAATGGACCTTGCCCGGACCCGATTGTAATCGACTTTCAGGCAACGTGGAGAGGGCTCGGCACCACTTCCAGTGGGGCCTGGCTCTGCCCGCGCAAGCTGGTTCAACGCAAACTTCTCTAAAGTCAGTCCCGGAGACGCAGCGGCGCCCTTCGTGGCCACACTGGTGGACATCACAGGACGCGGGATCTACTTCCTGTTTGCCTACGTCGTCCTCCACGGGACCTTGCTCTGACCGCATCTACCGGGATCCCGCGTTCAGCACATGGTCGAGAAGGTCGAGGATCTCTTCAGCGCTCAGCGTGTTCAGGAGTCCGGCTGGCATGAGGGAGACCTCGGAGGTTACCCTCTCCTGGACATCGGCCTTCGAGATCGTGCGGAGCTCGTCACTCTTCTGGGCCGCCTGCGGCTTCAACTCGAGTGGGCTGGAACGGACCTTGTAAGCATCGGCGGTCTCCTCGATGACGATGCCCGAGACGAGCTGGCCATCGACGAGAACCAGGACGCTGGACCGAAACTTCTCGTCAATCACCTTCGAGGGTTCGATCATCTCCGTCAGCACGTCGAGCGGTGTCGTTTTCTTCTCGGATAGCTTCTGCTTCACCTGGAGGAGATCGGGCCCCACGAAGCCTCCAACACCGTTCACGCGGTGGCACGTCCCGCAGGCGAGATCGGTGAAGAGCTGTTTGCCACGCTCGCGGTTTCGCCCATGGCCCAGGTGCTCGAGCCCGTCCTTCAAGTCACCGACGGTCCATGCCTGCACGAACGGCCGGACCGGACCCGTGGGAGTCGAAGCGGCCGCCACGAGAGCCTCGGGTGAAACGTCATCGAGGCTCTTCACGACGCGCATCACTCCGTTCATGCGTCGCCAGTGGCCCGGGAAGGTGCAGACGTAGGGGTAGTCGCCCAGCTCGGTCGGTGCCGTAAAATTCAGGCGTTCGCTCTGGCCTGGCTGCAGGAGCCTTGTCGCGTGCAAGACCTCCGGCACGTTGGGAACGAAGCTCCTCGAGAAGGCGTTTGGGTCGGCCGCCATGCGCTCGCCCTCGAGACCGACTTTCTCGAGCGAGTGCGGCCTGGCAACCACCAAGTTGTGCGGCATGATGTCGACGTTCTCGAAGACAATTTCGATCGCCTTTCCAGCCTCGACGTGGATCTGCGGACGATCGTAGATCATGAGATTTGGCACCGCTCGGAGCACGATCACGGGCACACCCAGCGCTCTCAACGCAAGGCGCACGGCCTGGCCCTCCCTTGCCGGAAGGAGAGCGGCCAGTTCATCCGCCAGTTGCAACGCGTCGCGAGCCTCGCTCTGCGTCCGCTCGGCCGCCGGAAGCTTTTTCACATGGCTCGAGAGCACTTCGATGAGCGCTCGAGCCTCGCTCGGAGGCCTTCTCGGCTGGGGGATTCGACTCAGCGCTCTTACCGCCGCGGCACGCTCGTCGCCGGCCACAACGAACTTCGTTAGTATCTTGAAGGTGCCCTCCTCATCCTTGCCCGTAGAGACCAGGGCCTTCATGGCGCTGCGCCGGATCGCCGACTCCGGATCGCCAACAACCTCGCTGCTTGCGAGCTCCCCGGGCGCGGCATTTCCCTCGCGCTTCAGGGCAGGGTTGCGGCCCGAGTCGAGCACAAGGAGATCAAGGCCTTCGTAGCCTTTCCAGCGCGCCTTGAATTCTGCCGGCACGCCGGAGACAAGCGGCTGAATCCGCTCATGGGCCGAAGCTCTGAGCGCCGCATCCGGCAACAATGGGATGGCCTCCAGCAGGTCCCGAAGAGTGCTCGGGGACCGCGAAGCATCCTCCCACGCCGGGCCGATAGATCCATCCCCAGTCGCGAGAGCCAAGTAACTCATCTGGCGCGTGAAGGTGTGCCTCGCGCTCGACGCGATCGCACCGATTCCGTCTCTCTCCTTCTTGAGCCGTGAGGGCGACTCGGAGATCAGCATGTGAGCCAGGTCGTTCAAGGCGCGGCGGGACACCTCGCCCTCCGCCCGGTCCAGGCGTCGGACCGCCTGAAGCAGCTCGGTCAACAATTCGGTGCCGTTGACCTTCGCGAGGCCCATCAAGGCCTCGTGACGGTGCGCATGCACGATATCGTCTCGGGAGAGAATCGCCTGATGGACATGGGGTGTGCGAGGCAGCTTGACCAGCTCCGCCGTGCTCACGGTCGAGAGAAGGTAGGAAATGGCATCCGGATTGCCTGCGGCAAAATTTTTCTCCTCATGGATGGCTCTTTTCCAGTGAGGCTCGAGCTGCAGGAGCGTCTCGCGCAGGGTGTAGGAGAGGTAGTAGTCCATCGGATGCCGGATGACGGTGAGCGCCGCCACGGCGGCCCTGGCCTCACGAAAGAAACTTTGAGCGCGCACGGCCTCCAGGCGAACTCGGGGATGGGCGTCACTCGCCTGCGCTTCAAGAAGCCCAATGGGGTCCGCGACACGGTCACGCCAGTAGCAAAGGACCCGCGTGGCGGCGGCCCGGGCGTGATAGTCCTTGGCGCCAAGAATGCGCTTCAGGAGGGCCTCATCGACCACGTTGTGCGATTGGTGCAGCCAGAGCGCCTCGGTCAAGTGGTGCTCGTACCCGGGATCGTCCCTCGTCAGCCTCTCGACCCACTTGCAAACAGCTGCAATGACTTGCTTCGTGTCCCGGGCGCCGAGCTCGATCCTGGTTCGGTAGCGCGTGCGGTCCTCGGGTTCCTTCAGGAGCTCCAGGAGTTTCTCGATCGGCTCGCCAGCGATTCTCGCGGGCTCGAGGAGCCGACGCCCCGGGCAAGTGATCCGGTAAACACGTCCGTGGGTGCGGTCACGGCTTGGATCGCGCAGGTTATGCTGCATGTGACCAATCACAGGATTCTGCCAGTCGGAAAGGTAGAGCGCACCGTCCGGCCCGACTTCCATGTCTGTGGGGCGAAAGTTGGGGTCCGAGGAGAAAATGAGCGGCTCCGTCTCGACGGCCGTGAAGCCCGAGTCCTTCTCCTCCATCCGGTACTGCAAGACGCCTTGAAATCCAATCACGTTGGCGACCAGGTAGTTGTCTTGAAACTCGTCGGGAAAGTGGCGGCTCGAGAGGATCTCGGTGCCTGGACATGGACGGGTCCGTTGCGGGAAGAAGGGGTTCAACCCTGAATGCTTCTGCGGAAAGTCGAGACGGCCCGAGAAAGCGGTGGCGTAGTAATTTACATTCCCGGTACCGTCTGTGACGAAATCCTGGCCCCAACGGTCGAAGACGTGACCGTGCGGGTTCGCGAAGCCGTAAGTCACATAGACGTCGAGCTTGTGCGTGCGCGGCTCATAGCGGAAGACCCCGCCGTTGGCGCAACGCTCCGGGGGGCCCCATGGCGACTCCACCTGGGTGTGGTGGAAAGTGCCCTCCTGAAAGTATAGGGCCCCACCAGGATCCAGGGTGAAACTGTTGGCGGCGTGGTGAGTGTCGGCGGAATCGAGACCATTCAAGACCCGCTCCATCGAGTCGGCGACGTCGTCGCCGTTCGTGTCACGAAGAAACCAGAGGTCGGGCACCTGAGCCACCAACACACCACCGCCCCAGAGCTCAAATCCGGTGGGCACATGGAGATGGTCGGCAAAGACCTTCGACTTGTCCGCCTTGCCGTCCCCGTCCGTGTCCTCGAGGATGAGGAGCTTGTCGTTCATCTCCTCCTTCGGCTTCCAGTGGGGGTAGGAAGGCATGACCGCGACCCAGAGGCGTCCGCGCGTGTCAAATGCGATCTGCACCGGGTTGGCGAGCTCCGGAAACTGCTCCTCCGAGGCAAAGAGATTCACCTTGAGCTTCGGGTGTAGCTGCATCCTCGCCATCGCCTCCTCGCCGCCCAGGAAGAGGTGCTCACCGTTTGGGCCCTTGCCTGCCCGGTTCGTCTTGACGGCGATAAAAGGCGGGGTGTTCGAGTCATCGACCTTCCAGGGTTTGCCCTGCGCGACGGCCCAGACGAGCCGATCCCGATGGGCCGTCATGGCGTCGAGAATCTCCATCTCCCGCTCGAGGACGACCCGGTTGGTCTGGCCATCAACGAACTTGAGATCCGCGCGACCGCCATGGATCGAGTAACCGTCGGTCGTGCGGTAGCGTTGAAACCAGTAAAAGTTCTTGTCGAGCACGGCTGCGCGAAGCCGGTCGAGGTAGGCAGCATCGCGCCGGGGCCCCGGGGACTCGAAGAGCGCCCCATCGATCCGGGGGGCGAGGGTCTTGTCGCCCGCTTCGCTCAAGTGGACACCATTGAAGGTGAGCGGCCCCTCGCCACGTGAATAAAGTTCCAGGGAAATATCGAAGAGGTTGACGAAGGCGACCCCGACCGTCTGCGCCACCTGCGCCATCGCCCGCGTGTAAATCCCGAGGCGCCGGTTGTTCTCCGATCCGTCCGGCAAGTTGGTGCTGCCGAGATTCTCGTGCGCGATGGGAGAGAAGAGGACAACGCGCGGAGCGCTCAAGCCATTGTACTTCTCGCTGGACATGTGCTCGAGTAAGCCCTTGAGCTCCAGACGAAACTTCTCAAGCCCGCCCTCTGCGGCAAACGACTCGTTGTAGCCAAAGAAAGCAAGGATCACATCGGCCTTGTTCATTCCGAGGTGGTCATCGGGGCTCCCAAAGTTGGCAGAGCGTAGCCGGGTCACCAGCTCGTCGCCCGGGAAGGCGAGGTTGCGCACGACCAGCTCGTGTCCGGGAAACCTGCTGTGAAGCAAGGTCTCGAGCCAGCCGTGGTGCTGCATTCGTTCAGCCAACGCGTTGCCGAGGATGCAGACGTGATCCCCCTTGCGGATTTCGAGTTGGGCTGCCCCGGGGACCGAGGCCCCCAGTAGCATGCAAGTAACAGCGATCATCTGTTTCATGATGGCTAGACCATAATGGGAGGGAGCCGTATTTTGGAGCATAAAGGTGGCCCTACGCGGCTCCTGAAACCCCCAGATGCGTCGAGAGCGCGCGAGTCCATGCGGTCACGAGCATTCTTTCCGGCCCCACCCTTGCAACCCGGGTGACACTTTGGGTGAAAAGAGGATATGCTGAAAAAGAAATGACCCTTGATGACTATCAACTTTGCCACCACGCGGTCGACGTCGACCATGCCCTGCGCGACATTGGCCGCCAAGTCCTTCTGATCCCCGCGCTTCACCCCCAAAACACGGCAGAGGAGAAGAAGCTCTTCTTCAAGCGCCATGGCCGGGAAGACCCCACGTTCCAGTATCGGCCACTGTCCTATGATCCGAGGGAGCTCCAGGGCCACATCCGGCGTGTGTTCACGCGCGCCGCAAAGATCCGGAGCCGGTGGCTGCGCTCGATTTTCCGCGCCAAGTGCCGTGAGCTCGACTTGAAGCTCGGGCTCGTCGCGGCCCGAGGCACACCCGAAATCCTGCCACTTTCCATGCGCCTTTTCCCTCGCCCGACGCGCCGCATGGTGCATGATGCCGAGGTGCTGGCAGGCTTGAAGCAGCACGAAGAGGAGCGTGGGATGGATCCGGCCAGGGTGGAAAAAGCCCTGCGCGGGACAATCAGCGCCTACCGGAAGCAGCATCGCTCCTTCGCGTGCAAGCTCAAGTGGGTAGACTCAAGCCTCGCCGAGGCCTCGATCTCGGACGCCCAGCTCAATATTCGCAAGGAGTCGAGCTACAGCCAGCGCTTCCTGCTCATGCTTCAGCATCACGAGATCGGCGTCCACCTCGTGACCGCGCAAAACGGTGATCATCAGAAGCTGAATATTTTTCGCGGCGGCCTTGCTGGCTACGATCCGACGCAGGAGGGCCTCGCCCTCTTCGCGGAGTTCCGCGCCGGCGCCATCACCTCCAATCGGCTCCGAATCCTCGGCAGCCGCGTCCTGGCGGTGGATCTCCTTTGCCGCGGGGCCTCCTTCGCAGAGACTTATGCAGCATTGACAAAGGGTTTCGGAGGATTCACGTCGGAGGAAGCGTTCTCGATTTGCCTCCGCTGCTACCGGGGCGGAGGCTACACCAAGGATGTGATTTACCAGCCAGGTTTTCTGAGCGTCTTCAATTATTGGGTCCACGGGGGCGATCTCCCGCTCCTGTTTGTCGGAAAGTTTCCGCTCTCGGAAGTCCACCACGTCAAGGAATCGGTTCGGCATGGCCTTCTCCACATGCCAATCTTCATTCCTCCGCTGATCCAGGACCTCGGAAGACTGCACGCAGAGCGCACCGTCCTCTCCCTCCTCCACGTTCGTCGGCGCCGCCTCACGAGCTTCAGCGCGCTTGCCCGCGAGGAAACCAAGGAGGAGACCCGGGACTTGCCACAGTCGCCTCCCGGGGCCGCTGCGGGGTAGGCGGGCTGCCAATGGCACTGGATTCACGGTGAATTTGTGGCCATTCGCGGCCACAATTGATCTTTCATGATGGTGACCGCCTGGACTCTTGCTTGCGTGGGATTTCTCACCGCTGATCCTGCGCCGACACCCGATCGCTTCTTCGCGAAGGAAATTCGCCCGATTCTCGCGGGGACCTGTTGGAAATGCCATGGCGGTGAGGGCAAGCCCCGCGGAGGTCTCGATCTGACGAGCCGGGAAGGGCTGCTCCGTGGAGGCAACCACGGCCCCGCGGTGACACCGCAGAAGCCAGAGTCGAGCCTGCTCCTTGAAATGATTGGCCACGGGGACTCCAGGCACCGGATGCCCCCTGCGGGGAAGCTGCCGGAGACCAGCATTGCAGCTCTCAGGCGATGGGTCGAGCTGGGCGCGCCCTGGAGCGAGAAGGACGTGGCACAGCCTCTTGGCCGCGAAACGAAATCTTTCACAAGCGACGTCACGGCGAGCGGCAAGGAGCCCCGGGGCTGGTGGGCCTACCAGCCCCTCACGCGACCGGCTCCGCCCCCGGTGGAGGACGCGGCATGGGCTCGCGGCCCGATCGATCACTTTATTCTCGAGAAGCTCTCCTTGAAGGGCCTGAGGCCTGCCCCGGCTGCGGGACGCGCCGCAATACTGAGACGATTGAGCTACGACCTGACCGGTCTTCCGCCAACGATTTCCGAAATCGAGCGCTTTGTGGCCAACGATGCGCCGGACGCCCACGAGCGCGAGGTCGAAAGGCTCCTGGGATCCCCGCACTTTGGCGAGAAATGGGCTCGCCACTGGCTCGACCTGGTCCGTTACGCCGAAACCAACGGCTATGAGCGGGATCGTGCGAAGCCACACGTCTGGCGCTACCGGGACTACATCATCGGTTCCTTCAACAAGGACAAACCCTACGACCAATTCCTCAGGGAGCAACTCGCCGGTGATGAATCCGAACCCGTGACGGGAGAGACGATCATCGCAACCGGCTTCTACCGCCTGGGCGTGTGGGACGACGATACCCCCGACCGCCTCCAGGCCCGCTTCGACGAGCTGGATGACATTCTTTCCACCACGTCGCAAGTGTTTCTCGCAACGACAATAAACTGTGCTCGCTGTCACGACCACAAGGCAGACCCCATCCCGCAAGCGGACTACTACAGACTGCTCGCGTTCTTCCTTGATATCGAGCGCTACGGGACGGATCGCCACATGCTCACCGACATCTCGAGCCTCCTGCGCACAAGCGATGAGAACCGCAGGCTCGAGAAACTATCGGAGGAGAAGTCGTCGCTCGAGGCCAAGAAAATTGCCATCGAGGATGCGGTGATTCGAAGGATGCCCGCGGAAGACCAGAGGCGAGCGGAGGGGCCTGAACGACCCAGGGTGATCGCCGAGAAGCTGCCGCTGGTCATCTCGGTGGAGGAACGAGCTCCTTACGATGCTCTGCTCGGGCGTCTCGCCGAGCTCGAGAAGGCACTGAGCGTGCTCGGGGACCTGGTCCTCAGCGTGAACCACTCGAACCCATCGCCTGCAAAGACACATATTCTCCTCCGCGGAAACCCCAACGCCGAGGGCCAGGAGGTATCGCCCGGCTTTCCCGCCGCACTCGCCTCCCAACCTGGCGAACCCCTGTCCTTTCAACCACTGGAGCGGTCCGCGGGTCGCCGGCGCGTCCTCGCCGACTGGATCGCCTCGCCTCACAACCCAGTGACCGCCAGGGTCATCGTCAATCGCCTCTGGCAGCATCATTTCGGCCGCGGCCTGGTGCGCACACCGAACGACTTCGGCCGCCTGGGTGAGGTCCCCACACACCCCGAGTTGCTTGACTGGCTCGCTAGCAAGCTCATTGCCGGGGAGTGGAGTCTGAAGGCGATTCACCGTGATATCGTGACCTCGAGCGCCTATCGAATGTCGACCGCGACATCCCGGGAGGCGCTCGCGAAGGATCCCACCAACGACCTGCTCTCGCGTTTCAATCCACGGCGCCTCATGGCAGAGGAGATTCGAGACTCGATCCTGGAACTGAGTGGCAGTCTAAACCGGCGCCTGGGAGGTCCGAGCGTTTACACCGAAGTGCCCATCGAGGTGCTCAGTACAGCCTCGCAGCCACACAAGGCCTGGGGCCGCTCGGAACCCGCCGATCGCGACAGACGAAGCGTTTACATTGTGATCAAGCGCTCCTTGATCGAGCCCGTTCTCGGAACCTTCGATCTCCCGGACCCTGACTCAAGCTGCGCGGCGAGGTTTCAGACAACCGTGCCGACGCAGTCCCTCACGAGCCTGAACGGAGAATTTTTCGGACGTGAGGCGAGGAGATTTGCGGCGCGGCTGCGGAAGGAGGCGCCAGGTAACTCTCCGGCGCAGGTGGCCCTGGCTCTGGAGCTGGCGCTCGCGCGAAGGGCAACACCGAAGGAGGTTGAACAAGGCGTCGGCCTTCTCCGGGACTGGAGCGAGGCGGATCACCTCGATCCCGAAAAGGCCCTCGAA
>SXGT01433947.1_pt1 | contig 14440 bp, 14 predicted proteins | sample 3176221 | NCBI WGS metagenome assembly SXGT01 (sample SAMN11356862, study PRJNA531348) | freshwater metagenome | isolation source: freshwater sample F1-120 | place: China: Fuxian Lake, Yuxi | collected 2017-12-25
CGAGCATGGGGAAAAGATGGCGTTGCAAATTGTGGAAGATCGTCGTCAGGTCGAGCATGTCCAAAAATCAGCGCGACTCGTGCCACTTCACATGATCAATTGAAATCTCTCAACAAATCCGAGTTTTGAAAGAGCCTCTAAGGTATAGATGATAAATGCGACTCCGTTTCTCTGCCCATTAACCCGGCTTTTGGAGCGAGAGGGAAGACCTCCTCTCCCCGTCCCTCTCCCCCTCAGAGGGGGAGAGGGTGCCCGCAGGGCGGGAGAGGGGGTGCCACGGTTATAGATCGGAAATGAGAAGATGCTCCATCCATCAAACTTCAACTCAAACTGATCCGCTGCCACCCCAAGACATCGGGTGTGTTTTTGACTGCAGCGGAATTCAGCATGCGCAACACCCGTGGCATCAATCTTCTGCACAGCGCTGATCATGGATCGTGGCCGATGCTCGTGGCGAAGGCAATCGGTGGCGAAAACCGTCATCGGCGGGACTTCCGGACACATTTCGAGATTGAAAATGTGTTCGCTCGGACTGCCGGAGACAATTTCAGACTGAAAATGTGTTCGCTCGAACTGCTGCGGACAATTCCAGATTGAAAATGTGTCCGTTTCGTCGCGAAGCGAGGAGATTTCACGATTAAAATTGGGGATAAACACCCAAAGCATGCAGTGCTCGTAGGGAGCTGTGTCCTGATTCGTCTCACTGCACCGTGACGTTGGTGGGGCTGCGAATCTCCTTTTGACGTTCGCGGCGGTGTGAGACACACCGGCCCTACGCAGTCGGTTTGGTGGCTGGGTGTTGGTTCAAACGACAGTCTGAGTGAACGATTTCAGACTGGAATTGCGTCCGCCTTTTCCGGCTTCCCATGAACCTGACCTGGGAGCGCTGGCGTCTCGCCGGCGTGTTCCTAATTTCCCCACAGCAACTCGCCGGCGAGACGTTGGCGCTCCCAGGTTCATGGTCCCCGTGCACGTCCGTTTGTCGGAGGTCCAGGCTCGCCATGAATTCAGAGCGGCCATAAATGGAAAACAACGATTCATGGCCGCTTTGAATTCATGGGAAGTCAGGAGTTCATGGTCCGTGAGCAGGTCCTTTCTGAACAGGAAACTTTCCATAATTCAATGGAAGCGGGCCAGCCAGGTTCAGAGCTTCAACATCCGAACTTCTCAGTAGCCAATTCCTCGGGCTTGGGTAATTGTCCCGCACCCTTGGTGAGCAATACGCCAGTCAATGCGCAGCCCAAAATCGTCCGCCGACATTGGTTCTGGGATTTAATCGAAGCCAAAGAAACGCGGCAGTCGTACACTCTTGTCTGCATCGCGCTTTGGTCTCTGTGCCTTTACCTGATCATCACCAATTTTATCGGTGGAGCTGTCGAGGTGGAGGGTGAAAGCATGATGCCGAACCTGGTGGATGGGGAGGTCCATTTCTTGAACCGATGGACGTACCATTTCCGACCGCCAAGACGCGGCGAGATCGTGGTGATTCGTGATCCGGGATTTGCCGATCTTGCCGTCAAGCGTGTCGTGGCCATCGGTGGGGAACAAATCGAGATCCACGATGGGGCCGTGTTCATCAATGGGGCGCTTTTCAAGGAACCTTACCTGCCGCACTCACGCCAGACCTTTCCTGCGAAAGGCCGCAGATGGACTTACAAAATTCCCAGAAACCATTTCCTGGTCCTCGGCGACAACCGGGATAACAGCATGGACAGCCGCTATTACGGCGCCGTCCACCGGATACAGGTCATCGGCATGGTAGCCGCCTCAGGCAAATGATCTCATGGGAATCGTCAGTGGCGGCGCATAAACGGCGTGGCCGTGAATGGAATTGCATTGGCGCGGGCTTCACACTTTGGATGCAATGACCGGGCTGTCCGGCACACATGACATTTCCATTCTCAATCGCACGATCCTGGGTTCTTTCGCTGGTCCTTGGTCTTCACTGCGTCGCCAATGCCGAGCCGGGGCGTCAGGGCGCGGTGTTCACGGTCATCGAGGAGAACGATCTTGTTGTCGATACGGACCGGCACTACACGCAAGGCATCAAGCTCTCGTATCTGCACGAGGATGGCTATCTGCCCCTTGGAAGCGGCTGGCTCAATGATGCGTTGCCAAAACCGGGCCTTGTGCCCGAGGCGGCCAAGTTCGGCTATTCGATCGGTCAAAACATATACACACCGGGCAACATCAACACTCAGCAGCTTCTGGCAAATGACCGCCCCTATGCCGGCTGGCTCTACCTGGGCTTCATTCTGCAACGCCGAGGCAAAAGCTTCGGTGATCATCCGACGTTGGAGGACATCGAACTTGAACTCGGAGTCGTCGGTCCCGCTTCCCTGGCCGACAGGGCACAAACATGGGTCCACGAGATTCGAGGCTCCGGAAAACCTCTTGGCTGGGAGCATCAGTTGAAGAACGAACCTGGACTGCGGCTGAAGTAGTGGCGGGGAGTCCGCCTCCTGCGCGCGGAAAACGGTCCGCTCGGTTTTGATTTCACGCCCCATGTCGGCTTCAGTCTGGGAAACGTTGAGACTTCGGCGAGACTCGGCGCGCGAATCCGCATCGGTCTTCGAATGCCGGATGACTTCGGCAGTCAGGCCATAGACTCGCTTGCCACGAGTTCGGGTGGGTTTTCATCGTCGGACACGCATCGATGGGGCGCATACGTCTTCGCGGGAACGGAAGGCCGCGTGGTCGGGCACAATACCTTTCTGGACGGCAATCTATTCCATCATAGCCACAGTGTGGACCGACAAGTCCTCGTGGGCGATCTTTCGGCGGGTTTCGCAATCGTCTTGAGTCGTGTCGAAATTGGTTACGCCCACTTCTTTCGTACACCAGAATTTCGCGGCCAGACCCAGGCCGATTCATTCGGGTCGCTCTTCGCAAGGATAAGGTTCTGAACGGATGTTGCCGCGAACCACCCAGCAGGGGCGAGTGCGGTGCAGCCGCAAGTTGTCGGTGGAGCGCGACTATGCTGAAAGCCAGTCGCAGCAGTAACGATGGCTCGCCCTCACGTCAAACCTGCTGCGGCTGGTGCTGCTCACACAACCGCGCTCCTGGCCGACCGCCAAGTTCACAGCCAACTTGTGGACGCACCGGGCGAGTGGGGTGCGATTAAAAGCGGGTGAGGCCGTGCCTGGGAGCGCTGGCATCCTTGCCGGCGATTTATCTCTTCGGGCACTCGTCCACACTCTCTGCCCGCGCCGGCAGGGATGCCGGCGCTCCCAGGTCGGACCAAGTTCATCCCTCACCCACTTTTAATCACACCCGGGCGAGTGCGGAAATCGCTTTTGCTATTGCCAAATTTTCTGGCGCGCTCTCATCTTGAAACATGAAGCTCTTATTCGGCCCCATCCTTCTGGCTCTGTGCGTCGGCGCACTCAACGCGCCGGCTCAAGTGGCCGCGGATGCTGGAACCAACCGGCTGGATTACCTGGCCAGCCTCAGCCTGAATGACCTGCTTGTTACCTCGGTGTCCAAGAAACCCGAGAAACAGTTCGACTCCGCGGCGGCGGTTTTCGTGCTCGGCAATGAGGAAATCGTCCGCTCTGGCGCCCGCACATTGCCTGACGCGCTTCGATTGGTGCCGGGGGTCCAGGTCGCGCAGATGGATGCAAGTTTCTCGGCGGTGGGTGCCCGTGGGTTTTCAGGCCGGTTCGCCAACAAGCTGCTGGTGCTGGTCGATGGGCGGGCTGTTTATACGCCAGCCTTTGGCGGAGTGTATTGGGAAGACCAAAACATTCCTCTCGAAAGCATCGACAGGATTGAAGTAATCCGGGGACCAGGGGGCACGCTCTGGGGCGCGAATGCGGTCAATGGAGTCATTAACATCGTCACCAAGGACGCAAAAGACACGCAGGGCTGGGTGGTGAACGGGGGTGGAGGGAATTTTGAACAGGGGTTTGGCTATGCTCAGTACGGACTGAAGCTCTCCGAGAACGCCAATTTGCGCACTTATCTGAAATACGATCACGCGGGGCCGTTTGACGTGACCTCTGGTGTTCCGGGCCATGATCGTTCACAATCGCTTCGGACTGGTCTGCGGTACGACTGGCACGCTGCCGCCAACCAGATCACCTTTCAGGGAGATTACTCCTACGGGCAGTTTGGCCATGAGTACACCGAGCCGGCATTCGTGCCGCCGTTTGCGAAGACGACTGCCGCCAACCGGATCGCCAAGGGCGGGAATGCGCTCGTCAGATGGACGCATTACTTCGAGGACGAAACCGATCTCCAGGTCCAGGCTTATTACGATCACGTGGACAATCGAGAGGTGATCTTTGGTTACGAACTCGACACATACGATGTGGACATGCAGCACCGGATTCGATTGCCGTGGCGGCAGGAGCTGGTCTATGGCTTCGGCTACCGGCTTCGTTCGGATGAATCCAGAAACCACGACACAAATTTCGTCTTTCTCCCTTCGCAACGAACCCAACAATTGGTGAGCGTCTTTGCGCAGGATGAAATCACCCTTGTCGAAGAACGATTGCGGCTGATCCTCGGTTCCAAGCTTGAGCACAACGATTACACAGGTTGGGAGGTCCAGCCAAACGCACGGTTGGTCTGGACACCAACCCCGGCTCAAACGATCTGGGGAGCCGTCTCCCGCGCCATCCGCAGTCCCGGACGGTCTGAGAGAGACCTGGTCATTAACCTCCCTGCCGCCGGCACAGCCCCGCCAGTGATCCCACGCGGCTTCGGCAGCTCGAATTTCGAGTCAGAAATCCTGCTGGCCTATGAGTTGGGCTACCGTGTTCGACCCTTTTCAAACCTGACCCTGGATTGGACCGGATATTACTTTGACTATGATCGGCTGGGGACAGCCGGAATTGGTCAAACACTTTACGAAAGCAGGCCAGGCGTGCCGCTGATTGTCGTCCCAACCTTGTTCGGTCTCAACGGGGGACATGGTTATACCTATGGCTTTGAATTTAGCGCGGAGGTTCGACTCGATGACTGGTGGCATATCCGAGGGGGCTACTCGCTGTTGCAGGAACATCTGATCGGAAACGCTTTCGCAGGCGGGGGAGGCGACCCGGAGCAGCAGGCATTGATTCGATCTTCTTTCGACGTTCCTCACGATGTGAGGCTGGATCTAACGGGCCGTTATGTGGATAACTTCAAAAAATTCAGTTTGCCGGGATATTTGGAGATGGACGCCCGTCTGGCCTGGAGAGTGAACAAAACTGTCGAGTTGGCTATCGCGGGGCGCAATTTGATTTCCCCAAGACACATTGAATTTGTGCCCGAGACGAGCACCAGGACGGCGGTCACGCAAGCAGCGCGCACGGTCTATGCCGAGATCACCCTCCGGTTTTAGCAGCCTCTGAGGGCAGGAGTGAACGGATGGTGACATAAACCAGGGTGTTGGTCCAGGAAGCACAAAACCACAGCAACACCGCTTCAAAAGGCAACCCGGTCAGGGCCGGAATGAAGATGCCCATCATCTGACCACGGTTGTAATCCCACCATTGGTAGGGAACTCCGACGGCCCCCTCCCAGAAGAGGCTGATGAACAGCATGAAGAAGAAACCGAAACTGAAGGCACGCCAGTTGATGCGCGGAAACGCGATCCGATAGCAGAAAAGGCTCGGAAGAATGCAGCATGCGAGCATGAACAGGAAGTATCCCGGAATGCCTTCGTGATAGTCATGCGGCCCGAGTTTTTTGTAACCAATCGCAGCGGCGGCCAGCACCACTCCGACAATCGCCGTTCCCACGTGTGGTTTTAGAAGCTGGCGCATCGTGCAACGTTCCTTCGGTTCGGGCTTTTTGTACGCGGCAAAGAAGTATTCATCGCCCCAGATGTAAACCAGGATCATGCCGATGAATCCAAGAGCGTAGAAGGCGATCTCCTCCAGCGGAATCTCCTTCGCCCAACCGCGATCGAAGGTATAGCCCCAAAATGTTCCGACGGATGCGCCCAGGTTCGGGTACTTGAAGAATGTCAGCCCGAAGAAGACATCCAGCAAACACCAAAGGGGAATCAGCAAGCCGACAGTAACCCAGAACGCTTTCTTTTCTCTTGGACCACGATGCATGGCCAGGACCCACGAGCCGAGCAGCAGATCAGGGATCAAGTACAACAACAAACTCCAGGTGTAGCCATAAGGGCTGGGATTGGCGGCGGGATCTGCCGGAATCTCGATTGGAGGCCGGCCAGTCTTGATGGTCGCCAAGGTCGCCGCGAAGGGGATGGCGACGGCGAGTATCAAGGCAATGACGACCTGAATTTCACGATTGGAATCTGTTCGTTTCATAGGTGTGAAGTCGCGGTGATGCGTGCAATCGGTTGGTTCTCAATTCGGCCCGGTCGTTGTCAGTTGCCAACCCGTAGCCGGGAATTTTTTCCACCGTTTGGGAGAATAGGTTCAGGTGGATTTTATCGAAGGGCGGCTCTCAAAAATCGCGGGGAGTTGATATTTCATGATCGCTATGGCGGAGAGCAACGGGACGAGCGTGCCGATGGAACAAAATGCCGTCCAGAAGCGCACTCCCGTCGAATCCGGGCTCCAGAAGATGTAGTTCGGCAGAAAATACAACAGCGGGACGAAACAGAAGAGAGAAATGGCAAGAAGGACGATGGAAAATAGAATGTGTCGAAACAACACCTGGCGCCAGTGATCCAGGCGTTGATGGAATTCTTCGGTGGCTCCTTTTTCTTCCTCCCATGTGGTGGCGTTCTTGGGGATGAAAAAAGGTTGGCGGACAAACGAATCCCGGAAGCTTTCAACCAACTCCTTGCCGGAACCATGAAGGAGGTTCGCCAGGAACGCACCGACCATCGGCATCCTGGGCATGATCATGTTCCTGAGAAAGAAATAGATCCTGGCTGCAGCCTTGGCGACACCGTAACAAAAACGCGGCCCGATGCGTCGCGAATCCGCGATCAACTCCGGAGCGATCAGATAACGGGCGACTTCCAGTCCGCATTGGTCAATGATCATGGTGGCGGGCAATCGTTTTTCCATTCCCCCTATTTTTGGAAAGTAGCCACCAACAAATCCCATCACCGTTTCGGTAAGGGCGAGGCCGGCTTCGGTGCTGCCGTCTCCTTTGCCTCTGGCCTGCAATTTTCCAAAGAGCGATTCCGCCTCGTCCCATTTGTCCGTCATGAGATCCGGCTGGATCCCCATGATGTAGCCGGTCACTTTCCATAAATGGAGGACCGCGTTTTTTTCCTCCAACGTCAGTTTGTCCCCCCAAATTTCAAGTCCGCGCGGAAGGAGATATCCGAAAGTTAACAGCGTGTAAGCCATGTCCTCCTGATTGATCGGTATGCCCAGCCGGCCCACATCCCAATGATTCTTCCACTTGCCACGATCTTCCCCGGCATTCTGTGCCGTGATGGTGTGTGGAGGGAACTGGAGCATCAGCCGCATCGAAGCGTGCAGGACTCGCACCTTTTTGGCGGACAAGTATCCCCTGCCCCATAGGTAACGGTCCTGTCGCCCTCCATCCCGGACGTCCTGGATGACTTTGATTCCGCCAGGTGACATGACGTCATCCAGCATGAAGCCGGTCTCGAAAAGCCGCTGACTGATGTTCTTTCGGTCCCGAAGCTTGTCCGAGGTGTAGAGGACTGGTATGCCCTTTTGAATCAAATAACAGGACGGAAGCGAGGAGGCATACAGGACCAGCAGGAGCGTGATGGTGTTATTGACCCAGATCCTGGAAGCGATGGCCAATTGTTTCTCATCGACCCAATCTGGAGCAGGCATGGGATCGAAGTAGTCGACGATCTCCTGCGGCATCCTGGCGAGCTGCTGATTCAAATGGCTGTTTTGGATCAGCAATAATTCCGGACTCACCATGATCTGATCCGCGAGAACCAGCAAATGATGATACCCCACCCGGCCGAAGTGCTCGGGCCGTCGGAGTTGATCTCGAAAAACCTTCTCCACCAGTTCGTCGGCATTCGGACCAGAGGAGCTCCAATCTCCCACAGTACGGGCCTCATCCAGCCGTTTCTGAAAGGTCGATTCACCGGCGCGCATCCACCATGATGACTCCCTCATATTCAGTTTGCTTTGGCAGCTTCCAGATTTGCCTTGGCGTTCTGGATGGCCTGGTCAGAGACGCGGCCGACGTAACTGCGAATGCAGAGCCAGTCCGCAAGCTTCATCAACGGCCTGGTCTGGCAGTAGTCGAGCTCGCGTTCAAACCAGGTACCGCCATCCCTCGACGTAAACGTGTAGGTGATGGTGGCTTTGCCGCCCGCGTTGCTCGTGCCTGCAAATACGAAGCGCCTGGGGAAATCCTTTTCCAAAACCTTCCAGTAAAACTTAAAGGGGATGAGAAAAATGCTGACATACTCCGTGCATTCCTCACCGGGTTCACACGGATGATCGGTCGCACCCGTCACCCGTTTTGTTATGGGGTACCAGTCCTTCCAAGTACCAAAAGTGGTCACATAATTGAAAACGTCCCCCGGAAGCCTGTTGATCTGGATTTGCCCGCGAATGGTGTTCATAGCTGCTTGCGTCCCGCACTTTGTGAAGAATTACTTTTCGCCAAGGATTGTCCGTGAATGCTGCGCTCGGCTGTTTCTGGTGTCCAGCCTTTGTTCACCCAACAGCATCCAAAAGGTGCATCCACGAGTTGTCGGTGGAGCGCGACTGTGCTGAAAGCCAGTCGCAGCAGCATCGCTGGCTCTCCCTCACGCCAAACCTCTGCGGCTGGTACTTGCGCACGCAACCGCGCTCCAGGCTGCCAGCCGAGTTCACGGCTTGTGGATGCACTGTTTGATCAGCAATCACGAGAATCGCGTTGTTTTCCAACGGATCAAATGTTAATACAACGCCAATAAGCCAGGTGAATAAAAACAGAAACCAATCGGATTTCGAACCGATCCACTGCAATTTCTTCGGCCTGGCAAGCAGTGCCAGGCGCTGGTTTCTGATTCTGAGTTTCCTGATCGCAATGCCGTTTGCGGGGCTCACGCAGGAGAGAGTTGACCTCACTCCGACCGAGTTCAAACTGGCCTTCCTTGCCAAAATTCCCGCCTACATCACCTGGCCCAACTCGGAAGGGCAGGTGGTGGTGGGCATCATGGGCAAGGATCCTTTTGACGGCCTCCTCAGCCAGTTGTTGAAGCAAAAGAAGATCGAAGGTCGCGAGATCGTGGTGAAGATTTTCGAGGATCCGGCACTGGTGACCAGGTGTGACGTTCTTTTTATTCCCGCCGACCAGCTCGTAGCGTGGGAGGAACTGAGTAAAAGCATCGACAAGCGAGGCATCCTCACCATTGGCGAGAAAAGGGAGTTCCTGAACAAAGGCGGGGTTTTCAGCCTCTCGGTTGATGATCGAAAGCTCGAGATCAACCTCCAAAACGCGCGAAAAGCGGGACTGGAGATCAATTCCAAGCTCGTGAAGATCGCCAAGGTCATCGTGAAGTAACTGAAAATCCTCCCCTTCATGGCTCTGTTCAGATTCATTTCGATCCGGCAAAAGCTTCAGTTGGTGATGGCCATCACCAGCGGAGCGGCCTTGCTGATTGCCTGCGTGGCCTTCGTGGCGCTAGGCACGATTGGATTTCGCCAGGAAGTCAAACGGGGACTGGAGGTGCTGGCGAGCGTGATCGGTTCATCAGCCGCGGCTTCGCTGGACCTCGAAGACAAGAAGTCCGCTCAGGAATTCATCGATTCCTTGCAGCACAGCCCGGAGATCAACGCCGGCTGCCTCTATCGTTCCAAGAAAGTATCCATCGACAAGACGGGAAAAATTCTCGACGACACGACCTCATTCTCCCAGGTCTCGACGAACTACTGGACCAATTTTGTTTATGCCAGCTACTCGCGGAGTGGCACGGACATGGCCGCCATCCCAGCAAACCCGCCTGCGGTAGGCTTCCACCCCCGTTTGTTTGAGTACGTCCTCGACATCAAGAATCCCAACGAAGAAAGGGTCGGGATGGTTTACCTGCGGTTTGATCGGGACACCGTCAGTCAGTTTTTATGGCGGAGCATCCGGATTGTGCTGGTGGTTCTGCTATTTGCCACAACCGTCGCCCTCCTGTTGGGTGCCCACTTTCAACGCCTCATCACCGTGCCTGTAATGGAGCTGCTTCGGACCGCCAGGACCGTTTCCAGAAGCAAGAATTATGAAGTCCGCGCCACCCGCCATGCGGACGATGAAGTGGGCCAGCTCGTCGATGGCTTCAACGAAATGCTGACCCAGATCCAGACGCGCGATCGGGAACTTCAACTCCACCGGGAACATCTCGAAGAACAGGTGCTGGAGCGCACCCGGGAATTGACCAGGGTGAACCAGGATCTGGTCACGGCAAAGGAAGCCGCCGAGCAAGCTCATCAAGCCGCTGACGCGGCGAACCGGGCCAAATCCCAGTTCCTGGCCAACATGAGCCACGAAATTCGGACGCCGCTCAATGCAATCATCGGCTACAGCGAAATGGTGCAGGAGGAACTGGAGGACATGGGGGACAACAAACTCATCCCGGACGTCCGAAGGATTCATGGCGCGGCGAGGCACCAGCTTGCGCTGATCAACGACATTCTGGACCTGTCGAAGATCGAGGCGGGCCAGATGACATTGTTTATCGAGGAATTCGACGTGACCAGGCTCATACGCGAGGTCGAAGCGACGGTGCAACCGCTCATCCGGGAGAAGAAGAACCATCTCAAGGTGGAGTGCCCGGCGGAAACCGGCACCATGCGGGCGGATCAAACGAAAGTGCGCCAGGTCTTGTACAACCTGATCTCCAACGCGGCTAAATTTACAGAACAGGGAACCGTCACGCTGCGTGTATGGAGGGATGAATGTTCCAAATTGTGTCAGGGCCAGGAGCCGGATTCCTCGCGCCCTCTTCCTCCCATCTTTCGTTTTGAAATCACAGACACCGGCGTCGGTATGACGTCAGCGCAACTTGGCAAGCTGTTTCAGGCCTTCACTCAAGCAGACGCAAGCACTTCAAAGAAATATGGAGGCACTGGCCTTGGGCTGGCGCTTTCCCGCAAGTTCGCGCAGATGATGGGTGGGGAACTCGCCGTCGAGAGCGAGTTCGGCAAAGGTTCGGTGTTTACCGTGTGGTTGCCGATTGTCGTGCAAGTCCAATCCACTCCTGACCACGCGCCGGCTTGATCGAACCCATGAAGCCGTACCCAGGACTCATTCCAGACTGCCCCCAGAAAGCCGCAGCAGACGATCCCGGCTGCGGTTGACGAAGAGATCCCCCACTGTGCGCACCGCGCGCAGTGCGACTTAGGTTCGACGTTTGGCACGTCTCGACACGTCGAAAAGCGTACTCTTTTCAAACGCCTCATCGATCAAATCCTCAAGGTCCGCTGGCGGACAATGAGCGATGCCCAGTGAAGCGTTGTGTTGTTGCAACCCCGCAAGAGACTTGCGGGCCACTCGATAAAAATCATTTCGATTTTTCATACGGCGTAGGACTTATGCTTACAGCGTGCCGAGACATCAGAGGAAGCGGCCAGCACACCGCCTCCGCTGAACTTCCCACCGCGAATCGTTTGTTCGTCCTCTCCAAAACGACCCAACCGATCTCTCTGGAAAGTTCTTCAAAATCTGGAATCTACATCCGGCAAAATACGCGATGGCTCACGTCACGAAACTTCAGACCAACGCAGATGACTCGACATCTTCGACAAGAAGCCCGACCTGCCCAACACCAGACCAAGATGCTCTTTCAAGCTTCAAACATGGATAGTGCGTCCAGGAATCGTACGTGCCAACGGACTGGAACGAATGCCGCACCCCCAGAATCGTACGTTCCAGCCGGATAGAACGCCGCCGCCGCACAGAATCTTACGTACCGAGATCTCCGAACCATCGCCGCCGCTCGGAATTGTAGGTTAGGAGAACTCCGAACCACCTCCACCGGACCGATTCGTAACATCTGAGGAAGCTGCTTCACCCAGAGAGGTAGGGCCGGTGTGTCCTCACACCGCCGGGGTGCGACGTTGGAAAGTGTGCGGCATGGCACGCGTTCACGGCGCGGTGAGGACACCGCAGCCCTACCATCGAGATCTTGCCGAGCGCGCAGGGTTCAATACGCTCGGCGCATGGCTCGCCCGATTCGCAAGAAACTTCCTCACGAGGCTCCACAAGGGATTCCCGAAGGGAGTTTCTTTTTGATCAACATTAACTGCGAACCGCGTGGAAAGAATCATCTCAGCCGTGTCGGCATTGGCGACACCGTGCTGAAGGCGGCTGCGTGCTATCACGAGCGATTCAAATGGCACTGCCGCCTCCTGCTGCTCATGCCCGATCATCTACATGGCATCATCGCCTTCCCGCGCGAGCCAGGAATCAAGACAACAATCAACGAGTGGAAGAAGTATTTGGCTCGTGAACATGGAGTGAAATGGCAACGAGATTTCTTCGATCACCGGTTGCGCGATCATCATCAGTTGGAGGAAAAGACGAGTTACGTCTTGATGAATCCGGTGCGCTGGGGCTTGTGCGAACGCGCCGAAGACTGGCCGTGGGTATACCGTCCGAAGGACTCCCGCCTCCCACCGAGTTGGACGTAACACGAAAGGTAGGGCGGGTGTGTCCTCACACCGCCGGGGACAGGCGTGGCTGTCACTACGTTCGTGGCGCAGTGAGGACACCGCTGCCCTACCAACGCCGTGCGCTCCCAAAGACCGACTGCCACCGGGTTGGATGTAACACAAAGGTAGGGCTGGTGTGTCCCCACACCGCCGGGGACAGGAGTGGCCGTCACTACGTTCGCGGCGCGGTGAGGACACCGCTGCCCTACCAACGCCGTGCGCTCCCAAAGACCGACTGCCACCGGGTTGGATGTAACACAAAGGTAGGGCGGGTGTGTCCCCACACCGCCGGGGACAGGAGTGGCCGTCACTACGTTTGCGGCGCGGTGGGGACACCGCGGCCCTACGAACGTCGTTCGCTTCGAAAGACCGGCTGACACTGGGTTGAATGCGACACCAAGGTAGGGCCGGTGTGTCCTCACACCGCCGGGGACAGGCGTGGCCGTCACTACGTTCGCGGCGCGGTGGGGACACCGCGGCCCTACCATCTCTGTTGCTCCGATCCGACCTCTGCTGGCCACTGCGCTCTCCAGTTCCATCTCTTATTGCCCTGGGGCCAGGACAACCCGGAAGCCCAGAAGGGAGAGCGTGAGGGACGGCAGGCTGTCGTGGCGGTCCGCCGACCGGCAGCCCCACGCAACGTCGTTCCAACTGCCGCCACGAAACACACGGCTCGATCTTGTAACCGGGCCAGTTGGATCCTTCACGCTTCCTCCTGGATACGAACCATACCAATCGGAACACCACTCCCTAACATTGCCGTGCATATCATACAAACCCCAAGCGTTCGCCAACTTCTGCCCCACCGGATGCGTCGTGATCGGACTGTTGGCGAAATACCAAGCATAATCTCCCAACTTGGTGTTTCCATGATCGTCTCCATAACTGAACCGCGTCGTGCTCCCTGCCCGCGCTGCGTACTCCCATTCCGCTTCCGTCGGCAGACGATACACGTAGCCATCCGGCAATCGCTCCGCCGCAAGCTCTCGCTCGGTCAACTTCGCGCAGTAGATGATCGCGTCATACCAACTCACTTGCTCCACAGGGCGGCTTAGGTCGGTGCCTTAGTTCTGCCATCCATGGCCTGTGCGATCTCCGTCGAACCATCCGGGGTTACTTCCCGTCACCGCCTGATATTCCGCTTGCGTCACCTCATACTTGCCCATCCAGAACCCGTGACTGATCGTTACTTGAGTTTGCGGACCTTCATCTGAGTGGCGATCCACTTCATTGGCCGGGCTGCCCATCGTGAAGGTGCCGGGCGGAATGCCCACCATTTCGAGTTTTACATCGCCGGGCAGAATCACAACGCGATCTGCGGGTTTTTGAACAGACGGAACAGGCGGGGCGACATCGAAAGTTATCTGCACTCGAGCGCGGTCACTCATCTTCCTGCCCTTGGGATTGCTGACTTCCACCTGATAATCGCCCTCGTCATAAGCCTTCACGTTCTTCACGCGCAGGAAAGGCGTGCGCGAGCCGGTGATCAGGTAGTCGTCCGTCAGCAACCGCCCGTCCTTGAACCAGCGGTAGCTCAGTGGAGTTTCCCCGGTGGCCTCGACGGAGAGACTGGCCGTGTCATTGAACCGCACCAACTGGGATTTAGGTTGCGTGATAATTTCCGGAGCGCCCGCAAGAGCACCGATGTGCCAAAGCAGTGTGCGTGGGATGAGATCGAAGGTGACATCGGGCAACTCACCCCAAGTCTCATCCCAGCCGCGCAAGTCCAAACCAAGCGTGCTGCTCAACCTGCCATACCACGCATGGCCCTCGACAAGGAGGGTGGAATGAAGTTTGAGGGCAAGGAGATGGAATGAATTTGGTGGCGCGCCGCTGTGGACTCTGATTGGATTGGCGCATGTCCATCGCGCATGCGGATCAAATGTTGGCAGGATTGC
>SXGT01451000.1_pt1 | contig 14440 bp, 19 predicted proteins | sample 3176221 | NCBI WGS metagenome assembly SXGT01 (sample SAMN11356862, study PRJNA531348) | freshwater metagenome | isolation source: freshwater sample F1-120 | place: China: Fuxian Lake, Yuxi | collected 2017-12-25
GGTATCCTGCGCGACTCCCAGAGTTGCTTCTGGAATTAGTTTTGGAGACGTGGCCGAGGGGTCGAAGGCACACCCCGGCGAAGGGTGCATCTGGGCAAAACCTGGATCCAGGGTTCGAATCCCTGCGTCTCCGCCAATACAAAGATCTCAAACCTGCTCAGCAGGCCTTGAGGCAGCCTCAAGCCACGCACCACGCGTGGCTTTTTGCTTTGGACTCCTGAAAGACTACATTTCGGGGGAATCTCATGCTCTGGAAACCGAACATGGCGCTTATAGTCAATCATTTCAGCGATTCCGGCGTCTTAGCCAAGCATCCTCCCCAAGCTTTCGCGATCACATACAACGCCGATTTCAGGAACAGGACAGCAATGATTGCGCCAACAACAAGGTCAGGCCACATCGAGCCAGTTCGTGCGACCCCAGCTCCCGCCAAGAGCACCCCGACGTTGGCGACGATATCGTTCCTGGAACACAGCCAGACCGATTCCATGTTCAGATCGTCGTTGCGATGCCAGGTAAGTAAATAGAGGCAAGTGGCGTTGCAGGCCAGGGCGAACAGCCCAAAGCCACCCATCATTTCGGCCACGGGCACGACAGGCGACAGGACCTTGTCCACCAGCGCGATGGCCACGAAAATGCCGAACCCCAACATGATGACACCCTTAAGCATCGCGGCACCGGCACGCCACTGATCACTGCGTGACAGTACATAAAGACTGGCCGCATACACCAGGGCATCCCCAAGACTATCGAGCGAATCGGCCATCAATGAAGTCGAATAAGCCAATAGGCCAGCGCTAAATTCCACCAGAAACAATAAGATGTTAATCACCAGTACGATGCGTAGCGTCTTGCCTTGGCGCTCGCGCAATGCGTCGAGTGCGCAGGATTTGTCGTGACAACAGTTTCCCATGGCGAAATTTCCAGTTTTTCCTGCATGGCCTATTAAAAACCCGGGGCTATGATAACCATCATCTGGATGCGGTAACTAACCATCTAACCGACAAAAGATGGAACCCAATCAAACGTGTCCCACGCCGGCGACGATGGAGTTTCCACCACAAGACCTAATGACCAGCAATACGGTTAAACTGACGCACCCCTTATTCACCTGCCCCCATGTCCTCTGCCGATCCCGTCGTACCGCTGTTCCATCCCGGTCATTACGAGAATTTCCCGGTCGCATCCATCCTACTGCCGTGGCGGCTACGCTCGGCGGTGCGGGCTGTCTATGCCTTTGCCCGCAGCGCGGATGATCTGGCCGATGAGGGTGATGCAACCCCGGAAGCACGACGAGCGGCTCTAGCCCTGTATCGCAGTCAGATCGATCTCATCGCTGCCGGAGAGACCTCCACCGATCCCATCTTTGGCCCTCTAGCCGTAGCCATTCGTCGCCATGCGCTTCCCTTAGCGGCTTTTTACGACCTCCTCGATGCCTTCGACCAGGACTGCATCAAGACCCGTTATGCCGATTTTGGCGAGGTCATGCAGTATTGCCGCCGTTCAGCCAATCCGGTGGGTCGCCTGATGCTGGCCTTGTTCGACGACCACGACCCGCGTCACCAAGCCTGGTCGGATGGAATCTGCTCGGCCCTGCAACTCATCAACATGCTGCAGGATGTGGCGATCGACTGGCAAAAAGGACGGGTTTATCTACCCCAAGACGAGATGCACCGCGCGGGCGTGACCGAGCGGCAGATCGCTGCGGGGGAGGTCGATTTCCTCTGGGTGCTGTTCATGCGCACGCAGATCGAACGGGCGCGGCGCATGCTGCATGCCGGTTCGCCATTAGGCGTGGCGCTGAAGGGCCGCATCGGTCTGGAGATGCGCCTCATCCTGCTCGGTGGCGAGCGTATTTTGGACAAGCTGGAGGCCAGCCAAGGGAACTGTTTTAAGGCACGACCCACCCTGACCCTGCGCGACTGGCCAAAACTATTTTGGCGTGCCCTATTCCCGCGTTCGCACAAGAAAACCACTCACTCTGGGGGAACATCCTGCGGCACTGGAGGGTGTTCCCGTTGAATCGACGCAAGCACACCATCGGCCTGAAGGCTGCCTTCTTACACCCCCCCACCGGCGCCCATTGCCCACCCATAGGGGTGCTACCCCCTGCGCAATCTTTTCAAGCCATCGACCACGGTGAGGTTCAACCACGATGACAGACACCCTTCCGACGGATTATTGCGCCGAGAAGGCCGCTCACAGCGGATCGAGCTTTACCCTCGCCTTCCGCTTTCTGCCGCGTCCACAACGAGAGGCGATGAACGCCCTCTACGCCTATTGCCGTGAGGTGGACGATATCGTCGATGAGGCCATTCACCCGCCCCTCGCCCGGATGAAGCTGGACTGGTGGCGCAGCGAAATCGAACGCCTTTACGCGGATCCACCCAAGGAAGCCCCACAGCATCCGGTCACGCAGGCGCTGCAACCTGTCGTTCGCCGTTATGGGCTACCGAAAGAGGACTTCGAGGCATTGCTCGATGGCATGGCCATGGATCTGGACATGGACGAAACCGGGCAGCGTTACAGCGAAATGCGCGAACTAGGCCTTTATTGCCATCGCGTCGCCGGCGTGGTCGGCCTGCTATCGGCACGCATCTTCGGTTTTCGGGATCTGCACACACTCAAGTATGCCGCGCGCCTAGGTCTGGCCCTGCAACTAACCAATATCCTGCGCGATGTCGGCGAGGATGCCCGACGCGGGCGCATCTATCTGCCGCAAGAGGAACTGGCCCGGTTCGGGGTCAGCGAAGCGAGCCTGCTGGCCGGTCGGCCCGATGGCGACTATGCCGGCCTAATGCAATTTCAATATCACCGTGCCGAGCAGACCTATGCCGAGGCCCTTGCCCTGTTGCCTGCGGTGGATCGCCGCGCCCAGCGCCCGGGCCTAATCATGGCAGGCATCTACCGCGCTGTGCTGGACGAAACCCGGCGCGCCGGGTTTCCAATCAACGCCCGCATCCACCTGCCGGCATGGCGCAAGCTCTGGATCGCCGGCCGAATTTGGGTTCTGGCCAGATAATCCTGGCCCGTTAATGGCGCGATGACCCGAACCGAACAACATATCGCCATCATTGGCGGGGGCTGGGCCGGCATTGCCGCCGCCATCGAACTCACCTTGGCCGACCGCCGTATCACCCTGTTCGAGGCCGCGCCCCAGTTGGGCGGCCGCGCCCGCGCCGTGCAATGGCAGGGGCTATCCATCGACAACGGCCCACATCTGATGCTGGGCGCCTACGCTGAGACCCTGCGCCTGATCGACCTCCTCGGCACGCGTAATACCCTAGATCGCCGCCGCTTGCGTCTATTCGGGCCAGATCTCGACCTGCGCCTACCCAGACTCCCCGCTCCCTTTCATCTGGCGGTGGGCCTAGCCACTGCACACGGCCTTTCCTGGCCCGAAAAATGGGCCGCCGCGCGGCTGATCCGCCGACTGCAATCGCAGAACTGGAAGCTTGTTGCAGACGCACCTCTGGCCGACTGGTTGCACCACGAAGGCCAACCGGAACGACTCATCCGCCGCCTTTGGCAGCCTCTCGCCATAGCCGCCCTAAACACGCCAATCGCTATTGCCTCGGCACAGACCTTTGCCGTCGTCCTGCGCGATAGCCTAGGCGGGCCGCGCGCATCCAGCGACGCCATATTCACACGGACCAATCTGGATGCCTTATTCAGTGAACCGGCCCAGCGTTGGTTAAAAGCACACGGGGCGCGTCTGCACACCGGCCAGCGTATCCGCCAACTTCGATACGATGGCGATGGCTGGCGGGCTGACGACCACCCAGACCGGTATGAAAAGATCATCCTGGCCACCTCACCGGTCGAGACCACACGCCTGCTGGAAGGCCATCCCACCGCCGCCCTGAAATCTGCACTGGGCCGATTAAGTTGGCAACCTATCGTGAACCTATGGCTGCACTTTACCGATCGCCTGATCCTACCCTACCCCATGCAGGCCCTCGGCGAAGCGAACGCACCTTGGGTCATCGATCGCCAAGAGACGGCCGACGGCCTCGTCTGTCTCGTCGCCAGCGCCGACGGCGCGCACTGTCAAATGGATCGCGACCACCTTCTAAGCGACTGGCTCGCCCTGCTGGAGCAACGCTGTGGCCCCTTGCCGCCCCTGCATGCCCATCGCTGGATCCACGAACGACGCGCCACCTTCGCGGCCACTCCAGACCGGCCGCGTTTCCACGCAAAGACAGACCTGCCCAACCTGTGGCTGGCAGGTGACTACACCCATCCAGACTACCCCGCCACACTCGAAGGGGCCGTTCACAGTGGCGTACAATGCGCCCGCTCACTACTTCGTGCCCTCGTATGACCTTCTTTGCCCACAAAACCTATCTTGTAACCGGTGCCGGAGGTGGCATTGGTTCAGCCATCGCCCTCGCCCTCGGTCAGGCCGGTGCCACCGTCATCCTGCTAGGCCGCAGTCTGCCCGCCCTGGAAAAGACCTACGATGCCATCATTGCAGCCGGCGGCCCAGAACCGATCCTGTTTCCCATGGATTTCAGCACGGCAGTCGATGACCAATACGATGCCTTGGCCGGGGCTATCCGGGTTCGGCTAGGCAGACTCGACGGCATTATTCATGCCGCCAGCGGCTATCTGGCCCCCTCACCACTGTTGCAACAAACCTCGGCCGAATGGCTGGAACAGTTCCGCGTCAACAGCATAGCCCCGTTCCTGCTCAACCAAACCTGTGCCCCCTTGTTGCGCCGCGCCAGCGATGCCCCCATCGTGTTGATCAGCGAAACCCACGGTGCAAACCCAACCGCATTCTGGGGCGGATTTGCCGTCTCAAAGGCCGCGCTGGAAGGCTATTTTCAGATCCAGGCGGCTGAATGGCGCGACGAGCCCGCACTGCGCGTGCACTTGATTGTCCCCGGCCCGATCCGCTCGCCACAACGCGCGCTCAGTCACCCGGGCGAAGACAAGACGACCCTGCCTACCCCGGCCAACTTCGCCAGTGACATCCTAGCCCTACTAGAACACCCCGACCCCGCTTGGCGCGGCCAACGCCTGAACTGGCGACCAGGACATCTCTCCCTGTAGGAAGACCACCCTCGGCGCGATCTTTCACCGCCTACAGACTGCGCAGGAAATCCAAAGCTTCACTCAAGTGAGCAACCCCGTGCAGACTGACGCCCGGCGGCGCGTGCTTGGGCAGATTGGCCTTGGGCAACAAGATCCGAGTAAATCCCAGCTTAACGGCCTCTTTCAATCGCTCTTGGCCGCGCTGCACCGGACGAATCTCACCACCCAAACCCACCTCGCCAAAGGCCGCAAGGGTGTGCTGCAAGGGTTTGTTCCTGAGCGAGGAGACAATGCACAGTAACACGACCAAATCGGCTGCCGGCTCCAGCACGCGCACCCCACCGACGGCGTTAACAAACACATCCTGGTCGTAACAAGCAATACCGCCATGACGATGTAGGACCGCCAGCAACATCGCCAAACGGTTCTGGTCCAAGCCCACCGTCAGCCGCCTAGCACTGGGGCTATGGGCCTCATCGACCAAGGCCTGAATCTCCACCAACAGCTGCCGCGTGCCTTCTTGGGCCACCACCACGCAGGAGCCCGGTACCTCGCGCTCGCTACGATTCAAAAATAAGGCCGAGGGATTATTGACCGCCTTCAGGCCCTTCTCGGTCATAGCAAACACACCCAGTTCGTTGACCGCACCAAAGCGATTTTTGAATGCCCGCACCATACGGAAACTGGAGCCGGAATCGCCCTCGAAATACAACACCGTATCAACGATGTGCTCCAGCACACGCGGCCCGGCCAAGGTGCCCTCCTTGGTGACATGGCCAACCAGCACCAGGGTCGTGCCGCTGCGCTTGGCATAACGGGTCAGGGCCTGAGCACATTCCCGTACCTGTGCCACCGAACCCGGCGCGGAAGTCAGTTGTTCCGTATACACGGTCTGGATCGAATCAATCACCGCAATCGCCGGCCGCTCAACCTCCAAAGTGGCGAGAACCGTTTCCAACCGAGTCTCCGGCAACAACGGCATATCGGTCTCACTCAGCTCCAGCCGTTGGGCGCGCAGGGCAATTTGTTGCGCCGACTCCTCGCCGCTGACATACAACACAGGCAGTTGCTTCGCCAAATGGGCCAGGGCCTGCAACAACAGCGTCGATTTTCCGATGCCGGGATCACCCCCAAGGAGCACCACCCCACCTTTCACCAACCCGCCGCCCAGCACGCGATCAAATTCAGACGACCCCGTCGGGATGCGTGGCGCATCCTTGGCCTCTATGCTCGCCAACCGCGTCAATGCCCCGCTACCCGCCAAACTGGCGTGCCGCGTCGAGGCCGGCGAGGCTGCTGCAACCACCTGCTCGGTCAGCGTATTCCAGGCCAGACAGTGCGGGCATTGGCCTTGCCACTTCTGCACCTGACCACCGCATTCATTGCATACGAAAAGGGTCTTGTCCTTAGCCATGTTGTCCTTGATCCTTCTCCGTTTGACCCAAATCCACCTCGGTCAACTCCAATGCATTGCCATCCGGATCACGCACAAACAGGGCCGCACGACCCGAGCGGCTCAAGGTATAGGGAATGCCTTGCTCATCAAGACGGGTACGCAATTCGCCCCAGCCAGAAACGCCCAATGCCACATGACGATCACGACCACCATGCTCCGGCCGACCGAATACCGAATCCGGATTGGGCAAGTTTATGAGGTGGATTGCGCCCATCCCAACCGCATACCAAACCCCCTCAAAACCAAGCGCAGGACGGCCGGCATCCGGCACCAGACCCAACACGCCTTCATAAAAGGCCCGCGCTTTTGGCAGATCCGCGACCAACAAAGAGGCATGCAGCAATTCAGTGAGCCGGATCATGATCTTTACCTTCGACCGTCACCAGGGTCGCCGCGAGAATCATCGCACCCCCTATCCATTCATTCATCTCGATAACCTCTTCAGCCCACCACACGCCCGTCACCGCAACGACGATCAATTCAAACAGCAGGATAACAATGCCCCGGTTGGGCGGGATGTGTGCCAAACCATATTGAACTGCGTGCGTGGCCAAAAACAGGACCACAGCGATCAGCAAGATCCACAACCACGCGCCCCACCCCGTCAGAATCGCAAGCCAGATCCCCGCGCTCGGCAGACTAGCCTCGTAACAAAACGCGGGGAGCGAAACCACCAGCACCCCAGCAAAGATCCACAGACTGCGCACGCCCACCGGCACGGGGGCCAGTTGCCGCGTAAAAACATTGGCGAGGGCAAAACCTATACCAGAGCCCAGTCCCAGCCATTCACCCCCATTGGTCGGTAGCGGCAAACCATGCCCGACATCCAGCATCACCCAAGCCCCGGCCAAGGCCAGCACAAACACGGCATAACCCCGCCGATCGGGGGCCTCGCCCAGCATCCACCAGGAAAACAGCAGGGTCCACACCGGCGCCAGGTAAAACAGCAACATGACACGCAGAATCTCACCATTCAGCACCGCCAGGACATAGGAAAGATTAGTCCAGCCCGTCGCCAGCGCCAGGAATAACAGACCCTTCCAGAAACGCCGGTAAAGCTGGATCTGCGTGCCGTACAGCCACCACAAGAAGGGCAAGCTCAAACCATAGGTCAGGATCGAAGCCAGACCACCACCGATGCCCGCCTCATTCAACAAACGATAGGGATACCACACCGAGCCCCACGCCATGGCAGCAATCAGAAGGGCAAGAACGGGCAGCAGGGAGTGGGTCAGGAGCGTGATCGGCATGGATCGCTATCATCGCAGTCACAGGCACGATTGACCAGCAATCGTTATCCCGGTGAGGCTCGGCGCTATAATGCACGGCCTCCATTCTTTTCACCCATCTCGTGAATCCCCGGCTCGACCTACTTCAGTCCTATCCGTTCCAGAAACTGCGCTCCCTGTTCGGAGGCATCACCCCTGCGGACACGATGGCAATCAATCTATCCATTGGCGAGCCAAAACATCCCACCCCGGAATTGATTCGTGCGGCGCTGGTCGGCAACCTAGGCGGGCTGTCCAACTATCCCCTCACCGCCGGAAGCGACGCGCTGCGTTCCGCCATCGCTGCCTGGTGCGGGCGCCGCTACGGGGTCGAGCTGGATCCGGCCACCCAGGTGCTGCCGGTCAACGGCAGCCGCGAAGCCCTGTTCGCATTCGCCCAGGCCGTAGTCAACCCCAAGAAACATGTAAAGCGGGTGGTTTCGCCCAACCCCTTCTATCAGATATACGAAGGCGCCGCGTTGCTGGCCGGGGCATCGCCCTACTTCCTGAACACCCTGCCGGGTGATGATTTCCGCCTGCCGCTGGAGACCGTACCCGAAGATGTTTGGGCGGACACGCATCTGATGTATGTATGCTCGCCCGGAAACCCCACCGGCAAGGTGCTGAATCTTGAGGACTGGCGCGCCGTATTCGCACTTGCCGACCGCCACGGCTTTGTCATCGCCTCTGACGAGTGCTATTCGGAAATCTGGTTCGACACCCCACCCTTGGGCGCACTGACCGCCGCCCAGCAACTGGGACGCGGGTTTGAACGACTCGTGGTATTCAACTCCCTGTCAAAACGCTCCAATGTGCCGGGATTGCGTTCGGGCTTCGTGGCCGGCGACCCGGCCATCCTCAAGGATTTTCTGCTCTATCGCACCTACCACGGCTGCGCCATGAGCCCGCCGGTGCAGGCTGCGTCCATCGCCGCATGGAACGACGAGATACATGTCGAGGATAACCGCCGCCAATATCGTGAAAAGTTTGCCGCTGTCATCCCCCTGCTTCAAAATGTGCTGACATTCACCGCGCCGGATGCCTCTTTCTACCTGTGGGCAAAGGTACCCGGCGATGACGATGCAGGTTTCGTGCGCGAGCTGTACCGTCAGCAAAATGTCACCTTACTGCCCGGCAGCTATCTCGCCCGAGAGGCCGGTGGCGTCAATCCAGGCGCCGGATTCGTCCGCATCGCCCTGGTCGAACCACTGGATGCCTGTGTCGAAGCGGCGCAACGGATATCCCGTTTCGTGCAACACATCTGACCTATGGGGCGGCACCTTAAAAAACTGGGCCAAACAGCAGGCTATTCGACTGGACTACATTCAGCCTGATACTCCGCAGCAGAATGCGTATATCGAACGCTACAACCGAACGGTTCGGTAGGGTGAGGCGCCCTCATTGGCTTCGTATTGGGGCAGGATATTGATGGTCTGTTCAATCATTTGTGTTTCGTTCACGCCATTGCATACCAGAATTACGGGTCTTGCCAAGGGTTAAGTACGTCAATCCCCGCATAGGCGAAATCACGGACATTACGGGTCACCAGTTTGCAGTCGTTGGCGCGAGCCGTAGCGGCAATGATCGAATCGAAGGCCGCCATGGATTTACCATGAGTCTCGGCCTGTACCGTCATGTGCGCCCAGACCTCCGAGACATTCTGGTCAAACGCCAAGATTCGATCTTCGAAACCAGTGTCCATCTGCTGCAACCATAGTGTCAGTTCGGATCGCCGTTTGGATTCTGGCAGCTTGGTCACGCCTCGTTGCAATTCGCCCCAGGTCATCGCGCTGATGCAAAGCTCATGGGCTTTACGCGCCTCAAACCAAGTGATGACATGAGCATCCGGCGTTCTCTTAACCAGTTCAGAGAGTACGCATGTGTCCAGCAAATATCTCACAGGACGATCTCCCGAATGGTTTCTCTGGACCGTTCAAGTGCCAACGGTTCACCCCGTGGGGCATTGAGCAGGCAATCCATCAAACGCGGTGTCTGGCCGCTTAAACGACGGTAATCGTTGGCCGCCAAGATGACAACGGCCTCTTCCCCGCGTCGGGTAATCATTTGTGGGCCTTCTTTCAGCGTGAGATCAACAACCTCGCTGAAGCGGCTCTTCGCTTCCTGTAATTGCCAAGTATGCATCATTATCTCCAGGATCTAGACAGACTAGTCATTAGAATCTGTCGGCAGGTCTGAATTGTCAAGCGCGAGGTGTCAACGCCAAATTGCGACGGTCGCGGAAATTCGGATAATCGAATCAGCTAAGGTTGATTGACTGAAAGGGACATAAACAATGGGAACACGAGTGGGTCTATCTGCGCCTTGCGACAACGGCATTGCGCAACAGAAAACTGACCGCACCAGCGCGGCTGGTTTTGAGATAGCCATGACTCAACCAGTCGCGGCTGGGGATAATTGGGGTCATGGGATAATTGGGGTCAGACCACGATTTTCCGGGGAGACAATTGGGGTCTGACCCCAATTGTCCCCGAAACTGTGCAACATCACGATCCTTCGGCCCACCTGCGTGCAGTAAAACACCCGAGCAATCCCTTCCGCACCCTTGAGCCGAAGTTCGAACAAGCCGTTCTTCATGGCCTTTGTGTGCGGCTCGCCCAGATTGGGTCCCAGCGCCACCATGCGCCGAGTCAGCATTGGGCCGCCAGGACGTGGCAACTGAGCGCAGAAACAGCAACGGCCCTGTAAGGGCCGTAGATGCAAGACGCGACACACGCACAACTTGTTTATTTATAAGGACTTATGCGTGTGTTGTTTGGAAAGCGTGCTGGTCGAGCAGTAGAAACCGTCAAAACTTTTCCCTACTGTTTCCCACTATTTCCGCTCATTACCGCAGGAGTTAAACGGTGCAGAGACGACTGCTTTCGAACCAGATCTCCAAACACCTGAGTAACGCTAGGGGTTGGTGAAGAAAGATTCGGATGTTTTGCCGTTTTCCTGCTCACCCCACCAATCCCCATTTCACAAGATCAGAACCCGGCCTCTTTCTGATGACGCACGGCCAAAATCGTGATGGACTGCTGGTCAACGCGGTAGCGAGTCACATAGCCACTGTCACCAAAGTCGATGATCCAGTCGCGGAACTCGTCATCCATGTCTTCAACGGGTCGGCCCACGTCTGGCTGCTGTTCCAATACTTTGACGCCCTGTCGAATTGCTTGCACGGCTCGTTTTGCAGCTTCAGGATTCTTGGGCGCAAGGAACCGATAAAGGCGCTGCACATCCAGCAGCGCTGAAGGAGACCAGATCAGGCGTGACATTCAGGCGGCTCAATGTCGTCGCCCTGTTCGAGTTGGGCCATCCAAGCATCAGCCTCATTAGCGGACACGTGCAACCCGTTCGAACGAAAGGCTTCCCACGCTTTCAGCGTGTCTTGGCGAAACGCCTCCCGCTTCTCTTCACGATCCACATACTGTGTAATCGCTTCACGCATCAACCAATGAGAGGTGCGTTGACGTGCATCGGCCAAGCGCTTCACGCGAGCCTTGGTATTTTCATCGATCTTGATCGCCACCGGGCGAACAGTAGTAGCAGTCATAGCACCGTTCATAGGAGTATCTTCGGGTATTACCTTACCATACCCTGTTGCAACTGACCATCTTTTTGCGTCACCTGTCTTCTGTCCAGGAGATGTCTGACTTGACTTCTCCCGGTCACAGCGCCTTCATCGGAGTCCAGACAACTCATGCGAAAGGAGGCCAAACATGGACGGACGATGCATGACTCAAGCTGAGCTGGCCGAATGTTGGCAGATCAGGGAGACAATCGGGGTCAGACAATTGGGGTCAGACCCCAATTGTCCTGGACGCCCGACAATCCCGAAATCCGTCAAGAGTTGACCATCATCATGGAGTCGGGCAATGAGGCCTATGGTCCCGACACACATTGGATTGAAGAGCGAGAAGCCTAAGGCCTTCGGTCAAGCAGTTGCGGCGACCTGCAAGCCAGTAAGCGTTGCCTGGATTTCGCCCTGCAGCCAAGGCGACACGTTTCTGAACTCGATCCTAGGGAACGAACAAGCGCGCAGCGCATTTGCGTAGATGCGCAGCTTGGACAGCACGGGCTCGGGGTCCGAACCGTAAAGCGCCAGATTGGGCACTTCAAACACCATCTTATTACCGCACGCCACAAAGAGCGTGCCAGTGTCACGCGGTTTGACGTTTTCTTCAATCATGAACAGCAGGCAGTCTTCTGTGCCATGCAACGGGTTCAGGTACGACTTCACACCCTCGCGGATGCGTTCAAAAAGTCCTTGCTCACTCATGGGCAACTCCTTCCCTCTCAATTTGCCAATCCCAGGCGATCCGCCTCGGCTTCTTGTTCCATGAACACCCAGTCCACGATCTCATCACTGGGGGTGTAACCAGGGACCAATTGCACGATCACTGCTCGAATGACGCCCACGTCATTTACGTTGAGCGCCATCTCCAGCGACTTCAACTGGCCTTCCAGCTCCGCCCAAGGGACGAATTCCTCGTGGGCTTTCATGATCCGCGAATGAGAGGTGGGCTTGGGGTTGTCACCAATCAGCAATTCCTCGTAAAGCTTTTCGCCCGGACGCAGTCCGGTCACGACGATCTCGATATCACCCTCAGGGTTCTGCTCGTTTTTCACCGTCAGACCCGAGAGCTCCACCATGCGCCGGGCCAGATCCATGATCTTAACCGATTGGCCCATGTCAAGCACAAACACATCACCGCCCTTGGCCATGGCGCCCGCCTGGATCACCAACTGTGAGGCCTCTGGAATCGTCATGAAATAGCGGGTGATTTCGGTATGCGTCAGGGTGATGGGCCCGCCGTCACGAATCTGCTGCCTGAACTTCGGCACCACAGATCCTGATGAACCCAGTACATTGCCAAAGCGCACCATGCTGAATTGGGTGCCGGGGCGGGTTGCAGCCAATGCTTGCAGTGCCATTTCCGCCAGTCGCTTGCTGGCGCCCATGATGTTGGTCGGACGCACGGCCTTGTCGGTACTGATGAGAACGAAATCAGAAACACCGTTCTCGGCAGCGGCTTGAGCGGTGCGCAATGTGCCGAGCACGTTGTTTTTGATGCCCTCGGCCGGGTTGTGCTCGACCAGGGGCACATGTTTGTAGGCAGCCGCGTGATAGACCGTGTCCGGGTGCCAGGTGGACATGATCTCGTGCATGCGCTCGTTGTCTTGTACCGAGGCCAACAAGGGCACCAAGATGATCCCACGACCCGCAAGCTTTTCCTCAAGCTCCTGGTGAATACCGTAGAGCGCAAATTCACTCTGCTCGATCAGCAGCAGTTTGCTCGGACCGACCGTTAGGATTTGACGGCAGAGCTCACTGCCAATCGACCCGCCCGCACCGGTCACCATGACGACCTTGCTGCGTACGTTCATCGCCAGCAGGATGTGATTGGGCATCACCGGCTCGCGGCCCAGCAGGTCGTCAATGTCCAGTTCGCGCAAGTCGGAGATGCTGATCTTGCCCTGTGCCAAATCGGTCACGCTGGGCAGCGTGCGCACGGTCACACGGGCTGTTCGAATCTGGGCCAGGATTTCATTGCGGCGACGGCGCGAGAGGCTAGGCATCGCCAGCAACACGTCACTGATGTTCAATGTGGAGGCGAGATTAGACAGGTCGGCCGGGTTGTAAATGGGCTGTCCGTTGAGCACATGGCCGTGCAGGCGGTCGTCGTCGTCCAGGAACCCGGCCACCTGCATTTCGTGGCTGTTGTTCATGGCTCCAACCAGCTGACGGCCAGCGGTGCCCGCTCCATAAATCAGAACCTTTGGGCGCGATGCTCGCTTCAGAATGCTCAGATACTGATCCTCCAACCAGACCCGAGCCAGTGCGCGCGATGCGCCGACAAACAGCAGAAGCAATATCGGCTGGATGATGCCGACGGTGCGTGGCACCCCCGCCACCCCGATGACGGTGAAGATGGAGACATATAGCAGACCGTAAATACCTATCGCTCGAGCAACCGCCAGCAAGGCTGGCCAGCCGCTGTAGCGGAAGATGGCGCGGTACAGCCCCGATACGATGAAGAGGGGTAGCGCAATGCCGATGGAAGCCGCAACGGCCCAAAGAGCAGTGCCAGAAAGGGCGACAAATTCACCCGACCGTAGGTAGTAGGCCAACCAGACCGTTAGAACGCACAGGCCCAAATCGACGGACACAACCACAAATCGCTTTGCTGCCCGAGGCAAACCCAGTAGAGGAACAACGAGCTTAGACATGCGCATTCTCATGGCGTGCAGCCTCCTGAGTCCTGAGTCTTCAAGATGATCTATGTTTTTCTTCAATGCAACACTCCATCCCTTGCAAAAACCTTCAACGCTGTCATCCACAATGAAAATCGGGGACAGACCCATATTATTCACACAACACGTCATGTCATTCTGCGCGTAGTCGCAGAACGCAGAATCCATGCGTTGTAGTGGATTCTGCGACTCCGGGCGGGTACACCCTCCGCGCAGAATGACAGGGATTTCAAACGTAGCGAACAATCGGGGTCTGTCCCCGATTTCATGCTAAAAACTGGTGGATTCACTTTCCAACCGCACCACGCTTAGCTTCTTGGAAGACCTCATGGGGCGTCCGGTAGCCGAGGCATTTGCGGGGTCGATGATTCAATTTTTTGACCGCAGATGCAAGCGATTCATCCGTGACGTTTCTGAA
>SXGT01251326.1_pt1 | contig 14436 bp, 14 predicted proteins | sample 3176221 | NCBI WGS metagenome assembly SXGT01 (sample SAMN11356862, study PRJNA531348) | freshwater metagenome | isolation source: freshwater sample F1-120 | place: China: Fuxian Lake, Yuxi | collected 2017-12-25
CGTATGAGGTGTTCTTTTAATATTTTTAGGAAGTCTTTCTCTAATAAACAAAGAATCTTCACCCACCATACAGTCAAATTCATCCAACATAGAAATCAAATCCCTAAAAGCTTTATCTGAATCAAAGCCATTTAATGCTGATTGCATCAACAAAACTACAAATAACTTTATATAAGCATTATCTTTCTAAAAAATATGGAAAAAGATATAGACCGAATACCAAAAAACCAAGAAACAGACATAGTCATTCGTGTTGACGACTTCGGTGGAAAGAGAGGATTAACAATTCGTGAATTCGTAAAATCAGAGCGTTACACAGGTTTCACAAAGGCAGGAACAAGAATTCCAGCAGAATATTTTAAAACATTCAAACAAGCAATCAACAGCATAGATGAAAAAGAATTCACAGAAACAATAGTGTCTGTAGAACAACAATATAATATGCCAGAAGGCGATGAAGAAAACGTTAAACCTATAGTAAAAAATACAGAATCTAAAGCTAAAGCACCAGTAAAAAAGCAATCAAAGAACTACGAAGAAACTGAAATGTAATATTAATGTCTAAATACATTATGAACTTCTCTGACTTCAAAACCAGAGGTTCTAAATATATCTTCAACTGATTCTCTAATCGGTTCACGACTTGCAGAATCATAACGACATACAGGAGAGCGAACAATATACAAAGAACTATCTGAACTATCTTCTCTTAGAGATTTAGGAACCTTATGTTCAGAAACAACAAGATGCGATCTCCCACCTTGAATTTTTAATCTATTTTTTGAAAGAGACACATCTGCCCCCATACTTTTCCAAATCTCATATTGAACTGAGGACAAAGCCTGTTTTCCCCCAAGAAACCTACCAGCTTCTTGACCTTGTAAATAAGAAACAGCGCTCATAGCTGTAAGTCCCAAAGCAAATGCAGGAACCAAACCAGCACCACGAATTGCCAGATTAGTTGGAGAAAAAGGATCTTGTGAAGTTGCTAACCCTAAAAAATATTCAACAGCTGTTGCACTAACGACACAAGCAGATTCTGTAGACAAAGCATAATTAAAAGCATCACGCAAGGAAGCTTTTTTAGAGTGTTCTCGACCATGTCTATATACGTGAGCTAACGAATACAACATTCCAAGAGTAATCCCTCCAAGCAATCCAGGAGTATTGATATCATCCAATCCAGATTTATAAGCCAGAACCTCAGAACCAAACTCTCCTAATTCGCAAGCAGCAATACATGCAGTTTCCAAACCTAAGTTCTTCTTACACTCTCTAAAAAAAGCATTTCGTTTATCTTTAGAAGTATATTTTTTATCCAAATAATCTAAAATAACATTTACACTATCGGCCGAACTCATAAAAATTAGGCAATTAAATTGCTTATAAAACTTATGTCATATCGCTACTTTATAATTAATACAAATAATTAACACAACTCTCTTCTCTCTCGTAAATCAACCCAATCATCACCAAAGGTTACAAAACCACTAATAGGTTTAAGCTCTACGACTTCAGAACCAGAACAAGAAACTAAAAAATCTCTGCATGTTCTTCCAGAGCATAAAGCTCTAGTATGAGTTCTATCAAAATCAATAATATCTTCACCATTCAAATTTAAATCACTAAAACCCATAAATAAAATATTAACGATTAATAATGAAATGATAAATGATAAAAGAATTATCAAAGACCCCATAAAATCCACAATCAGTTAACCTTTAAAAGTATCTCTAAACTTCAAAATATATGATACGTCAACCAATAATCACTGTTGCAGGTCATGTAGACCATGGTAAAACATCTTTGTTAGATTGTTTCAGAGGCACGTCTCTTCAAGGTCTTGAAGCGGGAGGAATAACTCAAAAAATCTCCTTTACAAAATACCCATTTGAACAAATTCAAAAGATGTGCCCAATACTTGAAAAAGCAAGTATTGATTTAAAAATTCCAGGATTCTTATTCATAGATACTCCAGGTCACGCAGCTTTCACAAACTTAAGAAAACGTGGAGGATCTTTAGCAGACATAGCAATTCTTGTAGTAGATATAAAAGAAGGAATAAAACCTCAAACTGCAGAAGTTATCTCTATTCTAAAAGCAAATAAAACTCCTTTTGTTATAGCTTTAAACAAAGTAGACACTTTATCAGGTTGGCATAAAAAAAATACAATAAAAGAATCAATTCAATCTTTAGCAACACATACAAAAGAAGAATTTGAAATATCTTTAGGAACATTTCAAGGCGCTCTTCAAAGTCATGGATATGACGCAGAATTGTTTTACGAAATTTCTGACTTCACAAAGCAAGTAGCAATAGTACCTTGTTCAGCAAGAACAAGAGAAGGAATATCTGAATTGCTTTTTGTTTTATGTGGCCTATCTCAAAAGTTTTTAACCGAAAGATTAAAAATTTCAGAAGAGGCAAAAGGCGTTTTACTAGAGATAAAAAAAGAAAGATCAATGGAAACAGCAGAAGCAATAATTTATGATGGAATATTAAGAGAAGGAGATGAAATTGCAATAGCAACTCTTTCAGGAGAACCAATAGTTGCAAAAATAAGAGGAATGGAAGAAGTTATGCCACTGAGTGCTAAATTCAAAGCAACTAAAGAATCAGTAGCAGCAACAGGAATTCGGTTACAATTAACAAACAAAGAAGGAATTTTATCAGGTATGCCTTTTCAAAAAATAGAAAATAATTTGTCTGAAATAAAAGATAAATTCAAAAAAGAATTTCAAAACACAATCTCAACAGACAAAGAAGGAATAATTGCAAAGGCAGATTCTCTTGGTAGTTTAGAAGCATTACTCACGCTGTTAAAACAAGCAAATATTTCTGTAGTTAAAGCTGGAATCGGGCCAATAGGAAAAACGGATTTAGTTGCAGCAAAGGCAAATCTGGAATTAAACCCACTTAATTCTGTAATAATCGGATTTAATGTTGAAAAAGACGAAGATGTTGATTCAATAAAGCATATAAAAATAATAACTAATAAAGTAGTCTATAAGTTAATCCAAGACTTACAAGAGTGGAGACAGGAACGTCAAGGACAGATAGAAAAGAAAAGATTAATGGAATTAGCTACAATCTGTAAATTAGAAATTCTACATCAATATCAATTCAGAAACTCAAATCCTGCAATATTTGGAATAAAAGTAATTGCTGGAGATATAAGAAAAAATATTCCTCTAATTGATGAAACTGATGAACCAATAGCAAAAGTAAAGGCATTACAAGAAGACAAAGAATCGGTTGAAGAAGCAACTGAAGGAAAAGAAGTAGCTATGTCTTTACCAGGAGTTAATTTTGAACGTCAATTAGCTGATAAAAAGTACCTATACAGCCAAATCTCAGAAACTCAATTCAAAGAATTCAAGAAAAACAAAGACCTTTTGTCAGAAACAGAAATAAAAACATTAATGGAACTTGCAGAAATCAAACGTAAGAAAAAGAGTGATTGGGGAAAGTAATAAAAGCAAACATCTCTTCAAATAAAAGTGATAGACCTTTGGCTAATCTTTCTTTCAGTTATAGGACTAATAATAACAAGTTATATTTCAATAGCTCATGCAAGAAACAAGAAAGTAGTCTGCCCAATCAATAGTTCAAGTTGCAATGTTGTCCTTGATAGTGAATGGTCAAATATTCTAGGAATAAAAAATGAATTTTTAGGTCTAGTATATTATATCTCAATCATAGTAGGAGTAATTCTCATAAACCAAGGCTACTTTGCAATATTGAACATAATAAAAGCAGCCACAACAATATCTACACTTTACTCAATATTTTTAGTAATTGTGCAGGCAAGAATTATAAAAGAATTTTGTTTCTATTGTATTTGCACAACAATAATAAATGTAGCAATATTCATGTTATTAATCAGATAAATGCTTAAATAAACTATAAATTTAAGAAAAATATGACAAATGAAGATTATGAATCTCATCCAAAAAAGAAAAGGTCTATTTGAAAGTAGGGGTAATTTAGAGAAGATTGGTCTTGGAGTAATTACAAGTTTAATATTGGCAATTATGAGTACTGGATTACTCAATAAATCAGAAACAAGAGAAAAGAAAGAAGAAAATCAAAGAATAGCTGAAAGAATGTACAAAGAAACAGCAGGAGAAGAGGAAACAATAGATGGAAGAGAATATGAGTTATTAATGACAAATCTAAAAATTCCAAAAACTAGAGAAAATTTAATTACAGGAGACAGCGAGGGAATTAATATAAGAACCTCATATGATCCATACAAAATAACTAGAGAACAAGCTTAGATTACCTAAGTAAATAGAGTTCATAACGTTTAAAAACCCCTTTTATCAACATACCACTATGCCATTCAAAGTAAACATCTCTGAAAAGGGAAAATCTTGGAAAGTTGAATCTACTAGTGAAACAATCGTCGGAAAGAAATTAGGTGACTCTATTGACGGTTCAGATATTTCTGAAAATTTATCAGGATACACTCTAAAAATCACAGGAGCAACAGACTCTTCAGGATTCCCTCATAAGTCAGACATTCAAGGCCCTGAAATGAAAAGAGTAATGTTCACATATGGGTGGGGAATGCACAAGAGACCAAGAAAAGCAGGTAAAAAACCTCGTCAGAACATAGACGGATTAAGATTAAGAAAAACTGTTAGAGGCGCCCAAATTTCTGAAAAAACAATTCAACTTAACTGCATAGTTTCAAAACAGGGTTCAAAACACCTAGCCGAAATCTTCCCAGACCAAAACAAAGCAAAAGAAAAAGCACCAGAAGTAGTTGCTCAATAAACCCAATTCTTTAAAAAGCTGAAATTCACTTCTTAAACATGCAAGAACTAGAAACCCTCAATGTTATTATCGCAGGTCACATAGACCATGGTAAAACAACACTACTTTACAAATTAAGCAGAAAATGGACAGACACACATTCTGAAGAATTAAAACGAGGAATTACAATAAAATTAGGATACGCAGATATAACTATTTATAAAGATAAAGAATATAACATAGACAATAAAGGAAAAGCTCAAAGATACATTTCGTTCATAGACGCACCAGGACACGAAATGTTAATGGCTACTATGCTTTCAGGTGCAGCGATAGTAGATGCGGCAATTTTAGTGGTGGCGGCGAATGAAGGAATAAAGCCACAAACAAGAGAACATTTAATGGCGCTTCAAGCAAAAAATCTAAAAAATATAATTATAATACAAAATAAAGTAGACTTGGTTTCAAAAGAAAAAGCACTAGAAAATTACAATATGATTCGTAAAGAATTCAAAGGCACTATTGCTGAAAATGCTCCAGTGATTCCAATATCTGCACAGCAAGAAATAAACATAGAAAATATTTATGAAGCTTTATGCGAAATCCATGTTCCTCAAAGAAATCTAAAAGAAACTCCGATCTTCCTTATAGCTAGAAGTTTTGATATAAACAAACCAGGAACAAAACCAAAAAATCTTCACGGAACAGTTCTAGGAGGAACTTTGAAAAGCGGATCTCTAAAAGTAGGAGACGCGTTAGAAATAAAACCTGGCCTAATGATAAAAGAAGCTAATCAGTTTAGATATAAACCTATAAAAACAAAAATAGCCTCAATGTTCAAGGGTTCCCATAAAGTTGATGAGTTAACGCCTGGCGGAAGTGCCTCTATAGAAACAGAATTAGATATGAGTATGGGCAAAACAGATGCATTCTCTGGTTGCATAACTTCAACTATTGGAAATTTACCAGAAATTACAACAAAACTCAAAATAAATTATGAATTATTCAAGGACATACCTGGTCTGGCTCAAATAACTCCGCTAAAACCAAGTGAAAACATAATGCTTTCAATAAACACATCTGTGACCATAGGGATGATAAATAAATTGAACTCAAAAGAAGCAGAATTAACTCTTAAAATCCCTATTGTACCATTCAAGAACACGAAGTTAGGAATTGCAAGAAATGTAAACAATCACTGGAGACTAATCGGACAAGGAGAAATAATCTCTTAATTATAGTTTAACTAATAGCATAGAACTTAATTTATTTAGATATTAAAAATAGTTAAACTAAGAGATTAAATAAAATTCATGAATTATTTAACAAAAACATCGGGGCCATGCGTCATCCTCGCTGGAGCCGGAACAGGTAAAACATATAGCATAGTTGAAAAAATAAAATACTTAATTGAAAAAAAAGTATACAGACCAGAAGAAATAGTCTGCCTTACATTTTCAAACGAAGCAGTAAATACCATAAGACAAAGAATATTTCCTTTTCTAAAAAGCAATCAAGAACCAACAATAAGAACTTTCCACGCATTTTGTGCAGATATATTGAGAAAACATGGAGAAAAAATAAATGTAAAAGAAAATTTTAAGATAATCTTACCAGATGATGGAAAAATACTGCTTCATAAATATTTTAAGACTCATCCTCAATTATGCACAAAATATATTGAAGAAATAAGCATTGCTAAAGATTTAGGGTACTCAGTAGAAAAATTAGAAAAAAATATCCATACAAGCCTAAAAGATATTGATGAACTTTCTAAAGAATTAGAAGAACTAAAGTTCATAGTAAATACCTCACATCTAAAAAAAATAAAGATAGAAGAATCAGAAATTTTAAAGTCAAAAAAAGAACAAGTAGAAGAAGAATTAAAACAAAGAAAGTTCATACACGCCTGGAAATCCTATGAAAAAATAAAGACTATAAAAAATGGATTAGATTACTCTGACTTGAATCATAAAGCTTTAGAACTATTGATAAAAAATCCGGAAGTTACAGAGGAATACAAATACCTAGTAGTAGATGAATTCCAAGACACCAATAAATTACAGTGCGACTTAATTAAATTAATAGCTCCACATAGAAACTTGACTATTGTTGGAGACTTAAACCAATCAATATATAGATTTAGAGGAGCTTACAAAGATAATTTCAATCAAATAAGAAAAGAATTAGATATAGAAGATTCAGATATTTTCAAATTAGATAAGTCTTACAGGTCAACAAATAAGATACTTTCTATAGCTCACGAACTGATAAAGAACAACTACAAAATACCAAGCGAATGTTTTGAAGTAAAAAGTGCGTACAATGAATCAGGGGAAAACATTTTAGTATATGAATTAAAGAATGCAAATGAAGAAGTTAGAAAGATAATTGAGTTAGTAAAAAGTGAAATAGAAAAACAAACTCCTCTTGAAGAAATATGCGTTATTTTCAGAACTCACCAACAAGCAAATGCTCTAAAGAAAGAATTAGATTATCAAAATATCCCTTTCATAAATCTAAACAAAGAATCATTATTGAAATCTCAGATAATCAAGCAAATCAGAGCTTATCTAAATTTAATAAATAAATACCAAAATTCTGGAAAAGGTGGAGATAGCTCATGGTGGGAATTGATGCATTCTGCATCTTTAAGCAAAGGGGATGAAATTCAATTCGCTAAAACATTAAGAGACTTACAAAAAAATGAATGTATAACTAAAGAAATAATACTTAATGGAATTAAAGGTATATCCCAAGAAGCAACAACAAAATTAAGCGCAATAAATAAAATAGTTATTGCTGTTTCAGAAGAACAAGAAACCGCTGAAATAGTAAAAAAATTATACCAACTATTAGGAGTGCATAGTGCAAATACAAAAGAAGATCAAGAAAAAATTTTAGTATTAGAAAAATTCAAAAATTTGGTTAAAGAATTTAGTGAAAATGAGTCCAAAGAATTAGGTCTTTTTATTCATCATCTTGAAACTCTTGATGCATTGAATGTTTCAATTGAATCTCCAATAATTACAAAAAAAGGGATAAGAATAATGACAAATCACGCAACTAAAGGATTAGAATATACTGCTGTGATTATGTGCTCATTAACACAGAAAAAGTTCCCTTTGGAACACAAGAATACAAGCATCATCTCAATAAGTGAATCAAACGATGATGAAAGCCAACTCGCGGAAGAACGCCGTCTTTTCTATGTGGGTTGCACAAGAGCTAAAAAAAGATTGTACATGACTTATGCAAAAGAATATGGAAAAAGAGAATTTGAACCAAGCCAATTCTTAAAAGAAATAAATTATCAAGAAAATCAAAAAATTGATGCCGATGCTCAATTTTTGGATGATCGACGTTCCAATTTAGAGAGGAACGACCGACATAAAAATATTGATTTTATTAAAGATGAATCTGAATTATACGAAAAACAAGAAATAATAGAAATAAAAACAGCAGATACAATAGAACCACAAAAATTGAGTTTCTCTGCAAGTTCTTTACAAAAATTTGATGAATGTCAAAAGAAATATGAATACAAATATGTTTACCATATGCCAGAACCAACGCCACAATCATGGGAAGCAATAGCTTTGGGTAATTTTGTGCATAAAGTTTTAGAAGAAGGAGTTTCAAAAGGAATCAAGAGCATAAAAGAATTTGAAGATTGTGCTAAAACTCTACAAATGGAAGAATTCAAAGAATCTAACTTTGATGAAGCTATGCAAATGATTAAAGTATTTGTTGAAAGAAATAAAGGACGTTATAATCAAAACTCATTAGTTGAACAGAAAATATCTATAACTTTAGAAGACCTCTATTTCACAGGATATGCAGACCGAATAGATATCTCAGACAATGGAGAAGTTACTATTGTAGACTACAAGACTGGTAAATCTGAAGTCAAACCAAAATATAGGAACTGGCAATTAGGTCTATACGCTCTTGCATCAAGAGAATTTGGAACTCCAAAAACATTGATTCTTGAAATGTTACAAAAAGACCATCCTCTTGAATTCAATATAGACTCAAAGGGAGTAGCAAAAGAAATTCATAGCACAAGAACTCAATTCTCTTTAATTCAGGTAAGACAAGAATTAATAGACACTGCAAAAGCAATTATCCAAGCCCGTCAAACTGGTTTCAAACCCTGTCAAGTAGAAAAGAACTGCGATTTCTGTGAAGAATGGGTGTATGGTAAAAAATAAAAATCACTTAGACAAATCGAATCTCACAACAACTTCATTTCCCTTACGACTATATTGAAAATCATCAGCAAATGTTAATAATGAATAAATTCCAACCCCTCCTTGAGTTCTACCATTACCTATACCATATCCATCTTTAACAGCTCTAGCTTTATCATATAAATGCAATTGTTTCCTCCGCTCTTCTATTTTCTTTTCAGAATTAAATCCTCTACCATCATCTGAAACATGAGCTACAAAACCCCTATCTCCTATATAACTATCAAGACGAACAAATTTATCAGGAGCTTCTTTACAAGCAATTCTAGAATTAACAAGCATTTCAGTAAGAGTTCTATCAATTTCAGCTTGTCTTTCTTCGGAAAAAACAAAATCTCTTACAAAAAGCTCAGTTAAAATAGGATCAAAAAATTCCATATTTGCAACCCACAAATCAGAAGGAGAAGAGTATCTCAAAGTAGGCTCAACGCCAGAAAAACCAACTTGTGCTAACATATCATTAAATCTATCTTTAAATTCCATAAAAAACCAAAAAGAAGGGGCTATTTAAAGGTTATTATTTTAACTACTAAGAAATAGTTACTATCTTATATCTTCATTAACACGATATTCATGCCATTCTATATTTCTAGTTATAACTGCATTCTTAACTGTTTTTTCAGTTCCAGTTAAATTAGACTTTCCACTCTTAACTTCAACAAAATGTATCTTCTGAACATTCTTCTCATCAAGACCTTCAAAGACTAAGAAGTCAACGGGTTTTCCGATAAATTTACATTCTGTCGACTTGAAAGGAAAGTTTGGCAAGTATGGAGCAAGCTGTTCTGAAAATTGCCCAGCCAACACAGCACGAGAACGTGCTATTGCATCAGCACGATGTCCTTCAATTTCTCCAGACCAATATTTATCACGTTTGCGTGTAGCAATAATATCTCCTATCAAATAGCCAATAATCAAACAACCAATAGCAAGAAAAAGAGCAATCATATCCATAAAATGAATGTGGGTTTAAAGTTAATAAATTCGTTGTTTAAATTACTCTTCACTAAATTCTTTATTATAAACACTACGAGCAATTTCCCAAAATTTTCTTGAAGATTCTCTTTGTGAATAATAAGGATTTTTCGTACACCCTTCGCAGAAAGTAGCGAACGAAGATACGCACCATTCATTCATACAATACTTCAAAGCATCTCTCAATTCTATTCTTGAAAATTCATGAGACTCACAAAATGCATCAATCCCATCAGTGGCAACTTTTCTGACAACCATCCCCACAGTAATATCATGTCCAGCCAATCTTGACTGGCCATTCAAATAATTCAAGTTATGTATTATGGACATAATTGAAAAACGAAACGAGCTATTTTAAATATATCTTTAATACAAAAAATTAAACGAAGATAAATTAATTAAATGTGAAATTAAACATTATCTATCCACCGAGGATATTGAATAAATTCTAAACCTTGACTTCTTATTTAATTTTCTTTAGATATTTTTCTAAATCTTTATAATCCGTTTGTTCTGAATATGAAAGAGTCAAGAGCCAATCATTTAACAGATAAATAAGAAATTACTGATTTTTATTTCTCTTTCTCATCAACAACAACTTCTTCATCTGCAACTAAAACTACATCCGAAGCTTTAGCTCTTAAAGCGAGGATTTGTTACGGCAACACATCTTCATTTGGAGCCGTAACAACATCTGCGACTTTATCGCCTTCCTTTAACTTAACAATTCTAACGCCTTGAGTTGCTCTGCCCATCTCACGCAAATCATCAACAGATATACGTACAATCATTCCTTTAGTTGTTGTAGCAATAATAGAGGAATCATCAGTCACAGGTAAAGAACGAATAACATCTCCATTTCTATCTTCAGTTCTAATATTAATTACTCCTTTCCCACCACGACCAGTCAAACGATATTCATCAAGAGCACTACGTTTACCATAACCCTTTTCAGTAATTGAAAGTATAGACATTTTCTTATTCTGCTCAACAGGAACCAACGAAACAACAACGTCTTTGGTGTTGAGTTCAATTCCTTTAACACCATAAGAAGAACGTCCCATTGAACGAACTTCATCAGCATTAAATCTTATAGCTTTACCATCTTTACTAGTAATAAGCACTTCTTGATTATCATCAACTCTCATAACACTAATCAAAGTATCTGAATTATCCAAGGGCATGTTCATAACACGAACGCCAGTGCTACGAGGTTTAGCAACGTCTTTCAAAGGAAGTTTCTTTACAATTCCAAGTTTAGTAACGAACATCAAATATCCTTTCTCAAAATCAGAAACAGAAAGAACATTAGCAATAGCTTCATCTCGTAAGTTCAACAAATTAACCATTGCTTTACCTTTGCTTTGCCTTTCACTTGAAGGAATATCATTTGCCTTAAGCCAATACAATCTACCACGTGAAGTAAAGAACAAAAGATTATCATGTGTAGAACAAGTAATCAATCTATTTACGAAATCTTCATCTTTCAAATCAGCTCCAGTTACACCAACACCACCACGTTTCTGTTCTTTGTAAGACTTAACATCTACTCGTTTAATATAACCAGAATTAGTAATCATTACAACTACATCTTTCTTTTCAATCAGGTCTTGTTCAGTAATCTCGTCTACTCTCTTCAATACTTTAGTGCGCCTATCATCTCCATATTTCTCTTTAATTTCATTAATTTCTTTCTTAATTACTTTCAATATTTCCTTTTCACTAGACAATATATTCTCCAATTCAGAAATTATTTCACGAAGTTTCTTTTCCTCATCTTTAAGTTTGTCAAGTTCTAAATGAGTCAACTGTTGTAATCTAATCTCAAGAACCGCCTTGGCCTGACGTTCAGACATCCCAAACTTCTTCATCAAAGATTCAAGAGCAGATTTAGCATCTTCAGATTTCTTTATCAATGCAACAATTGCATCAATATCTTTCAAAGCAATAAGTAGTCCGAGAACAATTTCAAGTCGGTCTTGTGCTTTCTTTAAATCAAATTCGCTTCTTCTTCTAACAACAAGCTGTCTGTATTTCACATATTCCATAATAATATCTCGTAAATTCAGAACACGAGGTTGTTTTCCAACAAGAGCTAGAAGATTAGCATCAAAACTTGTTTCTATATTTGTCAATTTATACAAAGAGTTCAAAGTAAATTTAGGTTCAACATCTTTCTTTAATTCTATAACAATTCTTACTTTACCTCTAGCAGACTCATCCCTCAAATCAGAAATATCCGGTAATTTTTTATCTGTTGCAAGTTGTGCAATGCTCTTAACAAGTTCTGCCTTATTCACCATGTAAGGAATTTCAGTTACAATAATAGATGACCTTCCCTTCTTGTCTTCCTCAATTTCTGTTCGCGCACGAATAATTATTCTACCCTTACCAGTGCGATACATATCTTTTATCGCACCACTAATCATTCCTCCAGTTGGAAAGTCAGGACCCTTTACAAAATTAGCAAGCTCATCAGACGTAATATTTGGATTATTAACATACTCTACAACAGCATCACAAATCTCTCTTAAATTATGAGGAGGAATATTTGTAGCCATTCCAACAGCAATACCTGTAGCTCCATTAAGCAATAAATTAGGTAATTTTCCAGGTAAAGTTTCAGGCTCTTTCAAATCATTTGAAAAGTTAGGTCTCATCTTGACAGTTTCTTTTTCAATATCTGCAAGCAATTCAGCAGAAATCTTGCTCAATCTTGCTTCAGTATACCTATCAGCAGCAGGAGAGTCACCATCTTGATTTCCAAAGTTTCCTTGACCGTGAACTAAAGGATAACGTAAAGAAAAGTCCTGTGCCATTCTTACAAGAGCATCATAAATTGCTAAGTTTCCGTGAGGGTGGTAGTTACCCATTGTTTCTCCTACAATTTTAGCGCATTTTCTTGTAGGTTTGCTTGGATCAAGACCCATAATATTCATCGCGTATAAAATTCTTCTATGAACAGGTTTCAATCCATCTTCAACTGAAGGCAAAGCTCTATCAACAATAACAGACATTGCATAATCAATAAATGCCTGTTCCATTTCTTCAACAATTTCTACACCATATACTCCTTTCTCATCGCCAATTTGTTCTTTCTCTCTACGCTTCTGCTCCATCGCAGCAACTTCTACATCAATTTGTTTTTCCTTATCGCCATTTCCATTTTCTTTATCTGTCATTTTTTCTCCTCTAAATGTTCTTGAACATTTTCGTGAATTTCTTCATGATGTTCTTCTAAATGAACTTCCTCATGCACTTCAACAGGATGCTCAGCATCATAAGTTACAGACAAATCAACATCTGCAGCAATTGGAAATTGAACATTTGTCTTATGCTCTTTCAACTCAATTAAATGGGCAATCATTTCGTCTATTTCGTGTTCGGTCAATTCAACATCTATGACTTCAATCTCTTCGTGTTTTTCTTCCATATTAAACATCAATCTGCGCCTCCGACGCGTGTTCAGCAATAAATTGTTTTCTTGGATCAACATCATCTCCCATTAACTTTGAGAAGACTTCATCAGATTTAACAGCATCCACAATAGTAACCTTCTTCATCATACGAGTCTTAGGATTCATGGTAGTGTCCCACAATTGTTCTGCATTCATTTCTCCAAGACCTTTAAATCTCTGAACATCTGCATTGTCTCCAAGTTTAGCCAACATTTCTTTAAGTTCCTTATCTGAATAAACATAGTGGTCACCACGTTTTCTAATTCTGTAAAGTGGAGAAACAGCGATATAAATATTACCTTGTTCAATAAGTTTAGGCATGAATCTGAAAAAGAAAGTCAATAAAAGAGTGCGTATGTGTGCTCCATCTACATCGGCATCAGTCATAATAATTATTTTATTGTACCTCAATCGAGTTATATCGAATTGGTCTGTAATACCAGCACCTATTGCAGTAATCATGTTAGCAATTTCTTCGTTTGACAAAACTTTCACAGGTTGAGCTTTCTCGACATTTAGAATTTTTCCTTTCAAAGGCAATATAGCTTGGAATTCTTTATTACGCGCTGTCTTTGCAGAACCACCAGCAGAATCTCCTTCAACTAAATAAAGTTCAGTTTCTTCAGTCTTATTTGAAGAACAATCAGCAAGTTTTCCAGGCAAACCTCCAACAGAAAATGCGTTTTTACGTCTAACAAGTTCCTTAGCTTTCTTAGCAGCTGCACGAGCTTTCTGTGCTTCAAGAGCTTTATCAACAATACGACGAGCTATAGGAGGATTTTCTTCAAAGAATTCGGTCATAGCAATCATACAAACGCTATCAACTATTCCTTTTACATCACTATTACCTAATTTTGTTTTTGTCTGACCTTCAAATTGTGGTTCAGGAACTTTAACAGATACGATTGCAGTCAAACCTTCACGAACATCGTCTCCAGTTACATTTTCATCTTTAAGCAGTTTATTTTTTTTAGCATAATCATTTATC
>SXGT01079541.1_pt1 | contig 14435 bp, 15 predicted proteins | sample 3176221 | NCBI WGS metagenome assembly SXGT01 (sample SAMN11356862, study PRJNA531348) | freshwater metagenome | isolation source: freshwater sample F1-120 | place: China: Fuxian Lake, Yuxi | collected 2017-12-25
CCGCAGGCCGACCCGGCGCTGATGCGCGAGCTCGGGGTGGAACTGGTCAGCCTGGACGAGCTGTTCAAACAAGCCGATTTTTTGGCTATCCACTGCCCGCTGAATGAGCACACCCGGGGTCTGGTGAATGCTCGGCTGCTGACGCTGATGAAGCCCTCAGCCTACTTGATCAATACCGCGCGCGGTGCTATCGTCGATGAAGCCGCCCTCTACGAGGCGCTGGTGCAGCGACGCATTGCCGGGGCTGGACTGGATGTCTTTGAGGTTGAGCCAACCGCCGCCCCGGCGGTTAGGTTGGCGGCATGTCTGAGCTAACGGTGGATTTGGGCCAAGCGTCCGTGCCGACCGGCGGCGTCCGGCTGTTTTGGCTGGGCCAGGCGGGGTTTGCGTTTCGGACCGCCGCGGGGAAACGCGTGTTCCTCGATCCCTACCTCTCCGATGCCTGCGAGCGGCTCTTCGGGTTCAAACGCCTGTCGCTGCCGGCGCTGGCCGCCGAAGAGGTGGAGGCGGACTGGGTGGTCCTGACGCACGAACATGCCGACCATCTGGACCCGGACGCCCTGCCGGTGATCGCCCGCAACAATCCGCACTGCCGTTTCGTCGCTCCGAGCGGCTGTACGGCCGGGCTGGAGGCGGCCGGCGTGACAGCGGAGCGGCGCGTGCTGCTGGAACCGAATCGGCGCCATGACCTCGGCGATCTGGTTGTGCACACGGTTCCCGCGGATCACGGGGACATCTCGCCCAGCGCGCTGACGTTGCTGCTCGAGTTCGGCGGCGTGCGGGTGATGGCCACCGGCGACACGTCATGGCGTCCGGTCTGGTTCAAGCCGCTCTACGACCTGAAGCCCGACGTGGTGCTGACGGTCATCAACGGCGTTTTCGGCAACATGAACCACATTGACGCCGCCCGGCTCGTTTCGGAAGCCAAGCCGCGGTTCGCGATCCCATGCCATTTCTGGACCCTGGCCGAGCAAGGCGCGGGCGACCCCGCCGGCTTCGTCAACGCCTGTGCGACCATGTGCCCGGAAGTGCGGGCCGTGTTGCTGAGGCCGGGCGTGGGGCTGGCGGTGGAGGCGGTTAAACACTCGGTATCAATTCAACTTTAGGAGCATGTGGTGAGAATTGCGCGTGTCGTTACGAGTCAGTCCAGCGAACCGGTTTTGGTCGCGGGACAAAACGGGCAGTTGGTGCGCCTGACCGGAGATCCGCTGTCGGGCCGGGCACGGGCGACCACGGAGACCGTGGTGGCCGCGCGCTGGCTGCCGCCGGTGGATGTGTCCGCGATCATTTGCATCGGACTGAACTATCGGCAACATGCGGCGGAAAGCAACCTGCCCGTGCCGACCGAGCCGGTAGTGTTCATGAAGAACCCGGCAGCCGCCACTGGCCACTTGCAACCGATCCGGCTGCCGCGGGTGTGCGCCGACGAAGTGGACTATGAATGCGAACTCGGCGTCGTCATCGGTCGCGACTGCCGCGACGTGCCCGCGGCGCAGGCGTTGGACGTCGTCGCGGGTTACCTGCCGGCCAACGACGTGTCCGCGCGCGTCTGGCAGATGCAACGCGGCGGCTCGCAATGGGTGCGCGGGAAAAGTTTCGACACGTTCGCGCCGGTCGGCCCGTTTCTCGTGACGCGCGACGAAGTGCCGAACCCGAACGCGCTCGCCATCCGCACGCGCCTCAACGGCGAGTTGCTCCAGGATTCGAATACCGCCGACATGATTTTCGATGTGGCGACGGTGATCAGTTTCCTGACGCAGGACACGACGTTGCGGGCCGGCACGCTGATCCTGACCGGCACGCCCCAAGGCATCGGCTGGGCGCGGCAGCCGAAACGCTTGCTGCAAGCCGGCGACGACGTGCGCATCGAGATTGACGGCCTCGGCGTGTTGATCAACCCGGTCACGCAATGAATCCTGCCGACGCCTGGCCCACACCGCGCGACGCGCCGCTCGTGCCGACTAGCGACCGGGTGCTGACCGACGTGCGCGTGCACGAATACTGGCGCGGGCCGTGTTGGTTTCCGGCGTCGGACGCGGCCGCGATGGTGACCGGGCGCGTGCTGTACGTGGATGGAGGTTATACCGCCCAATGAAGAAACATGTGTTGGTCACCGATTGGTTTGCGCCGGACTTCGACATCGAACGTCCGTTGTTGGAAGCACGGGGCATTTCGTGGTGCATGGCGGGCTGGAAACCGCCGCCGCCACCGCGCGACGAGCAGATCCGGCAATTGCTGGAACGCATCCGGCAAGCGAAGCGGATTGATGGGGTGCTGTTTGTCCTGGCGCCGCTGCCGGCGGAAGTGATCAACGCCTTGCCGGCGACGTGTCGGCATTTGCAGCGCGTCGGCATCGGCCTCGACACGATTGACTTGGCCGCCGCGAAGACGCGCGGCATGACCGTGGACAACACGCCCGACTACGCCACCGAAGAAGTCGCGGTGCAGGCGATGGGGATGCTGCTGTCGTTACACCGGCAACTGGCGGCCACGCAAACCGTGCTGCTCGGCGGACAATGGAAGATTCAACCGCCCGACCCGATTGACCGGCTCAGCACGTTGACGCTCGGCTTGGTGGGCTTGGGACGGATCGGGCGCAAGTTTTCGGAGTTGATGAAGCCGCTGGTGAAACGGGTGCTGTTTCACGATCCCGTGGTGCCGGGAAGCATGCCGCTGGAAACCGTGTTGCGCGAATCGGATTTCATCTCGCTGCATTGTCCCCTCGTGCCCGAGACGCGCGGGCTGATCAACGCGAACACGCTGCAACTCGTCAAGCCGACCGCGATCCTGATCAACGTCTCGCGCGGCGCGTTGATCGAGCCGGCCGCCGTGGCGCAGGCGATCCACGAACGGCGGCTGGCCGGCGTCGGCGTCGATGTGTACGAACCGGAAATCCTGACGGCGGACTCGCCGCTGCGCGGGTTGGGCGACCGCGCGATTCTGACGAGTCACACCGCGTGGTACAGCCGGCATTCCGTCACGGAATGCCGGACGCAGGCGATTCAGAAGCTAATCGCGCGCTTGGAGCGGCCGCAATGAACGACCGGGTCGGCAAGCCGGCCGAAGTCGCGGCGGTGGTGCTATTGCTCGCGTCGGACGCCGCGGGTTACGTCAACGGCGCGGCGTGGACAATTGACGGCGGCCGGTCGGCGGCTTAACGGAGAACGATGATGAAAGACAAGCGAGTGTTGGTGACCGGTTCCGGGACCGGGCTGGGACAGGGCATTGCGCTGGAATTCGCGCGGCAGGGAGCGGCGGTGGCGGTGCACTACTCGCACAGCGCGACGGGCGCGGACGCGACGGTCAAGCAGATCGTGGATGCCGGCGGCAAGGCCGCGGCGTTCAAGGCGGACTTTCGCGAGGTGGCGCCGATCCAGACGCTGGCGCGCGAGGTGGTGGCCTTTCTGGGCGGGCTCGATGTCCTGGTCAACAACGCCGGGATCACCATGAATCGGCCGTTCGAGAAGACCACGGTCGAGCAGTTCGACACACTCTATGCGGTGAATGTACGCGCACCCTACTTCATGAGCCAGACGGTGGTGCCGGACTTGGCGAAAAGCAAAGGGGTCATCATCAACATCGCCTCGATCCACGCCTTCCGCGCGTTCATTGAGCACACGGTCTACGCCGGGACCCGCGGCGCCATCGTCACGTTCACGCGGAACCTGGCCATCGAGCTGGCGCCGCGCGGGATCCGGGTGGTGGGTCTTGCGCCCGGCGCGGTGCCGATCCCCAGCCACTACAAGTCAACGCCCGGGGTGGATATTGAGAAGGCCAGCCGCGAGTTCGGCAAGAGCATCCCCTGCGGTTTCCCCGGCACACCGAAGGATATCGGTGAGATCGCGGTGTTCCTAGCGTCCCCGGCGGCGCGGTATATTGTCGGTCAGACTCTCGTTGCCGACGGCGGCACCATTTCGCTCATGCACTTCGGCGAGGATTTCAAGCAACCCATGACCGCCCAGTTCGGCCAGGGCTACGTGCCGGGATTATAATGCCCATCCGCCTGCTTCCATCCAGTGGTCGCGTGATCGGGTTGTACCCGGACGGGGCGGATGAGAATTTTCTCTGGACCAACGCCGGCGCGAGCGGCGCGTGGCCGAATCCCGGCGGCGACCGCACGTGGCTCGCGCCGGAGATCGAATTGTTCGCCAGCGACATCAACCGGGTCGCGGAGACCTACCGGGTGCCGGCCGCGCTGGATCCCGGCCACTGGCAACTGAGCGGCCCGAACCGCATGGTCAATGCCACCCAGCTCCGCCTGCAGGGGGCGGGCCGCGACGTGGCGGTCCGGCTGGAGAAAGAAATCCTGCCGGCCGCCAACCCGTTGCCCGACGCCAAACTCCAGTATGCCGGTTACGCGCAAATCACCCGATTGGAAACCGATGCGCCGCTGGGCATCTGGAACCTGCTGCAACTCCCCGCGCCCGGCACGATGCTGGTGGCCACGCGCGGGGCCGTGCAGCCGCAGACTGTTTTCGGCGAGATTGACGGCAACGAACTGGTGAGCGAGCCGGCCTTGCTGCGGTGGCGCATGGCGGACGGCGGTGATGCGAAGATCAGCGTGTTGGCGGCGGATTTCACCGGGCGCGCGGCGCACCTGTACCAGCGCGGCGCGGACTGCTGGGACCTGGTGGTGCGGGACGCGACGGTGGAGCCGGCGGGCGAGTACGTGGACGCGCTCTGGACCCCGCCGTACCGGCGCGGCTGGGCGTTCCAGGCGTGCCGGGTGCGGTCGCTGGCCGGCGGGTTCAACGAGTTGGAATATCACGCGCCGGTCACGGCCAAGACCGACCAGTCGCGGGTCTGGGCGTTTCGCGGACCGCGCGTGGCGATTGAGGCGGCGGCGGCTCGGCTGCTCGAAAGGAAGGTATGAAAGTAAACTTGGATGACAACGTGGCGCTGGTGACCGGCGCAGCGCGCGGGATCGGCGAGGCCATCGCCAACACGCTGGCAGCCAACGGCGCCCGCGTGGTGCGCACGGACCGCGAGGCCGGCGGCGAGGTCGTCGCGCTGGATGTGACCGATGCCGGGCAAGTGGAGCGCGTGATCACGGACACGGTGCGACGGTTGGGCCGGCTCGACAGTCTCGTCAACAATGCCGGGGTCAACACCATGGCTCACCGGGTCAACATCGACCAGTTCCCCCTGGAGGAATGGGAGCGGATCCTGAAGGTGGACCTGACCGGCGTGTTCAACGTGACCCATGCCGGCGCCGCGCCGATGATCAAGCAGAACGGCGGCCGGATCATCAACATCGCCTCGGTGATGGGCGTGGTCGGCGCGCGGTTGCAATGCGCCTACACCGCCGCCAAGGCCGGCGTGATCAACTTGACCCGCTCGACCGCGCTCGAACTCGCGCCCCACGGCATCCTCGTCAATTGCGTCGCGCCCGGCTCGACGTTGACGGACGGCACGAAGCAGCTTTTCTACAGCCAAGACGCCATCATGCAAGAGCGCGCGCAACGGATGTTGGCGCACGTGCCGCTGGCGCGTCCGGGCACGGTCGAGGAGATCGCGAACACCGTTCTGTTTTTCGCCGCGCCCGAGAGTAGTTACATCACCGGCCAGACCTTGTGCGTGGACGGCGGCTGGACGGCGGGCGGTTTTTTCCGGGACTTCTAAATGAAATCATCTGAACTGCTCCCGTTGTATGAGGCGATGGTCAAGATCCGTCGCACCGAGGAACAACTCGTCCAGGCCCACCAACGCGGGCTCGTGCCGGGGGCTTGCCACACGTACATCGGCGAGGAAGCCGTCGCGACGGGCGTGTGTGCGAACCTCACGGCGAAGGACGTCGTCTTCAGCACGCATCGCGGCCACGGTCACGCGCTGGCCAAGGGACTCGATCCGCGCAGTTTGATCGCGGAACTGCTCGGGCGCGCGACCGGCTGCTCGGCGGGACGCGGCGGGAGCATGCACATCTTCGCGCCGGAAATCGGGATGATGGGCACGAGCGGCATCGTCGGCCCCTGCATCCTGCAAGCGGCCGGCGCGGCGTATGCCTTCACGCTGTTGAAGCAGGAGCACGTGGCCGTCGCCTTCTTCGGCGACGGGGGCTCGAACAACGGCGCGTTCCACGAGGGGCTCAACCTCGCCGGCATCTGGAAGTTGCCGGTGTTGTTCGTCTGCGAGAACAACCAGTTCGCGACCGAAGTCCCGCTGTCCTACTCCGCCGCCAATCCCGACATCGCTTCGCGCGCCGCCGCCTACAACTTGCCGGGCATCGCGGTGGACGGCAACGACGTGCTCGCCGTCCGCGCCGCGGCCGCCGAGGCCGTCAAACGCGCCCGGGCCGGCCAAGGCCCGACGCTCATCGAATGCCGGACGTACCGGACCCGGCCGCACTCGGAAGGCATGGGCGATTACACGTACCGGACCCGCGAGGACGTCGAGGCGTGGAAGGCGAAGTGTCCGATTCAACGTTTCCGCAAACAGCTGCTGGACGAAGGCGTGGCCGAGGCGGAACTCGCGGCCATCGAGCAACGCGTGCAGGAGTTGGTGGCCGAGAGTTACCGGGTGGCGACGGCTGATCCGATGCCGACCGGCGCTTCGGCGACGACGCACGTGTACGACGAGAACCCGCCGGCGATCGTGAACCCGGCGCCGGCACCGGGCAACCGGGCGATCACGTTCACGAAAGCCACGGTCGAAGCGTTGGCCGGCGAGATGGACCGCAACCCGGCCATCTACGTGATGGGCGAAGGCATTGGTGTGCGGGGCGGCAACTTCGCCACGACGGCCGGGCTTTTTGCGAAACACGGCGCAGTGCGCCTGTGCGACACGCCGATTGCCGAACGCGGCTTTACCGGCATGGCGACCGGCGCGGCGATGGTCGGGGCGCGGCCGGTGATTGATTTCATGTTTGCGGACTTTGCGTTGGACGCGGTCGGCGAGATCATCAATCAGATCGCCAAGATGCAATACATGAGCGCCGGGCGGCTGAAGATGCCGGTGTTGCTCCGCGGCTGCATCGGTATCGGTCACGCGGCGGCCACGCATCACTCCGGCAACTACGCGGCGATGTTCGCGCATTTTCCCGGCCTGCGCGTGGTCGTGCCGTCGACGGCGTACGACGCGAAGGGGCTGTTCCTGCGCGCGCTGCGGTGTCAGGACCCGGTCTTGTTCCTCGAACACCGGGAATTGATCGGGATCAAAGGCCCGGTGCCGGAGGAGGATTACGAAATTGAATTCGGGAAGGCGGCAGTCGTGCGCGAAGGCCGGCACGCCACAATCGTGGCGTTGGCGATGATGGTGCATCACGCGCGGAAGGCGTGCGAAGCGCTGGCGCAGGAGGGGATCGAGGTCGAGTTGATTGATCCGCGGACGATTTCGCCGCTCGACATGGCGAGCATTGCCGGGTCGGTAGGTAAGACCGGGCGGTTGCTGGTCGTGGACGAGGATTTTGCGCCGTACAGTTTTGGCGGCGAAGTCGCGGCGCGCGTGGCCGAACAGTGTTTCGACGATCTCGACGCGCCGGTGCGCCGGTTGCACGGGGCGTTTGCGCCGACGCCGTACAGCCAGCCGCTGGAACAACAGGTCATGCTGGGACCGGACGACATCACGCGGGCCATTCGCGCCCTGATGGAGGAATGAGATATGGCCTTTGAAGTCATACTGCCGAAACAAGGTTGGTCTGCGGAGGAAGCCCAGTTTGTCGCGTGGCTCAAGCAACCGGGCGAGTCGGTCAAAGCGGGCGAGGTGTTGTTCTCCGTCGAGACTGAGAAAGCGGTCCAGGAAATCGAGGCGCTCGATTCCGGCATCCTGCACTTGCTGCCCAACGGCCCGCAGCCCGGCGACACCGTCAAGATCGCGCAGGTGATCGGTTACCTGCTCGCGCCCGGAGAAAATGCTCCGGCCGGCGAGTCGTTGGGTGGAGGGACGCGCTCCGTCGCGTCCGCAGTCGAACAGCAGCCACGACAGAGCGTGGCCGTCCAGCGAGACCAGACCGCCGGCACGCGAGTTACCGGCGGTCGCGCGGTCAGTCCGCGGGCCGCGCGCCGGGCGATCGCAACCGGCGCGGATTTGCGGAACGTGACCGGCTCGGGGAAGGGTGGACGCATTCGGGAGGCAGATGTGGTTGCCGCGATCCCGAAAGAGAGCATTGCCGGGCAACCCATCTGGCGGCCGAAACAGCCGGGGCCGTCACCGATCGCTCCCATCCCTGCCCCACCCGTCGCTCCGCCGATCCCTGGCCGCCCTGAGAAGATCACAACGCTGCGTCGCACGGTGGCCGACCGCATGCACCGCAGCAAGACGCTCACCGCGCCGGTCACGCTGACCACGCGGGCCGATGCCGGCGCGCTGGTGAAATTGCGCGAGGGGCTGAAGGCCAAGGGGAAGAAGACGGTTCCAGCCTACGGCGATATCATCATGCGGGAAGTGGCGCAGGCCCTGCTGGAACACCCGGCGCTCAATGCCCGCTGGGAGGAGGACCACATTCGCTATCCGGAATCCGTGAACATCGGGTTCGCCGTGGACACGGAGGCCGGACTGGTGGTGCCGGTGGTTCGCGATGCCGCGAAGCTGGCGTTACCGGAGTTGGCGGATCTCACGCGCGATTTGGCGGAGCGGGCCAAGTCGCGGCGCCTGTCGGTGGAGGAAATGAGTGGCGGGACCTTCACCATCACCAACCTGGGTATGGCAGGGATCGATGCGTTCACGCCGATCGTCAACTGGCCCGAATGCGCGGTGTTGGGCGTCGGCCGGATCACGAAGGAGCCGGTGGCCAACGGGAAGCAGGTCGTCGTTGGCGACCGCCTGTGGCTGAGCCTGACCTTCGATCACCGTATCGTGGACGGCGCGCCGGCGGCGCGGTTCCTCGATGCGCTGAGCAAGAAGATCGAAACGGTGGCGTGAGCTGTGAGGTGAAGAGGCGCCGGAGATCACGTGAAAAAGACCGGAAAGAAGGTCGAAGTTGCATGAAAGCCGTCAAGCTTGAAACCATCCTGGCCAATGCCGGGTCACAGAGCCGGCGACGGTGCGACAGATACTGGCGCATGTCGGCGAGCCGACATCTGCACCGGCAATCGCACCAGCGCGCTCACCACCGGTGGAGGTGAATGCACAGCAGCTGATTGCTCTAGAGGCAATCCCCGCGCTTGAGTTTGACCAGACGGCAAACCTTACAGCAGAAGCCGGGGATAATCAGTGGACGTCCCCTGCGGATGCGGAGCCGGTCCTGAAATTGGAGTTTGATCAGACGTTGGGATGGTAATCCTGCGCTGCAGGAATGGCACACGCGGCGCATCGTGAGTAGGCGTGGTGCAGCCGCCGGCATAGCGCACTGAATATTCAGGGCTGCCGATGCTGGTCGGTCCAAATCGGGCAATTTCCGCCTGTTGCGCTGAGCGTACCCCTCGGAATATCCAACAAGTGTGATCGTTTACCTCTAAGCAATCGCGGGGTGCAGGTTAGCGCACAGTGGTGCTTGACAAGTGCGGGCTTATGGTTTATTATTTATGGGTTCTTGTATGATTGAATTTCCTATCCGTTGATCCATCCGCGGTCTCCCCGCGACCACTGCCACCCTACAGGAGATTCTGTTTGTGGAAAAACGCATGCCCACCCCTCTTGATGACTTTCTCTTCGACCTGCGCGGCTATCTGGTTCTGGAAAATGCGGTTGATCCGGAACTGATCGACGAACTCAACACTGCCATTGACGTGCTGCCTCCCCTGGGCTACGGCGAATGGCTCGGCAATGCCCAGCGCCGGGACTATACGGCCTCCACCGGGTTGGAAGTTCACAACTGCGTGGAGCTGGGCGACCCCTTCGAGCAACTGATCGACCATCCCGGCTGGATCGATTATGTGCGCCACTATTGCGGCGAAGAGCAATCCTACGTCCAGGGACTCTTTATCGATGAGTGTATGCTCTCCGTGCGCGAGGCGGGCGGCCATCACCCGGTCCATTCCGGCGGCTTCAAAGGCGCGCTGCGCGGGGCCTACCATTACAATCACGGCGTCTTCCGCTGCGGTCAGTGCAATATCATCCTGGCCTTGACCGATGTGGGGCCGGGCGACGGCTCCACAATGGTGATTCCGGGCAGCCACAAATCCAACTTTCCCCATCCCAACGCGGGGGATTACAGCAAGCTGGACCGCATGGACAAACTGGAGGGCGCGGTCGAACTCTACCTGAAGAAGGGGGATGCCCTGCTCTTTGTGGACGGTCTGATGCACGGAGGCGGCAGCCGCATCAATCCCGGCCAGCGGCGGGTGACCATTTTTCGCTACGGCGTGAGTTGGGGCAGCAGCCGCTACGGTTATCACTATTCCCAGGAACTCCTCGACCGGCTGACACCCGAACGGCGCAAAATTCTGCAACCCATTACGCCCCTGCGCCCACCCCAACCCGAAGGATAGACCGCCATGCGCTTTTCCTGCTGCATCTGGGCACTGACCGGCCCGGAAGATGAGAATCTACAGAAGATGTCCGAACTCGGCTTTGGCCATAATGGCGCTGCGCCCAGCGACGCATTCACTCCTTCGACGAGCTTGCCGATCACTAAATCGAGTTCGCCAAGCGCCCGCTGGGCTGTCTCGCTGTCGGGTCCGTGCTTTTGTGCCGCGTAGTCAAGATGCGGCAAATAGATGTAAAAAAAGTTCGGTCGAAACTCGTTGGCGGCGAATACCGCGGAGTCGGCGATCCAGGCCGGTGATTGGATGTTGGCCATCGGACCCCAAAAGTGCTGCAGCGGAAAGTGACCCAGCTTGTCGCGCAGCGTGCCGTACAATTCCGTCGGCCGAGTGTAGCACCACAGGGACTCCGATCCGTCCGGATTGTGGATCGGCGCGGGAGTGCAAATGAAGTTGGCCTGGGCGCCTTTGCTGTGCAGCGGAAACCAGACGGCCGAGGTGAGCGATTCGTCGTGCTGGCCCAGCCAGTCCCAAATCTGCGGCGCGCTGATGCAGTCATTCCCTGCCGTCCACATTTCCACCTTCCGCTGCTCCCGCCAATAAAAACCATTGGCGATCACACCGTGGTGCTTAGGCAGCTTGCCGGTCGTCATGTTGGCCTGCACGGGGCAGGTGACGCAGGGGAAGCTCGGCGCTAGCGCCGCTCTACGAAATGATTGTACTCGCCGGCAACGTTGGAGCGCGTTGCCGTGGAAGCAGGCGCGGGTGAGGTTATTGAGGATCGCGCCCGGCTGCTGGAATTTTAGATTGGTTCTTGATTCGGAGCAGCGCTGCAGGTGTGCCGGGGACAAGCGCAAGCAGTAACTGCAAATTGAAGCGGGCCGCGGTGTATGTACGCCGGCGGCCGGAACGGAGTGCGGCGTATCAACTGGTGCGTCAGAATTTGGAGACGTGGCTGGCGAGCCAACACCTGCACCGGCAATCGCACCAGCGCGCTCACCACCGGTGGAGGTGAATGCACAGCAGCTGATTGCTCCAGAAGCAGTAGAGGCAATCCCCGAGCTTGAGCTTGATCAGACGGCAAACCTGACAGCGCAAGCCGGGGATTATCAGTGGACGTCCCCTGTGAGTGCGGATGCGGAGCCGGTCCCGGAACTGGAGTTTGACCAGACGATGGGTTGGTAATTCTGCGCTGTAGGAATGGCACACGCGGCGGAGCGTTAGTAGGCGTGGTCTAGCCGCTTGCAGAGTGCACTGAATGTTAACGACTGCCGATGCTGGCTTGCAGAAGTTGTGTAATTTCCGCTTGTTGAATGTGCGGATCTCTCGGAATGCCACACAAAAGTGATCATTGACCATTAAGTAGTGGCGGGGTGGAGGTTAGCGCACAGTGGTGCTTGACGGGTGCGGGCTTATGGCTTATTGTTTATGGGTTCTTGTATGATTGAATTTCCTATCCGACGGAGATGGTGGCCGCGGCCATTCGCTATACCGCCAGCCACCCGACAGTTTCGGTGACGATTCCGGGGGCAAAGTCAGCAGAACAGGCCCGCACCAACGCAGCCGCGGGCGAACGGCTCTATACCGACGCGGAGATGCGCAAACTGGCCGCGGCGGTGAGTTGAGAAAAGAATAGAACACGGACGACGCGGATCGGGCGGATGTAAGCGGATAAAAGAAAATCCGCGTTGATCCGCCTAATCCGCCTGATCCGCGTTCTATTCTTCTATTTTCCATTCTTCAGGAGACTTCAATGAAAATCACAGAGATCAAATCCTATCCGGTCTGGGTAGGGAGCCGCAACCAACTGGTCGTCAAAGTAGAGACCGACGATGGCATCTACGGCTTGGGCGAGTCGGGTCTCTCCGGGCGGGAGATGGCCGTGGTCGGGGCCATCAACCACTACCGGGAGTGGCTCATTGGCCGGGACCCCATGCGCATGGGCGCGCTCTGGCAGGAGATGTACCGCAGCCAGTATTTCGAGGGCGGGCGAGTGCTGACTGCGGCCATCGCGGCCATCGACATCGCCCTCTACGACATCGCGGGCAAGGCGTTGGGCGTGCCGGTCTATCAGCTCCTCGGCGGCAAGCAGCGGGAATGGATCCCCTGTTTTGCCACCATGTGGGGCAGCAGCGTGCAGGAGATGATAGAAAAAGCCCAACTGCTGGTGGAGAAGGGCTGGAATGTCATCCGCACAACACCCAACTACCGGGGCGATCAGGGCGCGGACGGCAACACCTGGGAGCCGTGGGAATCCATCGGCATCACAGCGGCCTGGCTGACAAAAGTACGCGAGGCCATCGGGCCGGAGCCGGTGCTGGGCATTGACTATCACCACCGGCTGAGTGTGGCCGAGGCGGCCTCTTTCTGCCAGCGTATGCCCGCCGGAACACTCGACTTTCTGGAAGAACCTATCCGGGACGAGACACCAGAAGCCTACGAGAGCCTGCGCACACTGACCGGCGTACCCTTTGCCATCGGCGAAGAGTTTTCCAGCAAATGGCAGTTTCTCCCGTATATCGAGCGGGGCATCACCAACTACGCCCGGGTGGATGTCTCCAATGTGGGCGGGCTGACCGAATCCATGAAAGTGGCAGCCCTGGCCGAGGCCCACTACATCGATCTCATGCCCCACAACCCCCTCGGCCCCATCTGCACCGCGGCCACTGTCCATCTGGCCGCGGCCGTGCCCAACTTTGCCTGGCTGGAGGTGCGTTCGTCCCCCACAGAAGCAGGCCAGTTCTACGATCCCGACTGGTTCCCTGTGCAGGCGGTACAGGACGGGGCGCGCTATCTGGTGCCGGACGCGCCAGGGTTGGGCGTGGAGTTCAACGAAGAGCGGGCCAAAGCCACCGAGTTCAAGTATTGGGAAGCGCCCCACTTGCACCGGCGGGATGGATCGTACACGAATTGGTAGAGCGGAGACTGGGGATCGGGGATTGGGGATTGGGAAGCGGCATCGCGGCTTGTCAGTTTCTGATCCCCAATCCTCAATCCCCAGTCCCGGATCCCCAACCATGAAAATCACCGACGTCAAGTCCTACCCAGTCTGGGTGGGCAACCGCAACCAATTGATCGTGAAAGTGGAGACCGACGAGGGCATCTACGGCTGGGGGGAATCCGGGCTGGCGGGCCGGGAGATGGCCGTGGTCGGGGCCATCAACCACTACCGGGAATGGCTCATCGGCCGGGACCCCATGCGTATGGGTGCGCTCTGGCAGGAGATGTACCGCAGCCAATACTTCGAGGGCGGGCGGGTTCTCGCCGCGGCCATCTCCGCCATCGACATCGCCCTCTACGACATCGCGGGCAAGGCGTTGGGTGTACCGGTCTATCAGCTTCTCGGCGGCAAGCAGCGGGATTGGATTCCCTGCTTTGTCACCACCAAAGCGCCCATGGGACCGCAACTGATCGAACACGCGCAAACGCTAGTGGAGCAGGGCTGGCCCGCCATCCGCACCTTCTTCCACGGCGCGCCGGGCTACGACACGGGTGGGGTCTTTGACGCCCGCGACTCCATCGGCAAGACCGCCCACTGGTTGACAAAAGTGCGGGAGGCTATCGGGCCGGAACCGGTGCTGGGGGTGGACTACCACCACCGGCTGACTTTGGCCGAGGCTGCCGCTTTCTGCCAGCGGATGCCAACCGGCACACTGGACTTTCTGGAGGAACCCATCCAGAATGAGACACCCACAGCCTATGCCGCCCTGCGCCGGATGACGCCCATCCCCCTGGCTATCTGAGCGCAAGCGAGTTTCTGGATCGGATTGTGTTATTGATACCGCCACCGCGCAGGCATCGGCACCGGTACTTTGGGGTGCTGGCGCCGAACTCGCTGTGGCGGGAACTGGTGACGGCGCAGGCTGGGCGGAAGCTGGCTGCAGGGCGTAAGCCACAGCGGCTAAAGGCAGCGGATGTAGACAGCGGCGCTCCGCGGAGCGGAGACCCGGCGCGATATTTGTGGGCTTAGTTGTCGGCGTGCCAACATCTGCACCGGCAATCGCACCCGCGCGCTCACCACCGGTGAACGCGGATGCACAGCAGCTGATTGCTCCAGGAGCAGTAGAGTCAATCCCC
>SXGT01096612.1_pt1 | contig 14435 bp, 14 predicted proteins | sample 3176221 | NCBI WGS metagenome assembly SXGT01 (sample SAMN11356862, study PRJNA531348) | freshwater metagenome | isolation source: freshwater sample F1-120 | place: China: Fuxian Lake, Yuxi | collected 2017-12-25
CGCGGCGGCCGCGGCCGTCGCGCCGGCCGAACGGATCGTGGCCCGCGCGGCCACGCCGAACTCGATCTGACCGACACCGCGGCGCGCCGGTCGGCTCTGGCAGCCACCGCCGGTGGATCCGCGCGGCCCGCGCCGTCGTAGCCTCGCCGGCCATGTCCGACCACTCCTTCGCCCGCGCGTGGATCACCGCCGCGCGCGACGCTCCCGAGCGCGTCGCGATCGTCGGCCGCGATCGACGGGTCACCTACGCCGCGCTGCACGCCGAGGCTCGGGCGCTCGCCGGGCACCTCGCGCGACGCGGGGTCGGGCCGGGTGCCAAGGTCGCGATCGAACTCGTGAACTGTCCCGAGTACATGATCGCCTTCTTCGCCGCGCAGTTGCTCGGCGCGGTGCCGGTCAACGTGAACTACCGCTACACCGGCGCCGAGATCGGCTACCTCATCGACAACTCCGACGCCGCCGCGCTCGTGCTCCACGACGACTTCGCCGACGCCGCGCTCGTCGCGCGCGAGCACAACCCCGAGATCGCGCTCGTCGCGGTGCCGAACGTAGGCACCCCGGTCTCCGGTGCCACCTCGTGGGCGGAGGTCATCGCCGACGGCGAGCAGCCACCCGCCCGCGACCCCGAGGGCGACGACCTGATCTTCATCTACACCGGCGGAACCACGGGATCGCCCAAGGCCGTCATGTGGCGCTCCGACGACCTCGCGGTCGCGCTGTGGCAGATGGCGCGCCCCGGCCAGGACCCACCCGACGTCGCAGCGACGATCGCGCGCGGCCACGCCGCCGCGACGCTGCTCCCCGCGTGTCCGCTCATGCACGGGACGGGGCTGTTCATGGCGCTCAGCACGTTGTCGGGTGCCGGCACGCTCGTGCTGTTGACCGACGCCCGTCTCGACCCCGCCGCGGTCTGGTCGGCGGTGGAGCGCGAGCGGGTCGCGGTCATCACGATCGTCGGCGACGCGTTCGCCCGCCCCCTCCTCGCGGAACTCGACGCCTCGGAAGGCCGGCGCGACCTGTCGTCGCTCCGCGCGATCACGTCGTCGGGGGTCACGTTCTCGCCCGAGTGCAAGCAAGGGCTCCTCGCACACCTTCCCGGGATCACGATCGTCGACTCGCTCGGCGCGTCGGAAGGCATCATGACGCGCAGCGAGGTGCGCGACCCGAGCGAGATCAAGCCCGCGTCGTTCCGGTTGTCCGAACGCATGGTCGTCATCGCCGACGACGAGACGCTCGTCGTTCCCGGCGACGACCGCGTCGGCATGTTGGGCGTCGGCGGCCCGATCCCCGTCGGGTACTACAAGGACGACGTCAAGACCGCGGCAACGTTCCGCATGGTCGAGGGCCGTCGCTATTCGATTCCCGGCGACTACGCGCGCGTCGAGGTCGACGGGACGGTCACGCTGCTCGGACGCGGTTCGGCGTGCATCAACTCGGGCGGCGAGAAGATCTATCCGGAGGAGGTCGAGCTCCGGCTCCGGTCGCATCCGAGCGTGCACGATGCCGTGGTGGTCGGAGTGCCCGACGCGCGCTGGGGCGAGATGGTCGTCGGCCTCGTCGAGGCCGCGCCCGGTGTCGCGATCGACGAAGACGAACTCCGCACCTTCGTGCGCGAGACGCTCGCGGCGTACAAGGCACCCAAGCGAGTGTTCGGGCTCGCCTCGCTCGAGCGGTCGCCGTCGGGCAAGGCCGACTACACACTGCTGCGCGGCATCGCCGCAGCACGCCTCACCGACTGACCCACCGACCCGCCGACCCGCCGACCCGCTGGAGTTTCCGATGACCGTTCCCGAGATCGCCCCGATCGACGCGGCCGACGCGATCGCGCAGGGCGCCTTCCTGCTCGACGTGCGCGAGGCCGACGAGTGGGCCGCCGGCCACGCCGCGGCCGCCACCTGGATCGCGCTCGGTGGCATCGCCGACCGCGTCGCGGAGATCCCCGCCGATCGTCAGGTGGTGTGCATCTGTCGCTCGGGAGCCCGCTCGGCCAAGGCCACCGAGTTCCTCGCGGCCCGCGGGATCACCGCGGTCAACCTCGTCGGCGGGATGCAGGCCTGGGCCGCAGCCGGCCTCGACGTCACGACCGACACCGGTCTCCCCGGCACCGTCATCTGACCGCGGCACATCGCCCGGCTCGGAGGATCGCTGCGCCGCCGTGCGTCGAGCTACTTCGACTCCCTCGCCGCACGGCGAACGCGTCGCATCTCCGGACTGCCGCCACGAGCCACGAAGCCATGCCGTTCGTAGATCGGTCGGGCCTGGGTGGTGGCGTGGAGGCCGACGACCTCCACGCCGCGGGCTTCGCATTCAGCGAGCAACCCGCGGAAGATCTCGCCGGCAAAGCCGCGACCGCGCCAGTTCCGGTCCGTCGACATCGATGAGATGTAGGCGCGCCCCGGCGATTCGATGCCGGGGAACGGCAGGCCGACGTCGAACTGCACGACCCCGCTCGCGACCAGCCCACCCGTGCCGTCGGGCGAGTCGACGACCATCGCTGCCAGCCGGTCGGCGGCCAATTCCCGCTGAATGATGTCATGGGCGGCCGCTTCCCAATTTCTGTCCGCCGTGTCGAGCCCCATCTCGTCGAACATCAGACCGCGCAGGCGAATCAGTTCGGTGATGTCGTTCGCATCGGCACGCCGGACCCGTGACGGATCCGAACCTGTCGGACCCGGTGCCGACCGGTCGAACGAAGGGCGCACGCGATGAGCGTAGGGTCGGACTGGCCGAACCCCGCGCGCACTTTCACAGTCGCCGCGGAGAGACGGGTGGACAACCGATACCCCTGGGGGTATACTCGGCCGATGGAGATCCCCACCGAGACGGTCACGGACCTGACCAAGCGGCTGCGCCGCATCGAAGGCCAGGTACGCGGCATCCAGGCCATGCTCACCGACGGTCGCGAGTGCCGCGACGTCGTCACCCAGATCGCCGCGGCGACCAAGGCCCTCGAGCAGGTCGGCTTCAAGCTCATGGCCGCCGGCCTCGTGCAGTGCCTCACCGACCCCGAGGGCGCGGCCGCCGACGGCTATCCGCTCGAAGAGGTCGAGCGGCTGTTCCTCAAGCTCGCCTGAGACCAGGAGCGCACCATGTTGTTCTTCCGCCAGTACTACCTCGAGTGCCTCTCCCACGCGTCCTACCTCGTGGGCGACGAGACGACCGGTCGTGCCGTCGTGATCGACCCGCAACGCGACGTGGCGCAGTACGTCGACGACGCTGCCGCCCAGGGTCTCAGCATCGAGCGCGTCATCGAGACGCACTTCCACGCCGACTTCGTGTCGGGCCACCTCGAACTGCGCGACGCGACCGGCGCGACCATCTCGTTCGGCCCGACCGCGGTCGCCGAGTTCCCCATCGAGGTGCTCGAACACGGCACTCGACTCGCGCTCGGCGACGTCGTCCTCGAGGTTCGACACACGCCCGGCCACACGCCCGAGTCGATCTCGATCGTCGTCTGGGAGCACCCCGACGACACGCTGCCCTACGGCGTGTTGACCGGCGACACGATGTTCATCGGCGACGTCGGCCGCCCCGACCTGCTGTCGTCGAAGGGCGTGTCGGCCGACGAACTCGGCGGGTTGCTCTACCACTCGCTCCACGAACAGCTCCTCACGCTCCCCGACGAGACGCGCGTCTTCCCCGCGCACGGCGCCGGATCGGCGTGTGGCAAGCAGCTCTCGACCGAGACGACCTCCACCATCGGCGAGCAGCGGCGCGTCAACTACGCGCTCGCACCGATGACCGAGGCGGAGTTCGTCGCCAAGGTCACCGAGCACCAGCCGATCGCGCCGCCGTACTTCTTCTTCGACGCGGTGCAGAACCGCAAGGAACGCGCCGCGCTCGACGAGGTCGAGCCGCCCCGTGCACTCGACTGCGACGACGTCGACGCGCTCGTCGCCGCGGGCGCCGTCGTGATCGACACACGCGACCACGCCGAGTTCGCCCAGGGCCACCTGCGCGGATCGTTCAACGTGGGCCTCGGCGGGCGTTTCGCCGAGTACTGCGGCGACGTCGTCACGCCCGACACGCCGATCGTGCTCGTCACCGAGCCCGGCACCGAACTCGAGGCGCGGGTGCGCCTCGGTCGTATCGGCTTCGATCAGGTCGTCGGCTACCTCGACGGCGGCTCGGCCGCGTTCTTGGCCCACACTGACCGCGTCGAGCGCTCCTCGCGTGTCACCGCCTCCGAGCTCGTCGACGCCATCGCGACGCGCGCCGACCTCCAGATCGTCGACGTGCGCAATCCCGGCGAGACTGCGCTCGGCGTGATCCCGAACGCGGTCGTCGTCCCACTCGCGCAGTTGCGCGGCCGCATCGACGAGCTCGACCCGCAGCGCCCGACCGTCGTGCATTGTGCCGGCGGCTACCGCAGTTCGCTCGCCGCGTCCCTGCTCCAAGCGAATGGATTCGACGACGTCTCCGACCTGCTCGGCGGGTTCGACGCCTGGGCCCAGGCCGGTGGCGAGGTCGCGCGTCTCGATCCGGTCTGACGTCCGCGCCGCGGTCGTCTCGGAGCACGATCCGGGCGGGCCGCAGTTCCCCCATCCCTCCACGATCCCGAGAGCGGTGTCGCCATGCGCGCCCTGTTGGCTTCTCCCCTCGCGTTCCTCATCGGCTGGTCGCTCGGCGCCCTCGGCGGCGGCGGGTCGATCCTCGCGGTCCCGGTGCTCGTCTTCGCCGCCGGGCAGGAACCCGCCGCGGCGACCTCGACATCGCTCCTCCTCGTCGCGGTCACCGCGGCCGTGGCGCTCGTCCCTCACGCGCGCGCCCACCACGTGCGAGCGCGCGACGGCATCGTGTTCGCGCTGACCGGGATTCCTGCGACGCTGCTCGGAGGTCGGCTCGCCCACGACCTCGACCCCGACGTGCTGTTGTTGGGCTTCGCTCCCGTGATGGTCGCGGCCGGCGTCACGATGTTGCGTTCCCACGCCGGCCCGTCGACCCATCCGCCGCGGCGGGCACTCCCCCGTCCGCTGCTCGTCGCCGTCGTCGGCAGCGGCGTCGGCCTGCTCACCGGCACGTTCGGCGTCGGCGGCGGGTTCGTCGTCGTACCGGCCCTCGTCCTCGTGCTCGGTCTCCCGATGGCCGACGCGGTCGGGACGTCGCTGCTCGTGATCGTCTTGAACTCGCTCGTCGCACTCACGACACGCCTGCACGCCGACTCGATCGACTGGCGGGTCGTCGTGCCGTTCCTCACCGCGGCCATGCTGGGTGTTGCCGTCGGGACGCACCTGACCCGGCACACCCCCGACGCACGCCTGCGCCGCGCCTTCGCCTGGTTGTTACTCGCCGTGGCGGGTTTCACAGCCGTGCGCGCGGGCGTCGGTCTCATCGACGCCTGAGCCGCCGCACTCGTAGAGTTCCCGGCCGTGAGCACCCGCACGCTCGACCTGGCGGCGACCGCCGACCGCGTCTTGGGGCGGCTCCTCGTGCGCGAGTACGTCGAGGCGACTCGCCACGAGAGCGTCGCGGCCGGCGAGCCGTTGTCGGATGCGTCGATCGCAGCGATGTTCCCCGAGCTCGTCGACTTCGCGGCCGTCTATGCGACGCCGCGCGCCGGTTACCTCGTCGCCGAGGACCATCGTGCCGCGATCGCCGGTGCCGGGGTCGTGCCGGTCGACACGTTCACGTGCGAGATGAAGCGGCTCTGGGTGCGGCCCGACCGCCGCCGCTGCGGCGTGGCGCGCGACCTGTCGCTCGCGGTGATCGTCCACGCGACCGAACTCGGCTTCGTGCGGATGACCCTCGACGTCGTGCCCTGGCGTGCTGCCGCGATCGCGCTGTACCGCGGCCTCGGCTTCACCGATCGGGAGGCGACGCCCGAACAACCCCATCGCACCTACCCGGTGTCGATGATCTACCTCGCGCTCGGTCTCTGACCACGCTCCGGCCCGAGGTCGGTGCCCTACCGGCGGGTAACCTCGCTCTCGTGACAACGGTGTTCTCGCGCCCCGATGCCCTCGACCGCCTCGCCGGGGAACGCTTCGACGTGCTCGTCATCGGCGGCGGCATCACCGGCGTCGGCTGCGCCCTCGACGCCGCGTCGCGCGGCCTGCGCGTGGCCCTCGTCGAGCGCGACGACTTCGCCTCTGGGACATCGAGCAAGAGCAGCAAACTCATCCACGGCGGGCTCCGCTACCTGCAACAGAAGGAGGTCGGGCTCGTCTACGAGGCGTTGGCCGAACGCCAGATCCTGCGCACGATCGCACCCCACCTCGTGCGGATCCTCCCGTTCTTGTTGCCGGTCTTCAAGGGCAAAGACGGCCTCTTCGACCGGCGGATCGCGCGCCTCGTCGGCACGTCGATGTGGATGTACGACTTCACCGGCGGACTGCGCATCGGCAAGATGCACCGCCGGATCAGCGTCGAGCAGGCCCAAGCGCACGTCCCCACGTTGCGCGCCGACCGGATCGCCTACGGCTACCTGTACTACGACGCGCGCGCCGACGACGCGCGGCTCACCCTCACCATCGCACGCACCGCCGCGGCGCACGGCGCGGTCGTCGTCAACCGCGCGACGGTCACGGCGTTCCTCAAGTCGGCGTCGGGCACGATCGAAGGTGCCGCGATCGAGGCCGACGGTCGTTCGATCGAGGTGCGCGCCCGCACGGTCGTCAACGCGACCGGTGTCTGGGCCGACGAAGTGCGCAGCCTCGACGAAGGCACGCATCCCGGATCGATCCGACCCGCGAAGGGCGTCCACATCACGGTGCCGTGGTCGAAGGTACAGAACGACATCGCTGCGGTCGTCCCCGTCCCCAAGGACCGCCGCTCGGTGTTCGTGGTCCCGTGGGGCAACTCGACCTATGTCGGCACCACCGACACCGACTACGACGACGATGTCGACGATCCGCAGTGCACCGACGCCGACGTGCGTTACCTGCTCTCCGCGATCAACTTCTCGACCACTGCCGACCTCACCGAGGCCGATGTCGTCGGCACCTGGGCGGGGCTCCGACCGCTCGTGAAGACGGCGGCCTCGGCGCGCACCGCCGACCTCTCGCGCAAGGCGTCGGTGCGGCGTTCCGATGGCGGCCTCATCACCGTCACCGGTGGCAAGCTCACGACCTACCGGCGCATGGCGGCCGACACGATCGACGCGACCGTCGACGTGCTCGGGCACGGCGGCCGATCGCGCACCAAACAACTTCGGCTGCTCGGCGCGGAGGGCTGGGACACGACGGGGATCGACGAGCATCTCGCCGACCGCTACGGCAGCCTCGGCGTCGAGGTCCGCGACCTCGTGCGCGAACGGCCCGAACTCGGCGAGCCACTCGTCGCGGGCCTCCCCTATCTCAAGGCCGAGGCCGTGTACGCCGTGCGGCACGAGATGGCAACCACCCTCGACGACATCCTCTCGCGTCGCACCCGCGCCCGCCTGTTGCTCCGCGACGCGACGAGCGCGGCCGCGGAATCGATCGCGGCGCTCGTGGCGGCCGACCTCGGGTGGAGCCCCGAGCAGCAGGCCGCGCAGGTCGCCGAGTTCCGCGCCTCGGTCGCGCACGAACGCGGCGCCACCGTGGCGGCGCGCCCGAGCACCTGACAACGGCTTGGCATCCGAACCGCCCTGCCTCGGGCTGCGGGCCGGCAACTAGCTTGCCCCGCCATGGAGACGAACCGCGGGGCGGTCACGCCGCCCATCGCCTTCGGGGGCGACCCCGACGCAGTCACCGACCACCTCCGCTCCGAGCGCGTCGCACTCGACGATGCGTTCGTCGCCCGCCTCGGATCGACCTGTGACACGATCGACGATCCCGCCGCCGTCGCCGATGCGTCGCGCGACTGGTGGCCACTCGCGATGCACTGGGCACGCGACAACTCGGTCGGCGTGCGCGGCGCGATCGTCGCGCGACCGAACACGACGGCCGAGGTCGCGGCGGTGCTGCGCCTGTGCAACGACGCGCGTGTTCCCGTCACCGCCGCCGCCGGTCGTTCGGGAGTGCTCGGTGCGTCCATCCCGGTGCACGGCGGCGTCGTGCTCGACACGACGGCACTCGCCGGTATCCGCGCCGTCGACACGACCTCGATGCTCGTCGACGTCCTCCCCGGGACCTTCGGTGATGTCTTCGAAGACGAGTTGCGCGACGACCACGGCGTCACCTGCGGTCACTGGCCGCAGTCGATCGCCCTGTCGACCGTCGGCGGCTGGCTCGCCTGCCGCGGTGCCGGCCAACTGAGCGGCAAGTACGGCAAGATCGAAGACATCGTCACCGGGCTCGACGTCGTCCTCGCCGACGGCACCGAGATCCACACCGGCGGAGCGCCCCGCGCCGCGGTCGGACCCGACCTCACCCAGCTCTTCGTCGGCTCGGAGGGCACGCTCGGCATCATCACCGGCGCCCGCCTCCGGGTTCATCCCGCGCCCGAGCACTCGGCGCGCGCGGCGTACGGCTTCGACACGTTCACCGGCGCGCTCGACGCGATGCGCCGCAGCGTGCAACGCGGTGCGCACCCGGCGGTGTTCCGGCTCTACGACTCGACCGAGGCGCAACGCAGCTACCAGACCGGCGAACGGCACGTACTGCTCGTCCTCGACGAGGGCGACCCCGTGCTCGTCGACGCGACACTCGCGATCGTCGCGCGCGAGTGCGCGGCTGCCGAGGTGCTCGACGACGCACTCGTGGAGCAGTGGCTCGGGCACCGCAACGACGTCTCCGCGCTGCAAGCACTCGTCTCGCGCGACATCGTGGTCGACACCATGGAGGTCGCGGCGCCGTGGAGCGCGCTCCCCGCGATCTACGACGACGTGCGTGCCGCGATCCTCGGCGTCGAACACGCGCTGGTCGCCTCCGCGCACCAGAGCCACTCCTACGCCGACGGCGGCTGCCTCTACTTCACGTTCGCGGCACGCCCCCCGATCGAAGACAAGGACGCGTGCTACCGCGCGATGTGGAATGCGGGGACGCGCGCCGTTCTCGCCCGCGGTGGCGCGCTCAGCCACCATCACGGCGTCGGTCTCAACCGCGCGCGCTTCGTCCGCGACGCGCTCGGCGAGGGCTTCGGCGTACTCCGCGCGACCAAGCAGGCCCTCGACTCCAATGGAATCTTGAATCCCGGCAAGCTCGGGTTGCCGTCGCCGTGGGGCGAGGTGGGCTGGTGAGCACGACCCGGGTCCTCGTGCTCGACGTCGGCACGAGCGGTGTGCGTGCCGCGGTCACCGGCGCCGACGGAGCGGTGCTGCGCGAGGTCGCGCGAGAGGTGCTGCCCGCGACCCCGGCCGACGGTCTCGTCGAGTTCGACCCCGCCGAGATGGCCGCGGCGGTGCTCGCCGTGGCGCACGAGGTACTCGACGGCGAGACGGTCGACGGTGTCGGCATCACCAACCAGCGGGCCTCGGCGATCGTGTGGGACCGCGCGACCGGCGAACCGATCGGCCCCGGCCTCGGCTGGCAAGACCTGCGCACGATCGGCGAGTGCTTCGCAGCGCGCGAGCACGGCCTGCGCCTCGCGCCCAACCAGACCGCGACCAAGGTGCAATGGTTGCTCGACCAGGCCGACCCGGATCGCCGCCGCGACGTCCTCGTCGGCACCGTCGACACCTGGGTCGCCGCGGTCATCTCGGGCGGATCGCTGCACGTCACCGACGCGACCAACGCGGGCGTCACCGGCCTCGCGAACATCGGCATCACCGCCTGGAATCCGAGTGCGCTCGACGCGCTGCGCATCCCCGCTTCGGCGATGGCTCGCATCGTCGACTCCGCCGGGCCGCTCGGCGCGGCCACGGCGCTGCCCGGCGCGCCCCCCGTCGTCGCGATCCTCGGCGACCAACAGGCCTCGCTCGCGGGCCAGGCCTGCGTCGAGGTCGGCAGCGCCAAGATCACCTTCGGAACCGGAGGCATGCTCGACCAGAACCTCGGGACCGCCGCACCGCACACCGACCACCGCCACGCGCACGGCAGCTTCCCGATCGCCGCGTGGCGCGTCGACGGCACGGTCACCTGGGGGCTGGAGTCGATCATGCTCGCGGCCGGGACCAACGTGCAGTGGCTCCGCGACGACCTCGGCCTCCTCGAGCACGCGGGGCAGTCGCACGACGTCGCCCAGCAGTGCGCGTCGACCGACGGCGTCGTCTACGTGCCCGCGCTTATGGGACTCGGGACTCCCGCGTGGGACTACGGCGCGCGCAGCGCGTTGTACGGACTCACCCGCGGTACCTCGCGTGCCCACATCGTGCGTGCCGTCCTCGAGGGCGTCGCCCAGCGCGGCGCCGACCTCGTCGAGGCGGCCGAGGCCGACTCAGGAATCCCGATCCCTGCGCTGCGCATCGACGGCGGTATGAGCGACAACCCCACCTTTGTCCAGGCGCTCGCCGACGCCGCGCAGAAGCCGGTCGAGGTCTCGCCCGTTCGTGAGGCGACGACGCTCGGCGCGGCCCTGTTCGCGTTGCTCGCCCTCGGCGAGTTCGGGTCGGTGGCCGACCTCGGCCGCACCTGGGCGCCGCGGGTTCGGGTCGAGCCCGGCGCACCGCTCGATCGGGAGCGTTGGCGTTCGGCGGTCGAGCGGTCGCGGCGCTGGATCCCCGAACTCAGCGGCATCGACTTCTGACCTTGCTCGGCGTCGCGAGTGACCGAGTAGGTCGAACGACCCATTGTCGCCACCCCGGCGAGCGGTGAGACTGCCGAGGTTTCGGGGGAGGCACACATGCGGACATTCCGGATCCGACCGGCGAGCGACCGACGCAGCGAGCGCGGCGCCAGCCTGACCGAGTACGTGATCCTCGTCGCGTTGATCGCCGTGGTCGTGTTGATCTCGGTGCGCGTCTTCGGCACGGCGACGTCGAGCCGATGGTCAGACACCAACAGCCAGATCGAGACCTGGTGAGCTGACGTTCGTGCCGCGAGTCAGCGCGCCGGAACGGGCGCGGGTGGGGTCTGGCGCTCGTCGGCGAAGTCGCGGCTGAGCTTCATCGTGGCCGCGGCCATCGCTCCCGCGAACAATCCGATCAGCCGCGCTCGCTTGGGGAGCCCCGGTGTCGCGAGGCTGACCACGGCGTCGAACCCGTCGCACACCGCGCCCATCGACAGCCATTCCGCGTCTTGGTGCTGCTCCTTGATCGCGGTGAGTGCACCGATGCCGAGCGCGAGGTCGCGGATACCGACCACGCGGGTCATGGCGTTGACCGCCGGTTCGCTCCGCCCCATCCACACGCGGGCCACGAGTGAAGGCCAGAAGATGCAGAGGAGCCCGACCACGCACCGGCCGCGCGAGGCAACGAGCGCGATCTGACGCCGATCGAGGTTCTCGAGATCCATCACGCCGACCGTATCGCGTCCCCCAACCCCAACCGGCGTCGTCGGGCCGCGCTCAGGGCGCACCCACGACGCTGGTTGCGTGGGTTCCCGGCGGATCGAACAGATCGGGCGGACGAGGGCCGGGCTAGGTGGCCGTGGGGATCTGGGGGTAGTACGTCTCGCCCGTCATCTGCGGGCCTTCGGGAGTCCCCTCGATCAGCGACACGAACGGGTACAGGTCGAGACTGTCGCGCGGCACGGTCCAGTCGAGCTGATCGTCGATCCCTGCAACGCGCGCGAACGGTCGCAAGAACGAGAAGTACACATACGCGCCGGCGTGCAGCTTCTCGTCGCGGGTCATCCCCGCGATGAGCCGGTACTGACGCTTCTGCGCGTCCTTGGCCGCGGCCGCGAGCCGGTCGAGTCCGTCGCCCTCGATCGGATCGAACGCACCGTTCGACGTGTCGAACAACCCGAATGCCTGCACATGCGGCAGGTAGTCCTCGGGCTTCGTCACCGCGGTGCCGAAGTCGGTGATCCCGAAGGTCACGCCCTCGAGCACGAACGCGGCGACGACATGCTGGTACGGCATGTCGCTCGCGGTCTCGTGCGACCAGGCGAAGTCCGACGGCCCCAACTTCACGAACTGGCGCAGCAGCAGCGATCGACCGTCGGGCAATGGATACGGGCCACTGTCCTGGTAGCCCGCGCGGGTATCGAACCAGAGCAGGAACTCGTGGCTGGTCAGCAGCGCGTTGAGCCGTTGGATCCGGGCGCGCTCGACGTCGTCGGCGATCGGACGACACTCGGCCACGATCGTGTCGACCGCAGCAGCGAACGGCGTGCTCCGGCCGTCTGCGTCGGCGCATTGGAGCGTGCCGTCGTCGCGGTACGCGGCCGCGGCCCGCTGCCAGAAGTCGAAGACGTTCGCGAGCCGCACCACGTCGGCATCCCAGTCGAGCATGCCGACACCGGCCAAGACGTTGCGGCCGACGAGCGGGAAGTTCGCGATCGACCACAGCCGCACCGTGTCGATCTCGTTGCCGGGCTCGCGGCCGGCACGCCCGATCTCCTCGGGCGACATCGCCCCGGCGATCTCCTGCATGAGCTCCGGATACCGCCGGTAACACTCGATGCAGGCGACGAGGATGTACGCGGTGATCGGGATCAGCGCCGACTCCAGCGCCGTGCGCTGCTCGGTGAGTCGCCAGCTCACCTCGGAGTGATAGCGGATGAGCCGGTTCACCTCGCCGACGTCGTAACCGGCGGGAAGCACGAGGTCGCTCATCGCCTCCGCCTCACACCCGGCGGACGACGCCGGCCGCACCCGAGCAGTCGACCTCGACCTCGTCGCCATCGGCAGGTGGTGTCGTCAGCACCGTGCTCATCGTGCAGGGGACCTGGTACTCGCGGCTCACGATGCCGATGTGGCTGAGCGGCGTGCCCGACAGGCACACGACCGCCGTCAACTCGTCGAAGATCGGCGCGAGGAATGTCGCACCCGCGTCGGCCACGCACGCCACGATCCCCTCGGCACCGGTGTCCATCAGTTCGAGCACGTCGATCGGCGAGTCGAGTCGTCGCCAACGACCGCGCACCGGCGCGGCGTCGAACACCTTCGTTCCGGCTCCGATCTCGCTCGTGAGTGGTTCGGTCACGGCGCCGAACCTAGAGCCCGCGACCGGCCGCGGGCACGTCGAGCCGAGGCACGGGTTCAGTCGATCTCGTCGGCCGGTTGCCCGCGGTAGAGGTCGGGTTCGATGAAGATCAGCCGGGCGGTCGGCACGACGGCGCGGATGCGCCCTTCGACATCGTCGATCGCCGTGGCGAGGGCGGCGACGTCGAGCCCGGGTCGGAACTCGAGCTTCGCGGCGACAACGACCTCGTCGGGACCCTGCTGCACAGTGCGCAGGTGGATCACGCGGACGACCGCGGGCGCTGCCACGATCTGCGCGGTCATCGCCTCGATCTCGAGCGGGTCGGCCGACTCGCCGATCAGCAGGCTCGACATCTCGACGGCGAGGATCCCGGCGATGACCACCAGCAAGATGCCGATGGCGAGCGATCCGGCGGCGTCCCATCGTGCGTTCTCGGTGACGTGCGCGGTCGTGACCCCTGCGAGCGCGAACACGAGACCGAGGAGGGCACCGATGTCCTCGAGCAACACGACCGGGAGTTCGGGGTTCTTGGTCCGGCGGATGAACTGCCAGTAGCTGCGGCCGTGCAGCAACGGCCGCGTCGCGCGCACCGCGGTCCGCAGCGAGAACGACTCGAGACCGATGGCGAACACGAGCACCGCGATGGCCCAGGTCGGCGACTCCAGCGCGTGCGGATGCCGCAACTTGTCGATGCCCTCGTAGATCGCGAAGAGACCACCGACGCTGAACAGCACGAGCGCCACGATGAACGCCCAGAAGAAGCGGGCCGCGCCGTAACCGAATGGGTGGCTCGCATCGGGCGCTCGCCGGGCGCGCTTGCTCCCCAACATGAGCAGGCCTTGATTGCCGGTATCGGCAAAGCTGTGGATCGATTCGGCGAGCATCGAGGCCGCGCCCGTGAAGAACCAGGCGACCAGCTTGCTGATCGCGATGCCGAGGTTGGCGAGAAACGCCGCAATGATCGCCTTGCGACTTCCTTCGTGCATCAGCCGCGCACCCGGACACCCTCGCGGGCGAGCAGCGTGCGCTTGATGCCGAGGCTGTCCGACGTCGACGTCGTCGTACCGCCGTATCCGCCGATGCGACCGCCCGCGGCGACGACACGATGGCAGGGGATGACGAACGGAATCGGGTTGCTCGCCATGACGGTTCCGACCGCGCGCGCCGCACCGGGTCGGCCGGCGAGTTCCGCGAGCTCGCCGTAGGTCACGATCTCGCCCCAGCCGACCTCGCGCCGCAGCGTCTCGAGCACCGTGCGCCGGAACCCGACGACCGCGCTCAGGTCGAGGTCGACATCGAGTGCGTGCGTACGACCCGCGAACCAGTCGTCGAGCCGACCCGCGATCTCGGCGTCGCGCTCGGGCACGGCGCCGACTGCCTCGTCGGGCGCCTCGCCGGCGAACGCGATCGCGCGAATCCCGCGATCGCTCACGACGACCGTGATCACGCCGATCGGCGTCTCCTGCGTCCACACCCGGTCCATCGGCGCGAATCTATTCGGCGCGTCCGGTCCGGGCGTCCGGTCCGGGCGTCCGGTCCGGGCGTC
>SXGT01370171.1_pt1 | contig 14433 bp, 17 predicted proteins | sample 3176221 | NCBI WGS metagenome assembly SXGT01 (sample SAMN11356862, study PRJNA531348) | freshwater metagenome | isolation source: freshwater sample F1-120 | place: China: Fuxian Lake, Yuxi | collected 2017-12-25
CCCAGAACCACCAGCCGCCCCAGCCTAATTCATAGTACGCCCACCAACTGCCGAGCATAATGCCGAACGTCAGAAACACCCAAGCCACAATCGTCCAAGGGCGAGACCAGCGCGCCCAAGTCGCATCAAGCTTTCCACTCAATAATGCGGCAATTGCAAACGCGAAGGCAACAGAAAATCCGACATATCCCATATACAGCATCGGCGGATGCACCACCATACCCGCATCCTGCAATAACGGATTCAAATCGCTTCCTTCGAGCGCGGCCGGCAGTAATCGATCGAACGGATTCGAAGTAATCAACATGAACAGGTAAAAACCGATACTGACCAACCCCAATACGCCGATCACTCTCGCCACGACGTCATCCGGCAACTGCTTGCTGAAGACGCTGACCGCCACGGACCATCCCGCCAACATAAACACCCACAATAACAGAGAGCCCTCGTGCGAGCCCCATGTCGCCGCAAGTCGATACTGGAAAGGCAATTCCGTATTCGAGTTTTTTGCCACATTCAGAACCGAAAAATCACTGGTTACAAACGAATATGCCAGACATAAGAATGCAATGAGAACAAATACAAACTGACCTTGAACGACCGGTCTTGCAAGCGCGATCCAGGAAGGAATCCCGCGAGCCGCGCCGATGATGGGCAGCGTTCCCTGTATGGCGGCTAAAAGAAGAGCGAGTATCAAAGAAAAGTTACCGATTTCTGGAATCATGATCTTATCGATTGAAAATTATTCAGGATTAAAAAGGGAATTTCCCGGAAGGTGTTAATCTCCGGGAAAACTTTACTGCGTCAGTGACGCTTTTTGTGCTTTAGCCGCTTTCTCCAGAGCATCTGCAGCTTCGGGTGGCATATAGTTTTCATCGTGCTTAGCCAGCACTTCATCCGCTTTGAAAATACCGTCGCTTGAAATCTTTCCTTGCGCTACGACACCTTTGCCCTCTCTGAACAAATCCGGCAGGATGCCTGTATACACTACTGGAATCGTTTCGGCTGTATCGGTAATTGCAAAACGAACCGTGGTCGAACCATCCTCACGTTTCACACTTCCTTCCTCGACTAAGCCGCCAATACGAAAACTCTTTCCGATCGGCGCTTCTTTGGCAACAACTTGGGTGGGGCTAAAGAAAAAAACCAGATTACTTTGAAATGCATTCAATACCAATACTGCGGAAAATCCTAATGCGGTGACGCCTGCGACTATCAGTGCGAGTTTCTTATGACGTGGTTTCATTTTTCGTCTCTTTATTATCCAAATCATGAATGAGACTGAATTGCCTCTCCAAAGTTCGTCGGCGATTTGAAATTAATATTATTTCACCGGCGACACAAATAAATGTAACGAGATACGAACCCCAAACATAGAATCCGTATCCGCCCATTGCGAAAAACTCCGACCAACTCGACCAAATCACTATATCGCTCCCTTCTTTTGTAGCTCCGCCACCCACGCAGCATGGCTTTCGCGTTCCAAAATGATGACACGGACGCGTTTTAAAATAACCGCAATCGAATACATCCAGCTTGCAAACACCATGATCAACATCCCCATCAGCATGGTTGCAGCCATAGCCGGCGCCTGATTAACGCTTACGGATGCGCCTTGATGCAAGGTGTTCCACCATTGCACCGAAAAATAAATAATCGGAATATTGACCACTCCGACCAATGCCAGAATCGCTCCGGCTTTGTCGGCACGGCGAGGGTCGTCGATTGCCGCTTGCAGTGACATAAAACCGATATATAGAAACAGCAAAATCAATTCGGAAGTCAATCGCGCATCCCACACCCACCATGTTCCCCACATCGGCTTGCCCCATAATGCGCCAGTCCAAAGTGCGAGAAACGTAAACATTGCGCCTGTCGGCGCTATTGCGGTAGCAAACATGGAAGATAGGCGTGTATTAAATGCCAATCCGATACCTGCCCAAAAAGCCATTACCACATAGAGGAACATCGACATCCATGCCGCAGGGACATGAATAAAAATAATCCGGTAAGCCTCTCCCTGCTGAAAATCGGTCGGCGCAACGAAGAAACCGACATATAAACCCGCTATCAATAAGACAACCGCAAGAACGACAAAGAACGGAATCATTTTTCCTGCCAAGGTATAAAAACTGGCGGGAGAAGAGTATTTGAACCAATTAATCGCCATATTATTTTTTAAGTTTCTTCATATCAATTTTAACTTCCACACCAGCCCCGACTTTTTTCAAACCGGCAATTCTATACTAAAAAAACAAAATCAAAAATAAATTGCTTCCTATAACGACAGATAGTGCGGTTCTCATGCATAAGGCATCGCTTTCTCCATTTTTTCGAAAATAACGCTTCATTTTTATCAAGTTGCGTCGATACTAAGCTATAAATAGAAATCGTTACATCAATTCTTGATATTTCCGAGCTTATGCAAAACCACATCGACGAATGGCTGATCCTGGGAATTACAACCAGAGGCAAAACATTTCGCCCAAGCGATTGGGCGGAACGGCTTTGCGGCGCATTCGCCAGCTATAGCAACAATCGATGGACATATTCGTCATACGCGTGCCCTGTCATTCATGAAGGCTCGATCAGCGTGCGCATAAAAACGGCATTGCAAAATATCGACCCTGCCGGTTATCGATTTGTCATGGATTTTGCCCGCGACAATCAATTACAAATGATCCCGATAAGAAAAATCGTTTTCCTCGAAAAACCGGTTGCCGCTGAAGAAGTTGCCTTATCCGTTAAAAGACTCACGCTTGCACTGCTGATGCATCACTGGAAAACAAATTTTGCGTGGAAACGCCCTAGCGTTTAAACCGTCGCGTTGCGATTTCCGCTGCAATGGTTATAGCGATTTCAAATACTCCAACAAATCCAATCGTTGTTCTTTCGTCAATGCCGGCAAATACGTTCCGTCCGGCATCGGTGTCCGACCGGCAGCATACTCATGCCCGCTATTGTAATTTCCCCAAATACCGGTCCGGAATAAAAAACCATCGTAACCTGCCGACTTGAAGCCGACCTTGCCGGGGTCGAATTCGCGCGCCCCGACAACAAATTCATCGGGGCGGTATTCGCCGTCTTCGGGATCGTCCGGTTGTTTTTTAGGTAACAACAAATCGTACAAGGTTGGTACCGAGCCGTTGTGCAAATACGGTGCCGTCGCCCAAATGCCGTTCAGCGGCCTTGCCTTATAAGCCATGACCGATGCAAACGGATTCACCGTCGTATCCGGCACGTAATCGCCGGTTTTGAGCGATGACTGCACCTCGTTATCGAAATAGGTATAAGCAAAATCCAGGGAACGCTCGCCCCATCGCCTCATTACCCACTTGTCGCTATCCGGCGTGGTTACCACATTGCGCGTTGCCGCAGTCAATAACGCAACTGCGGGCGCTTGGCGCTGCAGCAAAATATTTCCCGAACCGGTGCTTACATACCGATTGTACAAAATACCGCTATAACCTTGGTATGTTGCACCGTTGACCGCCATCTTGGTATCGGTGCCGACACTATCGACCGCCATCATTTTAGCGACAACGCGCCGATCCGGAGCGGCTCGCTCGATGCGTCCGTGGCACACGATGCAATATTGCTCGAATAATTCCTTGCCGCGCGCCATCCGCACCCTATCAAGCTTGGGAAAAATATGTTCGGGCCAAAGCGGCGAGGTTAATCGGCGCAAATGATGTTCGACCCGGCGCAAGTTGCGAATATCGATGGAAGATTGAAAATCGATATGCTTCGCGCCGAATCCCTGCCCGCCCAGTACGGACGCCAAGGTAAATCCGTCTCTTTCCTGCCAATCCAAAGTGGCAAACACACCGATGACCTGACCGGCATTGCGCGCCATCGGCCCCAACCCGCTGTTATCGACCCTGCCGTTCCATTGTACATAGTCATGCTGCGGAACATCCCATAAAAAGGGATAACTGACCGGTGCATCCGCCGGATTATAAATTTTATTGCGCAACCGGATGATTTGCCTATCGGTCAAATACGATTGCGTACGTTCGATCAGATGATCGCGGTCGCGATTGCTCAAAACCGGCGCAACCCCTTCCATCGCCCACGCCAATTCATCGGGTGTCAACGTTTCAGCGAGCAATTCGCGCAATTGCCGCTCACTCATGATATGTTCCAGCACGCGATTGTAAATGCGCCCGAATGCATCAAGCCGCGCATAGCCATAGCGAGTCAATGGGCGCTGCGTATCCCTCGGCGTATTGATGATCGTATACGTTTTAAGCCGTTGCGCGTATTTTTCCAGATCGTTCAATATATCGGCTGTGCTCTGATAGTGCCCGTGTTTCAATACGGCATCGACAAAACGCTGGCGTTTCTCTGCATGTGTCAGCGTCGCATTCAACGCTTTCGCCAGATCGGCCATGAAAGTTTCCATATCCGAATGGGCCGGACCGCCATCGATACGAATCGCCGTTTCCTGATAATGGATTTGCGCGGTATGACAGGCTGCGCAGGTAAATCCCATATACGCCCTACCCCGATACTCGTCGCGCACCATCCCGACCGGCAAACCGTCCGGATTGCTCGCGGTCGGCCGTTGCGGCAGATAACCGTACCGGTCTACGTTTTCATCGCTGCGGAACAAATACTCGGAATCCGATTGCTCAAGCGCCAGAAAGAAACTGTAGGGCAACAAATTAGAGCCTTGCGTAACGGTGTAAAACCACAAACTGTCGGCTTGCGACCAACCCTGCGAAAGATAAACCGTTTGCGAAAACCGGCTGCCGAATTTATCGATGCCTTGCGTAACCGCACCGCGATCCGGGTCGTTGTCGCGAAATTCGTACATCCGGGAAGCGATTCCGGCGATTACCCAGGCAAACATCAATCCGATGAAAATCAAAATCAATGTTCCCGTCCATTTGAAGTAACGGCTTGCAGCTTTGAGATTCATGCGGACTGCTGCCACCAGTCCGCAATGATTTTGCCTACTGCCGGATTGACCAGATAACCATAGGATCGATGGCAATTCAATCCATCATTGTTACGATAAAAATTATAGATCCCGTCACAGTGGTCCTCGATTGAATCGATCAATCCCTGTTCCAGCATCGGCGCGAAATCATCGGCGAAAATCCTATCCAGCGCAGTGATGTCTCCCACCGAGGCGATATTCACCCAACGGCGGATATTGACCGGATATTTCTTTTGTCCCGTTTGATCGTGCCCCATGAGTCGGCGCTGTACATAATTCATGCCCAACGGACTTCCAATGGTCAAAAACAAATCAACCTTACCCGGCAGATGTTCAAGGTGCGATAGCTCCCAAAGGGTATCGTAAACAATGACCGAACCGAGACTATGACCGATCACCAGAATCTTGCTGTGATTTGTCAACATTGGACGCAATTGCCGTTTTAGCAACTCACGGATTTCGCAAGCAATATTATTGTTATTTTGAAAATAGCGCGTCGTCTCTCTCGCAGCCGATTGCAGTGCCTCGGATGTTAAATACAGCAAACAAGGAGCATGATCCACAATGGTATACAGAAGGCGGTCCAGTTTGCGATGCCAGGCATCCGCTTCTTGAATATCCGCTTCAGTTGGACCATGTTGATGGATTAAAACATCAACCCATTCAAGCTCGCTGCTAATGTCTTTATTCACTTGATAATAAATATAATTCCAAGCAATCAATTGAAAGCAATCCGAATGCGCATTAAGATCGATTGCGACCTCCGGTTCGGCGCGGCGAACACCCTCCAGAAGGGTGAGCCATAACAGCTTCTTATGTTGATCGGCTGGCGGTTTCGGATTCTTCCCGGGAATAAAAATAATCTGTTGTTGATTCATTCTGTAAGCTATCCTCAATGATTATTTATGGAATGCCTGATTAAATCGGCATTGTTAATGTAACCCAGGCATTCCAACCTTCCGGACGATTCTTGGTGCCGAATTCTTTATACCCTCTAAGATTCAAATAATACTCCCGCTTGCCTATCTTGAACTGATAGCCCACTTGGGGACCAATCCCACCAATACTCGATCTGAAGTTGCCAAGAAGCGCTCCCGATCCACTGTCACCGGTAATTTGGTGATAAAAGTAACCGACCAATCCGGTATGCCAGTGCTTTGATAAGAACTGCGAAGCACTCCAATCAAAGTGTAGGTTATTGCCGTTGCGATATTTTGTGCTAGGGTTTTCGAAGTTGTGAGTGAAGCCTGCGACGATTGAAAATTCTCGACCACTTTGCATATTGTAGTAGGTGTAACCGCCGCCAACATCCACTGACCAATGGTTAATGCCCAGGTTTGCGAGATGCCCAACCCGATAGTCTCCGGTTGGGACTCCCAGCATTGTATAGGTCTTGATATTGTGATTACCATTCTGCCAGCGTAGCGATCCCGAAGGAAAAATATCGCCTACTCCAATGATCGAATCACGGTCATTGCGCGACAATATAGCGCCGCCTGGCCCAACCAGTGTGGCATCGGCTGAGCTATTCATATGCCCAAATGTTCCGGTTACGCCGATTGCCGCCTGTCCTCCAAGCACGGTATCGTTAAAAGTGTATGTCGGTGTAGCAAATAGCACATTCGTGCGAGCATTAACCCCTGTTTCGATTCTGCCACCAATCTCGAAATTCTTTCCCGCGCTTGTACTTGAAGAAGCGTGATAGGAAGCCAGTGAAAAAGACCATCCGGGCTTGGCCGGGCTGGCGGCGAAACTGCCGAACTGTCCTGGCAGCCAAAAGCTTGCTCCACCTTCGTCAGCTTGTGTGTCCTGAGATACAACAAAATGGGCAAAAGCTATCATTAGCGTAAAACTGAAAGATATGATCCTATTTTGTTTCAAGGTATCAACGACAGCAAAAAGCTGGCCCATTTGTAGAAGCGCATGCAATCTAAATTTGCCCCAGCCGGTTAAACATGGTTAGTATAAAATGGAAGGATATAAAAAAATAAAAATAGACAATTAATCCTATTCTAATCCCAACATACCTAATGTCTCACCTGTTGGAGTGGAAGTATTTATTTGCACCGTGCGCTGACTATTTTTGATAGGAGATGTCTTTATGATAGAAGATTCTGATGCTCATAACCTGCTACTTGCCTCTGATCTAAGCAGTCGATGCGATCGTGCATCGTACCGTGCAGCGCAATTGGCCCAAGCTTGGAAGGCTAAATTACTTGTGGTACATGCAATTGATCCTGTCCATGCTGTTCGCTATGCGAAGATGACGCAGGAGCTACCTTCATGGCGGCGTCCAGAAGATTATAGGACAGTTGCGACACGTCGATTGAGTATGGATTTAGCGTCCGATAAGATTGACGCTGAGGTATACGTGACCGAAGGTGTACCGCACGAAATCGTGCTTGAGGCCGCACGCCGAGAAAATAGCGATTTAGTAATCACTGGTATGGGACGCGATGAATCTCTCGCCCGTATTCAATTGGGCAGCACTCTTGATAAATTGCTACAAGAATTGTCGGTTCCATTATTAATCGTGCGCCGCCGGGTACGAGGTCCATATCGGCACGTAGTTGTGGCAACAGATTTTTCGCCAGCATCACAGCCGGCTCTGGAGACTGCAATACGTTGGTTTGGTGATGCACATCTAACCTTGTTCCATGCATATGAAGGGGCTGGTTTAGGAGGAGATGCCCTGGCGAATGATGCATGGAGCACCATCGCCAACGACCAATGCAATAGCTTTCTTGCCGAAATGGCACTTGAACCATCAGTTGAGCAAAGTCTTCACCGTGTAATTGACAGAGGTCATCCGGAAGTGCTGCTGTGCGATTATGTGCGACACGACGATATCGATCTTGTAGTACTCGGTACGCATGGCCGCAGTGGATTTCTTAAAACCATGCTCGGAAGTACGGCCGAGAATCTATTGCACCTCCTAGAATGCGATACCATGGTCGTGCGAGGTCAGTAATTTGCTGTAAGTAGGATTGTCAATTCCATATTCTTCCAAAGTGGGTATATTGCGTCAGTGCCGATAATGGCAATCGGCCAATAAAGCCATGATCAAGCGGAGTCATGAAATGGTCATTTTTTTTAAAGGCATCCGGTGACATCCCTATGTCGACTAGGCGGTATTTTGCCAATTTGTCCAAGCTGTTCAATAAATATGAGACAAGAATATGATCTTGCGGACTGTCCTTTGGCGAATTGTGCTATTAATCGTTACATGGTGGATACTGACGCAGGGCAGAACGAATAGCTGGGACGTTGGCCTAATCAGCATTGCTTCAGCACTGATTGTCAGTCTGATTTTGCTACCGCCGGGCCTTTTCCGGTTTTCCTTCGCAGGTTTATTCATTTTCTTGATCTATTTCCTGAGCCGGTCTTTGAAGGGCGGCATCCAGGTAGCTTTGATGGCTGTTCGCCTTGACCCCGGTCTCCGCCCCAATATACAGATAATCTCTCTACGTTTGCCGGAAGGCCTGGGACGAGTGATATTGGTCAATGCGTTAAATCTGCAGCCGGGTACATTGAGCGTTGATCTGACTGCAAACAGTTTATATCTGCATGTATTGGATGAACGGCAACCCATTGAGGCGCAGGTGCGGGATATTGAGAAACAGATTGCGCACATGCTGTGCGTGGAACTGGAGTAATCATGAACGATTTCAATCTGTTGCTGGCTGTGTTTCTGCTGGTTAATTTATTGATTGCCCTGCTGCGGGTAGCGCGCGGCCCCACCGATGCTGACCGGCTACTGGCGGCCTTGCTGTTCGGCACCACTGGCGTAGCGATTTTGCTGCTGCTGGCGCATGCGGAAGATACATTGGCATTAATAGATGTCGCTCTGGTATTTGCTCTGCTTGCTGCTATCGCCGGTGCGGTATTTGCCCAGCGCGCCTGGCGGCGGGAAGAGGAAAAAGATGGCTATTCCTGAGTTGCTCAGCATCATTTTTTTGGTGACTGGAGCTGCTTTTTTCATGGCGGGTACGATAGGATTGTTGCGCTTTCCTGATGTCTATACCCGATTGCATGCCTTGGCCAAAGTGGATAACCTGGGGTTGGGTTTTACCATTCTCGGCTTGTTGTTCCAGGCACCCGGACTGACGGTTGCCCTGAAGATTATTCTGATCTGGTTGCTGGCCTTGGCGGCGAGTTCCGCAGTGAGTTTCCTGATCGCCAGGCGGGCGTTGCACAGAGGAGTTGCACCCTGGAGAGCGAAGGAGCACAAAATATGAGCGGTCTGATTCTGGATCTGTTATTGGTGATTGCCTTACTGTGGAGTGCGTTGCGATCACTGATGACTCCAGATTTATTTCATGCGGTGGTGCTATTCATCGTTTTTGGTTTGCTCATGGCATTGGTTTGGGCGCGGCTCCATGCGCCGGATATCGCTTTGGCGGAAGCTGCTATCGGTGCCGGTCTTACCGGGGCGCTGCTGCTGGATACTGTGGGGTATTTGCGCAAGAAGCGGCGGGAATCGTTTTCATGAGAAATTTGTTCAATGTGCTGGTTATCGTTTTATCCGCTGCGCTTGGTTTGACGCTGATCGGAGTCATTCTGGAATCACCGTCCCCGGCGCGCGTTCGTTTGTCCGAAGAAATTCTGATGCAGATCGATGCCAGCGGTGTGACGCATCCGGTGACGGCGGTGTTACTCAATTTTCGCGGTTACGATACGTTGCTGGAGGTGATGGTTTTGCTGCTGGCTTTGCTGGGCGTGCTGGCTCAAATGGGAGAGCGAAAGCGGCAAAACCTACCTGCCGGATTCCACCTCGCCCAACCCCGCTTGCAGGTCTTGTTGTGGCTGGCACGGGTGCTTGTGCCGTTAATGGTTCTGGTGGCGGGGTATTCGTTATGGGCGGGAGGACATCAACCGGGAGGCGCATTTCAGGCCGGTGCCGTTTTGGCGGCAGCCGGAGTATTGCTGAACCTGTCCGGTTTACTGCCTTCTTGGATACAACCGGCGTGGAATCTACGCGCAGGATTGGTATCCGGTTTGCTGGTTTTTTTGTTAATCGCCGCAGCGGTAATGGCGGTTGCATCGCCGGGTTTGTTGTTGCAATATCCGCCCGCATCGGCAGGAATGTTGATATTGCTTGTTGAAACGGGACTCACCCTGTCGCTCGGTCTCATTCTGACGGGTTTATTTCTGTTTTTGTCCGGCGATGCGATTGATGATGAGGTGGAAAAATGAGCGGCGCGCTCATTTATGCCTGTGCAGGCGCCGCACTGTTTGTTTCCGGTGTGACCGGATTGATTCTGCTGCCCCATTTGCTACGAAAAATATTGGCTTTCAATATCATGGGTAGCGGCGTGTTTCTGGTGCTGGTGGGTTTAGGTCAGCGTGATGGTACGCCGGATCCGGTACCCCAGGCCATGGTGCTTACCGGCATCGTGGTGGCCGTTGCGGCTACGGCATTGGCTTTGGCTCTGGTGCGGCGTTTATTGCATCTTACCGGCAAGATACAGTTCCCGGAAGAGTCGGAAGGTCCGGGCAGATGCTGGAAAAGCAAGTAACGAAGGAAAAGAATACCGGGGGAGAACTGGATGTTTGATCCCATCCCATGGCTGATTCTGCTGCCCCTGATTTGCGGTTGTCTGGCTTTCCTGACAGGAGTGGGGCGGGGCGGGCGTTTAGTACTCGCAGGTCTGATAATTCAACTGGTATTGACGATAATGCTGGCAAGGCAGATTGTCATGGAAGGAGCCAGGCATTATGCAGTGGGAGGTTGGGGCGCTCCCCTGGGTGTTGACCTGTATGTGGATGGCCTGACCGGTGTCATGCTGTTACTCACGCACGTGGTGGCATTGCCGCTGGTTGTTTACGCGCGCGCTTATTTTTCCAGCCAGGCCGAGGGTGCCGGTTATTTCTGGCCGCTGACTTGTTTTTTATTGGCGGCCATGAATGCACTGTTCATGTCTTCCGATATTTTCAATATTTACGTTACTCTGGAATTATTGGGTCTGGCGGCGGTAGGGCTGGTGGCGGCCGCAGGTAGCGCAGGACCGGTTGCGGCGGCCATACGCTATCTGCTGGTTACGCTGCTGGGTTCAGGTGCTTATTTAATGGGTGTTGCATTGCTGTATGGAACCTATGGCAACGTGTCGCTGGCCGTGCTGGAGCCGCTACTGGCAACTACTGATATTTCCGCTGCGGCATGTTTGGCGGCAATGCTGATGCTGGCAGGATTGTTACTCAAGACGGCTCTGTTTCCATTTCACTTCTGGCTGCCGCCAGCTCATGGCGGCGCGCCGGCACCGGTATCGGCACTGCTCTCAGCCTTGGTCATTAAAGCTTCGTTCTATCTTATCCTGCGCCTGTGGCTCGATCTGTTTGCGCCGCTAGTGACTACGCAGGCAGCCCAATTGCTGGGGGGATTGGGTGCCGCTGCCATCCTGTGGGGTTCAATCCTGGCGTTCATACAGACGCGATTAAAGATGCTGGTGGCTTACTCCACTGTAGCCCAGATTGGCTATCTCTTCTTATTGTTCCCCCTGATGACACCCGTTATTCCGGGAGCCGCCGAGAGTGCCCTGCAAGGCGGTGTGATGCAGCTTGTGGCGCATGCTTTGGCCAAAGCGGCCATGTTTGCCGCCGCCGGAGTGATGGTACTGTCTGCGGGCAAGGACGACATTGCATTATTAAGCGGGATGTCCAGCCACTTGCCGCTGACTTTGTTTACTTTTGCTCTGGCCGGGATAACGCTGATGGGACTCCCTCCTTCAGGGGGTTTTATCGCCAAGTGGCTGCTGATTGACAGCGCAGTGAGCGGCGATCAGTGGGGCTGGGTAGTGGTGATGATTCTGGGTGGATTGTTGAGTGCGGCGTATGTGTTCAAGGTGCTGCGCCAGGCTTTTTTGCCGCCGATAGCGGGGATAAAATTCAAACCGGTAATACGGATGTTGGAATGGCCGGCTTTTCTGCTTGCGCTAACCAGCCTGCTGTTGGGCTTCCGGTCTGTAGAGGTGTTGCATTTACTGGGGGCCGGGTGAGTTTTAACGGGAGTTTACCGTTGCTGGTGCTGGCCAGTTCCCTGGTTCCGGGAATAATTATTTTCTTTCTGCCGGAGTCACGCATCCGTCTGCGCACAATATTGAATCTGACAGGAGCCGTACTGAAGCTGCTGCTGATTGGTTACATGCTGCGGGGTGTTCAGCACGATCAAAGCTATGTCTTCCGTTACAATGTGTTGCCTGGCCTGGAACTGGTATTCAAGGCGGATGCATTGGCTTTGCTCTTTGTTACGCTATCAGCGGCGCTGTGGTTTTTGACGACCCTTTACGCGGTCGGTTATCTGGAAGGTTCGCCACACCGCAGCCGCTTCTTCGGCTTCTTCAGTTTTTGCGTTACCGCTACCGTGGGCGTAGCGATGGCGGGTAATTTGTTTACCTTTTTCGTTTTTTATGAATTGCTGACGTTATCGACTTATCCCCTGGTTGTGCATCGCGGTACGGAAGCAGCCATACGTGCCGGCAATATTTATCTGGTTTATACACTTGCCGGCGGCGCGGCATTCCTAACCGGTATCGTCTGGTTGTATGGTTTGCTGGGACAGGTGGAATTTACCCATGGCGGTGTGACGGCCACATTGGGATCGGAATACACGTCACAATTGCAGATGATTTTCCTGCTGCTCATTGCCGGATTGGGGGTGAAAGCTGCGCTGGTGCCTTTGCATGGCTGGTTACCACAAGCGATGATAGCACCAGCGCCGGTGTCCGCGCTGCTTCATGCGGTGGCGGTCGTAAAAGCAGGCGCCTTTGGCATCATACGGATCGTATATGAAGTTTACGGAATAGAATTCGCCCAAACTCTGAATTTGCTTATGCCACTGGCCGTGGCGGCTGCGATTACCATCATCTGGGGGTCGCTGCGCGCATTTTGGCAGGATGACCTCAAGCGGCGTCTGGCTTATTCCACTGTCAGCCAGGTGTCATATATTATCCTGGGAGTGGCTTTGTTTGGCCCAGCGGGCACTGTTGGCGGTATCGTACACTTGGTCCATCAAGGCATCATGAAAATCACACTGTTTTTCTGTGCCGGCAATTATGCCGAAACGCTGGGTATCCATAAGATAAGTGAGATGGATGGAACTGGGCAACGCATGCCATGGACCTCAATAGCTTTTAGTGTGGCAGCATTTGGCATGATGGGCGCGCCGCTGACAGCAGGCTATGTCAGCAAGCTATATCTCGGTCAGGGCGCGGAGATGACAGAAATGGCATGGACAAGCTGGGTATTGACTGTTTCAAGTCTACTCAATGCAGCCTATTTTTTGCCAATTCTGTATCGGATTTGGTTTAACAATCGACCAGATATGTGGCCGCACGAACGCATTCACGTTCGGGGCCGTTGGGAGACTCATGGACTCCTGCTGATCCCCCCTCTTGTTACCGCTGTTGCGACGTTGGCGGCGGGGATATTCGCCGATACTGGCTGGAGTCCCCTATTTTGGGCGAAACTGATTGCTAAAATGGAATATCTACCATGAAAGGCAGGATTATTTGCCGCCCGCAAATCAATATGGCACATCTGATGCCGTTGAGGGAGGATCCATTTTGTTCGCTGAAAAACATTTTCAAGGAAGCCGATGCTAGGCAAAAACAGGAGAAACAGTACAAGTTATCCAATAAAAGCAGCTTGAACCTGTTTCTAACACCGCAGCGGTAACGCAGATGGTTTTTTTCAACGACCTTTTCCAATCATGGTTTGATCACCTTAAGTCGCAAGCGAATCTGTTTTTCGGTTTCGATGATGACAAACAACGCGACACCGACACCGATGACCAGCAAACCGTCCAGAAGCGGAACCGCTTCTGTGACAAATACCGCCTGAAATGGCGGCAAGTAGGTAATCGCCAACTGCGCGGCGATAACGATAATAACCATCATCCATACCACCCCGGTGCCACGTATTGTTTTCCAGGTGAGCGACGAACTGTGGATATTACGGATAAAAAACAAATGGAAGATTTCCAGCACCACCAGTGTGTTCACCGCAAGGGTGCGGGCCAATTCAACACTGTAGCCGCGTTCGATGGCGTAGGTGTATATGCCATAGACACCGCAGAGAAACAAAACGGACACCAGCACAATGTGCCATATCAGTTCGCCGTTTAGCAGCGGCTCCCCTCTTGGGCGCGGCGGACGGCGCATGGTGTTTTCCTCGGCCGGTTCGAAGGCAAGCGCAATACCTAATGTAATAGCGGTAATCAGATTAATCCATAAAATCTGAATCGGCGTGACCGGTAATGTCATGCCGAATAGCAATGCCACGATAATAGTCATCGCCTCCCCTGCACTGGTAGGCAATGTCCAACTGATGACCTTTTTGATGTTGTCGTATACCGTGCGGCCTTCGCGCACGGCACTGACGATGGAAGCGAAATTGTCGTCCGCCAGTACCAGTTCCGCCGCTTCCTTGGCGGCTTCGCTGCCGTTCTTTCCCATTGCGATGCCCACATCGGCGCGCTTCAAAGCAGGCGC
>SXGT01536447.1_pt1 | contig 14433 bp, 7 predicted proteins | sample 3176221 | NCBI WGS metagenome assembly SXGT01 (sample SAMN11356862, study PRJNA531348) | freshwater metagenome | isolation source: freshwater sample F1-120 | place: China: Fuxian Lake, Yuxi | collected 2017-12-25
CGTGGACCAGGGGATCACCGAGCTCGAGGGCCGCTTCCACGTTCGCGCGGTGGCGGTCACCTCCGCGACGGCGAGCCGGCTGGAGCGCAACCTGCCCCCCAGCGAGAGCGTGTTCTCGGCGTTTCCACACACGGTCGTGAGCCTCGACTACATCAAGAGCGACAAACGGCGGGCCGACTTCACCCGGGCCTGCCCCGACTTCGTGATCGTGGACGAAGCGCACACCTGCGCCGCTACCGGTCCGGGGCGCCACCAACGCTACGAGTTGCTCCGGGATCTCGCGGCCGTCGAAACCCGACACCTCGTGTTGTTGACCGCCACCCCCCACAGCGGCGACGACGCCGCCTTCTATCGCCTGCTCGGCTTGCTGAACCCGGAGTTTCGCACGATCCCCAACGTGTCAGAAACGGAGCGTGCTCGCCTACGCGACCAGCTCTCTCGGCACTTTGTTCAACGACGCCGACCGGACATCGCGGAGTGGAACGAAGCCGACCTGTTCCCGCGCCGCCAAACGAAGGAGCTGACGTATCGGCTCACCGGCGCGTGGGACAGGTTCATGGACGGCGTGCTCGACTACTGCGCGGAGGTCGTTGGCCGGGCGGGCGAGGACGAGCGCCGCCAGCGCCTCAACTTCTGGGGCACGCTCGCGTTGATGCGTTGTGTTGGGTCGAGCCCGGCGGCGGCGGTGCAGGCGCTCCGCACCCGCGCCGGGATCCCCGCGCCCGAGGAGGAGGAAGACCTCGCCGACCGCGTGTTCGACGGCGGCGGTGACGGGCTCTCGGAAGACGACGTGGAGCCGCCGGTCGGCACCGACGACCCCGCGCTCGCCGCGCTCATCGTGCAGGCCGAGAAGCTGTGCGGCCAGGCCGACGACCCCAAGCTCAAGCTGTTGACCGACCACCTCGCCCTGCTCGTCAAAGAGGGCTTCAACCCGGTGGTATTCTGCCGGCACATCGCCACGGCGCACTACCTCGGGCGTTCGCTGGAGGGTCGGTTCAAGGGGGTGACCCTCGGGGTCATCACCGGCGATCTGAACGCGGAGCAGCGTCGCGAGAAGGTGGAGGAGCTCGGCGACGCAGAGCGGCGCATCCTCGTCGCCACCGACTGCCTCTCCGAGGGCATCAACCTGCAGGAAAACTTCGACGCCGTCGTGCACTACGACCTGTCGTGGAACCCCACCCGGCACGAGCAGCGCGAGGGCCGCGTGGACCGCTTCGGGCAGAACGCCAAGGTCGTTCGGGCGACGTTGATGTACGGCGAGAACAACCCGGTGGACGGCGCGGTGCTGGAGGTGATCCTCCGCAAGGCGGCGACCATCCGCGAACAGCTTGGCGTGCCTGTCCCGCTCCCCGACGACGGCCACGTGCTCACCCAGGCGCTGATGAAGGCGGTCTTGCTCAAACAACGCCGCGGCGCCGAGCGCCAGGAGCCGTTGTTCGCCGCGCTCAACAGCGCCAAGCAGCTCGACGCCGCGTGGAACGACGCCTACGAGAAAGCCAAGAAGAACCGGACGGTGTTCGCCCAGCGACGGCTCCGCCCCGAAGACGTGTTGCCCGAGTGGCACAAGACGCTGGCGGCGGTGGGGGGCCAACAGGCGGTCCATCGGTTCTGCGAGCGGGCGCTGGCGCGGCTGGGGTCGGGGCTGGAGCCGCTCCGCAGGGGCTACAAGGTGCCGTTGGCGGCGCTCCCGGAGGACGTGCGTGAGCGGCTCGACGCCGAGGGCCTCGCCGGAACGGTCGCGGTCGACTTCGAATACCCGCCCGCGGCCCGCTGTCGCGCCGTTCAGCGCAGCCACCCGCTCGTGTCCGTGCTCGCCGAAACCCTGTTGGAACGCTCGCTCGCGACCGACCTGGGCAACGAAGTGGCGACCGGCGACCTCGACCTCGGTGAGCTCGGCCGGGTGGGCTGCTGGGTGTCCTCCGCGGTGAAGACACGCACGGTGGTGGCGCTCCTGCGTTGCCGTCATCAGTTGGACACCCAGAAGAGGCGCCGCGTCTCGACGCTGCTGGTCGAGGAAGCGACGGCCCTCTCGTGGACCGGCGCGGCCGGGGTGCTCGGCCCGGAGGGCGAGGACGCGCTTGCGTTGTTGACACACCCGCCGGTCGGCGACCCGCCGCTCCTCGTGCGCGACCGCGAGGTGCAACGGGCGCTCGACCTCGTGGCGCAGCGGTCTGCCGACCTCGACGCCTTCGCCAACCGTCGCGCCGACCTGCTCCTCGCCGACCACGAACGGGTGCGCGAGTCGGCCCGCGCCGCCGGACTCTACGGCGTACACGCGTTGCTCCCGCCCGATGTGATCGGGCTCTACGTGCTCCTGCCGCAGGTGGACTGACCATGGCCGCCCCCCGCAAGACCCGCGGCCGCGAAGCCCAGCTCGCCTTCGACGCCCTCTCGATCGAAGGCGGCCTGCTCGCGCCCGAGTGGCTGGCCAAGGTCGCTCAGCTCGGCGCCGGCCAGCAGTCGGAGACCGACTACCGCGTGCTCAAGGGCCAGAACCTGCGCGACGAGATCGGTCGTTACTGGCGCACCGCCCAGGCCTATTGGGCGGAGTTCGCGCCGGGGCTCGCGCGGGGCGCGAAGGTCGACGCGACCGAGCTCTCCGCGCGCTTCGTCGTGGGGCTCCTGCGCGATGCGTTCGGGTTCGGCTCCCTGGGCGACACCGAGCCCAAGGTCGTGGCCGAGCGGAGTTACCCGATCGGCCGCGAGGCGCTGGGCGGGCGGGTGCCGGTGGTGATCGCCCCGGCGGATTTCGGGTTGGACGCACCCTCCGCGAGATTCGGCGAAGGTGGCCGGCGGCGCACCGCGTTCGGGCTCTGCCAGGACTACCTCAACGCCACCGACTCGGCGCTCTGGGGCCTCGTCACCGACGGGGTGACGCTCCGGGTGCTGCGCGACAACGCCAGCCTCACCCGCCCGGCCTGGATCGAGGCCGACCTCCGCCGCATCTTCACCGAGGTGCGCTACGCCGACTTCGCCGCGTTGTGGTTGCTGATCCACGAGACCCGGCTCGGTCGGGGCGACGCCGCGCCCAGCGAGTGTGCGTTGGAGGCCTGGCGCAACGCCGGCCGCGAGCAGGGCACCCGCGCCCGCGAGCACCTCCGTCGCGGGGTGGAGGAGGCGCTCCTCGCGCTCGGGCAGGGGTTCCTGTCCCACGCCGACAACGGGGCGCTACGCGCTGCGCTCGTCGACGGTTCGCTGAGCACGACCGCCTACTTCCAGCAGCTCCTCCGGCTCGTGTACCGGCTCATCTTCCTGCTCACTGTGGAGGAGCGCGAGCTGCTGCATCCCCCGGACACCAGCAAGGAAGCGCTGACGCTCTACGCCGACGGCTACAGCCTGCGGCGCCTGCGCGAGCGTTCGGTCCGCCGCAGCGCCCACGACCGCTTCTCCGACCTCTGGGACGCCGTCCGCGTCGCCTTCCGCGGCCTCGTCGCCGGCGAGCCGCAGCTCGGGCTCCCCGCGCTCTCCGGCCTGTTCGGTTCTGGCCAGTGCGCCGACATCGACGCCGCCAAGCTGGAAAACCGAGCGCTGCTCGTGGCGATGTTCAAGCTCTCGTGGCTGCGCGAGCCGAGCGGGCTCTCGCGCGTGAACTGGCGCGACATGGGACCGGAGGAGCTCGGCAGCGTGTACGAGAGCCTCCTGGAGCTGGTGCCGCAGCTTTCCGACGGCGCCCGGAAGTTCGCGTTCGCCACAGGCGACGAGACCAAGGGCAACGCCCGGAAGACCAGTGGCAGCTACTACACCCCCGACAGCCTCGTGCAGGTGCTGCTCGACAGCGCGCTGGAGCCGGTGGTCAAGGACACGCTGGCGGCGAACCCCGGGAAGCCCGTTGAGGCGCTGCTCAAGCTCGCGATCGTGGACCCTGCGTGCGGTTCGGGACACTTCCTGCTCGCCGCGGCCCGCCGGCTCGCGGCGCACGTGGCGCGGCTCCAGAGCAACGGCACCCCGTCGAAGACGGCGTACCAGAAGGCGCTTCGGCAGGTGGTGGGCCATTGCATCTACGGCGTGGACCTCAACCCGATGGCGGTGGAGCTGTGCAAGGTGAGCCTGTGGATGGAGGCGGTGGAGCCCGGCACCCCGCTCACCTTCCTCGACGCGCACATCCAGCATGGCAACGCGCTCCTCGGCACCACGCCCGAGCTGATGGCCAAGGGAATCCCCGAAGCGGCCTGGGACCCCATCGAGGGTGACGACAAAGCGGTGGCGAAGGCGCTCAAGGCTCGGAACAAGCAGGGCAACCAGGTGGGGCTGTTCGGCGCCGCCGCGCTCGCGAAAGACGAAGCGCCCGACGCCGTGTTCGAGGCGGAGGACGACGGCACGCTCGACGGCCTGGCCAAGAAGGAAGTCGCGTTCACGAAGTGGGTGGCGGAGTCGGCGGACGCGAGGTTCCTCGCCGACGTGTGGTGCGCCGCGTTCGTGTGGCCGAAGCAGCCTGGCGACGCCGAGCTCGCCGCGCCGGTGCGCGGGCTGTGGGCGACGATCCGCGGCAACCCGTCGAAGGCGCCGGAGCCGACGCGGCGGATCACGACGGAGCTGGCCGAGCAGTACCACTTCTTCCACTGGCACCTCGCGTTCCCGGAGGTGTTCAAGCGCGGCGGGTTCGATGTGGTGTTGGGGAATCCGCCGTGGGAGCGGGTGAAGCTGCAGGAGCAGGAGTTCTTCGCTTCGAGGAGCGAGGAGATCGCGAAGGCAGCCAATGCATCGGTGAGGAAGAAGCTCATCGCGGCCTTGCCGTCGACCGATCCGACGTTGTGGACGGACTGGTGCGCCGCGAGTCGGGAGGCCGAGGGGCAGAGCCACCTGATCCGCAATGGGGGCCGGTATCCGCTCTGCGGCGGGGGTGACATCAACACCTATGCGTTGTTTGCGGAACACAATCGGACGGTGCTCGGGCCACAGGGGCGGGCGGGTTTCATCGTGCCGACGGGCATCGCGACCGATGACTCGACGAAGGAGTATTTCGGAGCGCTGGTGGCGGATCAGCAGCTCGCGGCGTTCTACAGTTTTGAGAACGAGGAGTTCATTTTCCCTACGGTGCATCACGCCGTGAAGTTTGCTCTGCTAACCGTTGCCCGGTCGACAAGGACGGTCGCGGCGGATCTCCTGTTCTTCGCCCGTCGGGTGTCGGCCCTTGCCGACCAGGAATGCCATTTTTCGCTGAGCGCCGCCGACTTCGCCGTCCTGAACCCGAATACCCTCACGTGTCCCACCTGTCGCTGCAAGCGGGATGCCGACATCTCGCTGTCCACCTACCGACGGAGCGGCGTGCTTTGGCGGGAGGGGGCCGCTGGCGGGAATCTGTGGGGACTTCGATTCATGGCCATGTTTCACATGGCCGGCGACTCAGGACTTTTCCGCTCGCGTGCTGAGCTGGAGAAGAGTGGACAATCGCTCGTCTCGGGGGCGTTCTGTGGGGCTGAGGGGAGCTATTTGCCGCTGGTCGAAGCCAAGATGATTCACCAGTTTGATCATCGATTCGGCACCTACGAGGCGCAGTCCGGCGGCGGCGCTAATCAAGGGAAGCTGCCGGAGTTCGACGACGCGGCGCACGCGGATGCGAATCGGGGAACACTGCCGGATTGCTGGGTGCATGAAAGCCACGTCCAGGCCCGACTCGACGGACGGTGGCAACGTCGCTGGCTGATCGGCTGGCGCAACATCTGCCGCAGCACGGACCAACGGACGGTGATTGCAACGTTGATTCCAAGGTCCGCTGTGGGCCACGCAACGCCTCTGATGTTCCCCGAGAGAGAACCAACTCAGATCGCAGCCTTGTATGCTAATATGTGTAGCTTTGCTCTTGACTACGCAGCGCGCCAGAAGGTGGGTGGCGCCAACCTCACTTACGGCTACCTCAAGCAACTCCCCGTCCTCCCGCCCTCCACCTACGGCGCTCCCGCCCCCTGGCACCCCGCCACCACCCTCCTCGACTTCATCCTCCCCCGCGTCCTCGAGCTCACCTACACCGCCTGGGACCTGGAACCCTTCGCCCAGGATGTCGGCTACGACGGCCCGCCCTTCCGTTGGGACCCCGCGCGCCGTTTTGTGCTCCGTGCCGAGCTCGACGCGGCATTCTTCCACCTCTACGGCCTCGACCGCGGCGACACTGACTACATCCTCGACACCTTCCCCATCGTCCGCAAGAACGACGAGAAGACTCACGGCGAGTACCGCACCAAGCGCGTGATCCTCGAAGTCTACGACGCGATGGCCGAGGCCACGCGCACCGGGGTCCCCTACGTCACCCGCCTTGACCCGCCGCCGGCGGATCCGCGGGTGGCGCATCCGGCGCGGGCGGGGGTGACCGCATGAGGCCACCCCCGCTCCGGCGGAGCTTCGGCCCAGCCCCGCTCGGCGTTCCCGAGGCGAGGATGGGGGGCGTTACGGGGGGCTCCGCCCCCCGTCCCATGAACCAGGGTGTTCGCCGATGAGCCAACTCCAGGAAGAAGGCCACCACTTCGATCGGAAGTCTCTCCGGACGGTCACCGGCAAGACGGCCGACTGGTCGGAGTTGGCGAAGGACTGCGTGGCCTTCGCCAACGCGGCCGGTGGGGAGCTGCACATCGGCGTGGAGAAGCACGAAACGCTACCCCCCGCCGGTCAGCGGATGCCGGCTTCGCTACCCGACCTCTTTCGCAAGCGGGTGAAGGAGCTGACCGTCAACGTCACGGTGGAGCCGACGATTCGCGACTTCGAGAACGGGGGACAGGTGCTCTGCGTCACGGTCCCCAGGTCCACCGGGGTCGCCTCCACGTCGGAGGGCCGGTACTTCCTGCGGATCGCGGACAGCAGCACCCCGCTCGTGGGCGACGACGTGATGCGGCTGATGGACGAGCGCCCCGGGATGGCGTGGGAGGCCAACACCGCGGCCCGCGTCTCGGTTTCCGATGCCGATCCGAAGGCGGTGGCTCGGCTCGTTGCGGAGCTACGCGCCTCCGACCGGGTGAAGTCGGCGGTGAAGGAGCAACCCGATGCTGAGCTGCTGGAGCACTACGAGCTGAGCCGCGGAGGCGTGCTCACCAACCTCGGCGTGCTGATGGTCGGGCAGAGGGTGCACCGGTCGATGCTGGGCACCGCGCCCCTCGTGCTGGCGTTCCGGTACGATGCGCAACGGCGTAAGATCGGCACGCTCGCCTGGGACGACAACACGCGCTCCCCCACCGAGCTGATCGACGCCATCTGGGCCGAGATGCCCGACTTCCGGGAGAGCTACGAGCTGCCGGCGGGCATGTTCCGTCCCCGAATCCCGGCCTTCGACGAAGCGGTGATCCGCGAGGTGCTGGTCAACGCGCTGGTGCATCGGCCCTACACCCACCGCGGCGACCTGTTCCTGAACGTCCACCCCGATCGCCTCGAAGTCGTGAACCCGGGCCGGCTCCCCCTGGGCGTGACCCCGGCCAACATCCTGCAGCAGAGCCGCCGTCGCAACGTGGCCATGACTCGGCTGTTCCACGACCTCGGGCGGATGGAACGCGAAGGAACGGGCTTCGACTTGATGTACGAGAAGCTCCTCGGCAGCGGTCGCGGGGCGCCCACCGTGCGCGAGGAGTACGACGCCGTGTGGGTGACGGTGCCCCGGTTGATCCTGCACCAAGGGGTAATCCGGCTGCTGACCGAAGCCGACGAGCGCTATCAGCTGCTCCAACGGGAGCGCATCACGCTCGGCCTGCTCGCCCAGGGCGAAGGCCTCCGGGCCAACGAGTTGGAAGCGGCCTTGGGACTCACGGACAGCGAGCGCGTCCAGAGCTGGATCGGGCGGCTGCCGGAGCTGGGCCTCGTCGCAACGTCCGGGCGGACTCGCGCCACCCGCTACTTCGTGCCTCCTGAGCTGCTTCGCGGTGCCGGGTTGCCCCTGCGGACGACGCTGAAGCGGCTGGAGCCGCACCGGTTACGGGCGTTGATCACGGAGGATGTGGGTCGGCATCCGCTCTCCGGACGGGGAGAGATTCGCGAACGAATCGGCACCGAAATCGACGAGAAGGTCATCGGACGTGCCTTGGCCGCGCTCGTGGCGGATGGGGTGCTGGAGATGACCGGCCAGAAGCGCTGGACCCGGTACTCGCTGTCAACCGCTAAAGGACAACGGCGATGAAATCGGAGTGGGGAATCCGGCCCCGGACTTATAAGTGCCGGACTTCACTGGATACTTCTAAGTCCGCCGAGCGGACTGACGGGCTTAGACTCGCGGGCATACGGAGCGGAGGCCGACCACGATGACCCCCTCCGGCCTCACGCGCACCCGCCTGGAGAAGGCGGCGATGGACAACGGCTTCGATCTCGACCTCGCCCCGGCCGGTGCGTGGCTCGCCTTCGCGAGCAGCCAGGTGCCGCTGCGGCTGTGGCTCACCGCGCTGGGCGATGCGGTGTTCATCGCGGCGTTCTCGCAGGCGAACGTCGTCGCCTCGCTCACGGAGCCCGGCGCGGTGTTCACGAGCCCGCTCCCCGCGGCAGCGGCGGGCGGGCGGGGCGTCACCTCCATCGAGTCGCTCTACCCCCTGCTTCGCCGGGCCTTCGTGCTCTCGCGCTCGCTCCCGACCGGCCTCGTGGAACAGTTCCGCAAACGGACTCGGAGCATGCCCATGACGACGGAGGTGGAGCGCCTCGCCGTCCAGCGCGTGGGCCAGGACCTCTTCCGCGCCGGCCTCGTCGACTTCTGGCAGGGTCGTTGCGCGGTCACCGGCCTCGCCGTGTCGGAGCTGCTCCGTGCGAGCCACATCAAGCCGTGGGCGGACTGCGCCACCGACGATGAGCGCCTCGACGTGTTCAACGGCCTGCTTCTCGGCCCGAACCTCGACGCCGCGTTCGACGGCGGCTTCGTCACTGTGGCGGAGGACGGCGTGGTCGTGGTGTCGAACGCGCTGGACCGCGCGGCGCGGGAGGCGCTGGGGCTCGATCGCACGCTCCGGGTGAGGGGGCTGAAGGCGGAGCACCTCGGCTATCTGCGATGGCATGGGGAGCGGGTGTGGCAACGGTGGACGCGATGAGCGGGCTTCTGGACCCGGAAGAGTGCCGGCGGCGGGATGCGGTGCTGCGGGCCTACATCCTAAGTCGAACCTGGGACGGCGGCGGTGAGTTCCACCTGGTACGAGCCCTCGTTTCCGAGGGCCACCCGACCCTCGACGACTTCCCATTCCTTGTGGACTACGAGTGGGAGGTCTGGCCTGGAGCCAGCGAGGGCGGGAAGGGAGATCTGGTGTGCTCGGATGCCGGTGGCCGCTTCGCGGTCGTTGACGTGAAGTGCCTCGACATGCGAGCGGATCGAACCGTCGGCACGCGTCGTACTGGACACCGAAAGAAGGTTCGAGAGCAGGGGCAGAACTACGCGCGAGCTCTCGGGAGAAGGCTAGGCGCCGCCTGTGCCTCGATCCGGGCGTTTGCGCATACGAACGAGGTCGCGATGCTGGAGGTTCCTTGGACGATGTGATTCGCATGCTGACGGCTCGTTTGCTGATGACGCCCACGGCAAAGCTGACCTGTGCTGCCACGTTCTTGGACGCCCGCAACGCCATGACCACCGGCGGCTTCGAGATCGTGCCGAAGCTGGAGGCGGGCCGAGTCACCGCGTACTGGCACACCACTCCAGCGGGCAACGTTTCCGAGAAAAAGGTTGCTTTGCCACACGTCGTTTCGGACGGCTGCGACATCCCTTCGCTCATCGCGGTCCTCGCCGAGCGCCGGTACGTCTTCGTGGTCGGGGGCGACCGCGTTGTCGGCTACGTCCATTTTTCGGATCTCAATCGTCCTCAGGTGAAAGTGCCGCTCTTCGTGCTCTTCGAGGAGTTGGAGCGCGTGCTCGTGGAACTGCTGGAGCCGAGCCTCACCGTCGCGTCGCTCCGCGCGGCGCTCCCGCGGCAGGCCGCTCGCCTGTTGAAGCTGCACACCGAACGGCACGACGCCGGCGCCGATCACTCCCTGGCCAGCACTCTCTCGTTCACCGAAGTGCTTCGTGCTGCGCAGTTCTTCCGTCACGTGGTCCTCGAAGACCCGGAAATCAAGCTCCTCGGGGACTTCCGCAACCTCGTGGCCCACGCGGGAAGGAGCCTCGTGCGGCACCACGACGACGTGAAGGACCTTGCGGCGTGCCAAGCACTGTTGCGCCAACTCCTCGCTCGCCCAGCAACCACTCACGCCCCGGCGCCCGCATGACGCAGTTCACCTGGATTCCGTTCTACGAGGAGGTCGCCGTGGCCTTGCTCGCCTACGAAGCGAAGCAGTCGGAGTTACTGGCGATCTTGCGGAAGCTGCGGGACGCTGAGCTCAAGGTCGTGCGGCTCGACGACAAGAGCGCCACGGGCCCGGTGCCGCTGAGCGTAATGGACCCGTTCACCTTCTTCGCGAGCTTCAACCGCAACACCACGGATGCCAACCGCGTCGAAATCCTCCAGCGGCTGAAGGACGAATTCGCGCTGACCACCGCGGTGCCGACCGACTTTGCCGGCGTCCCGTTGGCCGACAACATGCAGTCGTGGTTCTTTCCCTGGGAGCACGAGCGGAAGGCCGACGACGTGGCGTCGCTCTGGGCGCTCGCCCGCCGGGCCGTGCTCGGAGCGCGCGAGGGCGTCGAGCCCGGGCCGTTCGAGCGCTGCCTCGCCATCCGGAGCGTGAAGAGCGCGAAGCTCACGATCGGGCTCTACTGGCTTCAACCCCGGAAGTTCCTCCCACTCGACGGGAACACCCGCAGCTACCTCGCGCGGAACGGCCTGGCGGTGCCGCCGCAGGTGACGACGTGGGCGCAGTACCTCGCGCTCGTGGGGGGCGCGGTGAACGCGCTGGGACCGGACTTCGCGCGGATCTCGGCTGCCGCCTACGGGAAGACGGAGGGCGCTCCACCGGCTCCGACGCGGTATTGGGCCGGGGGACACGAGTTCGGTCCCGGGAACTCGAAGCTCGCCGAGTTTCTGGAGCAGGGGGTCTGGCGCTTCGGCCATGCCAAGGACTCGACGAAGCAGGGGGCGAGGAGTGCGTGGAAGCGCTTCGCACAGGTGAGGCCCGGCGACCTGCTCGCGATCAAGGGGGCCGGCGGGCCCGGCTGGCAGCATCTCAAGGTCCACGCGGTGGGCCGGATCGACGAGGTCGATCTCGATGCCGGGGAACTCCAGTGGACGGCGATCGACACCCCGCTGTTCAACGCCAAGACACCAGGCAAACCCGGCGTCGGAACCTGGCAGGAGACCCTCTGCGAAGTGACGAACCCCTCGGCCCGGGCAGCCATCTTCGGAGCCACGGCCACGACGACGCCTCCCGTGGCGCAGCCGCAAGGCGGCGAGGCGAAGTTGAAGGAACGCGAGTCGCACCCACGCCCCGACGTCGCGCTGAACCTCATCCTCTACGGCCCCCCGGGGACGGGAAAGACGTACGAGATGCGGCGCATGCGGACGAAGTTCGAGATCAAGCCCCATCCCAAGGCGGAGAAACCGCAGATCGACGTCGGCGCGTTGGGGTGGTTCCCCGTCGTCGCGCTCGCGCTCCAGGCGCTCAAGGCGGCCGACGTGCCCACGCTCATCAACCATCCGCTGATCCAGCGGAAGTATCAGCACAAACCCACCAAGACGCCGCTCGGGAATCGACTCTGGGGAGTGCTCCAGTCCCACTCGGTCGCTGAATCGAAGTCGGTCAAGTACGCGAACCGAAATGGGCTGCTCGTGTTCGACCGCCAAGCCGACGGACTCTGGCACCTCCCTCAGGGCCTCCCGCCGGAGCTCGTCCCGCTCGCTGAGGAGCCGGCCCCCCCCGCCGATGCCATCGACAATCAGCGGTTCGTGACCTTCCATCCCTCGTTCACCTACGAGGACTTCGTGGAGGGGCTCCGGCCTCGCGTCGACGATGAGGACGAGGGTGAGGTGGCCTTCCAGCTCCGCGACGGCGTGTTCAAGGAGGTCTGCGAGCTCGCGGTGCACCTCGCCGGCTTCGAGGGCAGCCTCGATGCGTTCTGTCGTCTCGCGCACGCAGAACGGAAGGCCGCGCTCGCCGGCGCGCCGCCGGCCGTCCTGTTCATCGACGAGATCAACCGCGGCAACGTCGCACGTGTGCTCGGCGAGCTGATCACGCTCATCGAACCCGACAAGCGCCTCGGCGAGGACGAGGAGCTCATCGTCGACCTGCCGGGCTCTCGAGAGCGGTTCGGGGTGCCGTCGAACCTGTGGATCGTGGGGACGATGAACACCGCCGACCGGAGCGTCGTCGCCCTCGACACCGCCCTCCGCCGCCGCTTCAACTTCAAGGAGTGCCCTCCGAAGCCGGACCTCCTCAAGGATTTCGGCTTCGAAGGGATCAAGCTCGACGTCCTGCTCGCGACGATCAACCGGCGCCTCGTCCGCCTACGGGATCGCGACCATCAGATCGGGCACGCCTTCTTCATGGGGATGAAGGACGCCGGCAAGCGGACGCTCCCCGAGCTGAAACGGATATTTCGCGACGCAATCCTCCCCCTGCTCGCCGAGTACTTCCACGACGACCTCGGACGGGTCGGACTGGTGCTCGGCCCTGCCTTCGTCACCCCGGAGCCGGAGGAGTCCGCCGCCAAGCTCTTCGCCACCGGCTTCAAGCACGACCAGGCGGATGACCTCGCCGACCGGCCCGCATGGAGGCTCACGCACGTCGACGAGCTCGGGGCGGAGGCGTTCCAGGCCATCTATGCGTAGCGTCCGGTTCCTGGCCTTCGAGCACCAGCAGCTCGTCGTGGGCGCGCGGTGCGCGCTCGCCAGAGGGGGCGATGCCGAGTTCACGGCGGAGCACTTTGAGGCGCTGGCGAAGTACGCCGAGCGCACGGGGACCCCGGCGATGCGCGTCGGCCACCAGCGCGTCAAGCTCGGCCACCACGTCGGCTTCCTCCGGGTCGGCAACGTGAGCCTCGAGGTGTACCCCAAGCTCCGTGAGGGCATGCCCGAGGGAGCGTGGCGCGACCTACTGCTGGAGATGATCCGCGTGGTGGAGGGGGTTCGGCTCGCGCCCCAGGAGCATGCCCACCTGCACCGGCGCACGGGTGACCTCTACGATCTGCTCGTCACACGCTTCCTGGACCTGGTGGCGTCGCTGCTTCGAAGCGGCCTCGCTCGGGACTACCGGCAGGTGGAAGCCAACGAAATGGTCATGCGGGGGCGCCTCCTGGTCGGTCTGCACATCCGCGAGAACGCCGCGAGGCCCGACCGCGTATTCGTGGCCTACGACATCCACGACACCGACAACCTCGCCAACCGCATCCTCCACCGAGCGCTTGCGCGGGTCCGCCGAACTGCGAGCTCGCTCGAACACACGCACGCGGCCGACGCGACGATGGCGGCGTTCCCCGAGCTGGATCCGCGGCCCATCACCATGGCGGAGTGGGGTTCATGGCGTCCAGACCGGCGCACGGCGCGCTACGTCGAGGCGCTCGCGCTCGCGCGGATGATCCTCCTGGATGAACGCCCTGACCTCCGCTGGGGCGACCGCGAAGTCGTCGCCATCCTCTTTGACATGAACCACCTCTTCGAGGCCTACCTCGCCCAGGCTGCGCGTCGTATCCCGGGCATGCGCGCCAACTCGGGTCGGCGCCGTCACTTCTGGTCCCCACCGACTGGCCACGGCAAGGTGCTGAAACCCGATCTGCTCGCCTACGCTGACGGGAGTGACGAGCCCGTGGTGCTCGACGCGAAGTGGAAGCGCCCAAAGGACGATCGGCCCGATGACGGTGACCTCCGGCAGGTGTACGCCTACCTCCACGCTTTCGGGGGCGCTCGGGGGATGCTGCTGTATCCCCGCGCCCATCCCGGTCAGACCGGCGTGATCGGCAGCTACCTGAAGGGCCCGATGAGCGCCGGCACGGCGTTCGTGGACCTGTTCGGCGCCGACGGACGGCCCTCGTTGAGGGATGTTGAGCGACAGTTGGCCGCGCTCCTCGGCGTCGGCTCGCTCCCCGAGTAGCGACCCACCCCCGGAGTCCCATGGACAGCATTGTCGGAACCCGATTCCACGACGAGATTCTCGCGCTGATCGAACGCGCCGAGGGAGGCGTCGTCCTTGTCTGTCCCGTCCCATCGATTCCGCCCAGTTCGATCCCACGCCGTGCTCCCGGTAGAACCGGTGCCTTCGTTTCCGGGCCGACATCCCGGTCCGGCGGTGCGGGAGCTGCGGAGGGACTGCTTCGTGTCGGCAGGTCACCGCCAAACGATCGAGTGGCATTCCGACGGGGACCGACCATGCGTTCGAGTGTTCGGGGTGCGGGGCGAAGTTCACCACGACCAGCGTGTGGGGTCACGTCATGCTGGGCTGGGGCGGCTGGTGTCGGCGGTGCGCAATCCGCTGATCGCCGCGCCCATCGAGCGGTAGGGCGACCCTCGGAGCGCGCACCCTTCCGGCGGGGCTGCGTTACCCTGCTTCCGAGGCCGACCCATGCCCCCACTCCTCCTGGCGTTCCTCGGCTGCCCGACGCCGACGGACGCACCGCCCGACCCCGAC